>ENA-UOUZ01001464-UOUZ01001464.1-mixed-culture-metagenome-genome-assembly--contig:-NODE-1464-length-15255-cov-100.617697_pt1 | contig 15255 bp, 12 predicted proteins | sample MGYA00238154_ERZ761575 | MGnify/ENA primary metagenome ERZ761575 (study PRJEB28896, sample SAMN07631632) | mixed culture metagenome | isolation source: Freshwater growth medium | place: USA...
GGGGGGGGGGGGGGGGGGGGGGGGGGGCTACTACGTTAAATTAGTGTGGCGGCCGGGACGCAGTCCGAGCGCGCCGGTTTCAGAAGTCCGCAAAATGGTAGATGTTGTTATGCAGCGCGTGTTGATGGGCATCGTTCAGCGCGGCCATGAGCGCGGAGAGCCGTTGCCAACTGTCGGAGGCAGCCCGCCAGTGCGCAAGTATCCTTCGACAACCAGCCTTCCAGTGCGCCGGTATCCTTCCACTACCACCAGCAGTCCTCAGGAGCGCCAGTACATGTATGCTTCCACGCCGTCTCTGACCATGGCACCGCCGGGCACGCCCACCACCATTGGTATGCAGGCTATGCAGACTATACAGCCGCAGTTCAATGGCTTGCCACTTCTTGCTTCGCCGCCCATGCGGATGTCGCCTGGTACATCCCCTGATACATCCCCGCCACTGCGGCAGATGTTGCCCGTCACGACACCCATCTTCGACCCGGCTCATGAGCCGTCCGATGCAGGCGCCTTAGAATCACCGTCAGAAGCACAGCGCGAATCGGACCACCTGCCTCTCGTATCGCAGCCATCACCCCTGGCCGCACCAGCATCCACACCCTCACCGGCTCGGAATCGCAGCCCTTCGATCGGTGCTGCTGGAAAGCTCCCACTGCCACCACTCGCCGAGAGCGCACGCGTCGATTGCCGCAGCCGCGGCATCTCGGTTCGCACGGGTTCGCTAGCAGGTCTCGCAGGAGGCCTGGTTGCAGCATCGGCGGCAGCAGCAGCTGCCGCGGCCGGCGGCCATTCCAACGACGCGGACAGTAATCGGATCAAGGGTCCATCGCGCGACCTCATGGCCTCTTCCGACGTCACCGCCAACGCTGAGGGCACGGAACGCAGCACTTTCATGGGCGCCAACATCGACAAAAGTGTGGAGATGCCTGCGAGCCCAAGAGGTAAGCAGCTCGAGCTATATGGAACGGCCATCGAGGAGGTGATCCAGCAGGTCTCGATGCTGGGTATTGAGCGTGGAAAGATCCTCGCATGCCTTTGGAAGAGACTCAAGTCTGCCATGGCCCTCTACAGTACTCGAGAGCAGGCGTGGACGCTCGTGCTTTGCTCCATGCACGAAGAACTTGAACAACACAAGCGGATAATTTTTACGGGGGGCGGGCCAGCCTCCTCGGTTCCTTTGATCGCTTCGATGGGTGCCCCTACCCGCGTGGGTGTGCTGGAGCCGCAGTCGAGGTTGACGAATGCCTCGATCAGCGTTCGTCGACACCATGACACTGTCAGGTGGCGCTCCGCCCTGCAACTTGCCCACCGCGAGAAAATAGAGCTCACGCATACCCTTGAGAAGCTGTGCAAGGCAATCCTGGGGGATACACTCGCCGGTGCAGTGCCAGTGGCGCGAGCAGTGCGGCGTCGGAATCAGTCCGACGCCGCACTGCTCAACTCTGTAATGGCGGATATCGCGGACTATATGCATGATTCACATGCTGAGCTGGAGAATGCAGCGCGCCACTCGCAGGAGGTTGCAGACCTGGCGCGCGAGCTCAAACTCGACGAGCTCCAGCGCTTACTGGCGCAGCAAGCGCGAGACCTATACGAGGCAGCAGAGCGCGAGGCTGCGCTTCGGACGCAGTTGACTGAGGCGCGCTTTCCAAGATCAGATACAAATGTTCCACGGCCCTCGCTTATGTTATCGTCGGCCGCGGAAGCTAATCCGGCAGGGTTTCCCGCAGCAGAGCAACGACATCATTCGGCACCAGGTGAAGATGATGCTCCGCTCCCGTACTTTGTCAAAATCGGCACGTCGGTCACTATTGAGAGTTTTGAGAGCACCCTGTAGGTTCGAGCAGTATAAGTGATACGGTGGTTCGGTAGAACTATCCCGATCCTTCGCTTGCATGCTGACGAAACCGAATGTAACCGATCAGAAATTGGTCGCCCGCGTGTCTGACTGCGTCTGACGCTCTGACCGACTCTGGCTAGTCCACATGAGCACGATTGATAAGATTGCGCGGGCTGCGCGCCTCGAAAGTGCGTTGCTAGTGTCGCGTATGCTACTTGCAGGTCGCGACGACCAGAAGCCCACGCAGGATGGCCGGCAGCGGCACTGCGGTACGGGACACACCAAAGCGGAGCTGCACTGCTGGGCGCCGGGCAACCGCCCCCCACTAACCAGAAGCCCACCGGTGCACCCGGCCTCTCACACGGCAGCTCGCGCCGCTCGACGCGCCACTCGGAAGCAAGTCGAGTACTCTAGATTGGCGACGGCTCATTGGCCATCGTGCAGCTGGCAACACGATGCATCGTCCACGTTCTTCAGCGGCGACTCCTTCAGCTCGAGCAGCAACGTCTATCAGCGATCGCCGCCACCTCGTCGTGCGCCCTCAACTCGGGCAACGCCACCCAGCCACCACGCAGCGCCCGTCTTGGTGCTCCACTTGCATCGTGGTGTGACTGTATCTGTGGCTCACCAATCGCAGCATCAGGAGCAGCAGCAACTTGGGCTGCAGCGGCACAGCGCGCATCGCCGAGCTCCACAACGTGCGTCGCCCAATGTCGAGAGCTCGCAACTAGCTCCACATTTGGCGTCGCCCAGTGGCGAGATGTCCTCATGGATGGTGCCCCGGGCAGACCAGCCCGAGACCCTTTTGCTACGTGTTCTACACGAAGGCGATGGTCCGCGAAAAGACGATCACCCTCTACCACCGCGCGAAGCGGTGCTCGAAGTGGTCCCACACTCATCCCCGCGCCCACACACTGTGCTGCTCTCCTCGCTCGCTCTGCCAACTGGCTCGCATGATGGTGGGATGTCCGTCGTGATCGCCGGCATCGCTCGGCGCCAGCTCCAGGAGCAGCTCGAGCAGATCGGCGCGGGGTGCATGACTGCAGCACCCCGCGCCATAACACCCATGCTTGACGAGCACGACGAGGCCAGCGCGCCCGCTGGCGCGCCGGTGCAGGAAGAAAACGCGAAGGAAAAACACGTCGTGTGGGCGTCGTGTGCACCTGCCGGATACAGGCAAAATCGGCGCCCGTCTTCGGCGTCGCATGCAAGATGTTCATCACGAGCAGGTCACTTTTGCTGAAAACATGGCATATAGGCAACATGTAATCATGCTTTCGGCAGTTATATTATCGTATGTAACTGGGAAACTGCATACTACTGATGTAACTCTCCGTGCAAACCGTCGCTCTACCCTACGTCTGGTTTTTGTGTTTACGTTAGAATCTTTGGGGAATCGCAAAACGGGCCGTCGCACCTGCTCTCAACGTCCGGGACATGCTCTCAACCAGAGCCACATACTCGGCCCGGCTCGCTACCAGCCCATGAAGCAGCGGCTGCGGCTCCCGAAACACTGACCACGGCACCCACTCTGTGAAGTTGGCCGCAAATACCGCACGTGTGGCGAGAAGGCCAGGGCATGGCGTACCGTCGCGCTGCGACCTTCCAACGTATTGGAACGCGACAAAGCGTTCTGCGAACTTGATGGGGCGCACGCCGCACGGCGGCGAGGGCGCTGCCGCTGGTCTTCCCGCGGATGCCTGCTTAGAGGCCTGCTCAGTGTGAGCTGCTGGGGCGCCTGGCGGCGTGCTCGACTTGATGGATGACTTGATGAGCTCCTCACGATACCATTCCGTGGTGATGAATCGCGTCGCTGGCCGTTTGGTCAGCCCAGGGAAGAAGCTGAACGACGAAGGTGACGTACTCACTAGCGTGTGGACTCCAAGCATGACCTGGACTGCCTCGGAGGCGCTTCCTTGAAAGTGCGTCACTCTGAAATGGTGGCGACGGTAGTAGGTGGCGATTGAGTAGGCGAGTCGATCACAGGCGCGGCGCTCGTCCTCGGTGGGAAACTTTCCTGGGCGCAGTTTGTCGGTGTGCTCGCTTGCGTTGAGGATGATCAGCGAGTGGACCTGGTGGAGCTTCCGGGATTCGATCAGCCTGGCCAGAACGAACTCAAAATACGCTAGATGCGGAAGATGATAGTCACGGTGGCGGCTGAACGGCACGTCAGCACAGCGCAAGTGAATCGCCGCCGTCGAGTTTAGATTTTCTGACGCGACGATGCCGCAAGAGCACTTGTACTCGGCAGCGACTTGGCGCGACACAGGCTCGACAAAGTGACGCACATAATTGCGCGTGTGACCACCATACGCCACAGACAGTGGAAACCATGCATCATACACTTTCTCCGATTTGTATGATTTGGCCAGTACTCGAGGAGTGAAGATGGAGTTGAGTGTGTTGCCTGAGCACGAGCTGGACCTTGAGCAGGACATAAGGCAAGGCGGCTAGTAAGGCTCGCCTGGTGGGCCCTAAGGTGGGCCCGCCGTCAATAAGCCCGCACGCCGCGGCGATTCGCTCCAGAAACAGCCCCGGCCGAAGAACGTGAAACACGTGAACGAATTTCAGGTTGCTTTTCCCTTCCTCTCATTGCATGCGGGGCGTTTCCCCCCCACAGAAAACCCGCGGACTCCTTCTAGATCGCTCACTCATTCCCCGTTGCATGAATTTCCCCGCTATCCTACTGAACCGGTAAACTTCTCGGCGCCGATTCTCTCCCATGACTGACCCGCGATCGAAGCAGAACTCACATCCTCGTCCGCCGAGAGCGGTGCCACCGATTTTCGAGCTAACGCTCGGGCCGCCGGCTCGGTTTGTTCATGTCCGCGACCTGGTTTGTCGCAGTTGCCGATGAGCCGCGCGAGATCTCGGCGCTTGACCTCCAGACGCTTGACCCAGACGCACTCGTGTGGAGAGACGGCCTATCCGAGTGGATGCCCGTGCGCTCGGTCACGGCTCCCCAAGATGAGCCGAACGATCCATATTGGGCCACAGACGCTGTCAGAGATGATTTCGGCAGACCGTCCATGGACGGTGCGGACTCTGGCGACTGGCTCGAGCGCGTGGAGCAGCTGCGTGTGGAGCAGCTAACGGACGCGAATGCGGCGACGCAATCGGCCTCGACCATTCTAGACGTGCTCGAGACCATCGCGGAGGTGTCGGACAGCCCTCCATCCAACATGCTGCTGCCGGCGCCAGCGCCACCGCCCACAGCTGCCATTGCGGAGCTGGACGCAGTTAGCGCCGCCGCCTTGGAGCCTACGAGCCCTCCGCCGGCCAAGGCGAGCGGCTTTGGGCGCCTGCTCATCGAGCTGATCGAGACGGAGCGCTCGTACCAGACAGGGCTCGAGCAGCTTCTCACTGGCTTCCGCCCGGCGCTGCAGCCGCTCGCGCCCACAGTCCTCACGCCCCTGTTTGAGAGCATCGGCGCCATCCATCGCACATCGGAGGAGCTCCTCGGAAGGCTCGAGCACGTTCAGGAGATCTGCATGAACTCGCGTGAGATCGTACCGGGAGCCGGTAGCATGCCGATTGGGCGGCGCGAGGCGATGGAGCGCGAGGTATGGGCAGCCGCGGCCCTCGCTGAGGCCTTCCGCCCGCCCACGGCCAGCCTCCGTGAGCATCCTCTCAGCCGGTATCGCGCCTTTGTCAACCACTTCGACGCGGGGTTGAGCGCCCTGAGCAGTCTGATGGGCGTGCCTGCCTTCGACAGCCGCGTGCGCCAGGTGACCACGCAGCTCCGCTCGACGCGCACGCTCAATGACCTACTCATCACTCCCGTGCAGCGCCCGCCACGTTATCTGATGCTTCTCGAGAGCGCTGAGAAGGCCTTTGCCAAGGCCGCCGCCGCCGCTACGGCCGCGGCCGCGGCCGCCGACGGCGACGGCGCGCAGGGAGCTGGCTCCGGTGAGTCGCCCTTCTCGGCGGCGGCCGCTGCGGCGGGAGGTGTCGAGGGCGCAGGCGCGGCTCTGCGGGCGGCAGTCGAGGTTGTTCGCGCGGCAGTCTTGGACCTGAACGAGGCGAAGCGCGAGTCCGACGGGTTCAACCAAGTGAGCGAGGTACAACGTCGGCTCGGCACCTTCGCCGTGGCGCTCGAGCACCCATGCCGTCGTTTCGTTGCCGAGGGGCAGCTGCAGTGCCTCACGCGCAGCGGCGAGTGGAGTGACCGCGTCGCTATCCTGCTCAACGACGTGCTCCTCCTATGCTCTCACAGGTGGGAGGCCAAAGAGGCACGTGCTTCGGCTGCACCGCTGAGCCTCCTCTCCTTTGGCGCCGTCACGGGCGCCTCGCGCGCAAGCTCCGCCGGGCCCGCCCCCGCCCCGGGCAATGCGGCGGGCTTCGCCGCGCCGGGCGGCCCCCTGAAATGCGAACGGCTCGTGAGCCTCTCGGGCTCCTCTACCAATGGAACTCGTGTGCTCGACACCTCCACTCCGCAGCTAGCTCGCCAGGCCCTGCGCGAAGCCATGCGTCAGTCGGCCCTCCTCGGGGCGGTCGGAGGGACGGCCCGAACGACGACCAAGTACGTCGGGCGTGCCGTCTCCAGCCTCGCCCGAACAACGTCCAAGTTTGTCGGTGGAGGAGTCGCTGTGGGTGCGCGCACGTCGGCCGCCGCAGCTGACGAAGAGGACGGTGAGGACGGTGAGGACGGCGTGGAGGAAGGCAGCGACGACGGATGCCTGCTAGTCCTCATGCTTGGCGGCCAGACGGCTGCGTCAAACGGCGCCAAGATCGCCTCCGCTCCCGCCTCCGCTAGAGAGGACGGTAGCGGCGCGACCCTCGCCAGCCCCGCCGCAAGCCCCGGGAGCGGCGGCGGCGGCGGCGGCGGCGGCGGTGGCGGCGGCGGCGGCGGTGGCGGCGGCGGCGGTGGCGGCGGCGGCAGTAGCAGCAGTGAACTTCTTTTATTGCGCGCCTCGAGCCCCGCGGAACGTCAGGTGTGGGCTGAACGTCTCAATACGACGCTTGAGGCTCTCCGCGTCGCCGCGACGGCCGCGCCGACGCCGGCAGTGGCGAGGACGGATTGTGGCAGTGGCGAGGATGGACTTGGCGTGCTGATGGAAGGTATCCTCAAGAAGAAGACGGAGGCGTATGCGAGAGAGATCTGGCACAAGCGCTTCGCCGTACTCACCGCCAACAGCCTCATCTATAGCGATAAGCACGCGAATGTGGCGACCTTGCTCTCGGGCAAGGAATGCCGCGTGCTCGAACTCTCTCGCTTCACGGCGCGAACCACCTTCGCCGACGACGGCTCGGCGATCCTCGAGCTCTTCTGCCCATATGATCGGCCGTACGTGCTCCCCTCGAGTGTCGCTCAGTACCTCTGTGCCGCCGAGTGCCGCGGAGTGCCGCTGAGAGCCGCCGAGTGCCGCCGAGTGCCACTGAGTGCCGCTGAGTGCCGCTGCGCTGATGCCTGGCCGTTGGATTGCCTGCCTCCTCAGGTACCACCTTCACGCGGAGACGAATGAGAAGACGCTCGAGTGGGCTGCGGCCATCCAGCGCGAGCAGGCACGTGTCGCGAGGCTCGTAGACGAGAGGCAACGGCTGGACGGTCTCGCCTCGCGTACGCGGCTGAGTAATTCGTGGAGCCGCAGCAGCGCCGGCCGAGGGTCCGCCAGCGACCCGGACGCGAGTGACCAGCCTGACGCGGGAGCTCCATCGGCGGCTGGCACTCGTGGCGGGGCCCCTCCACCAGTGCCGTCCGAGAGGCTGATGCGCCAGCAAGGGCTCCTTAAGTACGGATGGGTCGATGCGAGTTTGGGGGCCGACAGCGCGATTGAGGGAGTCATGAGCGCGAGCGTGGAAGGCCTCGCGAACGCCACGAGCTCCTTCAGCAGCTTTGCCATCGGCGGCAGTGTCAGCAGCTTCAGCAGCAGCAGCGGCGGCGTCGGCGGTGCACGCGGTGGCAAGTGGCGAAGGCAATGGCTCGTGCTGCGTGACGATGGCCTCATTCTCTTCTACCAACGTGCAAAGGACTCGCAGCCCGCGCGCATCCTGTTTGCACATGAGTTTGAGGCGACAGCAGAGGCCACCGAGGGGCGAGCATCGGTCATCAAGCTCACGCCGACCGCCTTCGCCGACGCGGCGAGCCGCCCGTTATTCCTCGACCCGCTCACCCTGGCCGAGCGAGACACGTGGCTGGCCCAGCTGCGGGATGCCGCCCAGCGCTCGGCGGAGCACGCGCTCGCGCTGGACGCCAGGCAAGCTGCCGAGGCTGAGAAGGGGCAGGTCGCGCCGAGTCTCGCCATCGACACCCAGTGCTCCGCCGCGGCCGCGGCCGCTGGCGCGCGCGAGCAGGTACTGGGTGTGGAAGTAATCGTGCATCGGGCGGACGACACGCAGCCGCTCGGGCTCTCGATTCGAAGCCGAGGCGGACGGGAGAGCGTGCAGGAAGTCGTCTCCGACTCGCCCGCAGCGGCCGCGGGGCTCCTCGCCGGTGATGTGCTCTTGGCCATCGATGGCGTCGCAGTGCTCAACACGGCGCATGTGGCCAAGCTCCTTACCGGCAACGGACGCACCACTGTCACGCTGCTTGTCGGACGGCCTCGCGCGGCGGCCGAGTTTGAAGGAGGCGCAGTCAAGAGTGCAATTGATCGATCCGCCGCCGGCACGGCGCTCTTCGAGCAGGTCGCGCGACACGTGGCCGACGGCATTGCGGAGTCGAGCGCTGCCCTCAAGCTCACGCGCCAGCGCATCAAGGCCGAACGCGTCGTCGTGAGCACGTACGCGAGCCTCGAGCCGGCGACGCAATCTCCGGCGCAATCTCCGGCCCTCGAGGCGATCTTTGGGCGCGGCGCCCACTTCGGCGCGGCGCACCAGGTGCGCTTTCCCTCACTCTCTGCCTCTGGAGTGCCTCTGGAGCGCCTCTGGAGTGCGCCTGAGTGCGCCTGAGTGCGCCTGAGTGCGCCTGAGTGCGCCTGCGTGTGCCTGAGTGCGCCTGAATTGGTTGGTCTCCGTCGTCAGGCGCTCCTCGAGACGCTTCACACGTACGTGGAGACGCCCCTCGCGATGGACGTGAGCCATGCGGAAGAGGTGCTCAAGGCCGCGATCGACGCGCACACGAAGCTCGAGCGAGAGCTGCGTGTGGCGCATGATAAGTACGGGCGCGCCCGCACCGAGCTTCATAAGCGCCACCTTGAGGCAGAGGCACTCACGACCGAGTATCAGCGCCTCACTGCCGGTAGCGCAGGTGCCTCGACGCCAGCAGTGGAGCGCATGAGCACCGCCGGCGTCGGCGCTGGCAATCGCGATTATAAGGCGGAGGCCGCCAAGGCAACCGTCGCAGAGCGCGTGGCCAAGCTGAGTAGCCGTCTGGCGGTGGCCAACGCGCGCCTGGCCCAGGCGGAGTCGGTCTATTGGCGGGAGCGATCGTCCTCAGAGGTGACCACTTGGAAGTATTGTGTGCTCGAGGTGCCCACGATCTGCCTGCACCTGCGCGGCGCAGAAGGCGAGCGCGCCGAGAAGCTCGCGGCCGTGCAGTGGAAGGCACTCGATGCACTCGGCGCTATGCCCGCCCACTACGCGAACGTCGTCGAGGAGCGAACTATGGAGGCCGCGCGCTTAAAGGGCGAAAGCTGGCTGCAGGCCTCCATCTGAGTCTATGGGGCGGCTGTACTGATACGCCCTGCCGCGATCTGTGTCCACTGCCCGGTCCAGAGTGCAGAGAGAGTCACTGCGCGCCGCGTGCGTCCTGCGTCGTGTGGCGACCGCTCTGGTCTGCGTCGGGTCGCGCTCGGGCGCACAGCGGCTGTCGACCTGTCGTGTTCGTGTCTGGGCGAGCCCAGGCGCAGGCCCTGTGCCTGTGGGACTTAAGAACCCACACCGCAGGGACGGGCGAATGTCGCCGACGGCGACGCCGTACGCGCGACCCGCGTGTGCGCGTGGGGTGGAGCGACCGTAACTATGTCCGTGTTCAGACCGCGCGTCTAGAACCGCGCGGGCGACGCCGTGTGTGCGCGTCGTGGTGCGTGGAGTGCGCCTGCTGGACCGGACGACATGGAATATGGTATGCGGAGACGATCCTCGCTCGTTTCGTCGCTTTATAAGCGCCGTCTCGGCGGACTTCGACTGTTACGTCTGTCCCGAAACTCGCCGCTTTCGTTCGCATCGCGAGGACGGCCTGCTCTCTCCAATGACGACCGTCGACTCGCCCGGTCCGGCTCGCTACGTCCTTCCGAACAGCGTCGGCGGCAAGCAGCCGCTCGGTAAGATGCTCGACCCGCCGGTGTGGACCTTCGGCAGGGATAAGCGCGCAGAGCCGAAGCTGACCATAGCATCACCTGGTCCGATCTACAGGCCCGATGACGTCTTCCTTGGCCCCGGCCCGCATGGCATCGGCCCGGAGTACAGCCTGCGGCCGAGTCACCGCGCTCCTAGGGAGCAGCGCGCCACCAAGATTGCTGAAAACCCGGGCCCGATCTACATGGTCCCGACATGCCTTGGCGTTCAGTGGGAGTCCACGAAGCGCTCCTTTGGCGCAGGAAAGATCTCGCAGTGCCCGCGTAAGACCATGGACCCGGGTCCCGACCGCTCGCCCGGCCCAGCTGCGTACGATCGCACGTCGCTCGGCCTCAAGACGCAAACGGGCGCGAAACGGGGCGAGAAGCCGCCGCATATCAAGTCGGGCATGGGCAGCGCGGAGCGCTTCTTCAACAAGGAGACGCGCACCGGGACGGTGCCCGGGCCGGGCGCTTACAAGATCCCGACGTGCATTGGCGGTACCGCGCCCGACATCCACATGAAGCCCGTCTTCCCGTTCAACAAGGACGATGCGCGCCACGTGCACTCAAGCCGGATCTTCAGCCCTGACCCGTGCTCACCAGGCCCGCATGCCAGGTATAAGATCGCTACCGCCTTCGGAGCGCAGGCGCTGGGCCGCAGGCCGTCGAGCGCGGCCTTCGGCTTTGGCACGGCCAGCCGCTGGCAAGCTTCACCCGAGGAGAACCGTGAGCATCGCGTAGCGCTCACGGCCGTGCTTAAGAAGAAGAAGAGGGCCGATGCCGAGCTGAGTGTAATAGACGAGTTCTGAGGTCCTAGCTCATCGCACACATGAGGGCAAGTCGCCACCGCCGCCGCCTTAGCCGACGCCGCCGTTTCACTCGGCCGCCGCACGCCCGAGGAGCGCCGCTGCGGGTCGGGAGTTGCTCGAAGTGCAAGTCGGAGTCCGGCTTTCTCCGTTTCTCGAGTATACTCCGAACCGTGCGCTCCGTCGCCCCGTCCTCGGACGCTGCGAGCTCGCCGCTGTGCCCCCCTGCGCACCGCGGGCCACCCCCTGCCCCGCCTCGCTTACGTAGTGGTGCCCACCCACACTCGACGCCCGCACTATATGTTTGTGTCCACACTGCGTGTAAGTCGAGCGCGGACGACTGTGGAGATTAGAGATTCTAGTGACGCAATTTAAGGACCGCCGCCCCGGCGCGCGGCCCGCGGCAGCCCGGCTGGGGCTGCGGCGCGCGCCGCGGGGGGGCGCCGATGCCCCCATGCCCGATCGCGCGATGGCGCGTTTAATACCGCTTCTTCTCGGACGTGAGCTCGTTAAGGGATTGAATGTTTAGAATGCCGCGGGAGCTCGCCATGGCGCGAGCCCCCCTACGGTCCACACACAGTAACACAGATACTGGTGGTGGAGGGGATGGTGGTGGGTTCACCAAAAATTGCGCGCGCTAGACGGGCGCGATGGCCTGCGCGTTGGCCGGCCTTGGTCTCCGCATCGCGCGGATCGCGGAAACTCCGATCCGTTTTGCGCCGACGGAGGAAACGTCGCGCTCGGCGCGCGTATCGGCTATACCGGACGGGCCCGCCCCCCCCCCTTGGGGTGGGCGCTCCCCACCGTATCCTCCGGCTGGTGGCGGGAGCGCGCGTAGCATGCTCTGGTTCCTAACTCGCCGGGGCTACCTTCACCCCGGCCCAACCGCCCTCTTCTGTTAACTCGCCCGGCGAGAAGACAAATCTGAAGCAGAAGTAACCTTCTCGGACGTGAGCTCGTTAAGGGATTGAATGTTTAGAATGCCGCGGGAGCTCGCCATGGCGCGAGCCCCCCTACGGTCCAGTAGCTAACCCCGATCGGAATGAGTGGAAGGAGTAGAGGCTGGCAACAGCCTCCCCGTAGAGGTGGGCGAGCGCCGCTCGGAGGAGGGAGTGAAGGAAGTGGTGAGTATAGGGTTCCCCGGACGCGTCGCAGAAGAGTGGAGTCGCTGCCCGGTTCGCCACCGAAGACCCGACTCGGAGCTCGAGATCCCGCAGCGCCGCGGCTGCGTTGATCGGGTCGTCAGGATGAAAGGTAAGGACGACACTGAACGGGCAGTGAATCTCGCCCGTTTGGTCCGGCTTGCTGCGCGGCGGTGCAAGCCGGGCGCCATCTATGCCCGGACGAAGCGAAGCGAGCTGAGCAGCGGTCGGGTGAGAGATGGCGACCCCCCCGATGACCCACGTGAGGGACTCAAAGGTTAGATACATGATCTCACCCGAAGAGTGGGAGACGATCTCCCCGAGGCGGAACGCTGTCACCATCATCACGCAGATGAGACGGCGAAAGATGAACACGTGCGGAACGCTGTCACCATCATCACGCAGATGAGACGGCGAAAGATGAACACGTTGTGGTCGGCATCCGACCATGGCAAGCTACCGATGCGGACGGTACCGGCCGAAGGGATAGCGTAGAGTTCGCGCACCATGCCAAACTTCATCGGCTCGGCACGCTTCGGAGCGAGCGACATAGGCCCGTGGTAGGCGAGATAAGACCGAGCTAGCCCGGCCACCGCCGCCTTGAGTACTTTATAGCTGGGCATCGTGACGCCCCACCGTGCGAAGATGCGTATGATAGCGAGCGGGTAAGCCAGCGCCGACTTAGGTTTGATGAAGGATCGGCTGCGGTCGCGTGGGCGCCCAGTGGCAAACGCGTGCAGCATCAGGCAAGCCAAAAGGTGAGCGTTTCGCTCAGGGAAGTTGCGCGCTTCTGCCGCCGTGCGAAGGGGGCTGGTGCCCTGCGCGCGACAGACGCGCTCCCATGCTTCCCACGCCCGAACGTCCATTTCCAGGGTATTCGAGTTTATCCCGAAGAATATCGTTTCGTCGATCACCGCCGTGGTCGCTAAGACGTTTGAGAGCTCGGTGCGGATAGCCATGTTCGGTTCGCCACCCTCTGCTAAGGCCGCGGCCCGAAGGCGAGCGTATTCGGCGCTGGCTAGGGCCAGCCCGGAGGCTTGAGCCTTTTCCCACGGAGGAGCGGGTGGCAGCTGAAGGTCGCCCACCTGGCGTCGAGGGCCTGGGTCGTACAGGCGTCGTTTGGATGATGGGTCCCGGGCTCCTGGAGGAGGGAGAGGCGAGACGGCCAGGGGTATCCGCTCGAAGGCACCGGAAGGTTCCGGGCTAGGGCTCGGTAAGACAGGGCAATGGAACGGAACCGGGGAGAGAGCCTTATGCAGGAGTGAGGCTGCGTAGCCCGAGGCGGGCAAAAGGGCCGTCGGGTGCAGCTCGGTGCCAGGCGGCGTGAACGACGAGAGTGGAGCGCCGTATCCCTCGGAGCCAGGGAGTGGTGGCGTCGGGCGAAGACGAGCGTAAAGGAGCTCGGCACAGCCAGAGGAGGCCGCGTCCTGTGCTATCGGCTGGTCACCAATGAGGTTAGGATTGAAGACGCCTCGGGCAGTGGCGGCCAGATGCGATCGTTGGCGCAGGCAGGCAACGACTGCGCGGTACATTTCGCGGACCCCCGCAGAGATCTCCAGAAGCTGCGGGCGAACGCCCAGCATCACGCACAGCTGACGAAACTCGGCCCAACGAGCACGAGAAATCAAGTCGGCGAGCACGTTGGCGTCGCCGTAGAGGTGGGCGACACGAATGCGTCCATAGAGAGAGCGCCACTCGGCGGAGGAAATAAGCTGCTGGTAGGTCTCCACAATAACTGTGCTCTTAGCGGATTCGGCCGTGAGGACCCTCGCGGTAGTGAGCGCGTCAGTGTAAAGGTTGACCCACGCGGGCGCGGACTCGAGGGCACACGTATCCAGCGGGGATGTCGCGTAGATGGGAAGGGGCAGGGATAGGCGGCTTGCGCTGATCCGGCGCCGCTGTCCACTGGCGGAGGTCGACGCATGGTTCGCCCTCTCGGCGTTGGAGAGCAAGCCGGTGCTCGAGCCAGCCCTGCTCCGCAGCCGAGTACGCGGCGCCGGGCGCAAAGTACTCGGCATCCATATCCTCGTAGTAGAGAATGACCAGGGCGTCACTGAAGCGCTGGGCGAGGTTGGAGGATCCGTGCAGGCCGAAGCCAAGGACGCGCTCGGAGACGAAGCGGGGACCGGAGCCGTCCGCGCGGTCCAGGAGGATGCCGACCTTACTAAGCTCAGAGGTGGCGACCGCAAGGTGATTGAAGTAGTCCTTGATGTCGTCATTGGAGCAATAGAGGGCCGTTCCCCACCGAGAGGCGGCACGGCCGAGCACAGCCATGTCTCTCATAACGTCCTCCAGAGCCGGCTTAACCTCTTTGGGCCACTTGGTAGGGTGGCGGCGCCCATCGGATGGGGGGACAGGGTCGGACCGCGGTAGACCGCGTCGACGCAGCCACTCGAGAAATTCGGAGCGGTGGTCGGACGCGAAATGTTCGGGCATGTGGTAAATACGTGCCGCCTCGTTGAGGGAGAGGGCGCGCACACCGCTCGCATCGAACGTATCTTGGCGCGGCCCGCCCCCTTCAGTAGTCCGTCGCCAGCGATCAGGTTCGAGCTTACGCGCAGTAGCCCCTTGACCGTTAAGATACATGGGGGCGAAGGGGATGAATGCGAAAGAGCGATACCATTGGTAGCCCTCAAGGCGGTCCACTTCGGAGAGTACTGACTTAAAGCCAAACGGAAGGGTCGTGAGGTGGGGTACGAGCACGAATTGCAACTCGACGTCGGCGTCGATGCGAGCACCGAGAAGAAGGTGGGAGACAAGAGATTGATCGGGGTAGTGCGCTAGGCTGCGCTGCACCTCGGCTCTGTCAATAATCTCCAAAGGCGCGTGATGGAAAGAGGCGACCACGCAGCAAGGGCTCAGATCGAGCGTGCAGTCCCAGACTCGACCTCGCGCCCAGCTCAGGAATTCGGACTGGCCGATGGCAACCGGCCCGGGGCGGTCACGGACAATTGCCCCGGGTTCTACGCCGCGGGCGAGCTCCGCGCGCACGTGGGCGAGATCTCGAAGCTGGTGGTCGATCCATCCGGAGAGGCGAGCGGCACCCGAAGGAGTAAGAAGCTCGAAGGCACTTTTCGGGCAGGACGGTGCCTCCGAGGGGGCCGCAGGCTGCTCGGGCGGGAGAGGGTACCAGTCGGTAGTGAGTGGGCGGAGGATCTGGCTGAGAGGAACATCATTATCGCGTGGACGAAGGGCCAAGCGCGGCGAGAAAGAGAGCAAGAGACACCATGGCTCCACTCAACAACAAAACCAAT
>ENA-UOUZ01001469-UOUZ01001469.1-mixed-culture-metagenome-genome-assembly--contig:-NODE-1469-length-15224-cov-93.792340_pt1 | contig 15224 bp, 12 predicted proteins | sample MGYA00238154_ERZ761575 | MGnify/ENA primary metagenome ERZ761575 (study PRJEB28896, sample SAMN07631632) | mixed culture metagenome | isolation source: Freshwater growth medium | place: USA...
GGAGGTTGGGATGCAGCTCGCGTGCAGGCGACGATGCTGCGGAGGAAGATGCAGGGATGGGCGAATGGAACACGCCGACGCTCGCTTGCCCTATGCGAGCGCCGGCTGCCCAAAAAGCTGCTTGAGTCGTGAGCGGAGCTCCTCATCCTTGATGCTCGCGGCGACCTCCGGATGCTCCACGAGGTAGCTGCTCACGTCGCGCAGCCGGTCGCGAAGGATCTGCATCTCAACTGCGGTGTCGAGCGGCACCTCGGTGTCCATGCGCCGGCCATTGCTTGGGCCGCACGCGATCTCGCATTGTTGGGTGATGGAGTTTGAGTAAGTGCCAGCGCCGCATGTCATAGCGGGGCCACATATCATGGGTGGTGGCGCAGGAGGCGGCGAGGGCGGCGGCGGTGGTGACGGCGAGGGCGGCGGCGGCGAGGGCGAGTGCACCCGGCACACGGCGCCAGAAGATATGTCGGAACACGGTGCATCATTCCACCGAGGATCAGCCGGCGTTAGGTCATCATTCATTTCGACACAATCCTCGTTGCCCGCGTTGTCGGGCTGATTAGGCCACCAGTTGGAATAGTCCCACGGAGTGCCGTCGGACCACCTCCAGGTGCCCTCACCTACAGCATCATTCCCACCGATCCACGCCTGGCCGCCCCTCTGAGAGACGATGGCCCACACTGCGGCGTTCTCCGCGGCGCTGTGGATGCTTGCGAGATCGCCGCCGAGAGACTGGCACGCTGCGCGCCCAGCCGCCCATGTGCCGAGGGATGGTAATGGTACGTAGATGAATTGTCCCGTTGTGCCGCTCAACTGGAGGAGAAGCAGAACAAACGTGAGCATCGAATGGCGGGGTGAGCATCGTATGCAAGAGCTTGGAACTTGGCTCGTGGTGCCGGTAAAAAAACATCGTGGTGCCGGTAATCTTTCGGAAATGAATTTCCCAACGCCAAGCCGACAACGCTCCGTAGGCCTACGGTAAGCGACGACCTGGCTTTTCGCGGTTCACACTACGACTCAAGCTTGGAACGGACTGTGAACTGCTAGACGGAAGACGCGGGCTTGCCACCCAAGAAGCAAGAAACCAAGGGCAAGAAACGGTGCTTGTGAGCGCTGTAATGGCTGTTGGGTGTTCTTGGGATGAGTCATCTAGCCAATATTATTATACACTGATCGGATTGTCGACGTCCTGTTGTCCTGTGGCTCTGGCTGCACCCCTCGGGCCCTCGCCAGTCGTAGCTCCCTGTCGTAGCTCGTACTTGCCGGCCTCGATTGCCGGCCCAAGTGCCAGCCAGATGAAGCCTCATTAGCCTCAACATGAACACCGGGCCCGATGCGCGCGCGCCGACCACAGAACCGTGGCGATTCCAGGGAGAATTGCTGTGCACGCCGATATTTAGGGACGGCCGCGGTGCCGGATCGAATGTCCCGCTCTTCGTCCCGCGGTTGCGGTGTTGACGGCCGGGGCCGCGGCGCCGGGGGGGCCAATTGGGGGGCCGCGAGTCAGACCGGACGATGAGCGAATGCGACCGTACACGATATCCAATTTCGGATTGAACCGTCTCGGTTAACGGTTTTATGCTCGGTTTACGGTTCGCCATGTCGCGTCAACGGCCCGACACAACAAACTCACTCCTGGGCCGCACCATGTCACATCACACACCGTAGCTACGGAGCCCGCGGCCACTCTAGGATGCCGCCTTCGCCCCCGGCCCGCCGCGTGCCACGACCTCACCTCGGGCCCTCGTTACACTGAATAGCCGCTTCCCCCGACGCCCACTCTGTAACGCTAGCACACGCGCTAGCACACGCGCGGCACACATGCCCCCACAAGCCACGATCACAGCACAACCTCACAGCGCAGGTCGCCACCGTCGCAAGATCACGATCAGATGAAGCACAGTCCCGTGCGTCCCCCGTTCAGAGCCCGTGCCGTCGTGGCGCTCGCAGCCCTGACCTCGCCGCCGCTGATGCTAAACATGGGCCGTCCTCTGCGTCGGGCGGCGCGCGCGAGCGGTTCCACCGGCGCCAGCTCGCTCACCAGAGCTTGATGAAAGAGGTCTTCTGCTGCTTGAGCTCCTCGACCGCTTTATCCGCAATCTGCGCTGCCGCCATAGCGGCCTCTGCTGCCTTGCGTGCCTTCTCGGCCGCATACGAGGCGGCGGAGGTGGCCATCATCTCCGCATCGAGCTGGCGCTGCAACCTGAGCAGCTCCTCCTGGATCGCCTTCTCGCGCGCGTGCGCGTGCGCCTCCTTCTTGTCCATCCGCATCTTCGCAAGCGCCGCCGCCTCCGCCTTCAGCCGCGCCGTCTCACGCTCGTACCACTCTTGGAGCTGCCGCTTGCGCCGGTCCCTCTCGTCCGCCTCCTGCTCGCGCTTTTCCGCCTGCTCGCGCACGTTGTCCTTCTCGCGCTTGTCGTGCATTTCCTTGGTCCAGTCCGCGAGCATCTTTTTCGAGTACGCCTCGTCCCTCTCCTTCTTCTCAAGCACCACCTTGCGCTCGCGCAGCGCGTCCATGCGCTTGTCCTTGGCGACCATCTCCTCGCGCTCGCGCACCTCCTTGTTCTTCAGCTGCATCTCCTCCTTGATGCGCCGCGCATCCTCCTTCTTCTGAGCCTGGTCCGCCGCCTGCTTCAGCCGCACCTTCTCGCGCTTTTCGCGCTCCGCCAGCTCCGCACGTTTCTGCAGCTTCAGCTTGAAGGCGGCTTCCTCCTGCTCTGACGCCTCGCGCTCGGCCTGGATGCGCCGATCCATCTCCTTCTGCGCCCGCCTGCGTTCGGCCTCGCCTTGCGACAGGAGGCCATCGACAGCGGCGTCATTGCGATTGTCAGCCATCGTGTCCCAGAGGCCGTTGTGCTGGTGGTCAATCACCGGCTTGTCGAGCTCCGACTTCTGCAGTTCGCGCAGCTGCTCTTTGGCCGTCATAGATTCCTTCTTCTCTAACTCCGAGAGCATCTTCGCGTCAGCCTTCTTGCGCTGTGCGATGGCCTTCTTCGCCTGTGCCTTCTTCTTCTGCAGCTCGCTTAGGAGCGTGCTCTCCTTGTCCTGGCTGATCGAACCGGGCTCCAGCACAAGGTTAAGCGGAGCTGCCGGGATGGCCGAAATGTGGCCGTCCATGTAGGACATGTTTTAAGATGCTGCTGCTGTGCTCTCCCGACCAGCGCAACCAAGCAGAGGTTCTTTGGTCGCCCGCCCAAACTTGCTCGAAACGCAGTTTCCAAATTCGAGGCGGACCTTTTTTCCGTTGTGAACTGGGGCATTTCTGCGAGTCTGGCGGGTGCCGGGTCCTTGTCGATCGGTCCGGAGACGAGGCCATCCGGGATCAGTTCGTTCCCAAAATTCGAGTTTCGGGTCACTGTATGGCGTTTATGTGGTTTGATTCGGCTTTCGGGGTCCCGCGGCTCCCTGTCATCTGAGTTCTGCGTCTCTCCTATCCTCCTGAGCATTAAATAATGGATTAATTTCCGGCCGCTGCTTCGCGCGGGCCGCATCGCCGTCCATGCTGCGATGATGCTTGCAATCGCCAGCGGCCTACTGTATGGCCTCCGACCCTCTGTACAACGTTGAACGTACCATACCAGCCCATCTAGACTAAAATTCTAGTCGAACTCATCGATGTCCTCGTCCTCGTCATCTTCAGCCGATGCCCCGCAATCGTCCCGGTCCATCGCAGTATCCTTCTGCTCTGGCTGGCTTGCCGCCTCGCCGCCATCGCGCTCGATGGGCGCCTCAAGCATCGTCACCTCGCTCAAGCTCTCTGCTGTCGCCCGCACATCGTCGCACTCGGCGCGCCATCGCAGAACACGTGCCCGATGCGTGACGAGCAGCGCGTCCTTGGCGTCGATCTCGCGCTGCAGAGCGTCAATATCTCCTCGCAGCGAAGCAGCGTCGTCGTGAGCTTCGAGCTCCATGTCAGTCAATAAGGCGCGCAGCCGAGCGGCCGCAAAGGCCTGCTGCAACCGCAAGGCACGCGCGGTGAAAGCGGCGACGGCGACTTCATACCCACCTCGCGCCTTATCGGCGGGCGGAGCTTCGCCAGCCACGAGCTTCATCAGCACGGCCAGGTCGGCGCGGAGCGCATGAGCCTCGACAGAAAACATGGAGCGACTCATCTTCGGCGTGTGAACGACGAAACTTTTTCGGCGTGTGAACGACGAAACTTTAACTTTTGGCTCACCCGCCGCATCTTAAAACTTCCAACTGAGCTAATCGTCCACTTTTCACATGGAATTTCCCCCCAAATTTGGACGGACCTTTTCAGATGTCCACTGAGCTCATCGCCGCGCTACTGCGGGTGGCGCGCTCCGAGCCTCTTCGCGACTCGCTCCGCGGCTTGCACCTCGGCGTCGCGGGTGGCACTGCGATCGCAGATGCCATGAGAGCTTCGACCCCGGCGATGCTGAGCTCCTTGGACTTGTACGGCTGCGACTTGACTGATTCGGGAGCAGAACCGCTGGTGCACATGCTGTGCGAGCGCGGTGGCTGCACCACTCTAGATTTGGGTGCGAATGCGCTTGTGCATGCCTGCCAGTTGCTCAGCCCGCTGCTGCTCCAGAGGGCGCACGAGGTTGACGACGATGACAGCAACGGCTGTGGCGGGCTGCTTGAGCTCAGGCTCTCCCGCAACAATCTCGCTGGCGAAGCCATCGGCGCGATGCTCACTCCGCCATCGATGACCTCGCCCAAGCCGCTGAGCCTGCACTCGCTCGCGCTCGCCTTCAACCCGCTCGGAGCGGCTGGCGGCGCGTGCCTTGGGCGTGCCCTCGCCGAGAGCCAACTGCCGCATCTGGCATGTCTGCTCCTGCAAGGCTGCCAGCTGGGCCCGACGGGCGTGACGATGCTCGTCGCCGGACTCGAGCGCGGGCGCGCGCTCACGCACCTCGACCTGAGCGATAACGCGTCGGGCGATGCGGGTGCCTGCACGCTAGCGGCGGCGCTGCCGCACACGTCCCTCGCTGACGTCATGCTCGCCCGCAACGGCTTGAGCGACCAGGCGGGTCAGGCGCTCGCGGCGGCGCTTGTGCGTAAGCGCAGGGGCTCCCTCCGCCAGCTCGTGCTCGCATCCAATCGGCTGCGCGATGCGAGCGCGATCGCCTTCGCCGACGCGCTCGGAGCGGCGCGGCCTGTGGGGAATCGCTCGCTCGAGTCGCTCGACCTGAGCGGCAACAGGCTGCGCATGCAAGGGGTGTTCGCGCTCGGCGACGCACTCGTGTCCAATGGCAGGCTCACTGCGCTCGACCTGTCGCGCAACCGCCACGTGGACGCTCAGGCTCTTCAGGCCATCGAGGGTCTGCTCCGTCACAATAGGAGAGCTGCCGCCGGTGCGCCGCCGCCGTTGCCAGTTGTGGAGCCGACGGAGCACGCACGCGAGCTAGCGAGCCGTGATGTTCTCAAGCTGTTTACGAGCGAAGGCCTCCGCGCGCCACCGCATGGGATGCCGCCGCCGCCGCCGCCCGGGGTCGCACGCGTTGGAGGTGCAGCCCGTCACGACTGCCGCACGCTGCCAAGCACCGAATCCCTCTCTGTGCACACAACGGTCCGGCAGGCCGGAGCGTGCGCAAGCGCTAACACAGCCCTGCGGGAGGTGCAGGCTGCGCTGGATGATGCGGGCAACGAGGTGGCGAGGCTGCGGCACAAGGAAGCGACGCTCATGCGAGCACTCTGCATCGCGCGTGGTGAAGGCACTGTGACATGTCAGACTGTCCTATAGGTCGCTTCCAAGTCCCATGATCGCTCCTCGAGTCCTCGTGAGCTCTTACAGCCTACGTTTCTCTTCTACCTGCGCCTTGGTGGTTTTGTGTTCTGGTCGGCATTCATGTGAAAATTGTGCCTCACTCCAATGGAGGCTCTTTCCTCGAGGCTGCCTCCACGTCAAATCGTCGCAGGAATCAACGCGCGTTTCTTTCGAGGAAGGCCTAGCACCTCACTGGCCGAGGCGGGAGTTCTCATCCACATCTTTGACAACCAGGGCGAGCTAGATGGCCACATGTACGAGCGGCCCGGCTTTTCGGAAACATTCTACTCGACATCTGTGATCACATACCGCAAGCCGCAGATATGGAACAGCCGTAAACACGAAGACGGTGGGCTAATCATGGCGGCGAGCACAGAAGTATTGTGCGGTTTTGATCACGACCAAGGGACTGGCGGACAGAGAAATGGCGGATGCCCCGAGTCGTGGTCGCCAGAGCAGACGTTGCAAGTTCTGAGGAGCGGCGAGCCGGCCACGGCCTATTGGATCAACGAATTCATCGTCGGTCGCCAATATTGGGAGAGCCACTTCGTCGATGCGCTCGAGGCATTCGTAATCACGCATGGTGCGGGAGAAGCCGTCCGAAACGCCCATCGAAATCACTTGCAGAAGCACGGAAAGTGCGCAAGCCAGGTGCCGCTGGTCCGCTATTACCCGCCCAAGTGCTGCGAGCAGTTACAGATTGGTGCTGACGCGTTTGTGGACGTAAGCCCCCCTCCACCAGTTGGTTCCATGTGTGCAACGTTCCTGTCGCCATCTTGCATCACTGGACGCTCGCTCGTCCCGGACTGGTATGGCTTTTGCGATGCGATTCGAGACATGGAGGCATGCGAGCGCAGCTACGCCTGGTCAAATCTCGGTGAACCCATCCCATGCACCTGGGACGAATTGGCTGGGGGCTGCAGGATGAACCCGGTTGGCTGCAAAGAGTCGCCACCACAGCAGCCACCCGCAAAGCCACCGCCGAGCCCGCCGCTGCCAGCCTCTCCGCCACCTCCACCTTCACCGCCTCTTCCAGCGTGCCCGCCTTCGCCTCTACCAAGGGCTCCTCATGTTCCACCAGCATGGCCGCCGCCAGAGTCTCCTCCGCCGCCGAAGCTGCTTATGATTGAGGGCGGAAAAGTCGTACTCATGGGCGTCGACTTGGACGTGGCCAGTGGTCTCCCAGTTCTCGTAGTCTTCACCTTGTGCGGTGTCCTGACTTTCTTCGGTCTCACCTTCCACCTCGGCTCTCGGCTCGGCCGCGCCTCTGTCTCTGCGGAAGACCGATATCATGGCCGACATCAGAAAAGAATCACCCCACACGCGGGAAACAAGGATAGCGAGCGAAGTGCTGCTACAAAGAAGCAGCAGAAGCCGAAGAAGCAAAAGATTGATTCTCATCCGTGTCCGATGCCGCGTGCGGCGCGCAAGGCGACTGGCTTCTCAGTTGGCTTCTCACAGGTGGCGCAGCAGGAAGCTCCTGACGGTCACGGTGCCGATGAGGGCGCATTCGTATACGAATTAGACTAGTCGGTCGAACACGACGAGACGAGCCATTTACCATCTCGGAGCGGGGAGATGGCAGATGCGGCACCCCGAGATCGACGTGCGCCCCCACCCCGGCCGGGCCCGCCTGTGTCCCGAGCGCCGCTCACTTAGGATCGAGACTTAGGACGATAGTAAACGCGGTTACCGTATGCGGGGTATCGTCCGTGTGAGTGAACCGTGAGTGAGTATCTAACTCTGGTGTGTGTCCTGTGCGGTCACGCTGTGGACTCCCGGCTCTCCGTCGCCTCCCACCTCGCACCTGGTGTCTAGATAACTCGCAGTGTCTTCTAACCGGTAGGCGGAACCGTGTGTGTTCAAATTTGTGTGTTCCGGCTCGCGGCTCCCGGCTGGCTCCATGTCCGGCTCCCCCCGGTGACGCTTAAAAAAAACCTCGGTGTCAAGAGAGCCGGAGCCCAAATATTCTTCTTTAGTTTGCCAAAAATTCGACCGAAGTCCGTGGGGGTCATCGCAGGTGGGAGAGACCGACCTCACTAGCGAATCTAGCGAACTTGAGTAGCCCGAGCGCGAGCGAGTAGTACCGGTACTCAGTATACTTGTGTTGACCGAGGGTAGTGGAGCCGTCCCTGGAGACGGTGTGGTGAGCACGGGGGGACCGCGACGAAACTGACTGACTGACGTACTTGACTTGTCTTCACAGCCAATGTTTATAGTTCTTCACACCGACCTAAGTTTGCGGAAGAACAAACTTGACCAAAAGTCGTCCGAGCTGCTCATCCTTTTTTTCCACGATGACGGCCAAGCTCACAACTGCCCAGGAGCAGGAGCTGATGAATGTTTTTGTCATGATGGACAAGAACGGGTCCGGAGGCGTCGAGATCAGGGAGCTCAACTACTTGATGTGCAAGCTGCTCGGCCAGGAGGTGGATGAGCTGACGCTCTCTGAGATTTTGAGCGAGTTGACAGACAGTGACGCACCTGGTCGGTTCATCTCGTTTCAAACCTTCAAGGAGTACATGGGCCCGATCATTGCCAACATCAACGTAGACGACATGTGCAACCGCGCCTTCAAGGCGTTAGACAAGGACGGGAGCGGCTCCATCAGCGTTTCGGAGCTGCGGCCCATCTTGTCAGCGACTGCGGGCTCCAAGTTGTCGGAGGCGCAGGTGGACTCTGTGCTTAAGGTCGCAGCGGGCTCGGACGGCACTGTACGGCTGAAGGACTACATGTCGGTCATCAAAAGCGACTTGCCGACCGTGCACAAGGAGGGGTACATGTAATGAGGTGCGATAGGGGCTGAGCACAGCAGACCTCCGCGAGCAGTCGTCGCCATCGGCTGCCATGAACAGCCAAGTCCAATCTCGGCAATGCATTTGCGGCCCGCCCGTGGACTCCATCGTTAGCCAGCACGCTCACAGGTAGACAAGGGTTTGGGCTGTGTTCTTCCCGTGCATCGCTCGGACGCACGCCCCCCGCGCTGCAGTACCACTTTTGTTCACGCAAAGGCTTTCAAAGCCTGAGCCGAGCTAGATATGTACTCGAGTACTTAATTGTGTGCGCTAGCTAGGATCTGGTGAAGAAGAAACAGGAAGAAATGCATGCACATTTTTCTGCGAGTAATCTGGACCGAACGGTCAGTCGCGAGATTCCCGCCCCTCAACGCCATGGCGGAGGGCACGCCTGTCGAACCAGGTGCTCGAGTGCTTGCGCATTCGAACTACAAGCTTGGATTCGGCACCTTCCGGCCACTCACCAGCCCCGCTGGGTCGGTCGGCACGACGCGGTTCACGCCGTACAGTCCCCATGACCCCTATGGGCCCACAAGCGGCCGCTCCTCGCGAGCAAGCCCTCGTGCTGCTTCCGACCAGGGCGTTACCATCGCCGAGGACGGCATGAATGCATCACTCGCTGATCTTGCTGCCCAACCGTTGCTCGAGTACTGCATGGTGAAGCCAGTGGCCGCGCCAATCGTCAAGCCGCGGCCTGTCATTGCAGTACTCGGAAAGCCGTGCGCATGGATGCGATTCGAACAGTCACGCACCCCCTAACATCCCGCCGACGGTGTGCCCATCACACATGAAAGCCCCAGACACTAAATCATGCACGTGTGCGCCTCGTCCCACAGAGCACTTGCAACGCTGCTGCACGTGCGCACGCCCGCGAATGGCACTCTCTTTGACGACAAGGACCTGTTTGCCGGGGGTTCGTTTTCCTTCGACGCGACGACGTCAACGAGCGTGCGTATCGAGACGCCGGCTCCCAAGTTCGCAACTGCAGCTGAGGTTTCGTTGGCGACACCCAGTGTCCCAACGCGGATGAAGCCGCAAACGTCAGCAGCAGCCACCCCATCCATGCCCCCGCATTCCGTGCCCCCTTCGGGCCCATCGTCGGGTGCAAGTGTGCGCACAGCTGGCGGTGCGGTGCTCAGCTCCCGCGCCAAGCGCAAGGGCGCCGTCTCGGAAGCGCGTACGGTGCAGTCTCCATGCGGTCTCCAGCCACCGCAGCCATTTGTGATCTCGGTGCCGTGGTCGATGCCCGGGTCGAATGCTTCATCGATCCTCCTCCCCCTCAGCCGGCAGCCCAGCTGCTCGCCGAGCGCAAGCCGCTCAGTGAGCCGTGCGGGCAACGCGCCGCCGTCAGGTGCCGCGTGGCGTGACACGCCATGGCCCAGCCCAACGGCGAGCCCCGCCATGTGCGAGCCTCGTGCATTCGGAGTGCTCGCATTCGGAATGCTCGCATCAATGGAGGCCCAAGCAGCAGAGCTCCAGGCGGACTCCATCCCACCACCAGCCCATCCAAGCACGGAGGAGAACGACGAGGAAGAAGTGGACGAGGGCAAAGACGAGGGTCTCACTCTGCTGGAGGTGCTCGATGGCGTGTCGCCAGCGAAAGACGACCTCATGTACGCTACAGCGCACGCTCAGCAAGCCGCCGAGCAGGCTAGAGCGGCGCCCGCAGACGCATCAGCGGCGGCGGCGGCGCCTGCGGCAGCACATCCACCGCTGGCAGCGAGGGATTGGCCTGGACATGGCCGAGGAAGTAGAGCGAAAAGCAAGAAGCAGAGCGCCGTTCTCCCCTCGCCTGCAACTTCGCGACCGTCTGTCTCATCCACCTTGACCTCGCACGTCGATTCGTCGAGCGAGCCGCCGCCCTCCATGCCGCCGTCGCCCTTCATGTCGCGGCTGCAATTGCCCTCGTCCTCGCCCGATGCGACCGTTGCGGTCGAGCATGCGGGCGCTTCTTCAGTGCCCGTGCTCGCCCTGCCCCTGTCTCTCGGGCATGTGCGGGACGTGCCTGTGAAGGAGAGCGACTCGAGCCAGGCCGAGAGCAGCCGCTCAGATTCGAGCGGAGCTCGTGCGAGCGCATACGTGAGCGCGGGTGGCGACGACGACGACGACGACGTTCCGAACGGCAATGCCTGCGGCAAGTGCGTATCTTGCCTTGACAAGATTCGATTCGGCGGCCAGGGAAAGATCCGAAAGGCGTGCTACACGATCTTCGGCCAAGATCCCAAGGGGCCGAGCGACGCAAGGGGGTCGAAGCGCTCCAAGGCCATGTCGATGGAGAGGGAGACACAGGCGCTGCTGTTTGACGTCGTGAGCTCCAAGCTCGTTGGGGCGCTGCCCGACGGCCGAGCCAGCCGGCGCGCCAAGGCCACCGCTGCAGCGGCTGCTGAGAGAGCGAGCCTGTTCCCGACGGTTAGCCTGACCGACCTGTTCTGCTACGACACGCTGCCGCTGCAGCTGCCGCAACCGCAGGAGCAGCTGAGAGGGGGCACGAGCGAGCCAGCAGCCGTGCTTGAGAAGAAAGCTGCTCGCAAGGTGATCAAGACGTCACCGGCCGACGTGGTGGATAAGGAGGCTGCAAAGGAGGCAAAGGCAACAGGCAAGGCGGCAAAGGTAAGGAGCAAGGCAGCGAGCAAGAAGGCCAAGGCGGACCAGGCAACAGCGGCCATAGCAGTGGAAGCAGAGCAGCTCGACGCCAAGGCCTCGATCGACGCACGGCCGCATCTTGCGACCCACTGCGTGTCCCAAGCATCGCAAGGCTCAGCAGAGCGCCACATCCGGGGCACGCCGTCCCTACGTGCTTTCCCGGATCGCGTTGACAACGAGCTTCCCCGGATCGCCGAGCCGCCGCTGCCGTCGCCGCTCACACCCTCGCAAGTGAACGCGCCCTCGTCAATGACGCCGATGCCCTCGCTCGAGCCGCTCGCCCCGCTAGCGCGGCCGCCCTGGGCGCCCCCGCCCATGCGCTCGAACGACTTGCTGAGGCTCTTCGAGGAAGAGTCGTCGCCCTCTGCCGTGAGCGCCTGCACCGGCGTGAGCACCTCCACGGTTCTGCCATTTGCTTCGCCGCCTCTTGCAGCGGCAGGTTCAGCGATTGAGGTTTTTGCGGAGGCTGTCACAAGGGCCATCTCATGCAGTGACTGGGCCGTGTCAGCCGCGGCAGTGTGTTCGCCGAGCGGCCGGGCGGCAGTCGCGACGGCGGCGCCCGATGCGTGCGCCGTCTCACCTCTCTTTTCAGAGGCGCTCGGCTTGTCGCCTGCGCTCTCCGAGATCTTGCGGCATGGCGATGTACTCGAGGACGAGGCGACATTCCAGCAGCTCGAGTCAGCTGTGGCGGCGCGGCTCCTCGAGAGAGAGTTGCAAGGGCCACGACCCTCTACTCTCAGCGCCCAGCGCAATCTCGAGGTGGAGCTGCACGGGCTGCTGCCCTCTGCGGAAGACGTCGAGGCGCTCGCGTTGGAGGCCGAGCGCCCCGAGGACGGCGATGAGGACCGCGATGAGGACGACGAAGAGATGGATCGCAGCGGCGATGCTCGAGCAAGGGAGGCGGCGTCTTGTGAGCTGAAGGGGCATCCTCTACCCAAACATAATCAGGCTGAGAAGAAGCGTGAGCGGCGCGAGAAGAGCAGGACATCAACCAAGGCACAGCGCAGCCTCGAGAATGCAGCGCTGCCACTGCCGGCGGTGCCTCTGGGAGAGCCTCTGACGGGGTCTCTAGAGGCAGCTGCTGTGGCGAAGCCGCCCGAGCTGCCGCCGCTATTGAAGTCGGCGCGCAAGAGCCTCAGCAAGAGCCGCAGCACGCTCCTCGCTCCGCAGCTGCCGTGCCCCAAGTGCGCCAAGCCCTTCGACCACCACAAGAACGTGGCTGCTCGCAACAGTCACATAAAGTCCTGTCTGCTCAGTGAGCAGCCGCCGAAGCGGCACAAGAAGGGGACAGAGCTCGTTACAGCGCTCGAGGCCGTGCTCACGACGGCCCTGGAGGAGGTCAAGGAGGAGGCGACGACGGCCTCGCTAAGGGCGCACGTAACGACGGAAGCGTCGATGGACGGCCAGGCCAAGCAGGAAACCGTCGAGGCCGGCTCGGCAGCAGACGCAGCAACCAATCCGCAAAGATGTGGCGGCGAGGGCGGTGGCGGGGAGGGTGGCGGAGATGGAGGGGGTGACGGAGGCGGGGACGGCGGTGGCGACGGAGGAGGCGAGGGCGGCGGCGAGGGCGGTGGCGACGGAGGCGGTGGCGAGGGTGGTGGTGAAGGAGGTGGCGACGGTGGTGGCGAAGGCGGTGGCGACGGTGGTGGCGACGGTGGTGGCAAGGGCGGCGGCGAGGGCGGAGGGGGTGAAGGTGGAGGGGGTGACGGCGGAGGAGGGGAGGGCGGTGGCGGGGAGGGTGGTGGAGATGGAGGGGGTGACGGAGGCGGGGACGGCGGTGGCGACGGAGGAGGAGAGGGCGGTGGCGAGGGCGGTGGCGACGGAGGCGGTGGCGAGGGGGGAGGTGAAGGCGGTGGCGAAGGGGGCGGCGAAGGTGGTGGTGATGGAGGAGGTGATGGTGGCGGCGAAGGCGGTGGCGACGGTGGTGGCGACGGTGGTGGCGACGGTGGTGGCGACGGTGGTGGCGAGGGCGGAGGGGGTGAAGGCGGAGGGGGTGACGGCGGAGGAGGGGAGGGCGGTGGCGGAGAGGGTGGCGGGCATGGAGGGGGTGACGGAGGCGGGGACGGCGGTGGCGACGGAGGAGGCGAGGGCGGCGGCGAGGGGGGTGGAGGACTTGGAGGTGGTGATGGGCAGGGTGGCGAGGGTGGGGGCGGTGAAGGTGGAGGTGATGGCGGTGGTGGCAAGGGAGGTGGTGTGGGTGGTGGTGACGGTGGCAGAGAAGGAGGTGGTGACGATGGCGGGGGCGAGGGTGGCGGGGGCAAGGGTGGGGGCGAGGGTGGCGGTGAGGGCGGTGGTGGTGAAGGTGGCGGTGGTGTGGGTGGTGGCGGCGACGGCGATGGCGGCGGCGGCGAGGGCGAGGGAGGCGGTGGAGACGGCGGCGGCGATGGGCTTGGAGGCGGTGGAGACGGCGAGGGAGGCGGTGGTGATGGTGGCGGTGAAGGAGGTGGTGGCGACGGCGGTGGTGAGGGTGGTGGGGGCGACGGCGGGGGTGGAAAGGGGCGCGGCGAGGGCGGCGGTGGCGAGGGCGGCGGTGGCGAGGGCGGTGGTGGTGAAGGTGGCGGTGGCGATGGGGGTGGCGGCGACGGCGGTGGTGAGAGGCACGGGATGTGCCGATTGAATGGATAGGTCCACGTCTTGCCTGTGTCAGCGCTCACCTCAACAGCCGCATTTTCCATGGCTCCCGTGAATGTGCAGGTCAGAGTCTCGGCGTCAGTACGTGAGACGGTGGCACTTCTGTAGCTCGATCCGTCGTGTGCCCGGCAGCGGATGTCGCTGGCACTGTTGGCATCGTTGAGAAAGAAGCCACCGCCATGCACGTAGAGGTTCGAGCTGAACTCGCACGTTGAGGAGTCGCGACAGACATAGTCGATACTCGTGCAGCCAGCCTCCACCATACTGAAGACGGCAGCGGTGAGGTCAGACACCGACGTGGTATCCGATCCTTTGAGGAAGACGTGCCTCGGAACCGAGCTCATGTTCCGGGCAAGTTCCGCCCCCAAAGCAACCTGAGACTGTGCGAACCGCCAAACGGACACACGCACGCCCGCAGCCTTGAGATTGTCGACCTTCTCCTGCCAGAGATGACCGCCGAGCGCGAGCGTGCCGACCACGATCACGACTCGTTTATCCACGCCCGCCCGGGCCCCACTGTTGAACCAACCCAGCGCCGTGTCGAGTGCGCCCGGCAGATTTCCCGTTTCCTGTGATGGTGGCCGCGTTACGATTGCGTCCAACAACGCAGTGCGGTTGGCCGTTAGCGTCTGAAGTTGATTCGTCTGCGTAGAGTACGTGATGAGGCCGATGCGAGGCGTTCCGGCTGACGAGGCATTGAATTCATACGCGCTGACAAATTCTATCATGAGCGTCGACAAGGCGTCGTGTTGAAGATAAGACCCACTGGTTGACTGCACGAGCAGCACTGTATCTGTGTACGCCCGGCACTTGATAAATGATGGCCTGCCAGCGTCACAGTTCTCTCCTGGTATGGCAGCGGCTCGTCGGCGATCACCCAACGAGGGTGGACTGAGAAACTGAGCTGCTGGCGCATCGTGCACCCGGGGCTTCACCTCTGCATTTGACTGTCCCCGCACCCCGAGCGTGCTTGTAAACAGCAGCACAACAGCGTAGCAGAGGGGGAAAGAATTCATAACCGCAGGAGCGCTCACAGCACCCGCCGCGTCGCTTCCTGCCAGCGACGAGGCGCGAGGTGCGTTGTGACGTCGCCCGCCGCGTCCGTTCGGTGCACGCCCTTTCTCCCAGGGATGACGCCCTGGTACCGATGGTAGTTTGACTTGTGTGAACCCTTTTTTTTCTCACGAAAGCCAGGTCGTGCACAAGAGGAAATTTTACGTGATAATCATCGTTTCATACTTCGCATTCACGTACGGTATCACGATCACGGACATCACGGGCCTCAGTGGGGGACTATGGCCCGTGATCTGCGTAAGGTATCCGTCGACGGGCGATGGCGGTTGGCGCGATGCGTGTTTACTGTTTAGTTTCGGTTTCAGTTTCAGTTTCTTCGCGGTCCCCCCACGCTCACTCCACCACCGTCTCGA
>ENA-UOUZ01001485-UOUZ01001485.1-mixed-culture-metagenome-genome-assembly--contig:-NODE-1485-length-15074-cov-92.745722_pt1 | contig 15074 bp, 12 predicted proteins | sample MGYA00238154_ERZ761575 | MGnify/ENA primary metagenome ERZ761575 (study PRJEB28896, sample SAMN07631632) | mixed culture metagenome | isolation source: Freshwater growth medium | place: USA...
CGAGAGTCGGGTTGTAGAAGGGGTGGACTCGCGGCGATCTGAGAAAGGTCTCTAGAGTCCATAAAAAACCCCAAAAAGGTTTTTTTCTCTGTAGACTCTCACTAAGACTCACTCACAGCAGTAGGCCTAGAGGACCCACCAACCAAACTAAATCCAAACTAGGTCAAACGGATAAAGAACTCGGAGATCACGAGGACGCCACACCCTAACCTCTAACCCCTAACCCCTACATAGCCACAGGTTTCTTCACTGTCATCTTTGTAATACCCATAAATACCCACCCTAAACCCCTAGGACCTAGCCACTGGTTTCATCTGACCAGAAAATGCAATCTTAATGCAATTCTGAGGAGAATTAGGTCAAATAGAGCACGAAAGAGCATGAACGTGGAACGAAAGGTCCACCACAGAACATCCATCATCCAGCCAACACCATCCCACCAAGTTGTGTAGTTGACCAGTGGTAACCAGTGGGTCCATCAACCTTCACCTAGTTGAAGGAGTGGGGCTCTAACCCGGCTTTACCCAGTCTTAGACCTCGTGTCGAGGCCTGTTGAGATCTGTCGAGGTCTGTCGAGCTCAATGGTCGAGCTGTCGAGCTTTCGAGCTTGACACCTTGATGCCCAGGCGCATGGAGTCAGGGGGGGTTCTGTCGAGTAGCTGTCGAGGTCTGTCGAGTAGCTGTCGAGCTTTGTCGAGCTATCAAGAGCTATCCTGTCGAGTACGAGTTGCTGTCGAGTAGCCTGTCGAGTTCCTGTCGAGTTTCCTGTCGAGTTGTCGAGGCCAGGGCTCAATTTTGGATTTTCGCGACGGCACAGTCCACAGGAATGAGGAAACGCGTTTTCGCGAACTTGTGACGTCCGCGCCGTTTCCGGTCGGCTGAGCTACCTTTTCCTTAAGCTTTTCCTTATTTGGTGACCGGACCATACCTCTAGTGCACGCAGCATGGCCCACATGCCTTGCCACAGCCCACACACACGCGTACACATGAATCAAACATCAATCATGATCTCAGACGGAGTGGTCAGTGCTGGATCCTTCAAGACCCGTGGGCGGATACGATACGCTGGGGATACGTAAAAAAAGAAGGGAAACCCAGCTCTGCGTCCGCCTCGAGCGAGTGTACACCACTGTACGCTGAGGGAGAAGGGGGACGAAAACGGAGAGTAGCCTCGCAAAGCTAGCGTCGCCGCCTCGCCCATTCGCGCGCGCCTCGCAACCGTCAAATGGTTAAGACCTTCCCTTGGCGCGGAGATTTGAGGGGCTCGTGGGAAGTCCGCCAAGGGATCGGCAGCTTGCTCGGGATCGGCAGAAGAGACCACGCAGAAGGCTGGCTGGCGTGCTTCGCCTTGAAGTTTGCCTCTGCGGCCGCCGCCAGCTTGGCGACGTCGTTGCCATCGAGCTCGCCACTACCGTCCATATCAAGCGCCTTGAACTGTTCTTTGAGGAGGTTGACGAGGTCTTTATCAACCTTGCCCATCTTCTTGAGGCTGAAGATCACATACTCCTCGGGGGTAACCTTGCCGTTCTCATCCTGCTCGATCACCTCGTTGAGCTCGACCAGCCGCTGCCTCAGCGACTTGCTCGTCCCAAGCTGCTTCTCCTGGAAGTAGGCGTGAATCTCCTTCGCGAGAGCCGTGAAGCAAAGGATTCCCGTCAGCGCTATGATGGTCGCCAGGATCTTGCCACCCTTGGTATGCGCGTGGACATCGCCATACCCAATGGTCAAGAAGGTGATGAGCGCGTAATAGAACTCATCGATCCAGGTCCAGCAATAGGGTCCGCCAGCCGGTCCCGCATCTCCCGCTGCGAGCTTCCAAGCCTCGCACTCATTAGTGCCGCCGCACGACCAGCCCGCACCAAAGCCGCCGCACCCTTCGATCTGCGCGTTCTCAACCTCTCCGAGGATGATGCACATGGCGAAAAACCCTCCGGTCGAAATGAAGCTACCCATCAGTCTTCTGATCCCGGATCCCTTTTTCTGCGCCTCTTGCGCTGCCGGGCTTGGCGGCGGCGACGGCGGCGGCGCGGGATCCCCCTGAAACAGACCATGCTTGGACGGAGACGTGCCTTCACTGGACGGAGACGTGCCATGGCCGGTGGCTCCGCGGAGAAAGCTTCTTGAGGAGCTCGGAATGTTCGACATCAATCGACGTGTAGACGGCGCCGAGAGCGCAGGGGAGAGCGCGGGGGAGAGCGGCGGGGAAAGCCTCCCCAGCGGCGGGGAGAGCGGCGGGGAAGGCTGCGTCTCTGCGCTGGGGACGCGAGGAGAAGCAGCTGCAAGATCGTCACCTCCCTCGCCTCCCCCGGTCGCCGATTTGGCCTCTCCCAACTTCTTTTCCTTTACGAGCGAGGAAGCTTTTTTCGCTTTATCCAGCGTCCGTTTCTGCATTTCGATGAAGTGAAGGCGCCCCTGCTCATTGAACCATGACGCTACGCGCTGGACCGAGCTGCCAATGGCGAGGACGCCAACCAATGCGAAGAAGATCGTAAAGATGCGCAGCCCCTGATTCAGCGTGGGATGGTCGCCGTAGCCTATGGTCGTCATCGTGACCATCGCGAAGTACGTGCAGTCGATCCAATCCCAATCCCAGCCAAAGTTGCCCCATGCCTCGGCCGTCCGGTTTTCATCCCAGCCCCCGACCGGCGTGTTGAACGCCTCGCCGGATTCATAGGGCCAATAAATGAGGAAGGAGAGGACGAGGAAGCCGAAGAAGCGAAACATGTGTCTGAGCGCCTCCTCGGTGGTGGCTGGGATGAGGTCGATCTCCATGATCGACTCGATGGCGGTCGGCATGGCTGGCAGAGAGGGCCCGCGCCCAGCGTCTTACCTCCTCCGCGCTGCGCTCCTGCGCCCGGTCGGCAACACTGCTTATGTGCGTGTTCCGAAGCCCAAAAAGTAAACAAATGCGAATTGTGGACGCAAAAAAAGTTCGGTCACTCATTCACACCTCAAATGTCCCTCCCTAGAACGCGCGCAGGGTCGTCGCAGCTGGACGCGGCCATTTTGCGCCATGCGGCGTTTCATGGCGCTTCGGATTCTGATTCGGATTGTGTTTGCGATCCTTGTCGTCTATTCGCGAGGCGTCCTGCCAGGCTCCTGGGGCTCGATGGGCATTTGTCGACGTTCTTTCCGCCTTTCTGGGTACATATTAAATTCCGTTGCCCGATCTTCGCGCCGCCTCGGGCACGCGAGAGCCGTACCGAGATCACGATTTATCGGAGCGTCGCTCCTCGCACTGTCGGGGAGGTCAATGCGGCTCGAACCCACGACCGATTACCATGAGCTAGGCGCACACGACGCTGGAAGGACTCCACAGCGCTTGACGAAGCTCGCCGCAGCTTTCTTCATGATTGCAGCCTTGGCAGTGCTCGCACTCTTCCGACTGCCCTCTGCTGGCATCTCGGCCGCTGTGAGCTTGGGGCCCCAATGGTATGATGGCATCGACACCATCAGGGTATTTAGCCCTGGTGATGACGTGCAGACATTTGCCTCGGAGCTCCACAACAGAATCACGGGCTGCGATCAGATTGGCGAGTTTAGCACGGTTCGCCAAGCGATGTTGCTGCGGTCTGGCACCTACCAGGATAGCATCGCTATCGGATACTACGTGCCGTGACACGGATCGAACACCTCCCACGTAACGCATCCTCTGCTGCTCACAGACCATGTGTTCGATCCATGCACCGGCAGACGAGCCTGATCGGCGTCGGGGCATCTGCGGACTCCGTCGTTGTCGAGTCATTCTATTCGTTGAATCGAAACTGCGGCCCCGATGGAAATCCGCTTGGGTGTTGCGACGGGCACTGCGGCGACGGGCTCACAAACTTTTGGCGCTCGGTCGAGGGAGTGGCCACCACAGGCAACGTCACGTGGGCAGCCTCCCAGGCGGCGCCTCTCCGTCGGCTGCACGTCGGCGGCACGCTCTCCCTTGCTGAGACGCGCGGTGGCGCCGTGAGCGGCGGCTTCATCGCGGATTCGGTCGTGGAACTCGAGCTCATCATGACGATGCAGCAGCAACACCTCGTACGCAACAGCCGGCTACTCTCCGGCCAAGTGGGCACCTTCATGAATTACGTCTTCACGGGTGTGCAGGTGTGAATTCGATTGCGTCGGACGGAGCTCATGACCACGGATTCGCACTGATGACCACTGATGATCACTGATGGCCACTGATGTCCACTGATGTCCACTGATGGCCACTGATGGCCACTGATTACCACAGACTCGTGCCGATGACGGCATCACGCGCGTGTCCCCCCGCACCTGTCCAGGGATCCCCCCCCCCCTCGGACAATGGACGAATCTCCGTCAGAGAAACGACGCCTCGGGTGGCCGCCAAGCCGTACCTTGTCGAAGAAGAGGGGAAGTGGAGCCTTGCGGTACCCCCCACTGTCAAAGATACGCGTGGGCCCCTGCCAGTGGGTGACACGCGGATCGACATGGCTGACGTGTACGTCACGCGCGCCGGCGACACCGCGGCAAGTATCAACGCGGGCATTGTAGGAAAGCGAGCACTCTTGCTCACCCCCGCCATCTATTCGCTCTCGGAGCCCATCTCGATCGTTACGTCCGGTTTTATCGTGCTCGGGCTCGGCTTCCCGACGCTGGTGGCCACCGCGGGCAAGTCTGCCCTCGTGATCAGCGCCGACTCGGCGCGCGTCTGCGGCGTACTCCTTGAGGCAGGCACGAGCCTCGACCAAGGGCCCCGAGGACCGACCGAGCCGTTACTTCGTTGGTCAGGCCACGAAGGGGTGGGCTGCGCACCTCGAGTTTCCGCTGATGGCCCCTGATGGCCTCGAATTGTATCTGATGGCCTTTGAGTGCATCTGATGGCCTCTAAATTTATCTGATGGCCTATGGTTGCCCTATGATTGCTTCTGATGGCCCTCTGATGGGCACACATGGCTGCTTTGCGTTTAGGTGGGGAACGATGTCTTCACCCGCTCAGGCGCATTCCGATACAACACGACGAACAAGCCCTCGTGCGAGCGCACGCGTGCAGACGTGCACATTGCCATCGAGGGCAATCACATCACACTCGATAATACTTGGGCGTGGCACGCAGATCACGATGACTGCGAGGGGCTCTCGGACACGTCGTACTCCGAGCATGGTCTCGTGGTGACCGGCGCGGACGTCATCGCGCTCGGCCTGCAGGTGCGCCCGAATGAGCCTGATGGAGGCTTTTGGCGCATGATGGCGCAACGATGGCGTCGAATTGCGCCTGATTGCGTCTGATTGCATCCGATTGCGAGCTCGGTCCGCAGGTGGAGCATCAAATGGGCGACCTCGTAGTCTGGGAGGGCGAGGGCGGCCAGGTGTACATGTTCCAGTCCGAGCTACCTTACAAGTACGCCGAGTACAAGGGCGTGGGCTATCACGTGGCGGCCAATGTCAAGGAGCACACCGTTCTTGGCGGCGGCGTGTACGGCATCGGTCGTCTGTATCCCATCCCGGTCGGCATTCGACTCCCCTCCTCCGCCCGCGCGAACAACCTATTCATTTGGGCTATCGGCGCTGCCCCAGTTTACCTTCCGGACCATGCGCGTTTTGGAAGCTTGCTTTGTACCACCAATGATGGGGGCGAAGAGCAGTGCTATCCCGGAGCGTGCGATTGGGTGGCTTGCTTCCAGGTCTCACTCGCCTGGCCACCGGCAAGCTCGAGGACGACTCACCAAGTAGTGGAGGATGAATCTGCAAGGGTGAAGACCAAGGTGGCGGCCATGGCGACACCGGAAGTGCCGCCCTCGCCCCTCCTCCCGCCGCCGCCGACGCCGCCACCGCCGACGCCGCCACCGCCGACGCCGCCGACGCCGCCGACGCCCTCGACGCCGCCGCCGCCCTCGCGCGTTCCTCCTGCGCGCTCATGGCGCGGCGTCTCACTCGGAGGATGGCTCGTCATGGAGATCAACCCGAGATTCGCCCCGGCCGGCGCGTCGGCCGACGTGCGACCCTCGTGGATGTTCGACCAGATCGAGGCAGATTCGGAGCTCGATTTCGTCATCGGACTGCGCCGAGAAGGCGGCGATGCCCACGCCATCGCGACCATGCGCAACCACTGGCAGCACTATTTGACCGACGAGATGCTGGACACGGCTGTGGAGCTGGGCATCAATGCGGTCCGTATTCCAGTTGGCTACTGGATCACCGAGCCACCCGTCGGTGGCACGTCGGCGTACGAGTACGGCTTCTCAGCGGAGGGCTTCGTCACCGGCGGGCTCAACCACCTGCAGGCGATGCTCCCGAAGCTCCGGACACGTGGCATCACCGCTCTGCTCGACGTGCACTCGCTGCCGTGTGGCCAGGCGTGCATTTCCAACGGCCTCTCGTGCGATGCGCCGTACGCCTTCGCAGCGAGTAACGACTCGATGCCAGGCGTCGTCGTGGGCACCATCCCACGCTGCAAAGGCGAGCATCACGAGATGGAGCACGGCAACTACTCGACCTCTCGCACGCCTGGCGCCGTGTCGGGCATCGTGTCGTGGGGCGACGTAGCCGTTGAAAGCGTCGCGGCCCTCGCGCGTTGGATTGCCTCGTTGCCGCCGGACCTCTCGCAGGTCATCGGCGCCCTCCAGGTGACCAACGTCTGAGTTCGCCTGAGTGTGCCTGATTGCCCCCGATTGCGCCTGATTGCACCTTGTTCGCCTGATTTGATCGCCCTCCAGGTGGCCAACGAGCCCGCACTCAACACACCCGGTTACTTAGAGGCAGTGAAGCACTTTTATCGGCGGGCGATCCGAGCGGCGCGAGCGGCACTCGCTGAGCTTCCTCTGGTGCTCAACTTCATCTACCCGAACGACCGCGGACTTGATGAGTTCATGAAGGAGGTGAAGCCGTGGGGAGGGCGCCGCTGATGGTGTCAGATTGCGTTCCTAATCCATGTCTGATGGCCTCCCTTATCAGGTGAAGCCATGGGGAGGCGCCCTGATGCTCGATGTGCACTGGTACCTTAACTGGGCAGGCGACTTCAAGGCTGGAGGGGATGAGAGTCCGGACAAGAGCGCGCGTGCGTGGGACAAGATCCACTTCCGAGCGTGCCACTCTCCCGCGAGTACATGGGATTGGTGCTCCAAATATGGGAACGACGTGCCAGTGGTGCTCGGGGAATGGTCTCTCGCCACTAATCACGACGCACCTCTCGATCTGAGCGATGCGACAACGGCAAGGGAGCTCCGTCAGATGTACGCCGAGCAACTCGCCGTCTACACGTTCGGCAAAGCATGGGCGAACCAATCTGACGCGCCTCTGGTGGGCCACTTCTTCTGGACGCTCCGAATGGGCTCCGGATGGGATCCGCGACCAACGACCGAGCATCCGCACGGGCGCCACGTCAACGAGAGCTCCGCCGTCCAGAGCCTCGAGGGTTACCCCTTCCAGGTGTGGTCACTTCTCGAGCTCGCAGCGCACGGGATTGCCTTCTCGATGAAAGAGGCGAACAGCGAGACTTGCGAGGTCGTGGCCAAGCCTTGGTGAGAGGAGCTGAGACGTTTTGTATGATGCTGCCCCGGATTGCCACTCGCTCGATCGGCCATGGAACAGACGAAAAGAGCGGAGAGTATAAATTAGAGCGCGCGTGGCCCATAGTTTCCTATGCCATAGACCCCGTGATATGTGCGCGCCCGAGGGTTTGCAAGTTAACTGGTACTGTTCCCGTGATGTCCCGGCTCCCCCCGTGTCAATTTACCGGTACAGTACTGTCAGACTTGTACCGGTACTTGACTTGACCTGACTGGTCTTCGAGCGAGCATCTCGATGGCGGAAAGAAGCGAAAGAAAGCCGCCATCTGGCGTCTCGTACTCGAAGTGGGACCGCATCGAGACGAGCGACGACGAGTCTGAGCCTGCCGCGACCCAGCCGCTCGAGCCACTGCTCGAGTCCCGCAAGTGTAACGCTGATCGCGACTCGGACGAGGCGCTCGCCAAACGCTTCATCGGCCATCTGCAGCAGCACAGCAAGGTTCCGGTACTGCCAGCACTACGCGAAATGGTCGCACGCTTCGTCGCAGTGACCGACAAGCGTGAGAATGCGTCCAACACCTTCCGCTATGCCGATATCGTCGCCTTTGGGGCACGCTACCAAACCGAGCTGGTGAACCGCGGGATGGTGGATGCTCTGTGCGAGCTGCATCGGCAGATGCTCGATGGCATCAAGCTGGAGTCGCCCAATTCCCCAAAGGACGCAGTGGTGGCCGACATGCACAAGCTCATGGACGCGATCAACACGCTCGAGGCGCTTCGCACAACTACAAACGCCGCGCATTTCTTCGAGCAGGTGTGCGGATACTCTTGGATAGCCTTGGATGGCCTCGGATGGCCTCGGATGGCCTCGGATGGTCTCGGATGGCCTAGGATGGCCTCGGATGGCATCTGGATGCCAATTATCGCCACCCGTTGTCTGTGGCCGACCCTTTGAGCAGGTGTGCTCGCCCTCGCGTAGTGACACGGCGCGCAAGCTGACCGAATCGTACCAAAAGGGCGACTTTGCCAAGCGTGCGATGCTTCGCTACTGCTTCAAGGACACTAACGTTGCTGGCGACATGGAGCGGTGCTCGACCATTCTCCTCTGAAGACCTCTGATGACCTCTGATTGCCTCTGACGACCTCCCGTACGCCACGGTGCGCAGAATCATCGACGAGGAACAGAGCGGGGCTGCACGCAAGTCTGACGTGGCCGATTTGGAGCGCTTGTGGACTCTTGGCGTCTTTGGTGCCGTGCTCGCGGCGCTCGTTGGAGGAGCGTACTTTGCCTTCTCTTGAAGCGGCAGCTCTCACCACACGGGTGTGCGTGCTCCGCGGACCGGCGGACGGTCGTGGCACTAGATTCTCTGAACTCTGATGCAGAGGCTCGGGCGGACATCTTGCCGCCGCCGGACGGGGTTGCGCTCGGCTGCCTTTTTTTGTAGTTACAGTGTGTATGCATTTACTACGTAGTAACCATACGCGTATCGTATCTTTCGACTTTGGTTCCCAGCAGATCCGCTTTGTCGAACTTGACGTTCAATCGCGCGTACCCCGATCATTCCGACCCCGATTGCGCGTGTCCTACCGCGGAACCGCCCGCCGCGCTCTCGAATGACGGAACCCGCCCCCCCACCCGCCCTGACCAGCCGCCTCTAAACACGGATCGAGAGAGGGAGCTGACTGATCCAGAACGCGCCGTCCCCGAGAAGAGACCCTCACCCGCCCCTCCCCCTGGAGACGAGAGCCCCCCCCCGGGGCCGGACCGACCAAAACCAAGCACCACGACCGGTCGCCCACTACGCTCGATGCCCACTCGGCTCTAGCACGAGTGCCGCTCTGCTCGTCGTAGTACGCATCCTCATTCTCATCCCTTGCGCGTCGTATCACATGCCGGCTGTGGTAGCGAGCGCGTTTCCAGTCAACTCCTCGCCATCGGCCCTTCCCAAATTAGGGGCCTGTCCTAGATGGCGGTCGGGCCCTTGTTCAGGCCGAGGCGATCGAGGATCGACTCACGCCGGCCCGACGAGCTACTGTTGAAGCCGCTGCTGCTTCCGAAACCGCCGCTGCCCGCCCCACTGCCACTGGACGCATCGGCGAGGCGCAGCGAGAGGCTGCGCACCTGCTGCTCACGCTCGCTGAGCAGCTCACGGAGCATCTCTACCTCGCGCTCGAGCGCCGCCGAGGCTCCTTCGTCCTTGAGCGACTTGCCCAGCTCCTCGCGCAGCTCCTCGTTCTCGTCGTCGAGCTTCTCGCATAGCTTGCGCGTCTCCTCGATCTCGATCTCGAGATTCTTGATGCGGTTGAGATTGGCCACAGTCAGACGGTCGTTGTCGATAATCTCCTCCTTGAGCTTGCGCGAGGTCTCGCGCTTGAGCTCGGTCTCCTTCTGCGCCTCGTCGACAATCTCTACCAGCTTCTCGCGCTCTTCGTTCATCTCGTTGATCTCTTCCTCGTGCTGCTGCTTCAGCTGCTCCATCTCGGCCTTCTGCTCCTCGACCTTCTCCTCGAGCTTGGCGACCTCCTCCTCGAGCTCGCTGATCTTCTCCATCGCCTCCTCGCGCAGCCGGTCCGTCTCTTCGCGCGCCGCCTCCTCCTGCGCCTGCATGCGCATCTCCGCGCTCACCGACGAGCGCGTGTGCTGCGACTCGCTCTCGAGCCGGAGCGCGCGCAGCTCGCGCTCGTGCGCATCCTCGTACTTGGCCACCTCGGCGTTGACGAGGTCGCGCGCGGCGGCCTCGTACTTGGCGTGCTGCTCGGCTTGGGCGAAGAGCATCTCGAGCGTATCAGGCTCGAGCAGCTTCAGCTCGGGCAGGATCTCGAGCACCCAATCCTCGTCGGGCAGTTCGATGCCGCCGCTGTCCTTGATAAGGGCAAAGACCTTCTTCTCGTACTACCGATGTCCAAGGGTGTGTTCGCACGTCAGCGATGTGGGGCAGATGGCTCAAAAGGGTCAAATGCGTTCAATCACTCATGGGCGCGAATGGGGCGCCGCAAAGGGCCTGCTTGCGTGCGTCCGCACCTCTTCGTACTTGCTCGATGCATCGCGGCTGCGCAGGATGCCACGCTCGCGGGCGCGGGTGGCGTTGTTGGCATTGGTGAAGAGGCTGAGGCTGTTGCGCAGGTCGCACAGCCGCCCTTCGGAGATGCCGCGAGCCCGCTTCGGCGGGAGTGACAGCTCGGAGAGGGGGCGCTTTGCAGTGAGCATTTGCAATTGGGGTGACTGAGGGTTCGGGGCAAGCTTCGGGCGCTCGGCTTTCCGTTTTTCACTTGACCAGCTCAAATCTTTTTACAATCAATTTTTCTAAAGACTTTGGCCTCCTGCACCATATAAGGCGCGTGCCTGGGCGGAGGGAGATCGCATGTCACAACTTGGGTTTCGAGGTCCATGTATTAATTGAACGGGCCAATTTTGGAGACGGGAAAGCGATCGTTTGCCCCGAATTTTGACACTCATTCAACGCGCGCTATGGACGCCTCCGAGGCTCGATCCATGTCGCCGATGAAGCGTCCCCTATCGCCACGCGCTGCCCGTCCCCTATCGCCTCGCCTGATGGAGCAGACTGCCGCTTCTGCGACCCGCCAAGCCCAAAGGCCCGTCGTGCCGCCGCTTCGCGGCGTGGGTATGGGCTCCACCTACAACGAGGCGGCAGCCGCGCAGGCGGCATCGGGCGCGCCGCTCGACGATGTTCGCGCCAAGATGATGGAGGCTGTGCAGCTTCGTGCTGAAATGCGCAAGCAGCGCATTCTCGAGCGTGTCGCTGCGGCCAAGGAGGCGACGCCGGCTTCCACCTCGCAAGCTGCATTCAAGGACCCGTCGGAGCAATGGGTCGACTACGTCGAGAAGTGCGCGCATGTCTCGGGCAAGTGGGACGCCAATCGGCGTGCCAACACGGCCGAGGCGCTCACTCGTGCGCACAAGACGGCAAACCGCATCTTTCCCGAGCGTGGCGGCGACGGCGCGCCGGAAGCGACGTTCGTCGACTCACACGGCCGGTGGGTGGGTGCTGAAGTCGAGACGAAGCTGGACGGCGCCGCGGGCGCCTCGTCGGCCTCGATGTGGCGCGCCAAGCGTGAAATTGCCACGGACGTGCCGCTCGCTCCCAAGGCGCACGGCTCCGCCAGCGTGGGCGATCTAGCGATGGGCATCTCGGAGGGAGCATACAAAACTGAGAATGGACGTCGGACGTCGACCGGCACAGCGGGCGCCCCTTCCGAGAAACTCGCGAAGCAGGCGCGCGAGGCGCATGGCATGGCTGCCGCCGACAATGCCGACGGCATTTTCGCCGGGCGCGCAGTCGAGGCCGCTGGCCTGCAGCTGCAGCAGCAGCACCATCAGCTTCTCGAGAGAGTCGGGGAGGGCGGACGCATCGCCGGGCTCACGAGTGGCGACGTCCATCTACTGAACCACGCGCGCCGCTCCAAGTCGCCCGCGCCAACGCGCGCGCAGCTCGCCGCACATGCCGCCGGCAGCTGCGGCATGACCTCGGATCAGGTCAACCGTCAGGCTGTGGATGTGCGCCTTGAGGTGGGCACTTGTGCGGTGCCCTCGAAGACTGCTGCGGCTAAAGACATTGGCGTGGAGGCTGGGCGCGTGCTGAGCGGCACAGAAGGCGCGGGCGCCGAGATCGCGTCGGCGGCGCCTGCCCGCCATTTCGAGGGTGCTGCGGGGATGAATTCGGCACAGATGCGCCGCGTCAAGACAGAGACCGAGCGTCGGCACTGCTCGCCGCTTTTGGGTCACGGCGAGAGAGACATTGGCGCCTCCGCCACGGCCTCGCTGGTAGCCCCCACAGCGACCGTTCTGAGCGCCGCCACTGCGAACGCGGAGCAGTACGCGGGCGCGCGCTCGTCGCATCTCAACAGGCCGAGCACTGCCTTCGAGGCACGCCACCTGTGGAGCGAGACGGTGCCCAAGGGCGGGTTTGGCGCCAAGGCAGCGGCGGCGCCCAGCGGCGCGGGGTTGACCTCGGGCCAGCTTGGACGCGGTTCGGCGGGCTTCGACGGGGGCGAGCAGCAGCAGCGCCCGATGCTGCGCAAGGTCGATCGGACGGGCTCGCCGATTGCGGGCGGTGCGGGCATGCGCTCGGCGGACCTAGCGGCTTCGTCTCATGATCTCTACTTTGAGACCGACAAGAGGCACAAGACGGAGAAGCGGCACGACTCGAGTGCCGGCGCGGCTGGTGCGTCTTCGAAAGCCATCGGGGACCGCGCCGTCCCGGCGCTCGCGCTCGATGTGAGCGACGTGCCCAAAGGCGCGAGTGTGCCGCGCCTCGACCTGGCGCCGTCCAAGGCGCCACTCGGAGACATCACCGCCGCCGCGTCTAACTCCCCCGCCAAAAGAGGGCCACTGCTCAAGAGCACTGCTGCTGCCGAGAAGAGCGCCGGCGTCTCGTCGACCGTGGCCGCCAAGCGGGAGGCCCAAAAGGATCATCTCGCTGACCAGCCGTCGAGCCGCACGCGACTCAACCCGTGGCAGACGAGCGCCGTGACAGGCGTGGCCGCTACGGTCTTCGGTGCCGAGAGCGCGGTCGCGCGAGTCCCCGCTCCTGCCGAGGGGCGCATCGGGATGCTCAGCGCCGAGATCGCGCTCGGCCGGCTGCCCTCGCGCAGCGCGCACGAGCACCATCTGCAGGGGCTTGCAGGCAGCAAGTCTCGTGCGGCGTCAGAGCCTCGAAGGCGTGTCTCAGCGGACGGCGCGAACGCATTCGCCCTCATCTTCCCTTCCGAAGCGATGGCCGGCGGCACGGCCGTGGCGGCCTCGCACCACGAGAGCGCGATGGCGGCCGCCACGCGTGCGGCGCTCTGGGACGCCGCGCGCAGCAGAGCGGGCGCGGAGGCGGGCTCGTGTGAGCCAAGAGCCGAGGCGCAGTCGGCCGGGGCTACGTCCACACACCTCGCGGGTGGTGCGCGGGAGTCGCGCCGTCTCTCAGGGGGCGCACGCCCGGGCTTCATTAGCAGCCTCGGAGGCTTCATGACCGGTCCGATGATCGCTGACTGGCACACGGCGCCCTCGGCGGCTGCGAAGGAGCACATCGCTGCCGCGACGGGCAACAGCCTGAAGGTGTACGATTACACGGGTAGAGCCCATGAGTCGCGTGCGCTCTCGCCCGCCCGGGGCTTCCGCGACGGGTCCCCGATGGCAGCGCGCATGGAGCAGCGCATCGCGAACCCCTCGCCCGCCATGCGTGCTGAGCCCGCGGGGACCCTCGTGCCCCAGTTGCAGCTCGCGACGATGGGCTCGCCGGCGGCGTGTCGCGCGGGCGGCAAGGGTGGCGGCCAGTACAGCCCGCACCGGAACGCAGCACAGAGCACGCGGCCTTGGTGAGTCTGAACGGGAGGGCCACGCGACACCGGGAGTGGCACTCGCGAGTGGCGACGGAGTGGAAGGGGAACAGTGCTCATCAGCACCATACCATCCATGGCGTGGGTTGGAGGTCGAATCTACAGATCCAGATCACATCCGAGATCAGTCAGGGCGATAGACCCACCCAGCAGCACCAGCATGTGGAGTGTAGCGTATATATCTTGCATGGACCCAGCCGGCTCGGTGTTTCCGCCCCCCCCAACAATAGCAAAGTGTAACGGTTTGACTTGCGCGCCGGCTCGCCGTGTGTATTGTTGTCGTCCGATCGAGAGGTTTCCAAAGCCGTTTCTTCTCGTTCTATGACGACAGAGAGAGTCGAGAGTGTTTCCTCACGCGTTTTTCACCGCGCACCGGCACGGTATATCGTTCCGTCATCGCGTAGGCCGTAGGGGCCGTAGCCGCGTTTTTGGTTTTACGTAGGTTGCACCCCGCCTACGTAGGTTGCACCCCGCCTCCACGGACACGGACGGACCTGCACGCACACAGTCACGAAAGAAGAACCCTCTGCTGACACGGCCACGCTGCCGAGGTGTGATAGGTGTGTCATGATCCGAGAGAGTCAGAGTTTTGGTGAGTCTGAGTGCTGGGTTTTTTTCAGAGAATTCCCAGCCATGTATACAGGGAATCTGCAATCTCCAGGAAAACAACCCCACGACATGAAATGATGGTACACTGAATTGACTGACGGAACGCATGCCCTCAATTGTATTGGGTTTTTTGAGTTTGGTAAATAGTGACAGCTCGAGCACCTCCTTTTGAGCACCTCCTCCGGCAGGGTGCCAGCGTGTGCCAGCCAGTGATGTGGCTATACAGCTGGTAACGAGGTAACGATGTAAGTGGAGGTGACACAGAATGTCTTCATTTGTGAATCTGAATGATTTTTTTATGTGTGGGCGCCGCGTGCAATTTTCTTTAAACAATTGGGTTCATCCCAATTGTGGGAACCCCTCCCTCCTCGATGGTTCGCACATGGTTGGGTGGATCGTCGGTGGGCCGTTATGACCCGCTGATGCCGAGGTTCGTGGAATCCGCCGCGGCTATGTGCAAAGTGCACCCGCAGCTGCACTTCATTGTGAACTTTTACGATATTTCGGATCGTCCGACACCGTTTGATGCTGATGCGCTCGTGCGCCAACATTCACGGAATAGCTCATGCATGGAGGGCACGCACGTGGCGGGGATGAAGACCGTGTTTTGGAAGCGCGTGATCACCCCCGAATTAATCCGCGCTCGTAATGTCGAGCTCG
>ENA-UOUZ01001496-UOUZ01001496.1-mixed-culture-metagenome-genome-assembly--contig:-NODE-1496-length-15003-cov-118.474779_pt1 | contig 15003 bp, 14 predicted proteins | sample MGYA00238154_ERZ761575 | MGnify/ENA primary metagenome ERZ761575 (study PRJEB28896, sample SAMN07631632) | mixed culture metagenome | isolation source: Freshwater growth medium | place: USA...
GCCGAGAAGGCAGCGGCCGAGAAGGCGACGGCCGAGAAGGCAGCGGCCGAGAAGGAAACGGCCGAGAAGGCCGCTGTAGAGAAGGCAGCGGGCGAGAAGCTAGCGGCCGAGAAGGCGACGGCCGAGAAGGCAGCGGCCGAGAAGGTTGTGGCCGAGAAGGCAGCGGCCGAGAAGGCGGCTGTTGAGAAGGCAGAGGCCGAGAAGGCAGCGGCCGAGAAGGTGGAGGCCGAGAAGGTGGCGGCCGAGAAGGCAGCGGCCGAGAAGGCGGCTGTTGAGAAGGCAGCGGCCGAGAAGACAGCGGCCGAGATGGCAGCGGCCGAGAAGGCCGCTGTAGAGAAGGCAGCGGCCGAGAAGGTGAAGGCCGAGAAGGCAGCGGCCGAGAAGGCAGCGGCCGAGAAGGCGGCTGCCGAGAAGGAAGCTGCCAAGGTGGCAGAGGTGGCCAGACAAGCAGAGGATGCGAAGGCGTCAGCCGCAACGGCCGCTAGGGCTGCGGAGGTGGCCAGGGCGGCGGAGGCAGCGAGAACGGCAATCGCCAGAGCGGCCAAGGCGGAGGCAGATCTTTGGGCCAAGGCGGAGGCGGCGAGGAAATCGGAGGCGGATCTTTGGGGGCACTTGGCCGCATCAGTCCCGGCCGCGGCATCGATCATCCTGACCGCAAGCTTGGCTTATGAGACGAGGGCTGCGGAGGAGGCAAGGGCGGCCGCTGTGGAGGTGAAGGCTGCGAGGAGAGCGCACGACGAGGAGCGCGCGGCTCAGTTGGCCGCCCAGGCAGCAACCCCCTCCCAGGCAGCAACCCCCTCCCAGGCAGCAACCCCCTCCCAGGCAGCAACCCCCGCTCAGGCAGTAACCCCCGCCCTCGCTTTTGCCCGACCCCCATCATATGCCGCACAGGCGACCCCCGCTCAGGCAGCCGCCGAAGCACAAGAGCTGCGCCGCGACCCGCTTGAGCGCAGAGAGCCCATCGAGAGCAGAGAGCCTCGTGGGAGGCGCCCAAGCTCCGAATCAAGCTTCACAAGCGCGCAGAGCAGCCAGCGGTCGACAGCGGCCGCAGCATGGGCGGCCCACAGCGCGGCGGCGGAGGAGGCGAAGAAGGAGCTTGGGCGGGAGAAGCACGCGCGCAAAGTGCTCGATCTCCTGCTCGAGGCGGAGCAACGGCTTGATGCGAAGCGCCGTGACGAGCGCCTCGGTCTCGCCCTTGAGTCCAAGATTGGGAGGCTCGAGGATCGGCAGCGTGAGACGACTCGCCCGTACCTCGAGCCTGGCTTCCGCGGTGGCGTCATCAGTCTGGAGCTCCTCAAGGGGAACCTCAGGGGCTCTCCGCTTAGAGCCCCGCTGAGAGCAGCGCGACTGGTCTCGCCCCCTCGGCGGTCCACGCGCACACCCGGCACTGAAGCCACCACGCCGCCTGCGGTGCGTACCCCCGCTACCGTTTCTTCGGGTGGCACCCCGCCCGCGCCCCGCTCAGCCGCTCGCCCCTCGTGGCGGTGAAACCGCAGCACAAGCGCCGCTAAGTTCTAGACACCTCGCGGGGCACCACACCATGATACAGTTTACAGTACCGATACCATTAGTGACTGCTCTGTCGCGGGAGATCGTCCTCAAGGTGCATGGTCCTTAGTTGTGTCCTCTACATGTAGGATCGGATGCGTTTGTGCGATGTGTCTTGTGTGACGGTGTCCTAACGAGTCGTCAAACGTTTTCTGATCTTTAGGAAGAGCAATGAACAGTGTCGCTCATGGTGCGCGCGTGATACTACAAGTAACTGAACACGTCACGATCGTGACGCCGCTAATCATTTTTGGCGTGCCGACGCATCCACTCGACGCATCCCCGAAAGTGCAGATCCTCCGGCGCTTGCTTCGACAGCAGGAGACTGTTGTGGTCGTAATCGGCCAGATTTCCATTGGCTAGGGACAGCACGCTGAATTGGTCGACGCCTGGACGATTGTGCCCCGTTGCCAGTGCCCACTCGAGGACATCTCGAGGATTTCCACGAACTGTGTCCGCTGCGCCGGCCACGTGCCATGCCGGTGGTTTTGCGGCTGCCAGCGTTCGATAGGCGTTGCCATAGTCGAACCCGTCACGGGTGTCCACCCACACGCTGTTGGGCTGTCGCACCCACGCAGTTGTCTCGCGGAGATAGGCTTCCGTCTCGTCATCGCCGCCGATGCCCAATCGTTTGGCGGGCAGATAGCCGTGCCGTCTGGCAAGGAAGGGGCAAAGCCGATGCCAGCCCAGCTCGATGTCAACCCAATAGTCCCAAACCTCGCGCCATGATTGCGGCGAAGAGATGTGCTTCTTGACCGCAAAGTTCATCAGCGAGTCGCAATGCTCGTGAGCGAGTTCAGGATCAGCGGCCATCGCCGACTGCATCATCACGCCGCCCCATGAGTGAGCGGCCCAGCTCTGTCGCTTCCGGCCACTCAGTTGCGCGACGCCACGCACGATAGCAGGGATGTCCTCACGGATCGACTCCCATTGGCCGTGAATCGCCGAGCTCGCTTCGCTTGCGATGGATGGAGTGCTCCCGCCTCTGCCCCGCAGGTCTGGCACGAAGACATTGAACCCGTGTCTCGCAAGGTACGGGCCGAGCCCTTTGGCCTTTTCGTTATAAAAGGTTTTTCCGTTCGAAATTGCTCCGTGGAGTAGCAACGCCACCGGCGCGTCCTCGGCTCGTGTCGTCTCACAGATCTGCCGCACGTGTAGCTGGTACGGCCCTTGATCAATCATGTGCGAGCAGGCGCTTAAACCGAGAGCCGCATAATGCTGTTCGGCAGCGGTACTTGAAAACGAACGCCGCAGCGCCGCTTTCCCGAGCGCAACGGCCCTCGTGGCATTGAAGGAGCGGCTAAGCAAGCCGAAAGAGAGTGCCATGCGATCAATCAAGTGTGAATGAGTTTGTGAACGACGACCACGCTCTGTGCCATTCTTCGACCCCATCATTTCCACACTTTGAGTTTCGGCAAAAGCATGCCACACGGTTTTCGAAGAGAGAACGCATGGTGGGGCGGGCCCTCATCCATGTTCGCTCTCTGCTCGCGCCTGTGCGCCCTTGTCGCTCTAGGTAGATGCCGACCAGCGCTGGGGTCGCAGCAGCGAGCACTCACACTGTCGAGCACGCGTCAGCGCTCTGTGGTTCTGCGCTTGGGGCCGTACAATTCTGCTGCTGATGACGACACCTTCCAGGCGATCGCTTCAGCGACCGTGATGGCGGCGACGGTCGCGGCGGCGGCGCAGTCACCGGCCGGGCAGCGTGTTCTTGACGCAGAGGCCTGCAAGGCACGCAGTGGCGGCGCGGCAAGGCACGCGGAAGCCAGTTCACAGGAGACCATGCCTCTCGCAATACTCCTTATGGTGCTTGACAGCGTGGCGTTTCCGTCAGCATCCAAGGCTCGAAAAGCTGTGCGGACGCAGCTGGTGCGCCTCAACGGCTGCCCCACCGGCTCGACAGACCGTGCTGGCGTCGGCGACGTCATCACATGGGGCGAGCGCGTGCTGCCCGGCTTCAACCCGCGTGGGAGGGCCTCCTTTGTCATTCCTGTCCTCTTCGAAGATGATGATTGGGCCGTGGTGCACAAGCCGGCGGGTCCTCCCATGTACGCGGCGCCGGAGGGCGGTCACTCGAAGCCTGCTTTCTCGATACTCTCGGCGCTGAGCCATGCACTTCGAGCGCCGCGGGTGGTGGGAGGTGTTGAGCCTCTACCTCGACCATTGCCTGTCCATCGGCTCGACCGCCGCACAGAGGGCTTGCTATGTGTCGCAAAGAGCCGGCGCGCGATCACTGCGCTGTCGGCCGCCTTTGCGGCACGGACCGTACGCAAGGAGTACCGTTGTATTGTGGTCGGCACGCCCGCGGGCAGCGCGTTAGGCGGTACAGGCACCATCGAGGCGTTGCTTGATGGCCAACCTGCCAGCACGACGTGGCGTGTGCTGGACACGGTGGCCCATGCCAGGGGCGAGCGGCCGCCACTTTCGCTCCTCGCCGTCTGGCCACACACGGGCCGCACGCACCAAATAAGACGCCACTGCGCCGAGGCGCTTGGCTGCCCAATTGTCGGGGAGGACTTCCCCTGGCGAAACGACTTGGATGCTCCCACGGGCGCGTCGCCACGAAGGGCTCTCTTCTCGCGCAAGTTTTACTTGTGTGCCGTCGGGCTTGTCCTGCAGGACCCTATCACAGGCGCCACGCGTGAGTTCGCTTTGCCGGACCCTCCCAAATTCGCGCAGCTTCTCCGCCGCCACGGCGCACGTCGATGACATTCGTTGGGTGCTTCGTTTGCATCTTCGCTTGCAGCTGTAATTTAGAGCAGACGGGTATGTCTACCGGAGCGTAACGTCGATGGAGCGAAGCACCAAGCACGAAGCGAAGCTTATACTGACTTGGCTGATTTCGGCTGCGATGATAGGCCTATATTGGCGCGTCACACCGGTAATTTCTGAACTCACTGTGAAACCACATGGGCGCGGGCGCGAGTGTGTATCCAAAAAAACGATATGCGCCACTTGAGCTTACATTATCGGCTTTTTACGTCTTCAAAGAGTGGTTGTTTTTGAAGCTTTGGCTAATGCGCAGGCGTCCGTGGAAACTGACCACGCGTCGACCTCCACCAATAATCATGATAGATGATCCACGTACGGGTGGTCCAATAGGTGCAGCATACGCAGGAGGAAATCCGTTTCCCTGATGATCCGATATGAAAAGCGCCCAACACGGCGCGTCACGACTCTCCAGTATGGGGTCGGGTCGGAGGGGGTCGGGTCGGGGGATAGGATATGAAAATTGGGCTCCGAGGTCGAGGTCGGGTCGGGTCGGGTCGGGTCTGAAGCGAGTCCAGGAAATTCAGTGTCGTTTCCGGGAAAACACCCCCCCTCCGACCCCGACCCCGACCTCCGAGGTCAACCCCTAAGCGGACCCTAGGCGACCGGACCCGACCCCCCGAGCCGAGGTTTGAGAGTCGAAGGGTCACACTGGAGTGTCAGACACTAAAAATGCGGGAAAAGGTTCGTCGAAGTTTCGTCACTGACCTCGCAGGGTTTCGTCATCTCTTTATTAGGCAACCAGAGGGTTTCGTCATTAGGGCTACCGGTACTAGATCTCCGTACTATATAGAGTTTGTACGCTTGTCGTGCGAGTTTATATTTCGAAATCGTAATTGTAAACTAGACGGTAGGGCGTGCACCGAGCGAACAGCGATGATCGATCCTCGGTGACGACGTATACCGAGGATCGATCATCGAATCCATACGTCGTCGCACACTAACATACTACAACTAAACACACAGCGGGTCGCCCCGCGCAAACTTCGTTGGTCACCAGCAGGAATCACGAGCTTCACCTCGGCCGCAGAGCACTCCTCAGCTGAGCGACCCACTCAGCCTCACACGCGTGTGCTCGAAATTGGACGCCGGGCGGTACGTCCTCCCCGGGGATGAGCATCGATAGATGGAATCCCGCGAGGCACCACTCGAGCGACGACGCCTCGAGCGACGCCGCTTCCTCCTCGCCCCCACGCCCCTGCGATTCTGCAGTGAGGGCCTCGTCCTCAATTTCGGCGTCGCCGAGGGGCTTGCTGCTGCTAGTGCACCGCGTTCGTCGTACCTTCACCTTGCCGGTGGACAATCGTCCCAGGAGCGCTTCTCGATGTGTCGTGTCGCTCACGTCCTGATACTGGGCCTCTCCAAGTGACCAGCAGGCTGCGTCCACCGAGCCCAGCGCGTTATGATACAGCATGCACGCACGCAACACGATTCGGCCGCCCTGACGGAGCACTAGGCTCACCATGCCGTTTCGCGGGAGCCAGCCAGTGGCGGGTATCACGACCTCGCCAGCGACCTGCCTTGGATCCAGTGTCGCCACTACGTTGATCACGGGCACACGGCGTGGCTCTGGTGTTGTTGGCAGCGCGCCCGCCTCGAGCACCACAGGTAGCCGGGCGGAAGCGACCGTTGCGGCACAGCTATCATAGAAGCCGAGCTGCAGCTCGCATGTGGTCATGAAAGGCTCGGTGGCCGTTGATTGCCTACGAAGAGCGCCGAGGTGAGTGCCAAGGAGTTTTGGCAGCAGCGCGTGGTATAACTCGAAGACGTTTAGCGCCACGCGCATGCGCGAGAGGTGCCACACATCGGCCAGACCGTCGGTGCCATAGCTTGGCGTGTCGAGCTGCAGCAAGCTGGTGCCCTCCGTTGTGCATGCATGCCATCCAACCAACATACTGCGCTCGGCCGCATCCAGCATGCGTACCGTGCGCTTGCCGTGCACGCGCACAGCTTCGGACGGCACACCGTAGCGCCATATTCGCAGCGGGTGCCCATCGAATTGCAGCTGAATCTCGGTCGCGAGCTGCACGGTGCCGTTGCTCGAGGCCGCTAGCAGTGGAGGCGTATCCAAGTCAGCGCGTGCCGCATCGAAATCGAGAGCGACTGCCAGTCCACTCTCGCTGAGCTCCCAGCCGGTGAGTGGCACACGAACCGCCTCTTGCTCTGCAAGCTCGCCCTCGATCCATGTTGGCACGAGGCGCCGTGGTACAGACTGCATCAAGAGCTGGCGGTCGCGCACTCCAAGAAGCTCGCGCTCCGCGTAGCTTGGAAGCGGCGTGGGTGGCAGCGGGAAGCTTCGATGCGTGAGAGAGCGGTGAGCCACAAAGATGCTGAGACGCGGCTGTACGTCCCTCTCGAGGAGCGCATGGCGATAGGCTAGCCGTCGGCGGCGGGGTGACGAGGCTGCCATCTCTCCTTTTCGGGAATTGCCGACCCCCCCACAGAGCTGCCGACGTGCGACTAAACTCTTAAGTAAAGATATGCGTGAAGATATGTGGAAATGCAGAGTCGCGGCGGTGTGAACGTTAACACGACAATCGCGAATAATCGGTGTTCGTGAGCGTCGCGGTCAAGCACTCTCCTCGGCACAGGCACAGCCGCAGGGCATGACGGTGGTCAGCGAGTTGGTGCGCCTCGCTGGCGGCCTCGGTGTGCTCGGCGCGACGGCGACCGTCGCCGAGCGTTTGCCGACGGCGTTTCACGAAGCGGGGCATGCGACAGTGGCGGACCACGTCGCAGAGACCGGTGTGAACACCGACAAAGGATGGGTTGGACACTTCTTCGGCTCACGACCACTGCTGCGATATGCCACCATCACACCGCGTGTGACCGAAAAGGGGCAGTACTATCTCGGCGAGACGAAGCTCACAGTACGCTGGCGCGACATGTCGCCGCATCTTCGATGGTCAGCCACTACCGCAACCACCGCCACCACCGTATCCTCCACCAGCGAGCTGCCGCCCACTCTCGAGTGCAGCAGCGTCGTCGCCGAGTGCCCAGCGATACTCCCGAGCCTGGCCCGCATTGCATACCTCTTCGGGGGCCACTGCGCCGAGCAGCGCCTCTATGCGGCGCCTTACTCGTGGTACGGGCACTCCACGTCTGTCTGGACGCACCTGCCCATCGGCGAACGACTGTCTCGTCTGATCGCGAACCCCGCGACAGCCACGGGCGACCTGCGCAAGGCGCAGCAGGTGGCGTGCGCCGCACTGTCGACGGACGCACCCGCCGGCGCTCCTCCATCGCTGGTCGTCAAGGCTGCCTTCGAATTTGCGGATGCAATTGTAGCGTCGCGCTGGGCGGCGGTCTGTGCCCTCTCGGGGGCTCTCATGGTGCGTGGCACCGTCGACGGCGCGCAGCACGAGGAGCTCATGCGCCAGCACCGCTGTGCGCTCAGCGGCGCACCGGATGAGTGCGCGTGCAGTCGGCAGCCCAGCGGCGGCCTCCTCCGTCACCCGCTCGATCTCATGCTTGATCTCGCGGCGCCGTACCCGTTCACGTTCGGCATGCTGTGGGGATTGTTCTTGTGCCCGGCGCTCGACCCAGCTCTCGCACCAAAGCACGCGGTGTGCGTGCGATGATTCCGCGGCCGTTGGATCACGCAGCAGGTCTCACGGTGACGGTCAGATGTTATCCAGAGATAATGTCGCGGATCCGTATACAACTGGTAATACGTTATCCACGGTCAGATTCTCAATGCGGTAGCCCGGCCGGCAACCACGCGGTTAGGTCACCACGTGCTAACGCATTGAAAATATTACTGACATCGTTATCCATGCAGCCACACCCACACAGAGCAGCCTGACCCAATTGCCCTGACCAGCTGACCTCCCGTCCGTGCCTTGAACACGGCCACACGACGTGACACAACAGCGGACGGGAGCCGGTCGGATCCGTTACAACTTGCCGTTTCCCCCTACCGTTTCGATAGTTATCGAGGCTCAGTGCAGCGAGCGATGTAGCACGACAATAAGCTACGGCCAGAAGGCAGAGCGCGCGCTTTGGCCTCCAATCTGCAGCTCATGGCTAGTTGTCGAGCCCGAGAGCGATCTTCATGATCTCGTACACAAACATGTGGATACCCAGCCCCGGAATCGCGCGCAGCATCGTCGGGGCCAGCCCGTAGAAGAGCGCGGTCCACCCTTCCTTCTTGATGATAGTTTGCAGGCAGTTGAAGATGTTCGAGTACTTGGCTGCACCGACGGCACCCGAGACTTGCATGCGCCGCCGCACGGTGTCGAGCGGGTAGGTGAGGAAGTGAGCGATCGCGCCTGAGAGGGCCCCCGCGACGAGCGTCCAGATCGGCGGTAGCTTGTCCAGGCTATTCCTCGGCAGCGCGGATTTGAGAATGTCATACAAGCCAAACTTGATGCCCTCGAAGGGCAAGACGCCGAGTAAAGTGGCCCACACGCCCGAGTACAGACCGAGCAGGCCGTCGGACGCAATAACCGCACGAAACGTCGATATCAAGTTGTTGTATTGAGTGCTCCCGTCTTGAATGCGGTACGCCATACGCGTGCGTGCGAGTTCGAGCGGGTACGTGCAAATCACGGCCGTCACGCCAGCGAGACCGCCAGCGATGGAGCTTACGGACGCGCCGTTGATGGTCGGGAGAGCGGCGGCGACCCCTGCCTTGTACATGTCGCTGCACATCATGAGGACACCCTTGTTGGGGATGACGCGAATCACATTGGCAGTGTTGCCGCGCCACAGGCCAGTCCAGCCCTCGGCTCTCACCACATCGGCGAGCAGCTTGAGAAAGTTGCCGTTGTCTCCAGCCTGTGACATGATTTTTACGCGCTCGAGCGGCGCGACAACTGACTTTGCCAATGCGCCGCTCAGCCCACCAGCCAGGATAAGCATTGCACTCTTTGTGGCAGGCTTGTCGAGCCAGCGTTTTGGCTTCTTGTCTTTGCCTGCTGCAGCCTTTGGCTCGTCTTTGCGCTCGTCTTTGCTAAGCAGCTGCAATCCCGATGCACTACACACGAGCAGCAGCGTCAGCAAAGGCACTGGCCGACTCATATCGGTCGACGAGATCAATCGCGACGAAAGGAGATGTGTTCTCTCGAGTTCCGCGAGCGGTTTCGTCAAAATTCACGCGACATGAGTTGGAAGTGTGGGGTTTCGTGCGTGCGGAGAGTCCCGCGTCATTGCGTGCGACAATTGAGCCCCAAACTCCGGCATAATTATCTCCGAAACACGATCATCGGGCCGCGGCGGAAACCGACGAATCGCCATCAGCGGCCCCGCTTGCTCCTGAACTCACCGCCGCGGGCTGCACAGGTGCGATTGCGGCCGCGAGGTGGGAGAACATTTTCTTCCACTCGTATTTGTCGTTAGCATGCGTCTCAAAGTACGCGAGGCCAACCGTCGAGCACCACAGCGCGGCCTCGCGGCGTTTCACCTGGCGCTCGCGACCTTCGTCGAGGATGTGAGCGAGCACCACATTCGAGCCCGTGGCCACCCGCGAGCCCGCGCTCAGCCGATGTTGCTGCACCGCGGAGTACCACCTTTCCTGACAAGCCTGGAAGGAGGCGGTGCTTCCCGCGTCGAAGACGAGAATGCACGCCTGGATCGAGCGGTAGAAGGGCACAATGAGCGATGTCAACGAGTCGCGCCCGGGCGTATCGAGCATCTGCACGATGAGCCGCTGCCGAATCTGGCGAGGTGGAGATTCTGCTTGAAGTGAGACGTGAACGGAGTGCCACGAAGGCTCGACCGACTTCTGAAGTGTCCCGCTTCCGAGTGCATCGGGCTCGGTGATGCGGCGGCAGAAGAGCGTCTTCCCTGATCCCGAATCGCCAATCAGCATGACTGTCATGATCGTCTCCGGTACTTCCTGCAGCAGATCGCTCCCGCCCGTGCCGCTGGTGCTCACCCACACGAGCTTATCCTGTCTTGTAGAGCGCTCCACCTCATCCTGGGCTTCTTCGTACGCAACCTGTCGCGAGCGGCTTCCCAATGATAGGCCCAGTCCAATGCCGGCCGCGATGGCGATCAGTTCGAGCGCCATTTCGGTGCAACGTCCACTACACGGCGGCAAATCGTGAAATCGACATTTTTGACATCCAGCACACAAAACCCGCCGTGAAATCTGCACGTGAAATCGACACGCGTGATTCGTGAAATCCACAACCCGCCGTGTCTGATCACACCGAGGGTCCTTTTCCGTTTTTGGCACAAGTTCGAAGCGGGGAACTGCTATCCACCACCACCACCACCTCCTCCTCTCCCTCCTCGCCGCTTCTCCTTCCGCTCATGCATCTGCTTGCGCTTGCCGCGGGAACGCTTCAGTGCGGCCTCGCGGCTCGCCGTCAGCGCCTCCTTCGCGGCCTGCTCTTCAGCGCGCAGCTTCTTGTTGAGCAGCTGCAGCTGCGCCGCACGCAGCGTGTCGCCCCATAGCTGGAATGCCACCTTGCACGAGGCACGGTAGTCGGGCCGTCTGCAGTGGTAGCCGAGGTATGAGCGCACGGGGCGCGACATCGACCGTCGCGAGGCCGCCCACGCAGCCTCCTCATCGTCCTCGCTACCCTCCTTGCCGCCCTCCTTGGTCTGGTTGGGCTTCGGCCCTTCCTTCCGATTGCTGAAGTACTCGTTCACCATCTTGTGCAGCTTCGGCTTCGCGCTCGCCCATTCAAGGACCCCAGCCTCGTTGATGCGCACGTCGTGCCCAGGGTCGTAATTATTGTCCAGCAGGATGTGGTACCGGTTCGTGTAGTCGCGGTCCGCGCGGTTGCCGTGCCAAATGTGCACCACGACGCCCGGAGTGTAGCTCACATTCGTCGGGCCCGCTAGGAGGGTCAGCTTGCGTCCAAAGGCGCGCACATCCTCCTCCATGGCCTTGGGCATCTTGCGGGAGACCCCGAAGTAATGGCCCGTGAAGCCATTGAGCATGATGCGATCGCCGCCGCCGATGATCGACCGGTCGTAGAAGCCGTTGACCATCACCTCGCGCCTGGCTGCCCACGCAAAGCCCGGGTGCCCGAGCAGAAAGTTGGAGCGGAAGCACATGTCGGGGAAGGATTGCAATCCCAGGCCTGCGGAGTGGTAGACGGCGCCAACGCCCTGCCCAAGCGGCAGGGTGCCGAGCGTCTCGAGAAAGTCGGAGCCGTCTTGGTTGGCGCTCAGATACGTCATCCACCCAAACGGCTGCACCACTGGGAAATGGTCGAGCAGCTCGGAGGTCTCGACCACCCAGTCGTCGTTGAGGAAGATGAGATCCGAATCGAGCCACATGACCTTATCGACCGAGTTTGGCAAGTTCTCGAGCGCGATGTTGAGCAGCCGCTCCTTTTGCCACAGGGTGTTACCGGCCGAGGTGCGTCGATGGATGAGGATATCGCAGTCGGCGGGCTGCCGCTGCTTCTGCTGCGACTGGCCGTCGCCGCCGCCGCCGCCGCCTGTGTCGCCACCGCCCTTGCTGCCCGCGTCCGCTGCCTCGTCCGCATCGAGCAGAGCCCCGTCGCCGCCGTCGCCGTCGCCACCAACCTCGGCCGCATCGTCGTCGGGCCCACGCAGCTGGAAAGGCTCGTCGCCGAAGACGAGCTCGACGCAGAGCATCTGCAGCCCCTGCGCCGCCACCGACGACCGGAACTTGCGGAAGTTGTCCACCTTGTTCTGGTGGCGTCCCGGGTTGAAGAAGGTCGTGATGCCGATGAACCTGCCGTACGAGTCCGAATCGATCCATGAGGCAAGACGCGTCGTCTTGAACGTACCGGCACCGCCGCCGCCCACGCCCGCTTCGGCCGCGCCGGCGCTGGCGTGCTGGCTCGTCGCAGCGGCAGCCAAGCTGGCATCCGAATCGAGCCCTTCCATGCCCTCGCCCATCTGCGCACGCACCGCTGAGTCGTCGACACCACCGGCGTCCGGGTCGTCCTCCAGATCGTCGATTGCGGCAGCGACCTCCTCAGCTTTCGAATGTGATTGCGTCGCAGCGCCGGCAGTGCTTGCCCCTGACAAGGGCGGCGGTGAAGGCGCTGCGCGCGGCCGTGAAGGTGGCGGTGGCGAAGGGTGCACAGGTGGCGTCGGCGCGGCACGCTGACCGTCTGCGGCTTGGTCTGCGGACACACGAGGCTGCTGCTGTGCCGCACCACCACGCGCGTCGAAGAGAGAGCCTTTCGCCTCGTCGGCGTGCTCACTCGCGTGCTCACGCACCCACTGTACAAGTGTGAACGTGGAGAGCTGGAAGTAGAGGAAGCCGACAACCATGAGGCACCGCCGCGCTGTGGTGCTGCACGCACAGGCGTAAGGCTGGGCATTAGCGGGCGGGTTTCGAATGGGTAGCGCGCTCTGGCGGACGCGGATGCGCCTTGAGCTGCTGAAAGAAGGCATTGGACTGTGCCCAGCGGTGCGCGACGAGCGCCCGGCGCTGCGCTGCGCTGTGACAGTGCGTGGGCGGGGGGCGGCGTAAAACCAGCCAGCCTCTGGCGTGTTCGGGTACACCAGAAATTTATGTCGCGGCCGCACGATTGTGTCGAGAGGTTCGCGCTCTCTGATTTATTATCATTCAAGAACAGTTGCCCAAGAAGATTTTCATTTGCTTTTGCCTGTGTGGCCAAGTGGTTAAGGCAACGGCTTTACATGCCGGGGGTCATCGGTTCGACTCCGATCATGGGTATTTTGCCCGGAAGGGAAGCCATATCACCGGCTGGCGTTACGCCTTCCCTACTCGGCGATATGCCTTCCCGGTGCGATATGCCTTCCCGGTGCGATATGCCTTCCCTTCCGGGAACAGTCTCCTATATCCTTCTAAAGGAATTTTCAGATTTCCGAAACGAACGCGGCAGACGGCGGAGAACATGCCCCATACCCAGGGCTCTCCGTATCCCCCTGATCTGGTTCCATGATGGATACTGTACCATGTGATCGACACCTTCACGTTGAGTTCAAGCTGCGTAACTTTGGGCGCCAAGCAGCCCGCAGAAAAGCGTCGTTTTGAGCGGCCTGGTGTTCGCGCGGATGTCCATGCCAGCCTCCTCATCGCTGGCGGACACGTGCGTCGTGTGCGGCAGGCAGCCGCCACGATTCATCTTCTTTGCATTGTCGGGCTCTCTGTGCAACATCGCGCAGCTGGCGCTAGACCGCGCCCTCACCTTGGTTCTTCCGCCGGATGTCTGGTGGACTCCGACGGCGTCCTGGACACTCTCGTACACTTTCACCGTGCCGTTGCGACACTTGTCCCATGCGTACTGCGTATTCGGCCAGCACGCCGATCCCTTTTGGCTCGCTATGAGTAAGACGTTCATGACGTATGTGAGCACGATCGTGGCGTCTACAGCGGTCAATATGCTGCTGGTTTGGGGCGACGTGTGCAAGCCAGACATTGCGTTGATCATCACCGCGTGCTTCTCTGTGGTGTGGAGCTACGTGGCGCTCAGAAACGTGTGGCGCGCTGCTGACAGTATACATGAATACCCGGGCAGAGGCGAGTACCAGCAGCTGGCGGGCAGAGGCGACCCGAGCGATTTTGAGCAGCTCACTCATCTAACATCAGATTCAGTGGAATTAACATCAGAAACAGCGGAATTAGTCTCAGACTCAGCGGCGCCAGAGTCACCACCTGCACCGTTGGATTCATCGCGCAGTCGTGAGCCTTCACCACCAATGACAAGGGGTACAGTGATTGTATTGTGACACGTTAGTTTGTGATCGTCTTGCGCGCTCCGTACCGCGCGGGTTCGCGCGTGTGTACTGGCCGTGATGGCCTTCCACACGTTACATGTGTCGATGACGTGTGGCTTCAGGTGTTTTCGCCTTTTCCTCCGGCAATTTTTGCGTGCTACCTGCGCGCACACGCGCCGCACGCGGCACGGCGCACCGACCCGCGCGGCCGCGCGCGAAAACTGTGTGAAATCCGATCTAGGAGGTACGACGTTATCGAACCAGAGACCAACACTCACTGCCGCTCACGTGTCAGCGGTGGGGCTCGGGTCTGCATGAGCAGGGGACAACCTCCTGCGTTTGTGTTTGTGTGCCCGAGTCAGATTTGTAACTGACCCTAGCTACCTACACATTGGCAGCGACCAGCGAGCCTGAGTGATCATCTTGCGGAATGTGCGGGTTGAATGTCTTACTCTTACTTGCTGAAGGTGCAATGCTCAGCTGTACGCCCTGTCCGTCTGCACGGTCGCCAGGCCCACGAGCGGGGCGGACGTCCGAGCGACGCCGTACTTCTCACCAAAATGGTCTTCAACTTCGATCATGTAGCTGTGTATGAGGAGCAAGGATGGCAGCGGATAGGTCACCATCGGTGATGGGGCCCACGGCCGCACTGGAGCCAAATGCGCCTTGAACCGAACCGGCGACGGCGTCCTCGTTGCCAATGAGCAGTTTCATGGCGTCGAGCACCGCCGGCGAGCTCACCTCCCAAGCGGTAGCCAAGCATTTGCCCTCAAGGGGCACTCCACTCGGCAGGTACTGTGCGACGCGCTCACAGTGAAGGGTCGCGCAGCCAATGAGCTCGAAGCGCCGTTGCAGGCGCGCGGCAAACTCCGAACCGTGGAGCGGCAGCAGGACGACGGCGCACGTCGGCATCGGAGTGTTGCCGACCGCGGCGCGCTTCCATAAATTTTTTTGGCTTAGCCAAGAAGCGCAAAGTGGCCATACAAGTAAGGTCGGTACACCGGGGGACAGCGGGTGACGTGGGGTTTGTTATCGAGTTTGGGGGGGTTTGTTATCAGGATACGT
>ENA-UOUZ01001503-UOUZ01001503.1-mixed-culture-metagenome-genome-assembly--contig:-NODE-1503-length-14967-cov-113.280311_pt1 | contig 14967 bp, 9 predicted proteins | sample MGYA00238154_ERZ761575 | MGnify/ENA primary metagenome ERZ761575 (study PRJEB28896, sample SAMN07631632) | mixed culture metagenome | isolation source: Freshwater growth medium | place: USA...
CATTCATTTGTCGGAAAGCGACGCGCTTGGTTTCACCCTGGCATGCAACACGTCGAATATCGATGCCAAGCGGACCGGCGCGGGGGGCGATTTTCAAGTTCGAAACGCTGTCGTATAGTCGATAAAGTCACGTATCTTCACATGTTGTAACACTAAACGCGGCAGCTCTGTCACGCGTACCGCTCGAGTACACGGTTCGGCTGAGCGCCACCCACTTTGAGTATAACGACATGACGCGACGGCGCACATGGCATGTGCTCATGTAGTACGGGCGGATACCGTATCTCGTCTAATTCCATCTCAAATAATAATTTAGAGCGGAGGTGCACATGCGTCGCGCACGGATGCACACGCTCCATGCGCGCGCGCCCCATACACTGCCGCCGGCCCGCGCAACAGGCCAAGGGCCAGCATGCTTGGGGACGGTGGTGCTCACGTTGCGGGCGTTCGTGTGGCCGCGGGCCGCGCGCCCAAGGCCTCAGGGAACGAGAGAGCTGCGCTTCGATATCTCACTAGAGAGATCGGAACCGTGGCCGGCATTCTCGCGGGGACCGATTCGATATCTCACTAGAGAGATCGGATGAGAGACTGGCTGCCCTCTTAGGACGGGGTCATGGCCCTCCACTGAGCGTTGACTGATGGCTTTCATCAGCCCCAGCACTCGGTTACCGTACACGCTCTGTATGCCTGGGTACCCCCCTCGCCACGTGTACGCTGCCACTTGGCGTTTACGTACTTACTTACTTACTTACGCGGGCCGCGCGCCCGCCGGCCGCGTGCGCGCCCGCCGGCATTGCGCCTCGCCAAAGAGCAAAGTAACGTCCGGTCACCTGCGCGGTGACTGTCCGCCACCATGGCCCAGCCCAGGGCATATCGAGCGTCTCCATCGGTTATAATACCAAACTTACGATACAACTTCACCAACCATCAATAGGCATACCGAGGCGGGCTCTCAGGCTCCGGGTCCGCCGACGCGCGCTTACTCTGTGGCCACCTCCTCGGCTAAGCGTCGTCGTCCTCAGGCTAAGCGTCGTCGTCCTCCTCGTCGGCAGCATCCTCGTCGGCGTCGTCGCCCCCAGCCATGTCATCATCAGCGGGGTCATCGGCCTCGGCGTCGTCTGGGGCTTCCTCCTCCTCCTCCTCCTCCTCCTCCTCCTCCTCCTCCTCCGCGGCGCCGTCCTCATCGTCATCATCTGCACCATCAGGCGGAGCATCCTCATCCTCTGCCGGCCCGACCTGAACACCATCCTCGTCGTCCTTGATGCGCTCCGTATTAGGAAGATCCATGTCCTCCTCCTCGCCCTCCTCCTCGTCCCCCAACTCAGCCTCGGGCTCGCCATCGTCATCGTCATCAACGACCTCCTCCTCGCCGTCAGCCATCTCGCCCTCGGCACCCTCCTCAGCCTCCTCCTCCTCTTCCTCCTCCGCCTCCCCTTCGTCCTCGTAGGCGCCCTCGTCCTCCGGCGCGAGCTCCGCCGCATCTTCCGCCGCATCTTCCTCCTCCATCTCTTCGGCCTCCTCGTCCTCGCCCGCCGCCTCCTCCGCCTCCTCCGCCTCTTGTGCGTCGATCATTTCGGCCGCCTCGTCGCCGCCTCGGTCGCGCTCGGCCTCCTCGTCCTCCTCCTCCCCCTCCTCTTCCACCACAGGCTCGACGGTCGCCTCGGGCGTCACCATCGACATCCTCTCGCGACGCGCTGCCTTGAGCGCCGCCTCCATCGCCTCCCTGCCGCCATCGCCCCGGACACTCGTCGCATGAGCCCCTGCCACTCCAAGCGCGCCAAAGGGCACTTCACTCTCCTCAATGTCGAGGTCATCTATCGGCTCCGACTCACCCCCTACGGGGGCCTTGCCACCCTCGCCCTCGCCCTCGCCCTCGCCGTGGCCGTGGCCGTTGCCGGCGGGTGCAACCGCGCCATGGTGGGCGCCATGTGCGGCCTCGTCTCGCAATGCCGTCTCTACGCCGCGGGCGGGGGCGCCCGAGACGCCGCGGCGTTGGGAGCTGAGGACGAGATGGCGTGCCTCGATGAATGCAGGCTGCCCGACGGCCAGCGTCGCGCGGCACTTGCGCTCGTAGAAGTATTGGACGAGCTCGCGGCACGATCGCGATGTGATCGTGTGCCGCATGTCGGCAAAGTCCTTGCCGCTCGTGTTCAGGCCGCCGTCGAAGAGGAGGCGCTCGTGATAGCTCCAGCTCTCACAGCACGGGGCGGGCGGCGCCGTCGCGCGCAGCTGCGCCAGCGCCACTTCGGGCTGGTAGCCGCTCACATGCAGCGACTCGAGGGCAGCCTCCTGTGCGGCCGCATCGAGGCCGTAGGCCCCGCCCGACCCAAAGCGCTGCACGAGCTTGCCGCCCTTGGCCTTGGCCTTACCACGGGGCGAAGAGGACGGCAGGAAGCTCCATGCCTCGGAGGCCAACTTGAGAAACTCTCGCAACCCTTCGGCATTCACACCCGCCGGTATGAACACCGCACGGTCGCCGCGCCCCTCGGCCGCCTCGGCCTCCAGCTTGGCGACCGCCGCCGCGGCCCTCGCCGCCGCCGCGGCCCTCGCCGCCGCCGCGGCCTCCTCGGCCCCCTCCGGCGCGAGCTCGCCGTCAGATACGCAGCCGTCTGGAGTGGCAGGACGCGGCGGCGGCGGCGGCGGCTGGCCCGCGTACTCCGGCATGACGGCCTGGAAGCGCGGCCCCACCCGTGAGCGCTTGATGTCGATCCGTCCATTCACACCTCCATTCACACCTCCGCCCGCCATCCCGTTCGGCCGTCGCTGCTTGCGGCTCGGCCCTCGTGTCGCCGAGAGGAGCGTGGAGGAGGCGCTGTGGTGAGCATTTGCATGCAAGGCGAGCGTGGAGGAGCAGCGAGGCCCGTTCTCCTCCTCAGCGCCCGGCACAGCGCCCACGTCAACGGCTGCAGGCGGCGCAGCAGCAGAGACCTCTTCCATGCTCACCACAGCGCCTGGCAGCGTGGCGGCTGCAGGCGCCGTCTCGGGCACCTCCTGCTTGACAATCTCCCTCGGCACCGGACGTGCCGCGGCGTCGTCGCTCTTGACGGCAGCCGTCGCGCCGTACTGGGCGGCAGAAGCGACCGGCGCGGCGGGCGCGCCGTACTGGGCGCCGTCCACCTCAAGCAGGTCGTCCGCGCGGATGCACACGACGGTCACGACCTCGTCGTCCTCGGGCGCCGCCCGGTACGGCGCCGCCGCCTGCTCCGGCGCCGCCCGATACGGCGCTACGCGACCGGCCGTTGCATAGCATGCGATGCTCGCTTCGTGCCTTGGGTGCAGCGCCGTACCGAGGCTCGCACGTGCATTGGGCGCGCCGTTCGAATGGTCGGGAGGCTGACGAGTTTCGTCATACGCGTGCGAGGAGGACGCGTCGGATGCATGCGCACGACGAAACTCGTCGGATGCATGCGACGGCTGGCCGTACCCCGCGCCGTTGATGCCACCGAGACGCATGCTGCCACGTATGCTGCCGCCACCGCCCATTACGGCGCCCTTCCGGTGGCCGTCGAGCATCGCCGCACGCGCGTGCGCGCGCTGCAAGGCGTTGGTCGGGCCGTAGCTGGCGCCATAATGGGCGCCGTTCAGTGACGCGCCGTCCAGGGCGGCCGCGTGGCCGGCGCCGTAATGGGCGGCCAGCGCTGCCCTCGCACCACCCGCCGCGGCCCACGCCGCGCCGGCCACGCTCGCCTGTGAATGTGAATGTGAATGTGAATGGGCGGACGCGTGCGAGGCCGCGCTTCCGCAGCCGCCACCGCGCGGGGCCGGCTTGCTCTTGAACGCGAGTTGCGCGGCGGTGAGCGGCTGGCCCGACGCGAGCAGCATGGCTTGGCGCTTCGACTCGGCGTACTCGCCATTCGGGCCGTGGAAGACCTTGTATGAGCGGCCGGTGTTGGTGGTGCGCTGCAGGACCAGCCAGCCGGGGAGCTCCGGGTCGCCCGCGTTCATCGGCTCCTCCACGTGACCCTTGATGCCGCGGCGCGCCGAAGATGAGGAAGAAGCCGCCGCGCCACCCGCGTTCATGGGCAGCGGCGCTGGGCCAACGGAGGGCCGCGCGGGCGAGGTGGCACGGCGCTTGGGAGAGGGCGGGCCGGCGGTGGGCTCCTTGGGCTCCTGCGCCATCCACCGGCCGTGTTGCGTGTCCCAAATCATTGGCCGACCAGCGTCATCGTGAGGCGACTGTAAACACACGGCGGAGCACACAAAGGAGTGTGAGAGCGATCGATTCGGAAGCGGCGCGCGCGGCGACTCGAGCGGATGCGTCCTGGCCCCGGGGCGTTGGCCGAGCGGCGCGCACCGCTCCACGAGGCCGCGGTCGAGGCGGCATAGCGGCACACGCTGCTTCTCCTCGGAGACGTGCGAGAGCGAGGTGCTCTCGCGTGCTCATGACGACGCTCCGGATTGGCGAGATGAGTCCGCCCGGCGAGGAATTCATGCGGTCGTTCACAGGTGCTTCCGAAGTGCTCTGGAGGCCTGGAAAGTGCTCTGCATTCTCGTCCAAGAAATGCTTGGTGCTCGACGGATGATGAGCTGCCGCCTGGCGCGGCCAATGGTCTGCTCGCCGTCGACGACTATGCGTCTGGCGCCGCCGCGGCGGCTGCTCTGTCAGGCGGAGGCGCCCAAGCCACCCGAGAAGGTTCCCAAGGGCTTTGGCTCCTTCTTCCGGCACAAGCCCAAGGCGCAGGGTGCCAGCACGAGTGCCGAGGGCTCGAGCAAGCCGTCTGGTTCGGCCGCCGAGAGCTCGGGCAGCGCGTCCGGCAGCAGCAGCAGCAGCAGCAGCAGCAACAGCAGCAGTAGCAGCAGCAGCAGCAGCAACGGCAGCAGCAGCAGCAGCAGCGGTGGCAGCTCCAGCAGCTCGGGAGGCTCCTCCTCAAGCGGCGGCGGCAGCTCCTCGCCCGGCTCGGGCCTGGGCGGCTTCTTCGGCCAAGACGGCGGGCCGAACCAGTCTGCCATCTCGCTCGTCATCGGCCTGGTCGCCGGCTCGGCGCTCGCCTACCAGATGCTCCCCACGCGGCAGGAGCCGCAGGAGATTACGTTTGCTGACTTCCGGCGCGAGCTGCTCGAGGCGGGCAGCGTGGAGCGCATCGTCATCGTGAACAAGAACAAGGCGCGCGTGTACGTGCGCACGAGCACGGGCCCGCCGGGCGCGCGCGTCCCGCAGGCGCAGGCGCAATACTGGTTCTCGCTCTCGTCGGTCAACGGATTCGAGAAGAAGCTGGAGCAGGCGCAGGCCGACCTTGGCGTCGCGCCTCGCGACTACCTACCGGTCACGTACGACACGGAGACGTCCATGTCGCAGGAGCTGCTCAAGATTGCGCCGACGCTGCTGCTCATCGGCTTCTGGATCTTCATGATGCGCTCGAGCGGCGGCCTCGGCGGCATGATGGGCGGCGGCGGCGGCGGCGGCGGCGGGCGCAACATCTTCCAGATGGGCAAGTCGAAGCCGACGATCGTCTCCAAGGAGCAGAAGACGGGCGTCACGTTCAAGGACGTGGCGGGGCTGGCCGAGGCCAAGGTCGAGGTGATGGAGGTCGTCGACTTTCTCAAGAACCCGAAGCGCTACGAGGACCTCGGTGCCAAAATCCCGCGTGGCGCGCTACTCGTCGGCCCGCCTGGCACTGGCAAGACGCTCCTTGCGAAAGCGACGGCGGGCGAGGCGAACGTGCCGTTCCTGTCGGTCTCGGGCTCGGACTTCATTGAGATGTTTGTGGGCGTCGGCCCGAGCCGCGTGCGCGATCTCTTCGCGCAGGCCAAGGCGATGCAGCCGTGCATTGTGCGGATCGACGAAACCCGAACACGAGCTCGATATACGAGATCGAAACACGAGTGATCGCCATTGGTGGCCCCTGATGGCCCCTGATGGTCCCTGTTTGCCTTCGTCTCGTCAGGTGTTCATCGACGAGATCGATGCCATCGGCAAGGCACGCGGGCGTGGCAACATGATGGGCGGCAACGACGAGCGTGAGAATACGCTCAACCAGCTGCTGGTCGAGATGGATGGTTTCGGCACCACGGGGCAGGTCGTCGTGCTTGCCGGCACCAATCGACCCGACACGCTCGACCCGGCGCTGCTGCGCCCAGGGCGCTTCGATCGCACCATTGAGGTGGGCTCGCCGGACATTACCGGCCGCGCGGAGATCTTCCGCGTGCACCTGCCCAAGCTGCGGCTCGGGGGCGACGTCAAGGAGCTCTCCGAGACCCTCGCGTCGCTCACCCCGGGCTTCTCGGGCGCTGAGATCGCCAACGTAGTCAACGAGGCGGCGCTGCACGCGGCGCGCTATAAGAAGGAGCAGGTCGAGCTCTCCGACTTCCACGCCGCGATGGATCGCGTCATCGGAGGGCTCGAGCGTAGCTCCAAGGTCCTTTCGCTCGAGGAGAAGACGAGGGTCGCGCACCACGAGGCCGGGCACGCGACGGTCGGCTGGTTCCTCAAGTACGCGAACCCCCTACTCAAGGTGTCGATCGTGCCGCGCGGAGCGGCGGCGCTCGGCTACGCGCAATACGTGCCCAAGGAGCGCAAGCTGCACACCAAGGAGATGATGGTCGATACGATGTGCATGATGCTCGGTGGGCGCATTGCCGAGGCACTCTTCTTCGGCAAGATCTCGACGGGCGCTCAGGACGATCTACGCAAGGTGACGCGCATTGCGTACTCGATCGTGACGCTCTACGGCATGAACGCCAAGGTGGGCAACCTCTCCTTCCCGCCCCGCGGCGATGGGCAGTTCGACTCGCAGCGCCCCTACTCGGAAGAGAAGGCGGAGCAGGTGGACGAGGAGGTGCGCAACCTCGTCAACGCGGCGTACGAGCGCACGACCGAGCTGCTCACGAGTAAGAAGGAGCTCGCAGCGCAGCTCGCGCAGCTGCTGCTCCAGAAGGAGGTCATCCACCGCGACGACGTCGAGGGCGTGCTCGGGAAGCGCCTGTGGAAGGAGGCGACCACCTTCGCTGAGCTCGCCGCCGGCACCGGCAACTCCAACCCCGAGGAAGCCGATGTCGAGCCCACCTCGAGCTCGGCGGCGGCGATGGTGGCAGGCGAGCTCGACAAGAAGCTGCGTCTGTGAACTCGACAGCTTCCTAGCTGCGACGGCCTGAGGCACGGCGGAGTGGAGTGGTCTGAAAGTGCCTCGAGTGAGGTGACTAGTGTTCGGGCGCGTAGGTCCCGCCTGTTCACACTTCGTTCACGGTTTCTTGCGTCTTCTCCGCTCGCGCTCGCTTTCGCGCCGCCCGCTCGCAAAGGCCAAAGCTGCGCACGCACGCACGCCGCCTTCAGCCTATCGGGAAAGACGATCGTGTTCACCGGCACCTTCACGATGACACGCGTTGATGCGACGAACGCGGCCGAGTCGGCAGGAGCAAAAGTTGACCCTTCCGTCACCGAGAATACCAGCATCCGCGTTGCAGGCTGGGGCGCGGGAACCGAGGAGGACGACGACGCCAAGGCCAAGGGCGTCGAGATCTGGACCGAGGACCAGTTCGTAGCGGCGGCCAGCGGCGGCAAGCAGAAGGATGCATCGTCGGCCGAGGAGCAGGAGGAGGCGCCCACGGCGAAGGAGGCCAAACCCGATGAGCAATTACGTGTGCGAGCGCGAGATGGAGAGGAGGTCATGTTGTCGCGCGATGCAGCCCGACTCATGGGCACCTTGAAGGATCTGATGGACCTCGCCACATCCGAGGATGGCATCTATCCCACGCCCACGATCATGGCCTCGACGCTTCAGATGGTGTGCAAGCTGAACGACCCAGACTACACGTGGCCGAGCTCGGATGAGCAGTCGCTCTCGCAGCTAATCCAGCTCATCGAGGACGCCCTCTATCTCGACGCCTCCAAGGTGGCGCTCAAGCACATTCAGCGTGCGATCGCCTCCCGGCTCAACGGCAAGTGCACACCCGAACTCTGCGCGCTGCTCGGCGCGGTTGGTGACTTTGGCAGCGCGGATGAGCACACGGCGTCAATCGCCGAGCCGGCATTCGCACCAGAAAACTTTGAGGCGCCGCAGCAGCCGGCCAGCTCCACGCCATCGCCCGCACTGCTGCAGCAGCCCTCGTTCTCGGGGGACGCCATGGAGGCTGCTCTGGGCCTGGTGGACGTGGCCACATTGGTTGAGCTCAAGGGCGTGACTCGATTTTGGCGGGCGCTGGCGCGACGTGTCCTCTGCACGCGCCTGTGCCGCCGCGACAGGCAGCCAGTACCCACACAACTGGGCGAGATCACCGACCTCGACGTCGAGCAGCTCATCGAGGCCGGCCGGCCCGGGGATGCGGCCGTAGCGGGGCGAATGCTGCCTAGACTCGCGCGCCTCCATGGCTACGGCTATGTGGTGGACGTGGCCGCCGCCCGGGCTGCGAATCTGCGAAACAGCCTTGGCGACAGAACGGGGAAGCTAAGTGGTACTGCTAAGGCTGTTCTCAACAGCTGCATCTCAGGCGAGGGAGAGCCACCGTTGAGGCTGACGATCGCAGCCGTTGCCTGTGCGGGCTCAGGAGTCATTTGCGGCATTCCGGTGCAGCAAATGCGCGAGGACAGCGTCACGACGCTCGACTTGTCCGGTAGGGGGCTCCACGTGCATGTGGCCATGCTCGTCGCCTATCTCCTTCCTGCTACATCTGTGCTCAAGAACTGCAAGTTGCTCAAGTACAGATACAATCTCGGCATTCAGCCGGCCATGATGCTCGCCAAGATCGGCGCGGAAAGGGGCATCATGCTTTCGGGCATCATGCTCACCGACCAGAAGGAGGCCGACCTCTCGTGCCAGGACCTCCAACCCGCCGACGCCATCCTGATCGCGTCTGACCTGAAGTTCATGGTGGTGTTGACCTCGGTGGACCTCCGGGCCAACTCCATCGGTGACGATGGTGCCGAGGCGATCGCGGAGGCGCTGAAGGTCAACGCGGTCCTGACCTTCCTGCGCCTGGACGACAACAAGATCGGCGACGACGGTGCCAAGGCGATCGCGGAGGCGCTGAAGGTCAACGCGGTCCTGACCTTCCTGCGCCTGGACGACAACAAGATCGGCGACGACGGTGCCAAGGCGATCGCGGAGGCGCTGAAGGTCAACGCGGTCCTGACCTTCCTGCGCCTGGACGACAACAAGATCGGCGACGACGGTGCCAAGGCGATCGCGGAGGCGCTGAAGGTCAACGCGGTCCTGACCTTCCTGCGCCTGGACGACAACAAGATCGGCGACGACGGTGCCAAGGCGATCGCGGAGGCGTTGAAGGTCAACGCGGTGCTCAAGAACTGCAACTTGCTTAAGAACCGCCTGGACGTTGAGTCGGCCACGATGCTCGCCAAGATCGGTAGGGAGAGGGGCATCATGCTCTCGGGCATGAAACGCGACCAGAGGGAGGTCAGCTTCTTCAAGGAGGGCCTCCAACCCGCCGACGCCATCCTGATCGGGTCGGACCTGCAGTCCATGGCGGTGCTCAAGAACTGCAACTTGCTCAAGAACAATCTCGGCATTCAGCCGGCCATGATGCTCGCCAAGATTGGCGCGGAGAAGGGCATCATGCTCTCAGGCATGAAGCGCGACCAGACGGAGGTCAGCTTCTTCAACGAGGGCTTCCAACCCGCCGACGCCATCCTGATCGCGTCTGACCTGAAGTTCATGGCGGTCCTGACCACGCTCAACCTCTGGAGCAACAGCATTGGGGATGAGGGAGCCAAGGCAATCGCAGAGGCGCTGAAGGTCAACGCGGTGGTGACCACCCTCGCCCTCGGAAACAACAACATTGGCAACGACGGTGCCAAGGCGATCGCGGAGGCGCTGAAGGTCAACGTGGTCTTGACCAAGCTGGTCCTTTGGGAGGAGAGGAACTGTATATTGGGAGATGCAGGGAAACGAGCGTTTCAAGACGCGGTCAAGGGCCGGAGTGGATTTAAGTTGTATCTGCGTAAATTGTGCGAGAACGTTGTGGAAATTTACGCGATGGGGCGCTTTCCCAAAATGCCGCCCGTGCCTCGCCACCCCGGCCGTTCAGGAAGGTGGAAGCTTCTTCGGTAGTTCTAGTTGTCGTGTGGCGACGAGCTTCCAAAGCTCACATCGAGGGTCTGTCAGACTCTCCACAGCTCATGCCAAAACACTCTCAACGACGATACCACCAACGCCCGGGCTCGCACACGCAATCGAGCTGTGACGGCGGGCGCCCTAAGCCACGGCACGACCGCCGCCCGCGAGTGCCGGCGCACAGCCTGCGCTTCCCATCCCGCCAACCCGATCAAACTGGCCAAGATGGCGCGAAAAAGCGGCGACAAGCGGTTGCTGCGCTGACTCACCTGCCCAAGAGAGCGTCGCGAAAGACTGCTTGGACGTGTCCCCAACGAAAGACGTCATCTGTCGCTTTGAAGACGCCGTCTGTCGCTGTGAAGATGTCGTCTGCCGCTGTGGATACCAAGACACGCCGTGGTTGAGCTAGCCAGCGAGCGGCGTGAATTGCGGCGAGGCGCTCAACCAAGCCTGGAACGATGCGAGGAAACTCGCGACGTCGCGCTGCTCAGCCTCGCCGGTCAACTCGCCGGTGCCCATGTCGAATGGCTTCGGGTCTCCTGCAAATATCTTGATCGCAACAGAGGGCTCGGCCATCGACGGCATCTTGAGGAATTGAATGAAGCTTGCCCTGGCCGCCACCTGCGCGCGCATACCGCCCTGGCCTCCGCCGGCAGAGAGCAGGCCGCATGGCTTGCCGGCGAGAGGCGCCGTGTTCGTACCAGGCAAAATGGCAGCCTTCGACAGCCATGCAACTGCATTGGTTGTCACTGGTGAGCATGCAAAGTTGTACTCGGGAGTGACGATGAGCACCGCGTCGCAGTCGAGCACCCGTTGAATGCCATCAAGGATCTCGCTTGGCACCAACTTGGCATCAATGAGGTCTGAGTTGAAGAGGGGCCACTTGGAAATGTCTAGGTGCGTGATATTCAAGCTCGGCGCAGCAGTCGAGGCTGCCTGCATCGCGTACCGAAGCAGTCCACCATTGCACGAGGCGTTGCGCAAGGAACCGTGCAGTGCCACGACGTTCATCAGCGACACAGTGGTGCAAGGGGGATTTTGGCGCGTTTGGCCAAGCCGGTCGCCTGCAGCACCAATGATACTCGCAGCCCAAAGCATCGAGGGTAATCCGAAGACCTCCGCGCGTGTGCTGCTGTCTTCGTTGGGCTTTCTTCTTACAAGTGAAACGAGACACAGAGGAGAACTTTGGGGCTTTCTTGTTAACAGTGAAACGAGACACAGAGAAGAACTGCAACCAAATCTCGGAAACTCAGGAGCTAAAGCGGTCAGAGTTAGAGCAACCGGTGCCTTTTTGGTTTTCAAGAAGAGGAGAAAGATTTTTTTCACAGAAATGACGCTCTGTCGCAACGACGTTTTATCAGGGGTTTTATCGTTAATTACCCCCCTATCTTCGATCTCCACAACCTCTCCGTGTCTTGAAAACCAAAAAGACAACAGCACCACTCAAAAATCTGCTTCACATCTATGAGTGTCTTGGTGGGGAGCTTCCTTGGACGTTCGTGCATCGTGGAGTGACCGTCCCTGGGCCAGTGCCAGGGCCTCCGCCTGGGGTGGTTATAAAGCTGCGTGGGCAATCAGGTGCCGAGCACCAGATCCCGAGCACCCGAGCCGTTCATCCCAACCATTTCGCTAGAGGTGCAGCGAAGATCAGCCATAGTTTTCATCCTCTGGCTCCACGCTCGACGTTACCTCGAGCTCGCCCCAGAGCGCCGACGTTATCTCGACGTTATCTCGACGTTATCTCGAGTTCGCCCCAGAGCGCCGACGGAGGCGCATCGAGGAGCGCGGCGAGGAGCTCGAGCCGCTCGGAGCTTTGCTGGCCGCCGCCGCTGCCGCTGCCGCTGCCGCTGCCGCTGCTGCCGCTGCCGCCGCTGCTGCCGCTGCCGCCGCTGCTGCCGCTGCCGCCGCCGCTGCTGCCGCCGCTGCCGCCGCCGCTGCTGCCGCTGCTGCAGCCGCTGTTGCTGCTGCTGCTGGTGTTGCTGGTGGTGTTGATGCTGCTGCTGCTGCTCGTGGCGGTGCTGCTCGGCGGGTCGAGGCGGACCGCGCGCTGCAGCCTCTCCAGAGCGTCGCGAAAGACGGCTTGGACGTGACCCCAACGAAAGGCCGAGTCGGACACGTTGGCAAACTGCCCACTCATCGGGTCCTGTACGAGCAGGCTCGCCGCGTACCTGTGGGGAGAAGGGGGGAGAAAGACACGGGCGCCGTCGTGAGCGCTGGCATGCAGGGCGTTCATCTCGGCTCCTGTACGAGCAGGCTCGCGGCGGCGTACACTGCCTCTTCGTAAGGGCCGCGGCTCGTCGCGCCGTGGTGAGCGCCACGCCCGTTGGAAGCGCCGCCGCCGCGCCCGTGCGACGCGCCGTGGTGAGCGCGCCCTTGCGACGGCTCGTCGTCGGGAACGGCCGGGGACGTGCTCGGCACGGCGCTCGGGGACGCGGGTGGCGCGTGGTGCTCCGCGAGCAGCTTGAGCCGAGAGAGTTGCTTGGCTTGCAGCCGTGACTCCGAGTCGACCACGACGGCGTGCAGCGCGTCCGGGCTCGTGCCGCTAAAGTACTCGAGGAAGCGAAGCAGCAGAGCGCCCACACCGCCCCAGGACTGGGCGGACGCCCACGACGGCGCTGTCGAGGCCTCGGCGCCGAGGAGCGCCGCGGCCATGAGCACCTGTGGGGAGAGCGAGGGTACGGGCGCCGTCGTGGGCACTTGCCAGCAGGGCGTTCATCGCGGCGCAGCGGAGGGGCGCGGCGATGCGCACCAGGGCGTAACTGCTCAGCCCGCCACTCGCGGCATTGTTGAGGCGGCGTGACGAGAGAAGTTGCTTGAGGACGAGCACGAGGGGAGCGAGGCAAGGGAGCTTCGCGCACACGACGTCGCGCGTGTACGTGGTCGTCATGCCGCCCGTGTGGTCATGCGACTCAACGGACACGTCCAGATGCACAAAGGAGTCGGGGCAGAGTGCGCGCGCGTCGCCGCTGATCGTCATGGTCGCCTTGATGACGGGCACCTGATGAAGGAGGCAATCAGAGGTCATCATCGGTCGTCAGGGAGGTCATCAGCGGTCATCAGAGAGGTCATCAGCGGTCATCAGGGAGGTCATCAGCGGTCATCAGGGAGGTCATCAGGGGGATCATCAGCGGTCATCAGCGGTCATCAGGGAGGTCATCAGCGGTCATCAGCGGTCATCAGCGCACCTTGGCGGTCTCGATGAGCTTAATGGACGCAATCCACGGACGCTCCGCAAGCCGGTCAGCGAGGGACCGCAGCGCGGCGACCGCACTCAAGCCAGGCGGCGTCCCACACACGAGCAGGTCGACGTCTGAGAAGGCGAGGTGAAGACCACTCGCCCAAGACCCGAACAGCTCTACGCGTGCACCAGCCCAGAGCTCCTGCGCCGCCGCCTTGACCCCCTGCAGCGCGCGCCAGACGTGTGCCTGCAACGGCTGCAGCCGCCGATGCTCGCGCGCCGCCCAGCGCTCAACGTCGACCGAGAGGGCGCTGAGCATGCGAGAACGGTCCGCCTCGGACTGCGCCGCCGCCGCCGCCCATCGGCGCCGCCTGGAGCGCTCGGCTTGCTCCTCCTCGCCCAGGCGCGCCGCCACGCCGCTCGCAAACGCCGCCCATTGCAGCTGGCGCGAGAAGGCGCCGTCCTGAGCGATGCTGCACGGGATGGGGGGGGCACCGTCGTCGTCGGACCCGCCCATCACGACGCGCGCTTCGTCATCGAGGGCGCCGTCCTGGGCGACGACGCTGTGGAAGGCGGGCGAGAGGGCGCGTTGGAGCGCCGGGCTCGCTGTGGAAGGCGGGCAACTTCCCCACAGGGCTCGTTGGAGCGCCGGGGGCGTCGAGATGGTACCTGATGAGAGAGGCAATCAGAGGTCATCAGCGGCCATCAGCGGTCATCAGCGGTCATCAGAGGTCATCATCAGAGGTCATCAGAGGTCATCAGAGGTCATCAGCGGTCATCAGAGGTCATCATCAGAGGTCATCATCAGCGGTCATCAGCGGGCTCGTTGGGGCGTCGAGACGGCACCTGGCTTTGCGACGCCGACCAAGGGAGATCAAGGGAGATCAAGGGAGATCAAGGGAGCTCAAGGGAGCTCAAGGGAGCTCAAGGGAGATGGCACCTGGCTTTGCGACGCCGACCGCCATCTCGTACTGGCGGACCGCCGTCTGGTACAAGCGGCGCTCGCGTTCCTGCTCCATCTCGGCGATCGCACGCCGCACCTGTGGGGAGAGGGGAGAGGGCGGCGTCACGAGCACTTGCATGCAGGGCGGAACGAGAGCTCGCTCTCACCTGCGAGATCAAGGGAGATCAAGGGAGATCAATGGAGATCGCACCTGCGCGGCTCTCGCTGAGCCTGTGAGCTCTTCGACCTCGCGCAGCACGGTGATGCGCCGTACGCGCTCCGCATCAAGCGCCGCGCTTGCCTGGCGTTGGCGAGCCTGACGCTCCTCGACTAGGGCCTTGTCACACGCGAGCTGCAGCGAGATACGGCGCTCCCGCTCCGCTTCCATCGCCTCGATCGCCCACCTGATGAGGGAAGCAATCGCATGCACTCAGAGGCACTCACACGAGGAGTGCACTCACTGCAAGGCAGAGGCTCCAACTGGTGTGAAGGCACTGGTGTGAAGGCACTGGTGTGAAGGCACTGGTGTGAAGGCACTGGTGTGAAGGCAGAGGCGACATCGCCCACCGCTGGTGCCGCTGACGCACGCGCCTCTCCTCCTCCTCCTCCAACTTGAGGATCTGGAGCCGCCTCCGCCGCTCACCTGATGAGGGAGGCAATCAGCATGCAATCAGCATGCAATCAGGGTCGAGGATCTGGAGCCGCCTCCGCCGCTCACCCTCGGCTGCTGCGGCCGCCGCGGCGCGCGAAACCGCTCGGCGCGCCTGATGAGGGAGGCAATTAGCGGTCATCAGAGGTCATCAGCGGTCATCAGCGGTCATCAGCGGACATCAGAGGCCCAT
>ENA-UOUZ01001512-UOUZ01001512.1-mixed-culture-metagenome-genome-assembly--contig:-NODE-1512-length-14914-cov-139.202436_pt1 | contig 14914 bp, 9 predicted proteins | sample MGYA00238154_ERZ761575 | MGnify/ENA primary metagenome ERZ761575 (study PRJEB28896, sample SAMN07631632) | mixed culture metagenome | isolation source: Freshwater growth medium | place: USA...
CTTGGGGGAGGGTTTCAACACTCAGGTAATTACCCTATGGTGTTTCTACATAGTGTGAACGTGAACGAGTGCGATGCTTCGTCGGGTCTTCTTTATGATGGCTGTGCTTCTACTCGTGCTTCCCTTGTGCAGCGGCCGCACACTTGGCGTGCATCGCGGCGGTTTGCTAGCGTGCCGTGCGCCTCGAGCAACGCGCGTGCCGAGCCGCCTCCGATGCTGCGCCGTCGACCCTCCTCCGGACCTCGACACCGTGTGCGAGGAGGCGCGGCAGTGTCTGCGCGAGGCACTGCTGGGTGGCAAGCGCGGCCTGACCGTGGAAGCGAGCATGCAGGCGCTCGACGTGACGAGCCGCGCATACGACCCGCCCGTCCTCGCGCGCTTCAGCCTCGAGGTGTCCAAGGCGCTCACCGTGGTACCGGGCACCGTGCTGCTGCTGCTGCCGGGGATGGCCGCGGTGACGGCGGCGCGCGAGCTGATCGACAACGAGGCGGTGTGGCCAGAGGAGGATCGGGCGCGCATCAGCGTCTCGTCGCTCGCGCTCCAGGGCGGGCCCAAGAAGGGCGAGCCGCTGCCCGCCGCCGTGGTGCTCGTCGGACTCACCTCTGTGAAATCGGCCGACGACCCGAGCGTGCGTGACGCGCGCGCGTGGCTGCGCGCGAGCGCGTATTCGGTGGTGATCAACTCGCAGCTGAAGATGGCGCCCGTCGAGATGGCCGCCTTCGAGGCCGCCTACTGCCTCCTCACCTACACAGTCGCACGGAGCGAGCGCGCGCGTGCCGATGGCGAGCGGTACGCGGCGGACCTTGGGACGGCGGCCCTTGATTGCCTCTGATTGCCTCTGATTGTTTTCCTCATCAGGTACGCGGCGGACCTTGGGACGGCGGCCCTTGTGCGCCGCTACCCGAAGTCTTGGCGGGTGCTGCTCGACGTGACGAACACGCGCGACTGGTCCGAGCTCGCCGAACTCCCGCGCCGCCCCCTGCTCGAGGACCTCAACCGCCTCGTGCTGCCTCGCGTGAAGGAGCATCAAGCGAGCCTCGAGGCTGCCGCCGCTGCCCTCGGGGCGAGTGGGAAGGGCGTGGCGGGCAATGGCGTGGCGGCCGTCAAGGGCGGCAAGAGCAGCGGTGCCGCAGCCGGCGGTGCCGGCGGCGGCGGCGCCGAGTCGTCATCGTCGGGCGTGGCGGCGGCGAATGCGTGCCAGGACGCGCGCGGCGTCGTCTCCCTGACATGGGCAGCCATCGAGGCACCGGGAGCTTTAGGACCGACCGCGCTGTATGGCGCGATCGCCTTGCATCGGATGCGCACGCTGGGCAAGCGCGCGAGGCTCGAGCGGGAAGAGGACGCGCGTGGGATGCACCTGGTGCTGCCGGCCATTCTAAGCGACGGTGCGAGCGCTTGGGACCCGAGTGTCAAAAAGGTCCGGGGCAGCTTGCTTCTCACGTGTCAGCTCGTGCTTGATGGGGCGGCAGAGGGCATCGCGGCGCTCAAGCAGCTTGCGCTGGCGGCGGAGGCGCGCGAGGAACAGGTGGCGGCGGTGCTCGTTCGCGCCATCGACGAGGCGCGAAAGGCGGGCCAGGTAGCGCTCCTCGTGACGCCACCCGAAGAAGAGCCTCATGGCATCCTCAGCACGGCGCTCCTCGGCCTCGGCTTCGACGTGACGGCGAGCGGCCCAGGGCCGCTGGCTAGCGCGCTCGCAACGGCGCCGGCTGGTACACTCGGCGTCGCGATCATGCGTGAAGCGCCAGAAGAGGCACCACCGCTCACGGCGTCAGTAGAGGCACCACCGCTCACGGCGGCGGCGGCGGACGAGGCGGCGGACGCGGCGGCGGACGCGGCGGCGGCAGACGAGCCGATGGATGCGGAGGCACTGCGTGCTGCACTCGAGGAGCAGTCGAAGGAGATGCGGCCGGCGCCCGATGAGGAGCTGCGGATCGAGCTACTGCCCGAGGAGACGATGCCCGGAGCGACCGAGGACGACGTTGCGCGTCTCAAGCGCATGTTCGGAGGTGGCCTCTCGTCCGATTGACGAAACTTGCCTGAGACTGTGTGTAGCACACGGCCCGTCAGATCATTAATTACGATTGATATGAAATGGTACACTCGCGCGATGCGAAACGTGACAGGTCACCTGGCGCACACTGACCTCACAGGCAGGGAGGATAGCGACATTGCGTTGGACATAGGTAGATGGTACATAGAATACATCACATTCCGCGACACTCTGTGATCTGCCCCGGGGAGAGTGCCGCGAAGCGCGGTCCGCCGCACGCAGCCGTCGTGTGGTCAGCAGTAGTGGATGCGCCCAGACGAATGGAGGGGCGGGCGCGCGCGCCACCAGTCGTGTGAGGCAGGCACGTGCGCCGGGCGATGCGAGGGTGGGATGGCCACGTTGAAGCCTTCCATCTCGAGCGATCTCATCCCAGATGCGATCTCGTCCACCGCCGAGTCGAGCCCGTGGGCAGCCCAAAGCTCGAGTGCCGGGCACCGGCCGTCGTCCTTGTGCTCCCGCAGCACGAACTCCTCGCGCAGCAGCGAGAGAGCCGAAGCGCCTCGCAGGGCACGGACCAGGCCACGCTTGAGCTCAGGCTCGGACACGGAAGGATACTCATAGAATGCCTCGAGCTCTTTGCCGAGCCCCGCACCCCATGCTCGCAGCGCCAGAAGCACCGCGGGCGACCGCAGCGATGCCGTCACTCGGCGCACCCATGCACGCGCCTCGGACGTGCTGCCCGGGCTGTGCGGCGACGTGGGCGGCGAGTCGTTCCGCGCCACCTCCGGCGCGAGCCCGAAGACCGCCAGCACGAGCGCTGCGAGCCGCTCCCCCCACGAGGCCGAGGCACTGGGGGCGCCGCCCGCGGCGAGCGTGTGCTCGAGCTCGTCCATCAGTCCGCAGAGCTCTCGCCAGCGCGGCAGCTCGGCACGCTTGCGGTGCAACTCGCGCCACGGCGACCCCGCCTCCGCGTTCACGCCGTTGCGAGGCAGCAACGGCCAGCGAGCAATGGCCAGCATCCGCCATAGCGAGTCGTTGCTCGAAAGAGCATGCATTTTGGTGCAAGACTTGGCCGCTGCCGCCACCGCTTCGATATCGAGATGAGCAAGCACGTGAGTCACCGCGTCGTCGCTCAGAAGGAGCAGCCACGAATTCGGGGTGGGAGGTAATGTAGGGAGGGGTTCCTCGGCGCAGGCGTTCGACATCTTTTACAACTCGGCAGGGTCCCGTCTGCCTTCATGTTTTTCGGCGCTCGTGGCGTCCTGGTGGGCGCCATGCGAAGTTTAGAGCGCTGTATCGCGGCTCACGCCTTCTTCGATCTAATCTCACGTTTCGGTTCGGTTTCGGCTTGGCGTCTCGTCTTGGGCCCTGAATGATAGTGGCGACTACCACTTACACTCGTTACTCAAAAGCGGCCTTGCTATGTGCTTCGAGCACAGCGTTTCGGCGGGCTTCGTCATCTGAGGTACGGGATAGCTGCTTTGCTCGGGCTGGGGCGCTCCAGGAGAGATCTGCCTCAAGTGCTGCACGTCCCACGCCCTGGTGCACTGGAGCGCCACTCGTCGAGTCGGTATGGTTGCGAGCGCTCGTCGTAGATGCGCTCCCCCGCCTGATGGTCTCGGAGGATCACTTGGAAGAGCTTGAAAAAGTACTCCTCGTCCATGCTGCCACGGACCACATAGGCTTCGTGCTTGCCGGGAGGGCGGAAGGGGCCGCCGACTGCCCCAATCGAAGGGACGCTCAACGCAAAGAGCGGTATCTGCGAACAGACCGCGAGTCGTCATGAGGTTCGTCATGAGTCGTCATGAGGTTCGTCATGAGTCTTCGTGAGGTTCGTCACGAGGTGCAAGTAGCAAGAGGGAGGGCCACCGCGCGCAAGATGGGCAAGCAGGATGGGCGCACCGAGTGGATCTTCTTTTCGTAGATCGTCTGGCCATAGCTCTTCCACACGACGTCCTCGAGCTCGCGTGAGTCCAGGAACGCCACGGCCGCAGCCACGTCCAACCCGACCTCTCTTGCAGCGTCCAGGAGGGTCGAGCGTGCGCTCGCCGACTGGCGCTGCTCGAAATGCCGCTTGTTCAACGCAGACATGAACTCCTCTTGCAGTCCGAACCGGCCTGCCCAGAGCAGCAGGCGCTGGGACTCGACCGGCTGCCACTGCGCCAGGACTCCGAAGCTGCGGGGTGAGGGTGAGGGTTAGGGTTACGGTTAGGGTTAGGGACTCCGAAGCTGCGGCACGGGGCATCGCTTTGAGAGAGCAGCGCCGTGCTCGGGAGGGAGGAGGTCGGGATGGGAGGTGGCACTCTAGGGGCACTCGATGGACGCACTCCAGGTTGAGCCCTGCCGACGCGCCCTGTACGGCCATGGCCCTCTCCGCCTGGTCCCGTGCGACCGGGTTGTTGCCCATGTAGCCAAGTAAGGCGTCGTGCCACGTCTGCGTCAGCGGAGCATCGTAACCTGCCATGGAGCCCGTCCCGCTACGCTGGTCTCCCAAGAAGCTGTACGGATGGCGAGAAACGTTCAGCTCGAGGATCACGTCGGGATACGTAGCGTGGAAGCGCTCGATGGCGTGCAACACATGCGTCTTTCCTATGTACCCATGAGGTCACTGAGAGCACGTCACGAAGTCACATTCAACGCGGATCAGGTTGCTGGCGCCTGCAGCCTTCCTTTCGCGCACACTTGCCGCTGCAAGCAGATTGTCGACAGACCCTCCGCTGCACATGCTGGCACCAGCAATCATGGTGACCTTCATCGCCGCTGACGCCGACGGCGCCGCACGTTTCGTGGAGGTGAGGAAGCCTTTGCGCATGGTGGACGTGCGAGTCGCGCCTGGCCTTTGGAGGATGAAGCGGAGGTTGAGGCGGCCACGGTGTCACTAAGACGTGCGGCGCGAGCGCGAGATCGTCCGCGCCACGCCAATCTCCTACCCCGCTGTGATTCACCCTTACTGTTCGCGATTTTCTTGTTTCTGTACAGGTGATCCGTCGGAGATTAATTGTCGGGAAGCCGTCGGCCCCAAACCCGTTGGTGAATCCGCGCCTCGCTCGCGTCGGACCCCGAAAATGCTCTCTCTTGCAGCCGTCGCGGCTGTCGCAGTGGCGACCACGGGCAAGCCGTACCGGCCCCCCAGAGATATCCCACCCGCCGAAGGCCTGGACAATCCCAACGCGGGCCATAAGAATGAGAAGATCGATCACTTTGTCGTGCTCTTCATGGAGAACCGCACGCCGGACCACATCTGGGCCTGCGACGACCTTCCGACCGGCGACTTCATCAAGGATGGCCACTTCCTTCCGATCGACCCCGCCGATCCCTCCAAGGGTGGCACAACGCTCAAGTGTGGCAGTGCGACGTACGTCTGCCCGTCAGGGCCTGGCTTCGACATGTTCGGACTGCACTTCAAACCCGGAGCCAATGAGGGCAAGTATCCTTACGGCGAGCAGGACGACAAGTACAGCTCCGCCCATGGCGCGGCCGGCGTGGCGGTCACCCTCTTCGGCAAAGGCACCGTGCCCGTCAAGTCGGCGATCGCGCGCCAATTCTCCATCTTCAACAACTATCACTCGTCCGTCCCCTCGTACTCGACGCCCAACCATCTGTACGCGCAGTCGGCCACCTCGTGCGGCCTCGATGACAACGTCAACTATAACGACTGTGGCGGCCCGAAGGCCTCGTTTCCGCAGCGCACCATCTACGACAACATGTTCGAAGGGGGCGTGAGCTTTGGCATCTACTCGAACTACACGCCGCACTCGGCCGACACCAACATGGACGGCGTCCAGCGCCACGTCGACAAGTTCCTGGGCTACACCGACTTCTGGGGGCAGGCGGCGAATGGTACGCTCCCTTCCTTTTCGTTTGTTTTTCCTGGTAACGACCCGCGCAACGGAAAGGGCAACTCGGACCACCCTTGTAACGACGTTGCCCTCGGTGAGCGGCTCGTCAAGGACGTGTACGAGAGCCTGCGCGCCGGCCCCGGTTGGAACAAGACGCTCTTCCTCGTGACGTACGACGATGCGGGTGGCTTCTACGACCACGTCGTGCCCCCTCACGAGGGCATCGTGCCTGACGAGTCGTCGTGCGTCATCAAGGCCGGCTGCCCGCAGCCGTTCGATTTCAAGCGCGTCGGTTCGCGCGTGGTGTCCTACCTCATGTCGCCGTGGATCCCCGCGGGGGTGATCATGGGCCCGCCCAAGAAGGGAGGTCCCCTGAAGACCAACGGCACCGCCTGGGAGCACTCGGCCATCTCGGCCACCATCGTCGACCTCTTCGGCCTCCCCAAGTACCTGACGAAGCGCGACTCGTGGGCTGGCTCGTTCTCGGAGCTCTTGACCGAGGCGACGCCGCGCGACACACCGATGCACCTGCCTGACGCGCCCCCGCCCACGAAAAAGGCCGCCTTCCACAGCTGCGGCGACAAGGACGATATCTCGCGCAAGCAGCGCCGCCACGTCGAGCTCTGGACCCGTCTCAACGGCGTGGCTCCTCCAAACGATTGGGAGGCGATGGGCTACGAGGAGCTCCAAACATGGATTCACGCGCAGTACCAGATCTGGCGGCATGGAGATCGGAGTGCGGAGACCGTCGAGCAGGCCGTCGAGCTGACCGAGGCGGCCGTGAAGGACGAGACCATCTGCCACATCTCCACGCCTGCGCGCGAGTAGACTGAGGCTCGAAGGATCAATGAGAGGGCGCACATTTCGTGGATGTGAGGCAATTGCGTCCCTAATAAGGCAATGGCGCACGTTTCGTGGATGTGAGGAAGCCTGTGCGCATTTGCCTGGTGGAAGCTGTGGGACTGCCCTGTGCCTGTCCCCTGTGTCCCCGCTGTGTCGCAAGTACGAAGTAGGTTTTGAGCGTCGCCGAGCCGCGCGCACGCCGTGAGCGGCCTGCTGCTCCAGTAAGCACTTCACGCCGACCTGTCGATAATGCGCCGCATTCACTTGAACTTGAACACATTTCGCGCAAGTATTCACGGCATGTCACGGTTGCATGCAATAATAATCTGCTCCAAACATGTATTCACTGTTTCATGCTGGGTTTTTTCGAACGGACTTGAAAACGCAAGCGAGTGTGCCTCGCGAAGACCGCACCGCACGCACACCAAAGAAAGGCCGCAGCCACGAACGGACGGTCACACACAGCCGAGCAATCCATGGGCGAGCGAAGTTTCGCCCTGACACTGCACCTCAATTGGATGGACCTCGTTTTGCAAGTGCAGCTATGTTCTGAGCCGCAACGGGCTGAGCCGGCGAGCAAGCGGACAGCGAATGCAGCCGCGAATCCGCCGTTGCTGCAAGCGGGGCCGAGACCTCGAGGGCGGCCACTGCTGCCGCCGATACCGCCGATTCCCGAGTCGTCCGTCGTGCGGCGCTGGCCCGACCCGCAAGCGCGCACGTTGGCGGGTCCGTTTGCGCACTCGGTCTTCGAGGCACGGGCTGCTGCGGCACTCGACGAGGACACTCGCAAGCGGCGCGAGTGGGAGGCGGCACGCGAGGTGCGCATGCAACGGCTGCAGGAACGCCTCGAGCAGCGCGCGGCCGAGGAAGCTGAGGCAGCCAAGAAGAGGGCCGCCGCTGCTGCCGCATCCGCAAGCGCGGCGGACGCGCCCATTCGCACGCAGGCGCGGCCGCTTCGCCACCACAAGCCACGTGCCGCCATGGGTTGGCGGGGGACGAACATGTACGCGCTTGGTGACGAGCCTCGTTTCGAGCCTCACCTCGAGACCACTAGCTTCCCCTCGGGCTTCCCCTTGGGCTTGATCAACCCGCCCTACACTCGCACGCCGCGACCGCCAGGCGCGGCCCCGCCCCTTCCGTTCATCTCGCCTTCGCCGCGGGCGGCCCGGCTCGTGACGAGGAATGAGAAGCCACACGACGCACGCGTAGGTACGACGGTACTTGATGGGATCGTAGTGCGGGTCGATCTCCGGGCCCAAGGTGGTGTCGGGGGAGGCCGGCGGGAGGCGGAGCGTCGACGGGAGCTGGCAGGGGAGCCGAGGACGCCGGGCGGCCGGCGGAGGGTACAGTGGTGGAGTACACGACGCGCGCCCGGCGACGAGGCGGAGATGGCGGAGATGGCGGCGGCGAAGAAGGCGGCGGCGGCGTACACGGTCATACAGGAGGCACGCACGCTGGCGAGCCTGGTCATTCAGAGGTACGTGCGCGGCCGGCACAAGCGCCGGAACTGGCCATTTGCATGCCGGCGGTTCGTCGACGTGGTCGCCCATGCTGAGCAGCAGCGGGAGCGCGAGGATCATTCCCTTATTAGGCTCGACGCGGCGGCTCGGTGCGTGCAGCGGGCGGAGCGCAGGCGGCACACGATTCACGACGTGAACCTCTTCACCGCACGATGCCGCACGATCGCCGCCGACCTCGCCCTAGCCCTCGAGCCGTTGGCCCTCATGGGTCGCCGCTTAGAGGTCAAGGCCGCCGTCCGGCTTCAGCGCTGGTGGCGCTCACAACGACGCTCCGAGAGGCTCCGCCGCGCCGTCCAGGCAGCGCTCAAGCTCCAGCGCGGGCTGCGCCGCGCGAGTCAGACGAAGCGTGCAAAGCGCGAGCGCGAGCGCCGCGGCCGCGGCGCCACGACCACGAGGGTGGACACGAAGCGCGCGACGCGCCATTCTCCCTTGGGTGGCAGAGCGACGCGTCTCTCGCGCTCCCCGACTCCCTCGGTGAAGGTGCACTAGTGTAGTAGCAAGGGCTTGGGAGCGTGGAGGCCCATATGGCACGGTCACGGTTCACAAGTGTTTTCAAAATGAGGAGCATTCACTTTCACAGCCCTGTCCCCCTCAGCGACCTCTCCAGACCATGAGGGGAGGAGCTAGGAGGCGCAACATGGACAGCATTGCGCTCTCCGTGGAAGCTCCAGCATTGCGCTCTCCGTGGAAGCTCCGTGCCGCTCGCGTAAATGCGCGCAGCCCTCCTACTGCTGCTGCCCCTGTGCGCGAGCGCCTTTGAGCTGTGGGTGGGCGCGCGCGACCTGACGCCCGCCTCCAATGCAGTCCTGTGGCTGCTGAATGGCAGCGCCTCCTCCTCTGCCTGGGCGGACGGCGTGTCTGTGGGCTTCCCGCCAGTGTACGGCGGCGGCGACCTGGCCGCGCTCTCTGCCGCGGGCCTGCGCCTGATGCCCTGCATCCACAGCAGCCTGGAGACGATGCAGCGCCAGCTGCACGACGGCGGCGCGCGCGCTGCCTCGCCCGACACGGGCGCCTTTGCCGCCGCCTACGCGCGCGCCCTGCCCGACTTTCGCGCGGGCACGGCCGGCGGCCCGCAGCCCTTCATGTGGTGGTCCCTGGTGGAGGACGACAGCAGCGGCGTGGGCTTTCCCTACGCGCAGCTGGCGGTGCCGCCCAGCTCGCACGCCGACGCGCACGCGCAGTTTGACGCCTACCTGCAGCGCGCGCAGGTGCTGGCGCTGGCGCTGGCGCCGGGCACGCCCTTGGTGGCGCAGGTGGGCTTTGCCGAGCAGGCGCACGCGCACTTTGCGCGCGGCGTGCGCCTGGCCATTGTCGAGCGCGCCAACGACGACATCGGCGACCTGGGCACGGCGCTGGCCTTTGCGCGCGGCGCCGCGCGGCAGTTTAATGGCAGCTTTGGCGTGGACCTCTCGTGGTGGTGGGGCGTGCTGTACTCGGGCGTGAACCAGCTGCCCTCCAGCTACCACCGGCGCCACGCCTTTGGCGCCCTGTTCGGGGGCGCCAGCGTGGTCAACATTGAGGGCGGCGACGGCCTGTGCGACGGCGCGGGCGCGCCCCTGGCCCTGGGGCGCGAGCTGGAGGCCTTTGGGCGCTTTGCGCGGAACCTCTTCCCGCAGCGGGGCGCGCAGCGCGCGGGCCTGGGGCCCGCACCCCGCCCGCTCACGCCCGTGCTGCTGGTCCTGCCCAAGGACCACGGCTACTCCACCAAGCCCTACTGGCTGTCCCAGCAGCAGGGCTATGGCTACGCGCGCCTGCCGCCAAGGACGGGCGACGCGGCGCTGCGGGGCGTCTTTAACCTCCTCCTCCCCGGCGCGGGCTTTGCGCAGGACCCCTTCCCCTTTGGCGCCTTTGCCCAGGACGACCCACCCGCCAGCATGTGGGCGCTGAGCTCGCAGACCGCGCCCTACGCCCCGCGCCTGGCAGACACGTACGCCGCCGCGCCCTACCTGCCCTTTGGCACGTACCAGAACAGGTCGCAGGCCGCGGCAGACTTTGCCGCGCGCCCGAGGGACCCCGCGCCCTCGCGGCCAATGGGCGATAGTACCTGGGGCAACGTCTTTGACGTAGCCGTGGCGGGGCTGGGGCTGCACAGGTCGGGCGCTGGCACGGCCGCCCCAAACAATGTGTGGGGCGGCAACCGCCGGCAGCAGCAGCGGCAGCAGCAGCAGCGGAAGCAGCGGCAGCAAGAGGGCGCCGCGGACCCCGACCCTGACGCTGACCCGCCGCTGCCCCTGGCCGGGGGCCCCGCCGCCAGCGGCTACCAGCTGTGCGTGCTGCTGGGCCCCGTGAACCTCACTTCCAGCCTCAAGGCGCAGCTGCTCGCCTACGCTCGCGCGGGCGGGCGCGTGGTGCTGGCTGCGGGCGTCATTGGCCCCGGCGACGGCGACCTCACGGGCATCCCCAGCCTCCTGCCCGAGCTGCGCGTGGGGCGCTCATGGCGGTGGGGCAGCGGCGGCGGCGGCGCGGCGGCGGCGACACACGAGCCCTTTCGCTACCTGCCCACCGCTGGCTGCAGCGGCGCGGGCGCCAACCTGACGGTGCTGGCCAGCACTGCCGCGGGCGTGGCTGCCTGTGGCGGCGCTCCCTGCCCGCTGGCCGTGCAGTTTGCCCTGGGCGCGGGCAGCGTGACCACGCTGCTGCTGCCGTGGATGGAGGGCGAGGCGGGGCTGGCGGCGCTGGCGGCGCGCGTGCTGGGCGGCGCCATTGCCAGCGTGGCGCCCGTGGAGCTGGCCTGGGAGGAGGGCGAAGGCTGGCCCGTGGACTTTTCCGCCAGCGCCTCGCCCGACGGCCAGTGGGTGCACGCGCTGGTGAGCAACAACGAGGAGGCGGCGTGGCAGGGCAGCGTGACCTTCACGGGCGCGGCGGGGGCGCCCAGGGCGCTGCGGGAGTGCAACGAGGCGCGCTCGGGCGCGCCCCTGCCGCTGGGCGGGCCTGCAGGCCGCAGCGTGGCGCTGGCAGTGGCAGCCATGGACGTGGCAGTGGTGCGCTGCGCTGCAGAGTGGTAGGCGCAGTGGTTGGCGCGGGCACGAGCAGCGAGGACAGCGCCATCAGGACGCGCGCGCCACAAAAGATTGCACGCAAGCCAGGCGAAGGCGAAAGCAAAGCATTGGGCGAAAAAATAGCACCTATGTTCGGGGGGGGGTTCGGTGTGCTTGAGTGGCGTTTTGCTCGCTACCTGCGCCGCGTAAAATACAGTGACAGGCGTGGTAGCGTGTGAATACAGCGAGGCGTGGGTTCTTCTCGAGCTGGAGCTAGGATTCGGCGAGGGTCTGGGGTGGCCGTCGGGCTCTCGAGGAGTACGTGTAATCAAGGGTGCCCCCGAGGAGACGCGTTCGAAGCCGCAATGCGGGCGCCTCTGTAGCTCAATCCGGACAATAGCGAATAGGCCACTTCGCACTTGCAAGGGATACGGTACCCTCAGCTTGCGCGACAATTTGTGCCAACGGATCAATCCTCGAGCTTCGGGTTTGTTTAGTTCTTCACACGGTTGTCGCGTCTGTCGTGTTAACGCACAGCGGCGCGCCCCTTTGGAATTCGTTTCCGACGTGATCTCATCTATCTTGTCTTGACTTGACCGGCAGAACTTGATTGATTAAGATTGACCCAGACTTGAACCGGCTTCCGAGAGGCCCTCGTGCTTGGGGGTCCGGAGCGTGTGCGCGTTGTGTTGAACAGCAGCAGCAGCAGCTTCCGAGACATTCCAGGCTCGCTTACAGTGTCAAGTCAAGTCTATGACTTGACTTGACTTGACTTGACTTGACTTACAGTGCTGCTCGCTTATATTTCCGAGCGCAAAGAGGAGGCGACCCCGGCGCGGCGCACCCCGGCGCGCGTGACTAGGCGCCAAGGCAGCCGGCGCCAATGCTCATGGAGGAACTCGTGTTGACGCTGTACGACTTGAACGGAGATGGCGTGTTTGACTTCGATGAGTTTATCCGACTCGTCAGCGATCTGCTCTGCCTTCGTGACGGCGTGCTCTTAGCTCCGCCTCAAGCGGTGCGCAATCTTGCCGTGGTCCTTGCAAAGAAAATTCCGGGCCCGGCACGAGACACGATCGAAGTGGCACATCTTGTTGAGCTGGACGGTCGCTGGGCGAGCCTCATCACGCAACCTGACGTGGTGGCCGCTGGCGGTGCCGGGCTGCGGTCGCTCAGCGATCAAAGACTCCACAGAGATCTGGAGGATCTTCATGCTCGGCGCCAGGCAGAGCTGGTCAGTGGAGCTGGCTTTGGCACCACGCCTCGGCAGCTCAACCGCGGCCGAGGCGGAGGCGGCGGCCGCGGCCGAGGCGAAGGCAGCCGTCTCCAGCGAAACAATGGAGACCGCAGCGAAAGAATGCCTCCCAAGCCAAACAAGATCTTCTTGGCGCTGCTCGCGCTTAAAGCCGCCAAGGAGACGCAGGACTCGACCGGCGGTGTCGAGAAGAAGGAGCCTAAGGCTGGCGTGACGGGCTTCATGAAGTTCACGTTGGAGCGCCGCCCCACCCTCAAGGCGGAGCAGCCCGACCTCACCTTCGGCGGGGTACGCCTCACCGTAGTGCCCCACGCCCCCTCCCGACTGCCCTGAGCCCCACTCACGCGTCCTGAATCATTGCGCGCGCAGATTGGCAAGGCCCTTGGCGCCGAGTGGCGCGGCATGTCGGACAAGGACAAGGAGAAGTACAAGTAAGTGCGCACGAGGCAATGCGCTCGACGATTTCTTGCATGTGACCCCCGAGCTCCCGCCAACCGAGCAATCGCACAGCACTTGCATCGTAAAGGGTCATGTCTCCCCCCTCGTGCATGAGAGCCCCCCTATGGTCTACGGGTGTACGCACGCAACTACATGGCACGGTCACGGTTCACACGTGCGTTCAAAATACGGTGAGAGAGAGAGAGAGAGAGAGCTGAGCATACAGTGAGGTGGTAGTGTGAATCGGTCTGTTCTCTCCTGAGGCGTGGCTTTTAGTAAACTGTGGAGAGTGGAGTCCAGTTTGAGCCGCTGAAAACTATCGCTCTTGACTTGACTTGACTTGTCTTGACTTGACAGGCTCGCCTTCCGAGTGATAGAGAGGAGGCGACCCCGCGCGGCCCGCCCGCTCGCCATTTCCGATGCACAGGAGGCCAGCATGGTTCCGTGACCTCTTCGGCTTCGACGAGAGCAGCACGTGGGGAGACAATGTAAACCACTTTCACATGGATGGCGATACGCTCGAGTGCAGGACCGCTCCGCAGTTTCCAAGGCAGTTCGTTGGGCGTTTCGAGTGCCCGTCTGTCGCCGAACTGCGCAGCAAGCTGGCCGCCGCACAGGGTGCGGCCGCGCCGTCGGCTGGCCTTAGTTTCGCGCACCTTGCCGCGCCGGCGGGCGTCGGACCGCTACACTACGAGCCGAGTAATGCCGGTGCAGTCTTCCAGGCGGCCAGTCAGTTCAACTGCCTCGAGATGACCGGCCCCAACGTGTCGCCCACTGCTGGCGTTGGCATCTACATCAACGACAGGACGCAGGGCCCCGCGTGTGCGCTCGCGTGCCCGGCCGCGACCGTGTATCGCAACTACCTCGTGCAGCACGAGGGCAACACAGGGCAGCACCCCGTGCAGATTGACAACCTGAAGGAGGTGGGCGTTGCCGTCGGCAACAACGGCGGGAGCTACTGGGTCATGCAGAACGGCTACGCGATGCCGGTGGGGCGCGACTCGTTGGCCGAGCTCGCCGCACGCCTCAGGACGGAGCCCAACCTGGTCGAGCAGGCCGAGGCCGCGCTGCGCGTCGGCGTGCACTGGGAGACCTCGGTGGCGCCGCCGCTCGAGCACCGCGTGTGCCAAGTGTACGCGTCCGCGCTGCCCTGCGCCTACGCGCGCGGGCCGCCAGAGAGCGACTGGGAGCCCTTTGCGCGCCTCGTGCTGCGCGCTGCGTACGAGGCCACGCTCGCCGTCGGAGCTGTACGCTCCTTGGAAGCTGGAGGCGCGCGCGTCAAGTGCTACCTGACAGCCCTCGGCGGCGGCGTCTTCGGCAACCGGTACGAATGGATCCGCGATGCGATCTCTCATGCGCTCGATCTGTACCAGGGCTGGCCGCTCGATGTGGTGCTAGTACACTATGGCTCACGCGTCGATGCGAACTGGGCCCGTGACTTGTCGACAAGGCAGCCGGCGCCCATGCTCATGCGCCAGCAGCAGCGTGGATGCGAGACGTTTGACTTCCGGCTTCAACTGCAAGAGAGGATCCCATTGCAGCTCGATGCCCCTCCTTATCGGGAGACGGCGCGGCTGGAGACCAAAGTGGACCCGAATGGGCTGACCAATGTCGGCACCCAGCTACACAGAGATATGCTGAAGGCAGGAGGCCAGCCGCGCCGGATCGCTACCATGGTCGCCGGCAACTCTGGGCGGCCCGCCGGCGCCTGCGGCTTTGAGGACGGCACTATCCGCCAGCTGCATGCCGGGCACACGACGCAGGAGGAGGACGTGGTGTCCAACTGGATGACCACCGCCTGCCGCAACGCGGGGAGGCCGCTCATGCCGGGCATGGCCGACGGCGGGCACGAGACGGCCAATGCCGTCTACCAGGCCACCATATATGGCAAATGGGGCATGCTGCATCCGCAGGCCAGCGACAAGAAAACTGTGCAGCATGTGAGTGCCCGAGCCCACGCCCCCCCAAAGGGCCTACCCCGCCTTCTTCGCAGGCCGCCACTGCTGCTGCTGCTGCTGCTGCTGCTGCTGCTGCTGCTGCTGCTGCTGCTG
>ENA-UOUZ01001520-UOUZ01001520.1-mixed-culture-metagenome-genome-assembly--contig:-NODE-1520-length-14865-cov-98.738758_pt1 | contig 14865 bp, 20 predicted proteins | sample MGYA00238154_ERZ761575 | MGnify/ENA primary metagenome ERZ761575 (study PRJEB28896, sample SAMN07631632) | mixed culture metagenome | isolation source: Freshwater growth medium | place: USA...
TCCAGTGTAATCAAGGGAGATCACACCTGCGGCAGAACGTCCGGCCGGCTCTCAAAGATGACGAGTAGCACGCCGATCGGAACCGTCTCCTGCTCGAGATCGCGCGAGATATCGACGAGATCGCGTCAGAGAGAGCGGTGGCGCCATCCGTGGCAATCAATGGCAATCACACCTGCTCGAGCACGAGCCCGGGCGAGATCTCGACGGCAATCAATGGTAATCAATCGCAATTAATGGCAATCAAACCTGCTCGAGCACGAGCCCGGGCGAGATCTCGACGAGACGCGTGGTACGCCCGAGTGGATCTGATTGCGCGCCGAGGGAGCGGATGCCCTTGGCCACGTCACCTGATGAGGGAGGCAATCAGAGGTCATTAGAGGCCATCGTAGGCCATCAGCGCCCAGGGAGCGGATGCCACGTCACCGAGCTTCTTGGGCTGATGAGGGAGGCAATCAGAGGAGGGAGCAGATGCCACGTCACCGAGCTTCTTAGGCGTTAGCAGCAGTCGTTCGGCGAGCGCGTTGTTCGCCGCGTCGCCGCCCTCCTTTGCCTGATTCGCCTCCCTCGCGCTCGCAAACGCGGCCACGTCCTCCTGATTGGCAGATACGATCTCGCTTAATGGCAATCGATGGCAATCAATGGCAATCGATGGAAATCAGTGGCAATCAACGGCACGTGCCTGATTGGCAGCTACGATCTCGTTTACGTGCTCCTCGAGCGCATCAGCCATCGCCTTCAATATGTGCACGCGCTCCTGGTAGCTGAGCAGCTGCAGCGCGCGCGCCGCCGCACGCGCCGACTGCGCCTGCGACTGCGCACTCGGCTGTGGGGAGAGGAGGGGGCGCCGTGGTGAGCACTCGCCTGCGCCTGCGCCTGCGCACTCGGCTGCCATCAGAGGTCATCAGAGGCCATCAGACGTCATCAGACGTCATCAGACGTCGTCGGAGGCCATCGGAGGCCATCAGAGGCACCCATTTACCTGCCGAGACTGGGCGATCTCGGCGGCGAGATTGCTCGCCATGGCGCTCCGGTGGTCGAGGAACACGGTGCCGAGGTCTTCACCGGCAACGAGACGGGCAATCGACTCCTGTGGGGAAGAGAGGAGGCGGGAGGGCGCCGTGGTGAGCTGTGGGGAAGAGAGGAGGCGGGAGGGCGCCGTGGTGAGCCCTTGCATGCCGGGTGTGCATGGACGATGGCGCCGTGGTGGGCCCTTGCATGCTGGGCTGTCAGCACTGTCCGCAGGTGGGTGGTACCTGTGCGAAGCCAGAGGCGATCACGACGGCGCCGACGCCCGATTCTGCCGCCTGGAGCGCAGCCTCCACCTGTGGGGAGATGGGGTGGCGCCGTGGTGAGCACTTACATGCAATCGGATGCAATCAGACTCCACCTTCGCTTCCATGCCGCCGCAATTAGCCGCAATCAGCCGCAATCAGACGCAATCAGGCCGCAATCAGGCTCCACCTTCGCTTCCATGCCGCCGCGGCCGCGTTCGGACTTTTCGCCAAAGGAGATCGAGGCGAGGCTGTTGCTTGTCACTATGGGCAGAAGCTCGGGCGTCTCTCCCGGCAACGGCTTGCGAGCGTACCTGATGAGGGGCGCAATCAGCGGCAATCAGAGGTCATCATCCATGGGCCGAAGCTCGGGCGTCTCTCCCGGTCACGGCTGGCGAGCGTACACGCCAGACACGTCCGAGAGCAGCAGCAGCAGGTCCGCCTGCAGCTCGAGCGCGATCAGCACCGCGAGAGAGTCGTTATCGCGGAAAAGCGAGCGCTCCTCTGGGCGTGCGGTCACGTCGTTCTCGTTGATCACGGGCACGCCGCCCGCGTCGAGCAGCCAGCGCAGCGAGTCGCAGAAGCGCTCCTTGCGCGTGGAGGTCTGGAAGTCGAGCTCCGTCACGAGCAGCTGGCCGCACGCGACCGAATACTGGGAGAAGAGCGTGTCGTACAAGCCCATCAGCCCGCCCTGGCCCGCGGCGGCGCGAGCTCGCGCGGACGCCGACGAGCCGTTGTGTCCGGTCGGGTTGATAAGGTGCGCGCGGATGCTCTTGGACAGCACGGCCTGCTCGTTGAGCCGTGTCGAGCCCACGCCAATCGCTCCGCTCGCGACGAGCACCACGCGCTTGCCCTGCAGGCGCAGCTGCGCGATCTGCTCCACGACCGAAGCAATGCGGCCGATGGCGACCGTGCCGTCGGGCCGAGACACGACCGACGTACCGACCTTGATGACCACGGTTTTCGCATCCTTGAATGTCGCACGTACGTCGGACATGGCGCGGTAAAAGAGGGGCGGCTGGCTGGACCTCGGCACGAGGACTGGCCGTCTCGTTTCATTACACGAAACTCGCGATGAAGAGGTTATGAAAAACGAACACAGAGGTGATTTCCCAGCCCAGTTTTTCACAACTTCACAGCTTCTTTGCGCTTGAACCGATGTCGGATGTTTCGAGCGTCGCGCCGGGGTCCTTCCGACCCTTCCGTCCCCAGATCTTCTGCCGACACCAGGGAGCTGTTGGACGGCGAGCAGTTTGGGAGCCCGAATGGTCAGGATCCGGTGGTGAAGCTGAACGTGTGGATCCGCAACATTTACGAAATCGACGAGCAGAAGTTCTCGTGGACTGGCAAGATTGATCTGGAAGCAGCATGGCACGACCCCACGCTGGTAAGAGATAGGCAAGATGGCGAGAACTGGCCAGACACGGATAACGAGCTCTGGCCACCGCAGTGCCCGTTTGTTGCGGGCGAAAACAAGCGATGGACGCCGCGACTGGGCATTGACAACCTGATTGAGAAAAAGGCTGAGGAGACGTGGTACAAGGTGTACGAGGAGACGAAACTGCACCGGCATAGCCTCGAGTCGCCGCTGGTGGTATTCCGGACCGTGATCCACGGCGTCTTCACCTTTGACTTCGATCCTCATAAGCTTCCGTTTGACGTGCAGGAGTTGCCTATCCGGGTAGTCTCCTACCGCACGAGCGCCGACCTCTCGGACCGGCACAAGCGCCGATTCGCGCGCCTCGTCTTCGACGGCCGCCCGGGATACCCGTCCAAGGTCTTTGGGCGCGCGAACCTCCTCGCGGGCCAATGGGATCTCGACGGTACGTGGGCGATGCAATTAGAGTGCAATTAGAGTGCGATGAGAGTGCGATGAGAGTACGATGAGAGTGCGATGGAGTGCGACTGAGTGCCCTTGATGGCCTCCCTCATAGGTGAGATCAAAGTGTACGAAGGGGAGACGTCCCAGCGCTCCAGCTACTGCCGATACCCCGTGGTCGAGCTTCGCGTCCGGATGCACCGGCGCGCGAGCTTCTACGTCTTCTCTGTCTGGCTGCCCAACTTTCTGCTCGTGACGCTCGCCTTCCTCGTGCTCACGATTACATGTAAGGAGGATAACGTGAGTGAGCGCGTCGGGCTGATCGTGACGCTGCTGCTCACGTCCATCGGCTACCGTGCGAGCATGGGGCTGCCGCGCACCTCGACCCTCTCGTGGCTCGATGCCTACCTCCTCGCCTGCATCGCCGCGCTCGTCACCCTCGCCGTGTTTGCACTGAATGCGAAGATCACGATCACCTCATGGAGGGCGGTTTCACAGCTAGGGCTCCCGTTGCTCGGTCTCATTGTCGTTCAGTTGCTCGGTCTCATCTGCCTCGATCACGCTTGCCGGCGCAAGCCTGACGGTGCGGTGGAACGCAAACGGCGCTCCACAGTCGCACTCACCACGGCCATCTTCGTCGCCTTGGGCGCCGTCTTGGGCGCCGTCTTCATCGGCAATCCGACCCCAAACAATGAGCCTCTCAAGAGCCTGGTCGAGATCTGCTTCCTCATCTGGCTGCTCCTCAACTTGGAATTCTTTATGCTCTTTTTCTTCCGCTCGCCGCTGCTGCAGCCCAGTATCAACTGCGCACCCGATCCGAGAGAGAGCCTGATTGCGGTGCCGATTGCGAAGCTGGCGGCTGCCGCCACCCATGGGCTCCATCAGAACGTGCCGGGCACGAGCGCTGTGCCGGGCACGAAACCAGCGCGAGCGGCAACCTCGCCGGCGCGAGATCAACATCTCCACAGGGTCGCTTTTTCAACCTCGACGCGCTCGACTCAGCGCTCGGCCACGCCGTCCAGTCAGCCTCTGCCCCGTGAATATTCACACCTGCTCCGACGCGGGTCGTCCATGTCCGAAAACTCCATCAGCTCGGTCGACTCCGAAAGGGGAAGGCGGTGGCGACGGGATGGGGGGTGAGGGTGGAGGAGACGGTGGCGGCGGAGAAGGGGGGGAGGTGGCGGCGACGGCGGTGGCGACGGCACTGGCGGAGGGGAAGGCGCTCGGTCGACTCTTTCCGAAGTAGACCAGAGGCCCACCCTTGTCAGCAGTACAGTATTTTGAGAGGAGCCCGGGTGCCCGGGAGGTATCGAAGCGTAGGCAATAGGGTGACTGTGCGGCCCCGCGCTCGGCGGCCCTCGCCGAGCCGTCTTGCGTCTATCTTGGCCCCGCCCCAACGCCAAGGGCTCCTATCTTAGCTTAGCCGATACTTTCACGCGCCGCGCTACTTCGTACCCAAGAGGGGGCGGGTTAAGGGCGGGGAGTTGGGCGGTCGGATTATATCTGGATTCGCACCACCGCGTCCTCTACCCTCAGAGATATCTGATTTCAAACTGAGTGATTTACCGTTACCCAACGAAGGGGGAGTTGGGCGGAGGGAAGGTCAGAAAGCGGAGGTGGTGCGCCGCGGCTGAATCTCATCTTGAGCAACGGCCAGATTACGTTAGGCAAAAGCTCGTCGTGCCGAAACGCGCCGTCCCGAGCGTCCAAATGTAGTGCCGTCCTTGGAGCGTCGTCCCGAGCATGCGTTAGATCCCGAAGCCGCCCGTCACCTCGAGCGTATGTCCGGTGATGTAGGATGCGAGCGGCGATGCAAGAAAGAGCATGCCCGCCGCCGCCTCCTCGACGGTCCCCTGCATGCATGCCATGAGGGAGGCCATCAGCATGCAATGAGGGAGGCCATCAGCATGCGACGAGGGAGGCAATCAGTGGCACTCAGAGGCACTCAGCGGCACACAGCGGCACTCAATGGCACTCAGTGGCACTCAGTGGCACTCAGCGGCACACAGCGGCCATCAGAGGCAATCAGAGGGGCAAGCGCACTCACCTTGCGCGCGAGCGGTACGACCGCCTTGAGCGTCTCGGCTGAGCTCCAGATTTTGGCCACGTGCTCCGGGAGTCCCTGATGAGGGAGGTCATCAGCATGCAATGAGGGAGGCAATCAGCATGCAATGAGGGAGGCCACGTGCTCCTGGAGTCCCTGATGAGTGAGGTCATCAGTACTCATCAGTGCTCATCAGTGCTTATCAGTGCTCATCAGTGCTCATCAGTGCTCATCAACGCCCATCAACGCTCATCAACACCAATCAGCCCACCTGTGGAATCGCCTCGCCGCCCACAGTAACGGCCGCATCTTCGGCGAAGGCGGAGGTCATGCGCGTCTCAATCATACCTGGGAGGGGGGCGCCGTCGTGAGCGCTGGCATGCTGGTACTGGGACCGACCGAAGTCATGCGTGTCTCCATCTTACCGAAGGCGATCGCGTTCGCGCGCACGCCGAGCGGACCCCATTCCTTGGCGAGCGTCTTGGTGAGGCCGGTGATGCCCGCCTGCTTGCAACCAGATGCAATCGCATGCAAGTCATCTCAGCGGCAACCAGGCGCAATCAGCCGCGCTCGTCCACACTCAGACGCACTCGTCCGCACTCGTTCGCACTCGGACGTAATCAGTGGTAATCAGACGTAATCAGACGTAATCAGACGTAATCAGTTCGCACTCGGACGCACTCGGACGTAATCAGTGGCCGGTCGGTGCGCCCACTTTGGCAGCCGCGTAGTTCGCCTGCCCAAAGTTACCATGCAGGCCGCTCGTCGAGCTCACGTTGATGATCGAGCGATCACGGGGACGCCTGCCCGCAGCGAGCTCCGCCTTCGCGCTGCCGCGCATGTGCGGTGCCGCGGCTCGGAGCAGCCGGAAGGGTGCGGTCAGGTGGCATGCGATGACCTCCTCGAACTGGCGGTCGCTCATGTTGTGCAGCACTCCGTCCCAAAGGAAGCCTGCGTTGTTGACGATCACGTCCGGCGTGCCATAGGCGTCGAGGGTCGCCCGCATCAGCGCGTCCGGCAGGTTGGCATCAGTGACTGAACCGGGGAAGGCGATCGCCTCGCCGCCCGCAGCGCGCACGGCGGCGGCCGACGCATGAGCCTCGTCGGCGTCGAGGTCATTGATCACCACACGCGCGCCCTCACGTCCAAACGCCAAGGCGGCGGCAGCGCCGATACCGCGACCGGCGCCGGTGATGATCGCGATCCGGCCTGCAAGCATTGAAGGACTGCGTTCACGCCGGTTATTGCGCCTGGAGCTTAAAGCCTTTTAAAGTGGGTGACCTCGCGCGACCTGCGTGGCGCCACATCATGTTTGTTTCATTGCGCCTGATTAGGGAGCTTCACGAATTCTGCTTCGCTCTCGTACTCAGCAAGCTTCTCTCCGACGAGAGAACCCGCCACGGCAACGACGGCGACGACGATGAACGCGGCCATCCTGAGCCTTCAGGCTCAGCTGGAGCGCGAGCGCCAGGAGCGCCAGGAGGCCGAGATCAAGCGCCTGCAGTACGAGCGGGAGCATATGCTCCGCATGATCATGATGGGCCGTGCCTCGTTCGATGGCGAGGAGAGCGTGCGCTTCACGGCTGATTCGCATCAATGCTGCGGCAGCACGGTGCACGGCCGGCTCGCCGACCGGGCCACGCGCCTCGCTGTCATCGTCTGCCACCCGTGGGGGCCGCTGGGTGGCAGCATGCACGATCCGACGGTCGTTTCCATCGTCTCTCTCATGACGGAAGCGGGCCTGACGACACTGCGCTTCTCCTTCCGCTCGGGCATCGGGCGCGGCCACAGCTCGGCGGCCGACCTACGCGCGGCGTGCGCCATGCTCCGCTCCCTCGACACGCCGCCCGAGGCGCTCCTGCTCGTCGGGTACTCGTACGGATCACTCGTCGTCGCCGACGTGGCGCCGACACTGCCCGACGTGGCGGCATTCGCGATGGTGGCGCCGCCGTTTGGGTTCGAGCGCGCGCTCTTCCTCGGACGTTCCGTAAGTGCCTCCGCGCAGCAGAGCGCCAAGCCGAAGCTAGCATGCATCGGCTCCGATGACCAATTCTGCTCGCCCGAGCTATTCGATGCGTTCTCGAAAAGGTGCGCCGAGTGCCACTGAGTGCCACCGAGTGCCACCGAGTGCCACCGAGTGCCACTGATTGTGCTCTGCATCTCCGTGCAGCCTCCGGCCTCCGTGCACGAGCCACTGCGTGCGCGGCGAGACTCTCCCGTGCAACGACCACGACCACGAGTGCGGGCACGCGCACCGCGAGATGGTCGATCACTTCTCACTGCGCATGCACCTCGACCCCATCCTGCGCGCGTGGCTCGAGCACACCTTTGGCTGTCCCTTCGAACAGCTCGCCGCTTGCGACGGCGTGCCCGTGCGCGGCGATAAGGGCCTCCGGAGTGTGCCTGAAGGGGAATTGTCCGACGCGAGCGTGGTCGACTGACAGCGCGCGCGCGTGCACAACATATTGTGGGGTTTGTGACTGTACATGGGACTACGGGTAGACGAGTGTCGTTTCTTGCCGACTCCGGACGTGGCCAATTGGACATCTTCTTTTCGCAGCAAGTCTGAAAGAACAAGACAACTCTGCGGTCCATCTTGCCGGTCCCCTCGCCGAGCTGCTTCCTCGCTCCGGAGCGTTTCTTAGAAACCATGCCGGTCACTATGAAGGGTTCGGTGCCCTCGCCAACCAAGGTGCTCTGTGCGCCGACGCCTAGTACGCCTTATTTGACGGGCACCAAGTCGCCGCCGCCTGCCCGGAGAACGCCTTACCACCTAGATGATCCGCAGTACGACGCGGAGCGGATCCCGCAGTACCTGGCGCTGCAGGAGGAGGAGCTGACGCTGGCAAAGTCCAAGCAGGAGGCGGAGAAGGCAAGCCGAGTCGAGGCGAACGCGCTGTTCAAGGCACGTCAGGAGGCGCTGATGGCAGCGCAGGCGGCTGACAAGGAGCGTGTCAAGATGCTGCGCCAGGATGCGCTGGAGAACATGCGGTATGAGGCCGAGGGCTATCACACCAAGGAGGACGGCTACGGCCCGCACCGGTGGTTGTGGACGGTCGCCTCCAAGTTTCCGCGCCAGTGGGCGATGGCGCACGACGTGCTCGTGCCGCCGCAGCCGCCGATGTACAACGGCGCGGACGTGTACAATGACGAGCGGGTCAAGTACGCGATGACGATCCAGGCGCACGAGGACGACCTGAAGCAGAAGCGCGTGGCCACGCGAGTTGCCGACGACATGGCCATCCAGTCCGTCGAGGAGCGAAAAAAGCTGGAGAGGGAGGCGGAGTCGAAAAAGAGACGAGAGGCGATCCTCGCGAAGCAGGCGGCGGAGGAGAAGGCGGCCGCGCTGCGCGCGCGTACGATCAAGAAGGAGATGGCCGAGGAGACGCGGAGGCAACAGGCACTGCAGGAGAAGAAGGAGGCCAAGAAGCTCAAGGAGTCCATGCAGCAGCGGCTGGCCAACATCACGTACGCCAAGGAGCACGGCCAGTATGATTGGGGGATCCAGCGGCAGCCCGATCTACCGAAACTCAAGGGAGGCTCGCCCTCAAAGACGGGCGGTGGTGCAGAGTGAGACGCGCGACGAGGCCAAGCTCCTTCTGAGAGGTGTGAACGAGAGCTCCCGCGGTGTGAACGAGGCCAAGCTCCTTCTGAGATGGCCCCGCGGTGCTGTCGGCACGCATAAACATGCTCCATGCCACAGTTATGATCTAATTCGGACTTGCCGTGCCGTCGGCACGCATGCTCCATGCCTCTCATGGACAACATACATGTGTTTCTTTGGAGAGCGGGTGACCGCCTCGTACCTCAGCAGCGAGAGTGAGAGTGCGGCCCCCCAACGTGACATGAAGTGACGTGCCATAGATGTACATGTTCAAGCATGCGTTCCAGACCTCCCGCGTGTCTCCCTCGAGCACGAATTTGCAAGCCTCCACGGGCTCTTGAAGAAAGGCGCCGTGCGCTGTCGTTCCGACGCCTGTTCCGTCGAATTCCGCAAAAACCGAAGATTGGGTTCCACGCGAAGATGTTGACACGTGTCTTCGGCCTCTTCGTCGCTGTCGCCACCGCCAGTCCGAGCGTCGACGTTGTGTACAGGGCTGGCGCCACAGAGTGCGGCCCCGAGGACTTGATCAAGAATCAAACCACAGTCTCGATTCACTACACGGTCACGATGCCCCACATTGATAGCGGGCGTGTCATCGATTCGACACGGGAAGAGGTCCCCGGCGGGCGTGGCCAGCCCTTGACGCTCGTCGTGGGCCTCAGACTGGTCCTTCCTGGGCTGGACCAGGGCCTGATTGGCCTGTGCAAAGGAGCACAGGTCGACCTGACCGTCCCTCCAGAGCTTGCGTACGGTGAAAAGGGTCTGCGGGAGCAGACGCGCGACCCGGCCACAGGCAACCTGACCGCGTACGAAGGCGGCGAATGGACTCTCTGACTCTCTGCATCTCGCTCCACGAGCAGCTCACCTCGCGCGCTCGATCTCTCTCCTTGCACAGGGGTGACTTCATCGTGCCTCCCAATACAACGCTCCTCATCGACCTCGACGTTCTGGATGTCTCACAGCCCAACGTCTTCTCCGTCATCGACTCGGATGCGGACGGCTACTTCAGCCCGGTGGACGTGTCGGACTACTTTAAGTCGCAGAACTGGACCGAGGTCGATGGCGCCGTCGAATCGATGTTCGAGAGGCTCGATATGGACAAGGACGGTCTGGTCTCGTGGGACGAGTTTGATGGGCCCAAGGGCATCAAGAGTCCATTCAAGGCCAAGGATGAGCTGTGAAATAAGCGATGCGTGGATGAGCGATGGACGGCCAGTTTCTGGAGTTGAGGTGAGCGGTGATGCGGGTGAAGTTTACCGACGACGGTTGTAAGGGGCTCTTTTCTACCCGATCGGATAAGCATAAGGCACAAGCGAATAACCCTTAACCGCGCAGGCGCCGCGCCTTCCGTCTGGGCTAGTCGGGGTTCTGGGGGTTTGTCGTTAAGGAAGACGCCCTCCACTCTCACCGGAACTCGCCTCCTCGCCCTGCCGCCCTGACCGCTCGCGGCTCTATCGCTCTCTTGATGCGCAGCCTGAGCCTCCGGAGTTCTGATGAGACGGGGTGACAACGCGTTAGGTAACCAGGCTTCGCATCTGCAAGTGAAGCTGCCCCCAGAAGTGCCCGGGTCCATTGTGCAACGGCATCATTGCTGTCCACTTACGGCACAGGATTGCCTTGGTCTCTGTGGGCAAGCTGTCGCTCATGACCCCGCTCACCATGGCTTGAAAGAGGAGGCGTAAGTGCTCCAAGATCCGCATCGCAAGGTGGCGGTAGAGTTTAAGCCATGCGATTTCAATTCGGCAGTTTTCATCGATGAAAATCAGTCGGGACTTCACTGACATCGTCCACTCCATCCCAAAGCGCCGTCTGAGCTCGCGCTGCAACTGCTCCGGCTCATCGCCCACCTGCTGCGTCAGAAACGCATGTAGCTCCAGCAACGCTGTGCGGCTGACGAGCGCCACCTCGATCAAGTCGCCGCTGGCGTGCCCACAAGCCTCCGCACAGGGATTGTATTGAAAAAGGCCCAGGGGAGGGAGGCACCACTCGCATGCAAAGTAGCTCAGGAAGAGCAGGGCCGCTGTGCGATCGATAGTGTGCCCCCGACCACTCCACCATCGCACGACACTCTCGAGAGTGACGTGCAAGGGCCCCCGGTGATCATCAGCATCCATGAGCCATTGCAGAAAGTGTCCTCTCACAACTTTATGGCAAGTGGCTTCTCGCCAGTTCCTGTAGCCAGTGCGCGTGGACGGTGGGAACCTGGACAGTTGCACGATCAACTCATGGTGGTCGAGGGTCTCGAGCTGCGCTACATGATGGTCGCGAACCGACTCTAGGGAAGTGCATAGCACGTAACGCACAGTGAGATCTGTGATTGTGGACTCGTCGATTACTTGTCGTTGCTCGAGAGGGGTGGATGCAAGGTTCCGTAGCCGTGGTGCGGCACAACTGACGAACATCTTGGCGAACATGCTCGTCAGCTCTTCGAAGTCGATCTCGACGAGTCGCATGTCCAGTTCAGCGACAATATCTGCAAACGTGGTCATGAACGCAAGGATCCGAGAGCGACGCGCTCTGCTGATCTCATCAGCCACGAGGCAACACTTTTCCTTGATTTCTGCGCTCACGAGCCGCAGCGGCTTCAAATGCGGTTGGAAGTACACAGGGTTGAGTCCCATGCTCGTCGCCAGCAGATCATCTGTCATGAAACGTAAAGGGCGTCCCCCGCCGCACAGAATCCGGAAATCCTCCTCGGCCCACAAGAGGTTGCCGCCGCGACCTCGACCTCGAGGCACATGACGAAAAGCGGCAGAAGTCGAGCACCGTCCATGGAACTTTACATCTACGGACTACACATACAGTACATGTACAGCTGCTGTTCACACGCGCGCGGGGGCTTTCCGTTCCTCACAGAAAACCCGCGAGAGTATGACGAGAGTGGCGCCATACCTCAAGCTACTGCCGACGCCCTCCCGATGCGCTCCGAACGCGACCTTTGTGACTCTGATCGCGAACGAGACGTACGTGCCCGGAGCTGTTTGTCTGCGGCGCAGCATGGCTCGCGTTGGCAGCAGATGCCCACTAACATTGGTGGTTGCTGACCCGCTGCCCGATTCTGCGATGGCGGAGCTCACGGCCGCGTTTGCTGGAAGTCGAATCCGTCGGCTCTCGGACTTGCGCGCACGTGTCGACCAGCACAAGCGTGCAGGCCGCCGATTACAAGCGCGCGCGCAGCTCACGTCCACGAGACAGCTCGTGCGGTCCACCGGCTGGGCCCACCGCACGTTCCAGAAGCTCCTCCTCTTTGCGCTGGATGGGTACAGCCGCGCCGCGTTCCTGGACATCGACATGCTCATCGCGCGCAATGTCGACGCGCTGCTCGACCAGCCGCCCTTTGCAGCCGTGGCGGCTCTTCCTTATGCGATGAAGCAGTTCAACTCGGGCGTCTTCGTGTTTACGCCGTCGCTCGCCGACGCGACCGCTCTAGAAGATCTCTCCCTCCGTGCGTCCTTCGATGGGCGGCTGCCTGCGGGCTCGGCGGGCTTGGGGCTCACACCGATTCGCATCCAGGGAGCTGGCGAACGGGATCAGCTCACCGACCAATCCATCTTCAATCATCACTTCAAGGGTCGCTGGACGGCGTTGCCCTACGGATACAATATGGGTGTGAAGGTACGTTGATTGCCACTGATGACCTGCCTTGCAAGCAAGTGCTCACCACAGCGCTCTCGGATACGATATGGGTGTGAAGACACGCTGATTGCCACTGATGACCTGCCTTGCATGCAAGTGCTCACCACAACGCTCTCGCTCTCGGATACAATATGGGTGTGAAGACACGCAAGGCAAACCGTAAGCTGTGGGCGCGCACCGAGGTGGCCATCGTGCACTTTGTGCATCGGCCCAAGCCGTGGGAGGCCGCCCTCGCACAGCCAACGGCCGAGCTGTGGAAGCTCGCCGAACGTTACAACATCGAGCCACTCGTGCGTCGCGTGTTGATTGCGATGGATTGCGATGGATTGCGATTGCTGTGGAAGCTCGCCAAACGTCACAACATAGAGCCAGTCGCGCGCTTCCCACTTGTCTGATAGCCCACTGATGATGGCCCCATCATTGCCCAAGAGCTGAGAGGGCATTCTAATGGCGACGTGCGTGCAGGTGCGCGCGTGGCGATTCCACTGTGCGGGCGGGCCGCGAGCCAACGGCACACTCTCCGAGCAGGACGAGGCACTCTTTGCCTAAGGACTGAAAAAGCCTCTTACAATGTACAACGCAATAAGCGTGCTTGCTTGCTTAGTATCGTCAGTGAGGGCCAGTCAGTTTCGTCGCGGTGCCCCCGCGCTCACTAGCGCTCAGACCACACCAGCGTCTCAAAGGACGGCTCCGCACCCCTTGGTGAACACAAGTACTGAGTACTCGCTCCACGCTCGCTCGGGCTCGTCAGTTAGACAGTTCATTTCGCGGTCGCTCCCACCCCGCGCGCACTCTCCCCCACCGGCTCTCTGTGGCACATGCTGACTGTCACGACAACTTAATGTTAATCTCTCAATACCAAGCCACACTCACACACACTTGCTTCCTCGACTTGCTTCGCGCTGTCACAACACACAACGGTCCGGTCAACGGACAACGCGCAAACCGCAATCTGTCGTGTCATCCGCTGTATGATTGAAACACAAACATGGCGCGCGCAGCAGGCGCAGCACTGGCAAGATGAGTAAATTCCCCCACACCACTCACACCAGGGGGTCCCTTCATACTCGTGTAGGGTAGCTCGTTCAGCTAAAACTCACTCACTGCAGGGCCTCCTTCGCCGCATCGACGAAGACAGCCTTGGAAGACAGCTGCAACAGCTCCAGCCTCAGCACCCACCTGCAAAAAACAATGGAAAATGTCAGGGAACGAGGGAAGAACTCATGGCGGGGTGTCAGGTAGCTGGCCACTCTTGCCGCCGGCGGCGGCGGCCGGGCAGAAGGGCCGCGAGAGGCTTTCGATCCATGCTCCATGGCCATACCATGAGACGGGTCATATTTGCCATCGTGCGAGGAGTGGGCCAACGAAGAGAACGCCTCCTTACCGATGCGGCCTAGTATGCGCGACCTTATGTTGCCGCGGCAGAAACCGGGGCTGCGGGGACGCTCGTCGTGCTCATCGTCATTAATGGCGCCGGGGGCGGGGAGAAGTACGGTCGACTGCATGGGCGATTGGCCCAATGGCGCCGGGGGCGGGGGCACATCTGGCTCGGGCTCCGATGACATGAGTCTCCAGTCGATATCGCGAATAATGCAGACGTCTACGCCAGGCGCGCTGCTGGCATCTATGCCAGCGAGTGTGATGGCAACCGTTTTGATGAGGCCGGTCGCCGTGACAAGTTTGCCGTCGACGTCGTCAGCCCACCTCTCCATCCCATGGACGTAGTAGACGATGCCACTGTTGAGCACGACCGTTGCGCCCATTGGGGCGGGGCGGGCAACACCGAACAGAGCCATCCGTGGCTCAGAAGCCGGCTTTGCTGTCGACTCTGCAGCAGTGATCGCCTTCTTGAGCTGTGCCGCCCTTTCGTAATCTCCGACCGCCACGGCCGCGGCCAGCTCTTTCTTCAGCTCTTCTGAGGCCGCGACTTCTGCCGCCTTATCCTCTATCGCAGTGATCGCCTTCTTGAGCTCCGCCAACCATTCGTAATCTCCGACCGCCACGGCCGCGACCAGCTCTTTTTTCAGCTCTTCTGTAGCCGCGACTTCAGCTACCGACAGGATTTCTTCCATTGCTGACTCAGTGGCAGTGATCACCTTCTTAAGCTGCGCGGCTGCTTCGTAGTCTCCGACCGCCGCAGCCGCGAACATCTCTTTCTTCAGCTCATCTGTCTGCTGCCGCCGAAAAGCAAGTTTCACCATCATGTCTGCTGCCGCCGCCAGGTTTACACTTTCGTCGGGCCGGGCCGCCTGCGCCCCTCCTCTGTTTCTTGGTGCATTCTTGGCCCGATTCTTTCCTCCGCAGCCCCTCCCGCGTTGACCTTAAGGATTCTTGAGGAGTTCGTCACCTTCCAAGATTGGAAAAACTTTAAAACCCGAGCTCACGCGTTCAAGACCTGACGTTGAAGTATTGCGCTGTTACAACACAACATTTATGCGTGGGAAAGAGTGACTACTTGAGTAGTAGTGAGTAACTTTAGGCGTCGCACACG
>ENA-UOUZ01001524-UOUZ01001524.1-mixed-culture-metagenome-genome-assembly--contig:-NODE-1524-length-14839-cov-114.863907_pt1 | contig 14839 bp, 10 predicted proteins | sample MGYA00238154_ERZ761575 | MGnify/ENA primary metagenome ERZ761575 (study PRJEB28896, sample SAMN07631632) | mixed culture metagenome | isolation source: Freshwater growth medium | place: USA...
AGATCTGATGACCTCTGATGGCCTCCCTCATCAGGTACCGCTCACCAGAGGTGATTGCCTCTTGATGAGATCTGATGACCTCTGATGGCCTCCCTCATCAGGTACCGCTCACCAGAGGTGATCCTCGGCGCCGGGTACGACACCTCCGCGGATGTGTGGTCTCTCGCCTGTGTGCTCTTCGAGGCCGCCACTGGCGACTTGCTCTTCTCGCCAAAGGAAGGTGCGACCTGGAGCCGTGATGAAGACCACCTCGCTCTGATGAACCATGATGACCTCTGATTGCCTCCCTCATCAGGTGCGACCTGGAGCCGTGATGAAGACCACCTCGCTCTGATGAACCATGATGACCTCTGATTGCCTCCCTCATCAGGTGCGACCTGGAGCCGTGATGAAGACCACCTCGCTCTGATGAGTGAGCTCCTCGGCCGCATGCCCAAACGGCTGGCTCTGGCGGGCAAGCACAGCCGCGAGTTCTTCACCAAGGCAGGCGAGCTGCGGAACATCAAGGAGCTCCAGATGTGGCCCCTTGAGTCGGTGCTGGTCAAAAAGTACGAGGTGGACAAGATGGATGCCGCTTCCTTGACAGCGTTCCTCGAGCCCATGCTTGATTTCCATCCGGCGAAGCGCGCGAGAGCAGGCAGCATGCTCCGCCATCCATACCTGCGCGTGGAGGCGAACGACGTGACCGGGGGCGCCTTGGGTGGCCTCGAGGACGGAGCTTCGTACTTGCGCTCCAAGGGCCTCGACGAGCCGCAGCAGCCGCAGCAGCCGCAGCAGCCGCAGCAGCCGCAGCAGCCGGCGGCGGCAACGACGGCGGCGGCGGCGGCGGTCGCGGTCGCGGCGGAGGCGGCGGCGGGCAGGGACAGCGCCGGGGCCAGGGCGCTCAGTACGGCGGCTCGCAGCTGCTCGTCTTCCGACACGAAGGAGGCGCTCAGCACGGCGCCCTCGAGCCCGCGCGGTGCTACCGGTAAGTCGACGACTTACCAGTCGACGACGACTGACAAGGCGGCTGGCGAGCCTGTGGAAGCCTACGCCACCGATGCCCATCGCACGGTTGGTGCGATCGGCGCCGATGAGGTGACATCGCCACGATCGCCAGCGACGGGCGCGCCGTCACCACCCATCGCCCCACCGCCCACCCTCGCCGCTGCTGCTGCCGACGTCGCTGCCCGCGCTCCTATTGGGACGACAGTCTTCACAGAGCTTGGGCAGGGGCCTCCGACGGGGAGCACACGAGCGGGCACACGAGCGGCTTCTGGCGCCTCCCCTGCCTCCCTGATGAAGGGGCTGATGATCTCTGGGGAAGCGTCTTCGAGCGTTGGCTTGGTGATGCTCCAGTCCTCTGGGCGCCAACCTGGCGCCGAGCTCGTCGCCTACTATTACTATTGAGGAGGCCCTCGGGAGTGCTCTCGGCGAAGGGAGTGACGAATCTCGTCGAGCTCGGGGACTATCTCGGCGACTATCTCGGGGAGTGCTCTCGACGAACGGAGGGCTCGACGAGGGCTCGACGAGATTCGTCACTCCCCGAGATAGTCGCCGAGATAGTCCCCGACTAGGGCTCGACTAGGGCTCGACGGACAGTCGGGCGGACTGCCTTGTTCGAGGGACAGGCGGAGTCGTGGCACGGGGAGCGTCGTCCCACTGACGCGTACAATATCGGCGACACATCGCATTTTTCGAGTGTGTGCGGTACGGTTGCGTTGTCGCCGGTCGCCGAGCCTATCACGTCACAATTGTCAATTCGACCAATCCGCATCGCACACGTGATCGCACCTCGAACACCGCACGGCTCAGAGCTCACGTCCACGCCGCTGTTTCACCAAGAGCAAGACACGGCCCACGGCCCTCGGCCGCGTGGCGCGTCACCGCCCGGCGCCGGCCGTTCCCCGTTCGACGCTCCGCCGCGGCGCGCGGGTGCCGGGTGGCTCCGAGTCAGATCCAGATCGGATCCGCGCGGTCGTGCTGTAACGCACGACACCGCGCGGTCTCACGGTCGGGTATACGATATGAACTCCGAAATTAACGGACCTACCGAACTACACTGAGAGTTGGCGCTCTTGGAGGTCGTACTATGGAGTATCGCCCCCCGACCGAGTTACGACCGAGTGAGAGTAAAACCTTCTGAGAGATTGAGACCGAGATTGAGACGTGTGTTGGGCTGTGGGGAGCCGCGATGCGTCCCCACAGAGTGTCGGTACGCGCCATGCCTCAGCGCACAGTGAGCGCGCCCGAGACTCCCACACGTGGATCAAGTGCGGCAGGCAGCCCCTCGAGCGCCTCGGGCGGTAGCAGGGCCTCGAGTTGATGGATACGCTGCATGGCTACCGACAGCTGCTGCTGCTGCTGCTGCTGCACCTGGTGCACCATCTGGACCTGCTGGATCATCTGCAGCTCCGCCTCGACCCAGATGCGCGAGGTGTCGAGATGGCGGGGGGGGTTCGAGTCGTGCCGATTGGGCGGCGGGAGGCGATCGCGTAGAGGCGAGTGCTGATGAGCACCGGCGTCGACGCGCGCACTGTAGCTGCCGCCGGCGCCCGCATAGGCGCTCTTCGCATAGGCGAGCGCTGCTGAGGGCCGTTGCGGCGCATTGGGCTTCATAGGAGAGGGCTTCATAGGAGAGGAGGCTGGGCTGGGCTGACGATCGACGATTTCGTCAATTGGGTCACGCAGCCGGCGATTAGGCACGGCGGGTGGGCGCTTTGGACGGGGCGACGAGGGAACGTCGGCGGGGACGGCATACGGAAGCTTCTGGTCCAAATTAGGAAGCTTCTGGGGGTCCAGCCGCAGCTTCTCGGGGCTGGAGGGCATGTAGCGCTTGAGGGGCATGTCGCGCATGTTGCCCACGACGGGTCTCCGGGGTGGCGATGGGAGAAGATGATGCAAGACGGCAGCTTCCGAAGGCGGCGCGCCAGAGGGCGAAGGAGCGATGGGGAAACCGCCGAGGGTCCGTGACGGCGACTTCTTCCTCAGGCGTGCGCGTCGCTGACGAGGGCTCAGCGCAATCGCACCTCGAGCAGCCTGCCGCTGCTGCTGCTGCTGATGCTGCTGCTGGCTGTCCTCTTCGACCCTCAGTGCCGTCTTGAGCGTTTGGATCCGTAACTGCTGCGGCGGCTCGATCTCCCGCTTCTCATCAGCCTCTGATGCCCTCTGATTGTGATTCTCATCATCTTCCAGTAGGGCAAACGCGGCGGCGGCAGTGTCGGCGGCGGCGGCATGGTCGGCATGGTCGCCGGTGCTGCTGGCGCTCGGCGCAGCCAGCTGGAGCGACCCGTGTTGCGCGGCCGCTTCGTCCCCGGCCCTCCCCCCTCCCCCACCGGCCTCGCCACCGGCCATCCCCCCTCTCGCCCCCGCTCTCACCGGCTTCACTCCGCCGATAGCCACCCCTGCTCCCGCGGCCGCGGTTGCCGCGTGCGATGGGCGAACCGGCGGCGCGCGGACCCGCGTGCCCATCTCGGCGCGCACCCGGGCGCCACCCTTGGCGGTGAGCAGTGGATCGGTGTTCGGCCCGTTTTCCGCGTGGGGCGGCTGCCTATTATGGATCGGCTGCCAAATTTGGATCGGATGCCTAAGATTTTGGACCGACTGCACGGTGGGCGTCGCGGAGGCGTACCGGATCGCATCCTCGACGAGCGGAGGCGCGAGACCCCCTCCAAGGGACGGGAAGTGGCGTACAGGATCGACCACGGGGGCAATGTGGATGGCCTTGGTGCGTCGAGGGTCGATTTGAGGCAGGTAGTAGGCGGAGCCGAGGGTCTCCATGTCGTTGGCTGCACGAGATCGCGCGGGGTTGAGGGGTTCGGGTTGGTTGTCTGCCTCCTCCGTAGAGATCGTAGCGCGGCTTCGTTTGCCATTCGCCTTCGCCTTCGCGAGCTTGGCGGCACTCGGGAGCAAGCCGCTCACCTTCCGTAGTGTCACGCGCTCGAGCTCGGAGATCGCGATCTCGCCCTCACCTCGCACATCGAGCTCATCGAAGAGCGCATCTGCCTCTTGGCGGCTGGCCGAGATGTGGAGCTCCGGCAGCGCGTGACGAAACGCGGCGCGACGCACGACACCTTTTGGCTGCACCTCGGGATGGCCCTCCAACGTCGCCGCCGACAAGGCCTTGTCAAGGGCGGTGAAGAGCTCGACCGCCTTGCCGACCGAGGCAGCAAAGGGCACGAGCAGGCGCTCGACTGGGATCTTGAACACCATCAGGGGCTTCTCGGCCGCCATGAGGGCTGCGCCTCGAGCGCCGCCCGCGCCCATCACGACGCCAACCGCCTGGTCGTCGGCCTTGGCGAGGGCTCGAAGACGTGCAAGCAGCCCACTGGTCGGATACGAGGCCTCCACGTCCGCCGTCGCTGCCGCCACGTCCGCCGCCGCCGCTGCCGCCGCCGCCGCCGCCGCCGCCGCCGCACCCGCAGCTGCGGCGGCTTCACCCGCTGCCGCCGCCGCACCCGCCGCCGCCGCCGCCGCCGCACCCGCCGCTGAGGCCGCCGCCGCCGCCGCGGCGGCAGCCTCCGCAGCTCCCGCACCCACCACACGCCCCCAGACTTTACGAAGCGCCTCCTCGAGCTCTTTGCCCACCAGCCCGAGCAACGGCCCGTCCGGCCGACCCGTCGTCGTGAGTGGCTGGAAGGTGAGGACGGCACGCACGAACAGATCACACGTCACACGCATGCCCGAGGTGCCCATGCTCTTCGGAAACTGACGCCGGCTCGAGAGAGCGCCGTCTCGAGCGACCCCCACCGCGCCCGCCGCGCCCGCCGCGCCCGCCGCGCCCGCCGCGCCCGCCGCGCCCGCCGCCGCTGCCGCCACTGCCGCCACTGCCGCGGGATCCGCAGGAGCGCTGCCGCCATCACCCGAAAGCTGCGGCCGAGTTTCGTCACTCGAAAGCTGCGGCCGAGTTTCGTCACTCGAAAGCTGCGGCCGAGTTTCGTCACCCGAAAGCTGCGGCCGAGTTTCGTCACTCGACGGCTGCGTAGGGAGCTCCTTATCGGTGCTGTCGTAAGGAGGTCCCTTGCCGCCGCTGCCGCTGCTACTGCTCGGTGCGGGCGCGAGAGCGTGCAACGGCTGCAACGGCTGCAACGGCTGCAACGGCTGCAACGGCGCGAGAGCATGCAACGCCTCAAGCAGCCGCTGACCCAAGATCGGAAGCATGTGCAGCAGGCGTTTCTCATACGTCTCCAACGCTCGCGGCCTCGGGCGGAGCGCTGCGGCGGGCACTTCCTTGGTCACGAGGGTGCCACGTCGGAGTTTGGCGTGGAGCTCGGCAAAACTGCTCGGAGGCCATCAGAGAGGCGATCAGAGAGGCAATCGATGGCAATCAGAGGCCATCATCAGAGGGCGATCAGAGAGGCCATCAGAGGCCATCAGAGGTCATCAGAGAAGCTCGGGGCTTGGCGGATCACATACTCGAGGGTCCCTGATGATATATGAGGCAGGCAATCAGAGGCCATCAGAGGTCATCAAGGTCATCAGAGGTCATCAGACGTCATCAGACGTAATCAGAGGTCATCAGAGGCGGAGCGGTTACTCGAGGGTGCCCGAGTGGTCGTCGTCGAGAGAGTCGAAGAGAAGGGCGCACTCGGCCGCCGTAGCAGGCAATCCGAGCGTCTGCAAGGCCTTGCAGAACTCCTCCTTGTCGATCTGCCCACTCTGATCTTTGTCCCACTCTCGAAATAGGTCCATCGTACGGGCTCGGTTGGCATTGAGGGCGATGCGCAGCTGCATGGTCACCGCTGCCGGGTCGCCGAGTTCGCCTTTGCTCAGCTCCAAGCCGTTGAGCACATTCGAGCCCGTCTTACCCGTCACTTTGCGCACCTTGAACTTATTCTTTGCCCGCACTTCGAAAGCGACCGCGCCATCCTTGAGAGCCGCGTCGAGCTCAATTGACGAACCCGCCCGCAGCTTGCGCTGCATCTCATCGTACGTGACCGTGCCCGAGCCATCCTGGTCGAAGCTCGCAAAGAGCTCCTCTGCTGCCTGCCGCGTGGCGCGCACGCCGAGCAGCGCGAGCGCGCGAACGAATTCGCGCTTGTCGACGGCTCCACTTCCGTCCTCATCCCATTCTACGAAGAGATCTTTAACACGGGTCCAGGAGGCGGCCAACGCGTTGCGGATCTGCTCGACGAGGAGAGTGCCGTTGGCACCTTCGCCAGTGGGTACGTCGATGCGAAGCACGCGTGACCTCGTCGTTTGCGGCCCGTCCTTGCGCAGCGCGTGCTTACTCACGGATGTCGTTTCGATGTCACCCAGCGCTCCAGCCTGCAGCACTGAGTCTAGCTCGATGACCGCACCCGGACGAAGCTTGGCGCTGACCTCGCGAAATGACAATGAGCCCGAATTATCAACGTCGAGGACATCGAACAGGGCGCCGGCAGCCTCGTAGCTTATCGAGAAGAGAGCCTTTAGAGCACGCGACCACTCACTTCGCTCGATCATTCCGGATCCATCCTCGTCCCACGCCGCGAAGACGTCGCGCACGCGCAGCAACTCGGCTGCCACGAGCTCACGCAGTGCGTCGAGATCCGCGTTGACGCTCATTGTCCGCCGCCGCCGCCTCGTCGGCACAGCAGTCCAAACAGGAGCCCTTTCTGTTTGAGCCTCCTCTCTTGATCGATTTGCTCACGGCAACGCGGTTTTTCAACACTCAGGGAGTCATGATTTTCAACTTAGCGTGTCACATGACACGTCCGTCTGGGTTCAGCGTCGACCGCTCGCGTTCTAGTCTCACGTGACGACGACTTCGACGGTATTTATAATATAAAGACGTCGGGCCAGATGTGGACGCTCCAGGCAGCCAGGGCCCAGGCACATCGACATTTAGTTGCTGCTGACGCTTGTGACAGCTCGGAAGCAGGGTTTTAACGGTTTTAACCCGCCCGACGCCGCGCCGCCGCGCGCCGGCGGAACGTGTGCACGACGCTTTAAGTACGTCAGTCAATTGATGTCAGTAACGACGGTCCCGTAACCTAAACCTCAGTATTTCACTAATATTTCACAGGTTATTTTGCGGCCACAGCGGCGCACGACGTGCCCAGACTTGACACTTGTGTTCACGGAGCTACAAACAAAGTCAGCTTACCGTGCAACGCGGCCATGGAACGAATCATTGGAGATCTTTATTGTTTCTTCATTCTCAAGAGCGCGGTGCAGCTGGCAGGTGCCGCGCCGACTGTGGCGCTCAATCACCGTTGTGGTTGTGGTTGCGTTGCCCCCCCCAGCCGAGCCACTCCGATCCATACCCCGATCTTCTCTAGTCCTCTTGCTCGCCCATGCATATACTGTAGAACGCCCAACGCCCTTTACGCCCAATGCAATCCTCTGCTTGTGTAGCACGACTCAGAACTTCATGCAATGGGGCTTATCGCCCTTGCTGAGTGAGAAGCGCGACTTGAGGTACTTGTCCATCAGCGGCACCTGATGAGTGTGGCGGGGGATGAGGGTTTAGGAGAGAGTGACAGTCAGTGGCGATCAGAAGGCAATCCGAGCAGCTGGCTGGGCCACTAGATTAGCATCTTGGGGATGGGGATGGCCCAGATCAGGCGGAGATCAGGCGGAGATCAGGCCCAGATCAAGATACCCAGAAGAGGGCGGAGATCAGGCGGAGATCAGTGGCAGCCATCAATCGTCCTCCGTAGCCATCCTCAGAATCCTCATCTGTGCACACACACCTTGGCAATCGCGTTCATCAGAGCGCCATCGACGGCCAGCTGGTCCGCTGCCCGCTCCGGCGACGGGCCGGTCGATGCCTTGGGTGCCTCGGCGAGGAACTCCTTGGCGTCCTTCTTGACGCGCTTGGCGCCCTTGGGCTTGCCAAAGTACTGGTCGTCAAACTTCTTCAGGTCCACGCCGCCCACGTCGACCTTGGTCGAGGTGGCGATGCAGTAGGCCTGGTTGACCCGGCGCAAGGGGATGCCGTTGATGCCGTACGGTCCACTCACGAGGAGAAGGCCGGACGACCTGAGCTGCTTGAGGAAGACGACGCGCCGGCCGCGGAAGCGCCCCGAGAGCAGAATGAGCACGGTGCCCGGGGTCACCCCCGCGCGCAGCTTCGCGATGCCCCCCGAGGACGCCTCCCGCACAGGGTCGCGCTTACCGGTCTTGCCATAGGTTGCGAGCGGGTCGACGTCGTCGGCGGGGTAGAATTTGGGCTCCTTCTTGATCGAGACCTTGCGCGACTGCCCATTCTTTGCGCCATCGACCACCTTGATAATGTACTTGTTCTGTTCCGCCTCCGCGTAAGCGTGCTTGACGTACGAGTCAAGCACGTTCTTGAAGAAGATCTGGAACTCGGGCAATGAAAGCACTCCGTCTCCGTTCTTGTCGCAGAGATCGAAGAGCTGCAGCATCTTGTCCTTCCCGGGCAGGTCGAGGTCCATGCTCCTGGCCACGCCGTCGATGGCGAGCAAGATCTCCTCTTTGTCCAGCGTGCCGCCGCCATCCTTATCCGCCTTGGTGAACACATCGCGGCCCAGGTCGCGGCGCTTGTCCTTGTCCTCCGCGAGGACGGCGATCTGTTTTGCCTTCGTCACCAGGTTGCTTTTCGCGTCCTCAACCACCTTCTCGCCCACCTTCTTCGGCATCGTGGATTGTGCGTGGGACGAGCTTTCTCGAGAGGCGGAACGTGACCGATTTAATATTTAATACTGTCCCGATTCGGGATATATATATATTGTCGGTCGTTTTCCCCGACGCGCTGTGCGACTCCCTCGGGTTATGTGACCGTGCAGTGGGGGAATTGTAATTTCAACCTTCGGACTCTCGGAATCCTAAACCTCTTGGCCTTGGGGGCCTTTGGGGCCGGGATTGGAATTTGGAATCTGGGAATTAGCCAAGGTATAGCGAGTTTGCAAGGAGCCCTGGGGGCCGGAATTGGAATTGGGAATTTAGGAATTTCGAGTTTGCAAGCCGGCAGGAGCTTAACACCGGCCCGTAGCCCGACCGAGAACGGCGATACGGAACGCGAACGGACACCACCCCGCAACGCCACCACATCAAAATAAATCGCAGGTTTTCCGACCATGTCAACCATCTCAGACATACAAGGCGTTTACGGGCCGTGCCAAGAAATAGGTTCCCGGAGGCTAAACGTAACCGGGTAAGGGGACTCACCAAACGCCAGGCACCATGATCCACTTTGTCGCCGGATCCACCCCTTCGCGCTGCCCGCCCTTCCAGAGTGCCAAGTACTTTGCGTGCCGGTCGCGCGCAAAGGCGCCCATCGCGCCGATCGACATCAACCAGAGCAGGGCACCCGTGACGTCGAGCCCGTTGTGCACGCAAAAGCCGAGCCACGTCACGAGCTCGAAGGTGTAGTGAGGGCTCGAGATGTAACAAAAGGGGCCGCGCGTGGGCATGAAGTACTTGGATGAGCCGAGCGCCTGCTTCTCGGTGCGGAGACGCCGAAGCTCCCAGTGGCACCACGCGTTGCCAACTTGGCCTAGCACGAAGAGGCACGCGCCCAACGTTCGCACGAGGCGCGGCGCGACGCCATGCTTCATCATCGGAGCCGTGCCCGCTGCGGCACCGGCGATCAGACCCCAAAGGACTGGGACGGGCGATGGCGGGAGCGCCGTGGGCATCTAGGGTGAGCTGTGGAGGAAAGCAAGCAGGGAGTCGAGAATCAAGATGGGCTCGAGACCGGCGGACGCACTGTAGTACAGGAGCTCCAAGCGGCTATCCCTTGCGAACGTGCCTGTATAGTCGTTCACGAAGACGACCTCTAGCGCACGTCGCACGAAGTGCAACGTGAACAGAGCCTGCGCAGAGAGGCCCTGTGCAGCGATGGCTGCAGCACTCTTGTCACCAGACGTCAGAAGCGGCGTGATATTTGAGAGCAATGTGAGGCCCGTGTCAGCGTACTTGCGACCAGCCGCAAAGGCCAATGGCGCAGACGCGTAGCCACCGAACCACGGGTACCGCACTTGCAGCCGATGCGCCCACTCCGCCTGAAAGATTCTGTGTGGGCCCATCGAACCGCTCCGTGCGTCCCCGTCGGACGCGGCGCCGGCACCCGAGGGCGGGGCCGCCCGTGTTCGACGAAACACACAGAGGAAGTTATCCGGATATGAAACCGAATTGGAACAACGCGTCGCGTCTGTCAAGTTGATGTTCACACTTTTTCAAGACAAGTCCAGAAATTCAAGTCAAGTCACGGCGCACTTTTTTGACCTATAGGGGGACCTTCCCAGACTACTCAGGTAATTACCCCATAGGCTTTGAACACTGTGCACGGCGGCTCGGGGGAGCTGTCGCGGGAGAGTTTAGAGCGACCGGTTTAGAACTGCGAGCCCTGCACACCCTCGTGCCTCGAGTGATGTGGGGCACAGGCCGACGCTTCCCGCTTAAACCGGTATAGCCGGCAGACCGTACCGGTTCAAAGACACCGGTGGGAGCCGGGACACACACGAAATAGACTCACGAACCTCACAAACCAATGAACCTCAAAACCAACCCCACCCACAACACCCTCACCCACCAACTCATGCGCCGGACCAACGCCCAACGCGAACCCCTGAACCGTACCGGTACGGGATCGTATTGAACGCGGGACTGCCGATAGACTGCCGAGGCCGGTTTCGACCTCCGGGGAGCGGCTTCAACACTCAGGTAGTTAATATGGTTTTCAACTATAGATAGCTTGGTAAGTTACAGCTCTCTCTCTCTTCAACTATAGCGTGTCACATGTGACACCCGTCTGGGTTCAGCGTCCGCTCGTTCTAGTCTCACGTCAACACGTGACGACGCCTTCGACGGTATTTATAATATAAAGACGACGGGCCAGATGTGGACGCACCAGGCTGCCAGGCACATCGACATTTAGTTGCTGCTGACGCTTGTGACAGCTGCCTCGGAAGGAGGGGTTTTAACGGTTTTAAGGACGCGGAGAACGCCCGACGCGCCGCCGGGAACGTGTGCACGACTTTAACGTAAGTACGTCAGTTCTCAGTATTTCACAGGATTTTTTGCGGCCACAGCGCGCACGACGCGCCCGGGGGACTTGACACTTGTGTTCACGGAGCTACGAACAAAGTCAGCTTACCGTGCGACGCGGCCATGGAACGAGATTGTTACGAGATTGGAGATCTTTATTGTTTCTTCATTCTCAAGAGCGCGGTGCAGCTGGCAGGTGCCGCGCCGACTGTGGCGCTCAATCACCGTTGTGGTTGTGGTTGCGTTGCCCCCCCCAGCCGAGCCACTCCGATCCATACCCCGATCTTCTCTAGTCCTCTTGCTCGCCCATGCATATACTGTAGAACGCCCAACGCCCTTTACGCCCAATGCAATCCTCTGCTTGTGTAGCACGACTCAGAACTTCATGCAATGGGGCTTATCGCCCTTGCTGAGTGAGAAGCGCGACTTGAGGTACTTGTCCATCAGCGGCACCTGATGAGTGTGGCGGGGGATGAGGGTTTAGGAGAGAGTGACAGTCAGTGGCGATCAGAAGGCAATCCGAGCAGCTGGCTGGGCCACTAGATTAGCATCTTGGGGATGGGGATGGCCCAGATCAGGCGGAGATCAGGCGGAGATCAGGCCCAGATCAAGATACCCAGAAGAGGGCGGAGATCAGGCGGAGATCAGTGGCAGCCATCAATCGTCCTCCGTAGCCATCCTCAGAATCCTCATCTGTGCACACACACCTTGGCAATCGCGTTCATCAGAGCGCCATCGACGGCCAGCTGGTCCGCTGCCCGCTCCGGCGACGGGCCGGTCGATGCCTTGGGTGCCTCGGCGAGGAACTCCTTGGCGTCCTTCTTGACGCGCTTGGCGCCCTTGGGCTTGCCAAAGTACTGGTCGTCAAACTTCTTCAGGTCCACGCCGCCCACGTCGACCTTGGTCGAGGTGGCGATGCAGTAGGCCTGGTTGACCCGGCGCAAGGGGATGCCGTTGATGCCGTACGGTCCACTCACGAGGAGAAGGCCGGACGACCTGAGCTGCTTGAGGAAGACGACGCGCCGGCCGCGGAAGCGCCCCGAGAGCAGAATGAGCACGGTGCCCGGGGTCACCCCCGCGCGCAGCTTCGCGATGCCCCCCGAGGACGCCTCCCGCACAGGGTCGCGCTTACCGGTCTTGCCATAGGTTGCGAGCGGGTCGACGTCGTCGGCGGGGTAGAATTTGGGCTCCTTCTTGATCGAGACCTTGCGCGACTGCCCATTCTTTGCGCCATCGACCACCTTGATAATGTACTTGTTCTGTTCCGCCTCCGCGTAAGCGTGCTTGACGTACGAGTCAAGCACGTTCTTGAAGAAGATCTGGAACTCGGGCAATGAAAGCACTCCGTCTCCGTTCTTGTCGCAGAGATCGAAGAGCTGCAGCATCTTGTCCTTCCCGGGCAGGTCGAGGTCCATGCTCCTGGCCACGCCGTCGATGGCGAGCAAGATCTCCTCTTTGTCCAGCGTGCCGCCGCCATCCTTATCCGCCTTGGTGAACACATCGCGGCCCAGGTCGCGGCGCTTGTCCTTGTCCTCCGCGAGGACGGCGATCTGTTTTGCCTTCGTCACCAGGTTGCTTTTCGCGGCCTCAACCACCTTCTCGCCCACCTTCTTCGGCATCGTGGATTGCGTGTGGGACGAGCTCTCTCGAGAGAGAGGCGGAACGTGGCCGATTTTGATATTTAATACTGCCCCGATTCGGGAGGGCGCGTCAGACTCCATTTGCATGCATGCGCAGACATCTCACAAGCAATCGTAGTCCACACAAATGGGTGCCAACGCGCGCGTGTCCCTGCGAGGAGCGGCGCCTGTTCATGAATCGCGGTGCTGTGAAGATCTTGGAAAAGCTCTGCATGCTCGTCGCTGCCTCTCGAGCCGCTCGAGCGCCCCTGCCTCAACCTTCAGCCGTGCTGAAGGTGCCGCATCGACCGGCCCCACTTCCAGCGTCCACGCCGGCCTCGGAAGCATTCGGAAATGCAAATACTCAGGCAGGCCAGAATGGCGCAGCGGCGGCGGGGGCGGCTCACGCGCCCGCACAGCCGGTCAGCGCCAGGGTCAAGGAGCTCAGGCGGAAGCTGGGCGACAAGATCGAGCTCATCGTCAGGCTCTTCAAAAAGTATGATCTCAACGGCAACGGTCAGCTCGACCGGGCCGAATTCAAGTCCAGCGTGCGTGGCGTCCTTGGGCTGGAGAGCATTGATGACGAGGCTTGTGATCGCCTGTTTGACGACTTCGATCACGACCATTCGGGAGAGATCTCACACTATGAGTGCATACGCTTCATGCTGCTCAGCGTGCTGCAAGCATCCGTGTCGCGCGTAATCAGCCTCTTCAAGCTCTGGGATGCCGACTGCGACGGGACGGTCGATAAGGAGGAGTTTCTTCATGGCTTTGAGACGATGGGCTTCGATGTCAAGGTGATGCGCGAGGCCATCTGCCAGCTGTTTGACGAGCTCGACGAGGACGGTTCGGGCACGCTTGACTACGAAGAGCTCAGCCGCACGCTCAAGCGCCCGGGCAATTCCGCAAGGCAAATGGCGGCAGAGATCCATGAGCGCCGCGTTGAGCGCGGCGTTGAGCGCGGCGTTGAGCGCGGCGTTGAGCGCGGCGGCGCGGAGCAGGCGCCCCCGAAGTCGTCGGGGCCGTCGGGGCCGCCCTCACACGTGCCGGCGTCCCCTCTCACGCTCGCTTTCGCCGCCACCAAATTTCGCAGGCGAGCGCTGCCACTGCCACGCCGCCCACCAGATGCCATCGCGGCGGCAGCGCGGGCGGCCGTCGAGGCGGATACACCATCATCGCTGGCCCGACGAGCCGCTGCAGCACCTGCGCAGTCTGACGCTTCAGTCTCCTTGGAGGACTATCCACATGTGGAAGTCCCCTCCGAATCAGTCTCGTTGGGTGCATTTTTGAATGACCTCGTGGCCACTCGCGTGCATCGCCGTCCGCCAAACAGCACAGCTGAACGCCTCGCGCCGGCACAGCTGCCGATGCAGCCTTGTGCATCATCCCGAGGGCCGCAGCCGTCCTCCTCGCCCCTAGGGACGATGCAGAGGGCCAATCTGGCGAGGCCGAGATCCGCACCCACCATGTCGGGTCCGGGTGCTGCAGGTGTTGCTATGGTGCGTCGACACGATCGTTCTGGCGACCTGAGTGGTGTCGCCTTTGGTATTGCTCACAGGAGCGCCCCAATGCTACCACCGCGGCCCCCGCCTCCTACTGTTGGCCTCGTTGGACCCCAGACGAGCGCCAAGTGGCGGTCGAGCCCGTCGTGGCCAACGATCGTCCCGCTGAGTTTCAGTCAGCAGACGATCCGTGTCTTATGATTGGTGTTCCCGGCTTAACGGCGAAGATTCATACCGGATGGTGAGTCTCTGAGACTCCTGACGGAGTCTGAATTCAGAATACAGAAACGGCACGCGAACCCTCCTTTTTTTCCGTCACGAACGGACGGCCCTTGAATGTTGAAATACTTGAAAGGCACATCCAGTTCCCTAGCGATATTAACGAAAGCTACATGTAACATCAACTACATGCCACAAATGGTCAAGGACAACCGCCATGTTGATGTTCCCGTCCTGCTGTTCCCAAACGACAAACGAGGTCCTCCAGGCGGAGGCGACCTCACCGTCGAGATACAAACACACATGAAAAATAGAAGACCACTCCCCCGGTGTGTCGCGGTCGTCCAGTCCACAGTCCACAAAGACAGTCCTGGGTCTCTGCGGACAGCGCTTTCCTCTCGGTGACTTCCTTGCCGCCTCGCCTCCCGACTCACGAAAGCGAGCGCGTTCCATTTTCCCCCGCGGCCGCGCCTTCCCACACTATCGACCGACTCCCGAGAGCGCATCCCAACTCCCCTGCGCCTTCCCCCACTCGACGGACACTCGACTCCCGAAACCCGAAAGCGCGTCCCATACTCCCCC
>ENA-UOUZ01001531-UOUZ01001531.1-mixed-culture-metagenome-genome-assembly--contig:-NODE-1531-length-14780-cov-105.117487_pt1 | contig 14780 bp, 10 predicted proteins | sample MGYA00238154_ERZ761575 | MGnify/ENA primary metagenome ERZ761575 (study PRJEB28896, sample SAMN07631632) | mixed culture metagenome | isolation source: Freshwater growth medium | place: USA...
TATGTACGCCGGTCCGGTGTCTTGGGTGTCGAATTCTAAACATTGGCTGTGAACGTTAACACGACAGACGCGACAACCGGTGCTACGGCACTGTTACTGCCCGCTCAGAATACACACACATTACACGACCCCATATGAGACACGGACCCTACGCGCGCTGGCGGCGTTGAGGATGGTGTGCTGTGCGCGCGTGCGTCCGCGGCTCCGCGCGATGTGGGCTTCCAGGACGGCGGCGGCGCGCGTCTCGTTCTGCTCTCGCGGTCCTTTGTTCCGCAATGAGAGAATTGTTTACTTTCCCGTATACGCACGCGCCGCGTGGCGTTTCCCTTTCCAACTCTGAACTCCGGGGCCGTGAGACGGGAGGCGAAACGACCTCCGGCTCCAGTAGCAGGCTGCAAGCCAACATGGCAACGCCGTGGCCCTCTGCGAGAATAGCTGACCCGACGTGGAGCATGCTCGACAGCTTCTCGCTCGATCAGCTGCCCCAATTCACACGCACGGTGCTCAACTCCTCTCCGGTGCTGGTGCTGCCAAATCGTGAGGGTGCGCTGTATGAGCCCGGTGGATCCTACCGTGGCTCCTTCGCCACCAGCAGCACTGCCAACCCTCCTGCGACTCTCATTCGCCATTCGACCTCGATGACCACTGCTAGCGTTGCCGACCTTGACGAGTTCCCGCCCTCGCTGCAGCTCCTCGTTCGCCTTCACAAGCGCAAGGCCTTCGACCTCTTCCGCAAGTGGGAAGCGGAAGGCAGAACGGCCGTGTCCGTCAACGTCTTCGCCGAGGGCGTACGTGCCATCACGAGCGAGCAGCTGTCAGACGATGATCTGCTCACGGTTCTCAAGATCGTCGACCACATGCGAGGGGACGAGATGCTCGTGGGAGAGCGCTGGCGCTCACGTACGCTCGACTGCAAGCGCCTGTGGCGCAAGCTCGCGAACTGCGCGGCAAAGCAGGCATCCGGGTACATTCGGGAGAGCAGCAGCCCGTCGCGTAGCGCTTGGACGAAGCTTGCGCTCGGCGGCGAAGCTCTCGCCGCCGAGCTCTCGCCAGCGTCACCCAAGATCGGCGTCTCGTGGTCGTCGATGCTGGAGCAGAAGGCTGACGACCAATACGCCCCGAGCCGCCAACTCGTGCTCGAAGAACCGCCTACTGCGGCGGTGCTCGAGACCCGCGATGCTGCTCGCAAGGCCGCCGCCGTGGAGTCAACAGTCGCCCCACCACCGGCGCCGCCGCCGGTGGTTGTTGCAGACTGAAATGAATGGTCAACTGAACGCTAAACGCTCCCTCTCGGCGCGACATGCCGCGTCCGCCCCCCCGGCTGTCTGTATTGTGTATAGTAGGCTGTCTTTTGCGTCATCGGTCATCTGACCTCTCTTGGACTTGGGGAAGGACCGTGGTGCCTGACCACAGTGCTGAAGCCCTGAGCCGTTAAAACGCATAGCAGCGTTTAATTTCGTTTAATATTAACCACCTGAGCGTCTGAGTTCTAAGGTGAGGTGACAGGTGTTAGTAGCAATTGGTGTTGAGAGGATCCCATCATCACAAACTTCTTTGCGGACCGTACGGGTCACGGTCCGTAGGGCGTAGCCCGTAGGGGCTGAGAAGGAGTCTGGACGGCTCTCTGAGAAGCTCAGGAGCATTCAGCATAGCGGCGGCGAGGGACCGAGGGTGAGGTGAGGTCCCAGGGTCAAGGGACGAAGGGAGTTCCCAGCTGTCACTCGCACGCACTCGCACTCACTCACTCCTCACTTCCTCACTCAACGGTTACCAATTCAAGACTCAAGACATGACTTGGACACCAAATTGCGGACTTCGAAATCAATTTAGGAAAACGATTCCCGTCCGCTTCAGAAGCCTCTCGATGATTGGAGACACGTCGGCTTCGCTAGCCAGGCCGCCATGGAGCTCGTGGGACCAACCCTGCTGGACCTGAACGACTCGAACGAGTCAAGCGACTCGTTCACGTCAAACGACTCCCAGGCAAAGGCGCACGGCTCGTTCAAGTCAAGGCGGTGCACCTCAATCCCCGTCAACCCGGCGATGCTGCAGGCAGTCGAGACGCGGAACAGGGACATGGAGGCCCTACTCATCGAAGCCATGGCGAAGCAGGCCGAGGTGATGGCCGCGGGCCGTCAGACCAAGCTGCCTGCCGAGAAGAGATGGCAGAGGCGCCAGCGCTGTTTATCGATGGGCGATGGCGCGCTAGAGGTGGCGGTGTCGCTCACAAGGCTCTGGGCCAAGTCGGGCACGGCAGACGATCTCTTCCGGCCTGAGAACAATGAGGTAGGTTTCGTTGAACCGACGTCAAAGGAGATGGTCGTCGAGATCCTCTGCCGGCACGACGCGGCCGAGATCGAGGAGAGGCTCAAGCGTCTCTCCTATCGGCAGCGAGAATTCACGCCGACGCACGCCGTGAGCCCGCGGCTCGGCGTCGTCAAGCAAGGCAGGAAGCAAGGCACCGAATTCCTCGAGTGTGAAGAGCCCCTGACCCCAGACACTCAGTCGCCTATGAAAGCGACTGCACTGCCCTACCGCGCGGCCAAGCCGTTTCAGCATCTGCCGAAGGCACAGGAGGCGATGATGCGGTATGCGGCGCGCATACGCACGAAGCGTGAGAAGACGCAGGCGTGGCTAGGGCTCTCGTGAAGGCAGGTAGATGCACGAGCATAGGGACCATGATGACCATGTACGTGGAGGGTGCTCACGACGAGGAGTCCTGGTATCTCTCACTTCCCCTAAGGAGGGAGCCATGAAGGGAGCGTTGGCAGCTTGGCAGCATGATATGAAGGATGCTTGCAGGAAGAAATAGATTGGTTAGATTGGCACTCAAGTCTCCGACATCCGCGGGGCCTGTCCGTGAGAAAACAAATGTTGTTTCACAAACTTTTCGAGCGGCTGTGGCGGCGCGGACGATCATTCATCACCGCACCGTATGAGATGACGACACACAGCATGCACGCGTTTGCCATCCTGGTGGCGACCGCCTCTGCATACGTGCTCCCGCCGCCGCCTTGTCATCGTTCAACCGCTCAGTCACCGCGCGTACCCGCTCCTCGAGCTAACCATCAGAGCTACTGGTGGGAGAATCCAAGCGGCAGCGGGCGCAGGAACAATGAAGACATCGTGGTGGACGGTGACGACGAACCGATAAATCCACGCTCCGCGCTCGAGAGGGCGGCGGCGAGGGCGCGGCAACGGGAGAGAGCGGCATATGGTCCGAAACCCAGTGGCGAAGCGGGCGCGGCATCCAGCGAGATCGCGGCCGCGCAGGCCAGTGCTGGCGAGTCTGTGGGTCTCCACAGCGGGTCTCTCACCCCATCGCAGCGAGTGGCGGCGAGAGCAGCCAACGTGCCCCCGCCGATCGGACATCGTGCCGTCTCTCAGTCACCGCGCGCGCCCCCTCCTCGAGCCAACGAATCCAGCAATTGGTGGGAAGATCCAAAGGGAAGCGGCCGCAGGAGCAGGGACGAGGATGTTGTGGACGATGACGAGGCATTGATAAATTCACATTCGGCGAGCGAGAGGGCGGCGGCGAGGGCGCGGCGACGCGAGAGAGCGGCGCAGAATCCGACGGACGAAACGGGCGAGGCATCCAGCGAGATCGCCGCAGCCGCCGCCGCCGCCGCCGCCGCCGCGAATGCACGTGTAGCCCCATCGGTGGTAGCGGCAGCGGCGACCGGTGGGGTCCCACCGATCAGGCCGGCTACATCGGCAGCCCAGCCCCTCGGCAGCGTGGGCGAGTCTGCCGGAAGCAACAGCCCACGCGTCGCGCTCACCCCATCACAGCGGGTGGCCTTGAGGGTGGAGGAGGCCGCAGCACGGGCTCAGGCGCAGGCGCAGGCCAGGGCGGTTGCGCAGGCGCAGGCGCAGGCGGAGAGGGCGAAGGCGGCCGAGGCGCAGGCGCAGGCGGAGGCGGAAGCGGAGGCGGAGGCGGAGGCGGCCGAGGCGGAGGCGAAGGCGGCCGAGGTGGAGACGCAGGCGGAGGCGGAGTGGGCGAAGGCGGCCGAGGTGGAGGCGCAGGCGCAGGCGCAGGAGGAGGCCAACGGGCAGGCCGCCTCGGCCGCTGCCGCTGCCGCCTTGGCGTCCGCCGCTGCCGCGCACGCTGCCGCCGCGAATGCCCGTGTGAATGTGAATGCCAGGGTGGCTCCGTCAGCTGTGGCGGCGCAGGCGACCGGTGGCATCTCACCGACGACAGCAGCGGGCCAGGCGGCGTCCGCGGCGGCGCGTCTCGAACCCAACGAGAGCGCTGCAGCGGGCGCCGCTGAGATCTCTTTGGCGCAGACGGCCTCTCAGCGCGTGCGGTCGGCTCGGTCCCAGCCCAGCGACTTCGATCTGTGGTGGGAGCAGCGGCGGGCGCGCAATACCCTCCACAATGGTCAGCTCGAGGCACGGCCAACGGCACAGGATGGTCCCTTGCCGTTTGACGTGGAGAGCGTGGGGCTGGTGCTGAGCGCCTTCGTGCGGTCCGAGTACGCGCGCCAGGTGTGCAACGTGCGTAATCTCGAGCCGACCGAGCACGGGCGCGTCGATGGCATGTTTGAGAAGGTGCAGCTGGGCGAGGCGAAGCTCGTGCTTCGTCTGAAGCGGGTCTTTGACGAGCGGAACACGCACCTGCTGGAGCGGCTGGCGTTGTACTTGCGCGCTAAGATCCCACAGATCAAGCAGGTCCACGCGCTGCACCGGGACGGAATGGACATCTACTGAGCTTGGCGGACTATTTCCAGCGACGAGAGGGCACGGCCATTCACCAGACTGAGTCTCTTGAGCGTGCAGGCACGGACGACGCGCCGAATCCGGTGGGGGTACACGGTCGGGTACTGTCCTGAACATGTCCCTTTCGCGGCCTTCGGAGCTCCATGAGCGAGAAGGAAATGGGCTCGCGCGTGGGCCCGATCTGGAGGCTCTCACATGATCACTTGATCAGTCGACATCCCTCCCCTCACGGCAGTGCCCTCACGGGGACACGGTCGCGCGTAAATAGGTTTTGGGGGGGGCGGGGCCAAGGCTAAGGCCGGGCAGCTCCCGTCCGCATGGCCGTCCGCGAATTCCAATTCAAAACTCGTTCGCGGTTGCTTGATGCTTCTCGGGGCGGTTCCCGCCCCGCGGTTATTCGTTTTGCACCAGACCGGAATTGCGAATTCGATTAATCCAACCCGAACCGAACCGCCGTACGGTACCGCCGTATTCCCGTAAGCGAAACCGCCCCCGGGCCCCTCGCGGTCTGACGTTATGTTCCTGATTACAAAATCACCGACCGAGGCCAGGTCCTTGGATTTCAGCCGAGCGCGCCGTCGTCCCCGTCCTCGTCGTCGGATTGAGACTCGTCGTCGTCATCGTCATCGCTGCAGGAGCCTTCGGACCAGCTCTCTCCTCCTCATCCTCCTCATCGTTGTCATCTTCCTCCTCCTCATCATCATCATCACCATCCTTCGGTTTGCGCCGCCGACACTTCTGCGGCCTGGCCGCAGCGGCCGCTGTGTCCACCGCCTTGCCCTTTGGCTGCGCCTTCTGCAGGGGCGGCTGGGGCGCAAGCCGCTTGCGCGCGGCTCGCTTGATGCTCGCGCGCTCGACCTGCGTGCCGCCGGCCTGGCTCTCAACCTCGACCAATCTCAACCTCAATCTCGGGGAGATCTCAATATCGACCGTAGTCTCCCTGGCGTCATCGCACTCAAAGTCACTCGGCCGACGCCCAAAAGGCAACGTCGCGCGTGCGCGGGGGTGCAGATGCTCTTCAAAGATGGTGAGCCACCGAGCGCGCTTCCAGGCATATGCTGCGGCCCGAGGACAGCCGGCGGCGGCGAGATCATGGCGGCCCTCCGCGGCGTACGCGGCGGCGCGCTTCGCAACGCTGTAGGTCGCCGTGCTGGGCACAGCGGCAGGGCTCACCGACTCCATCACCACAAGCTCGACGGGTTGCGTGGAGACAGCCCGAAAGCAGGCACTCGGTACCGGTATGGCTTCGTCGGTGCTGTGTGCGGAGGCGCACACAAAGCGCTCAAAGACCTCGCGCGACGTCCGGTCCGGCGCGGGCTGGAAGGCGCCCGGCGTCGCGAGCCACTCCTTCCACGCGCCGCGAAAGATTTTGGCACTGCCTTGGCCGGTGGCAAAGCAAATGCGCCGGATGGTCGGATGATCTGCAAGCAGCTGACGGATGTCATGGAAGCGCGGCTTGCGAATGTCTTGATCGAGCGATCCGCCGCGCTCTGACTCGGCAACAATGTCCCAGACCGCAAAGCCTGCCTCAGTTAGGCGAGCGACGGCTTCCTCATAGTCGACGGCCGTCTCAGGGCCGTGCAGCAGGTGGCGACGAATAGAATCCACAGCTTCGCTGCGCTTCACGTGGAAGCCACGCCGGAAGCCGAGCGCATCACCCATGATGTGCCAAAATGCATTCTCATTCGTCGCAAAAGCCCATGCCATGTCAATAGCATTGTCGGAGGCCTGCGTTCCAAGGAGGAGCGTGTGAGGTGCCTCGCCGATCAGCGCGCTCAAGGAGCCCTTGGTCGGTGCGTGCGGGTCGAAGAACTTGGATGTGCCATTGAAGTACTTGGACGTCGTGGCAAGGTGCTGCCTCTTGATGTTGGCCATGAGCGCAAACACCAAACGTACGCTGTACGACAGGACCGACGACAGGACCGTTCGACCGGTGCCGCATTGGAATTACCGGTAAAAAGACACCGGGGGGAGCCGGGACAATCGGGACAGACACACGAACCGCACAAACCGAACCCCCTCAAAACCAACCCACCCACCGACTCGCGCGCGCCAGACCACACCCAAACCGCGCCAGTCCACACCCAAACCCCGGGACGCACGCGTCGCCACAAACCGCACCACACACCCCATCAAGCGAGGTACGAAGTTGCCGCTGAGAACGCGTCTCCTCTTTCGAGATGCGATTCGGTTGGGCGCGGTGTTGAGCGCGCGTGTTGCCGCGCGTTTGTGACGTGTTTGTCCGCCGCGAAATTTGGAATTCACTCTTCGGCGGAATGCTTGAGCCGGAGGCCGACTTGCCCACGCCACCCAGGACTTGGTCTCATATTTCAGTCCACCATGTGCTGCTCGACGAGTGCCTCGCGAAACACTTGTCCCTCCGCGGTGCCCACCACGCGGTGGCGCTCTCGAGCGGTGCGCTCGTCATCAGCGATCGCGTGAGTCACTGCTGCCACGTCTTAGACGAATCCAGCGGCTGGAGCACCATCGGAGGCCTCGGTGCAGAACCTGGCTGCTTTCATTTCCCGTGCGGGCTGGCAGTGCATCACGCGCCGGAGGCAAGTTTCGAGGGCAACTACGAGCTCTTTGTGTGCGACTACGGTAACTCGCGCGTGCAGTGCTTCGCGCTCGGCAAGGGCAAGGCGACGCTGCGAAGCGTCATTGGTGAGTCTCAGCTGCGCGCGCCCTGTGCGGCGGCCGTCTGCGCGAGCACCGGCGAGCTTCTCGTCGCGGACCAGGCGCTCTGCGCCGTGCTGGCCTTCGGGCTGAGGGACGGCACTTCCCGCACGGTGTGCAGCGGCTTCCAGCGATGCGTCGGGCTGGCTGTTCGCGAGGGTGGCCGTCGATATGGCAGTAGCCACGGAGACGAGCACAGCGGCGACGGGCACAGCGGCGACTCCGAGGTCTTTGTGTGCGATTGCGAATCCCATCAAGTGCGTGTACACGCGGTAGCGAATGGCGAGCTCCTCCGCTGCGTGGGGGCCGCGCTGGGTGGCTCGGAGCCCTCTCCTGCACAGCGCGGCGAGGGCTCCGGCGTCCTGGAATCGCCATTTGGCTGCGCGCTGCTCGAGGGGGCCACCGGCGCGCCGTCCCTCCTCGTTGTCTCCGAGCTAGACTCCGAATGCGTCAAGTTTCTGGACGCAACGAGCGGTGCTCTCTTGTATGCGCATCGGCTGAGCGAGGGCGTGGGGGCGCACCACACAGGCAAGCGGCAGCAGCCGGCGAGGCACGTCGGCAAGTTGCTGCTGCTCGCAGCCCTCGACAACCGCACTGTCCTCGTGTGCACGCGCCATCGTGGCAGGCCGTACAATTGCGTGCACGCGCTTGCTTTGCCGGCATTGGAGCGTTTGCCATCCGCGCCAACGGCCAAGCAGCAAGCAGCCGAGGAGCTGCCGATTGCACTGCGGCCTGCAGCCGAGCCACCAAGTGCATTGGATCCAGCAGCCGAGGTCCCGAAGGCCACACAGCCCGTAGTGGAGGCGCCTGCGGCCGACGAGGCGGCAGCAGCACCTGCAGAGGGAGCGCTAGGTTCGCTCCTGGAGGCTACGCCAGAGGGGGCATGCGACACGCTGGAAGAAGGGCGGTCGACGACATCGGCAGCCGCTGACGTGCAAGCACCGCTAGCGTCGCCACCCGCGCCACCGCCCGCGCCGCCGCCAGCGCCGCCGCCCGCGTCTCCGCCTGCGTTGCCGCCGCCGCCGCAGACGCCGCCGCCACGAGGATGCTCGCAGCCCATGATGCCAACGTCCGCTACGCCATCACCGTCGCTGTCATCGCCACAGTCGCAGCCTGTGACAAAGTCGGCCTCGCTCTCCGCACTACAGCCAGTGGCGATGCCGCCGCACCGACCCCCGGTATGCAACCCCCTGGCACCGACCCCCGGTATGCCGCCACACCGACCCCATTTGGCCGGTGTGCAACCTCCGAGCGAACATGCCAGTGACAATGCCGCCTTTGCCACGAGCACCTCCGATGGTGCCGCCGCTGCCACCTCCACGGCTGTGGCAGCTGGCGACGGCGCCACCGACGACGGCGCCGACGACGGCGCCGACGACGGCGCCGACGACAACAGCAGCGCTGCCGCCGCCGCCGTCGCAGCCGCCGCCTGCTACTACGCCACCGCCAACGACGACGACGACGACTACGACGACGACGACGACGACCATACTCCAGCCGCCGACAGCGCGCAGCGGCAGGAGGTAGTGTGCGACGTGTGCCAGCGGCTCGTCCTCAAGCACGTGAGCGGAGTGCGATGGGCCGACGGGCGGCTTGGACGGTTAGAGGGCGAGCGGCTGTGCTTGCTATGCCACCGAAGGCTGTTGGACGACATCCTCGAGTACGATGTGCCCGCGTGGCTGGACGCTCCTGCATGGAATGCTCTGAGTCCGCCACCTGTCGCCAACGTCACTGCCAGCGCCTTCGGATGGCTATACGACGGCGCGCGCGACGCCGTATCGGCGTACACAGCAGCCGATGGCCATGCCTTGGTGGCCTCAGTCGTGGGGATGTCCATCCCAGGGGCGCCCCAGACGCCGGCCGCGCCTCCGCCGATCATGGTGCAGACTCGGCCGCCGCGGCACGCGCGAAAAGGGTCGACCCCGCCGCCGCATCCGCCTTCGCCACCGAGCCTCTTGCGCCCGTCCGCGATGGATATGAATCTGGACGCGATAGACTGACATCGACCGCGAGGACAGGTTGGCGAGTTTGGCGTTTCGTTTCAACTTAGCGCGAGTCGACTCACCAGACCTCCTGTCGCCTTGAGGCTCGAGAGAAGAGGAGAGACGACCCGCAGTGACGTCGATCCCACATCTCGATCACATCTCGATCTCCCGTGTGCCGATCCTGCATCCTCGGACTTTTGAGCGCGGGTCTCGGCTCTCGCGTCTCCAGCTGCGAGCTGGCGTGCGACGCGATTCACGCCCTGTAGGAGCCGGTCTAGGACTCTTTTTTCCCCGGAGGGTCAGGCCCGTGTCAGCCGCGTCAGATTTAAGCAATCATGTTAAGCAATCTTATATCTTTGAATCTACTACAAGGCCCACTTGCTACGCCGCCTCGGGCTGAATTCGACAGCGCTCGCGCCCGCGGCGCCCGCGGGATGGGAACCAACGGTTGCGGTCGCAGGTCGTGTCGTCGACGTCATGCTCGGCAGCACGTGCTGTGCGACCGGTGGCTCCTTGTGTGGCTCCATGGGCGGCGCCTCCAGCGGCAGCGGCAGCCGCGCGAAAGCGAGCGCGCCACCGCCTGATGGCCGAGGAGTGCCAGCGTGAGCGGCTGCTGCAGCTGCACGCTGCTGATCGAGAAGAAGAACCACAGAGGGTGGCGCCGGCCGGCGCACGCCCCATGCTCGCTCTGCTGCCGAGGGCTGCCGTGGCGGCCCGGGGGGAAGCTGCGCCGCGCGTAACGCGTCACGCGCCGAGCTGGGCGCAAGCGCCTGGGCGGCGACGGCGGCCAACGGCGGCGCGTCGAAGGCGCCATGGTGAGCGCCATGGTGGGCGCCATGATGAGCGCCATGGTGGGTGCCATGCCTTCCCGGCCGCGGTCCCGGTGTCCCGGCGCCGTGTCGAGCGCCGCGAGAGCTCCGCGAGCGCTGTAACGAGCGCTCGGCGTCGGCGAGGAGCACCTCGAGCTCGAGCGGCGGCTGGAGCGAGGGCGGCAGGTGCCGATGCTGCATCCAGCATGCATATGCCGCCGCCTCAAGCACCTTAGCCGACGCCGCACTCGGGCTGGCCTCGCCCTCCGCCGTGGCCGGCAGCGCGCCCACACTCACCTTGTCGCCCACATCGGATGGCGGCCTCTGATCCGGTGAGACGAACGGGCGTAATGACGCGCGTGATGACGCAGTGGGCGCGATGGGCTGCAGCGGTGGCTCTGGTGCGATCCGCTCCCCAGAGGCTGCCGCCCCAGATGCCGCCTGGGCGCTGATGGAGGGCCTCAGAGAGGGGGGCGCTGCCGTGGGCGCTGCAGAGACCGCTGCCGCTGACGCCGCTGACGCCGCCGCTGACGCCGCCGCTGACGCCGCCGCTGACGCCGCCGCTGACGCCGCTGCTGACCCCACCACCACCGCCGCGCCTGCCGACCCCGCGCCTGCCGTTGCGGGCTGAGCGCTGTGTTGGGCACGGGTGCAGCTCGAAATACGTATGGCGACCTGCGCCGTCGGCTGGCGTGGAGCGCGCGGCTCGAGGACACCTGCCCACACCGGCTCGCGTCCGCCTGTCAGGCCCTGCGTAGGGGGCGCCGCGCGCTCGTTACGCCCACAGTGCCCTTGCACGACCGTGCGAACACCAAGAGCGAGCGCCACTCCCACGGCGCCGCCGTGGGCACTGGCACTGCCCACCGCCTTCGAAGGGCCCCTGGCTCGCGGCGACGCTCGCAGCGCGTCGAGCGCCTCGAGAGCCGCCCTCGGCCGCGTGCGCACGCCGCCGCTGGCGCTGCAGCTCGCTGCGGCGGCGCACGAAGCTGGGCCGCCGCTCACACAGTCGGCGTCGCCATGCGGCGGCGCGCTCGGCACGAGCCACAGCTCGGTGTGTGCGTCAAAAGTGGCATACATACGGGCACTCTCGGACGTGGGGCGTGCAGGCGCACTGCCGGCGGCCGGCTTGGTCGCCGGTGCCGACGACATCCCCATGCGACGAGCTGAGCGCGGCGTCCGGCCACTCGACGGCGCCGAGGGCATGCGTATGGTCTTCTTCTTTGGTCCCGACTGCTGATTACGCTGCTCATCCATGGACAGAGTGCACATCAGCTGCTGCCACGACTCGTCAAGTTCCTCGGCAGCGCGGCCAATGTGCGGCTCAAAAGCTTCCGCCTCCTGGTAGCTCTGGCGCATGGCCTCCTCATAGAGAGCATCGGCCTCCTGCGCGAGGCGCACCTCGACGCCATGCTTGGTCTTCGCCTTGGCGACGGCATTGTCGTCATCAGGAGGCATTGTCGTCGTGGAACCACGATTCGCGAGCGATGTAGAGCGCCAGGCCCGTCAGGGGTTGAGCGACAGACGGGAGCAGCTTCACACCACGTACAAGTAAGCCCAAAAAACCTGAGACGCCAGTGTGTGGACTGACTTAACTCGTGTTTCATCGTGCGCGTCTTTTTCGCGTCATCATGCACTGGAAATCTCGATTCGCGAGCAACATCCAATGTCCGCAGCCCTTCGCGCGACGCTGCTCGCGGCGCTCGTCGCGCCCGTGCACAACTACCTCGTCGCGCCGCTGCGCTCACCGGCACGCTCGGTGCTGTTGCGTCGATCCCTCGCGCGCACGCCGCCTGCCATCGTCGCCATTTCAGAGGAAGTTGCCTTCGCCTATCGGCAGCTCGGCCTTCCTGAGGATGCCACGTATGACGAGATCACCGACGCTGCATTGGAGCTGGAGGAGAAGTACAAAGACAACTCGGCGCGTCTAGGCGCGATTGAGAAGGCCAAGGAGGTCGTTCTCGACGACCGGCTCCGCCAGCGCATGTCCGGCACGCTGCAGGCGAAGTACGAGGGATCGTTGTCGATCGACGACCGGCCGGCCGTCAAGCGGACGCCGATCTGGGTGATCGCCAATGGCATCCGGAAGAAGTGCATCATAATGCCAACGCCCAAGTACGCCCTCTACGTCTGCGCGCTCCTCGGCGGCCTTTCGCTCGCCACGTGGCTGGCGCCTAGCACCGCAGGCACAATCCTGATGATCAACGTCATGAGTGGCATGGGCTTCGTGTACAACCGAGGCGAGCCCGATGTCGTGCGCGACGACTTCGGGCAGGTGGGCGAGATCCGTCCAATGCAGCCCAAGCCCTTTGCTGTCACCGCCTTGCTGACGGCGGCCATCTGGCTGGCTGGCTTCATCAAGGCGAAGCAGATGGTCGCAGCCATGGTCAATCCTCCGAGATCGCTCGAGCTCGTGCTGCGTACGACGCTCATTTCAACTGGGCTCATCCTGCCGGCACTCTTCTTTCGGGTGCAGGGCCTCTTCGACTGAGCCCAGCGCACCAGACGTGCACACGCCTCGTGCCCTCGTCTGGTATCCCGCGCGAACCGACTGCAGCTATACATAATCCACGTGTTTCAGTCCGGTCTCAGTGAATCATCACCTCGTTCTGAGATACCTGATCGTGAACTATTGGGGTATCTACTGTGTCGGGCCCGCTATGTCAGTGGGCTCTTTATTATATATTAAGCTCTTTGTAAGACTCTTTCAACCGCCGCGACGGCGGACGGCGCCCAATTGCGCGCGCCGCGAGCTCGCCGTGTCCGATGTTCGTCGCGGACTAAAAATTTAGCAAGCGATTTACGGTACGCCCTAAGCGCTTGTCGACTTATAACGACATTGGCTGTGAAGTCGTGCCGCTAACGTAGCCCTAGCCGCCCCGCGCAGAAAGCCGTGAGAAGCGGTCAACACTCCTCACATCCGCGTCAAGCACTGGTGAGCTCGTGCAGTCGATTGAGCTTTGAGCTGTGATACATCTCGGGGTGTCTGGCCACGTGATACGGCAGCGTCTCGTCGCCATCCCCGACCGAGTTCCATTCCCCACTACGAATGTATGTGTGATGCTCGCTCATCCCGTGTCGACCCCATAGATCGGTGCACTGGCTGATCGCGCGATGGATGAGGGCCGGCTGCGAGCACATTGCACTCACATTCAGATCACGCCGCCACCATTCGAGCGCGTCCACCAGAGAATCCGGCTCCGAGTGATCACAGAGCACGCCCTGGATTTCCCTCGCCGCCATAAAGTAACGAAGGTGCCAGGACGCGTTGGGGATGGCTAGTGCTGGCTGACGCGGCGACCCAGCTTTGGCAAAGTAGCGCACGCCGCCGCCGCCAAAGTGCCGAAGCGTCTCGCCGGAGCAGAGCCGCGGCCCCACGCCCCATGGCGTCGCGTCTGGCGCGACACGGCAGCGCCAGTGGTACATAAACGACGGACCCGTGAGCAGGATCGTGAGCCCGTCGGAAAGGAGCGAAGTGACCTTTGGAGTGTCGGCGAGCAGCGAGGCGAGTGCCGCGCGCCGAGGGATCTCGTCAATGTCCGAGATGAGGACGAGGTCGTTTGGCTGTGCCACCTCGGCGAAGGCACGCTGCATCGAGTTAAGTACGAGCTCGCGATCTCCCAGTGTCTGGAGATCCAAATCGAGGAATGCATGCACGCGCCCTCCAGGGAGCTCGGCACCATGTGCGGCGTGCACGGCCCCTCCGGAGAACTCGACGATCCGTGTGCGGTTGGCAAAGGGTGCCAACCACGGCTGGGACGACAGTATGGGGCCCCGCGCCGGTGGACCCGCCGCAGATGGCCGACGAGGAATCTCGAGGATCAGGAAGAGGTCGACGAGGAGGTCGAGTTCATGCATGCGCACTTGGAGTACCTCGTCGTAGTGCGCTCCGGCGTAGACCAGGACGTCGATTAGTCGAGGCTTTCGGAAGGGTTCCGAGGCTACAGGCTCGCGTCGGGAGAGGATGGCTCTCGCGGCCGCGGCAACGCTTCCATCAGCGTCACGCACTTTCCATGTCTTGTGCTTGGTGAAGGCGAGCTCGTTATTGAGCGCACCCATGTCGCAGTCATGGAACCATGAGCAGTCGCGCTCACCGCGGCTGAAGGACACGAAGTTGCACCGTGCGCACGCCATGCAAGAGGCGATGCAAGCCTGCAGGTGCCATTCCGTAGACCGCGTGCTCACATCAGCTGGCCACGGGAACGAGCCCTTGCTGTCCCGCAAGCATTCGCCGGTGTTGTACTCCGTCGTCGCACAGTACCCGTCCATTCATCCATCCCGGACGTCTCTTTCCCTGCACGAGACTCTGCTTGTGAACTCTCGCGGCAAGTTCCTCAGAACTTGCGCGAAATCTGATTCCGCGGGCGCTGTTTCGGTCCGAAATGTACAGTACCATGTGATGGTGCCCTTCTGACGATTGGATTCTTGAAAAGCCAATTTTTGAACCGTGAACATGAACTATTTTTCTTAACATGAAACATGCTTCCCGCTGGCGTGTTCACAGTAAATGTTCCTTTTTCGGTGGATGTCCATGAATTGGTCGTACAGTCGATCGCATTCATTCTGAGAGGGGGGGGGGAGGGGGGAGGGGGGGTCC
>ENA-UOUZ01001550-UOUZ01001550.1-mixed-culture-metagenome-genome-assembly--contig:-NODE-1550-length-14627-cov-118.680277_pt1 | contig 14627 bp, 9 predicted proteins | sample MGYA00238154_ERZ761575 | MGnify/ENA primary metagenome ERZ761575 (study PRJEB28896, sample SAMN07631632) | mixed culture metagenome | isolation source: Freshwater growth medium | place: USA...
TTCCGGGGCTCAGCACAGGAGCAGCACGAGAGTTGCCGGCCTCTTGGAGCTCGAGCGACCTGTCTGGCCTCGCAATTGTGACATCTGCTTGGACTCGGGACTTGTTTCCGGGGCGCACCCAGCAAAAGTAGATGGCCATGGCGAGGAGACAGACGCCGGCCACAACAGCGACGATGATCATGATGGTTGTCTGCATGCTGATGGCCGTCTGAATGCTGCTGAGATCGGAGAGAAAGCCATCGAGGGCGGAACCCGATGACGGTGGTGCGACCTGAGAAGGCGGCGGTGGTGCGACGACCATTGCCGCGGTAACGTTCTCAGCGACTGTGATGGCGGGCGCCTGCGTCACCGTCACGGCGAGGGCCGCCGAGAGCGCCGCAGCAGGCTGCGACGTGAGGGCAGTCGCGGCTGCCAGCACCGCGGCCGCTAGGTTGGCGGTTGGAGCGCTCGACGCGGTGCCCAAGGCAGAGTTGGGTACTGTGATCAGCGCGTGTACACTCACCGACGCGGATGAGATCAGGAGGCGGAGCAGGCACGGATCGTAGCACGCGAGGGATGAGCGAAAATTGGCCTCCAGATTGGCGCGCGCACTCGAGCCCTGCGAAAAGTCGTTCACGTCGCCTGCGACCTGAAGTTCGAGTGTGATCACGGTGACCTGCACCTGAAGCGGCGGCGGCGGCGGCGACGGCGGCGGCGGCGGCGGCGAGGGCGGTGGTGAGGGCGAGGGCGGCTGCGGCGAGGGCGGTGGCGGCGGCGATGGCGGCGGTGGCGATAGGCCGACATAGAACGTGTGCGTCTGCGAGTACCCAGCGGTGAAGGTCGCGCCGTAGTTGACGCCGTTGATCGTCACGTACGCTCCATGCCAGCCGTCCCCCGCAGAGTCTACGAGGACGAGTGTGTGCGAGCCAGGCGTGAGGCACCGTGCGTACGTGTACGTCTGGTAGTCGCCCAGCGTCCCCGAGGTGATTGCGACGCCATCGATCTTGACGCTGATCTCGTTCGCCCAGGTTTGTGTGGTGAGCGTCAAAGGATATGAGCTCCCGCCGGGGCAGCTTGGCGGCGGCGGCGGCGGCGGCGAGGGCGGCGGTGAGGGCGAGGGCGGCGGCGGCGAGGGCGATGGCGGCGGTGGTGAGGGCGGTGGCGGCGGCGGATAGTGGGTATGTGGCGTGTGGGGATGGTGCGGATGATGCGGATGGTGCGGATGATGCGGATGGTGGCCGTGAGTGTGCGGATGGTGCGGATGGTGCGGATGGTGGTTGTGAGTGTGCGGATGGTGCGGATGATGCGGATGGTGGCTGTGCGGTGGCGGCTGTGTTGTCGACCGAGTTCCACAATCGTAGCAGTCAGTGCCCAAGGTACAGGCGCTGTACTCATTTCCGGGGCCACCGTCATCGCAATCGCCATCCGAGGCCCAGTTGCACGTATTTGTGCAGTAGGTGTAGGGCGCGTGGCTGTGCGGAGCGTGGCTGTGCGGAGCGTGGCTGTGCGGAATGTGGCCGTGCGGATTGTGGCTGTGCGGTGGCGGCTGTGTTGTCGACCGAGTGCCACAATCGTAGCAGTCGGTGCCCAAGGTACAGGAGCTGTACCAGGCTCCGGGGCCGCCGTCGTCGCATTCGCCATCCCAGGCCCAGTTGCACGTGTTTGAGCAGTAGGTGGTGCCGAAGAGCTCGCGGCGGTCGCGTGCGCTCATGCCCTGCGCGGCGGCGGGGGCGGGGGCGGCGGCGGTGGAGGCCTGCTCAGGTATTCCCACCGTGCCGCTCAGCTGGAGGAGGAGCAGAACAAACGTGAGCATCGAGCGGCCCGATGCGAGTGCGGTCGTCATTCGTATCTGCGCGAGGTGTTAGGTCGGAAGCGTGGCTCGAGCGTGCTGGACGAGTGATGTCGCGAGCGATGGTTCGCGAGCTGCAAGCGAAGCGAGCGCGCGCGCGCGCGCGTGGCGCCTCGCTCGCCTTTTTTTGCGAAAAGCAAGCGTGCAGCCGCTCATTTTCGCTCAGCTGAAGATTCATAACTGACCCCTACATGCCTCGAACACAGGGCTGGTGAGTGGTGTGCCGGCGTGCAGCGTGGTCGTCGCGCCCCCGGAGCCAAAGGTTTCCACAGGACCACGGACCAAGTGAGGCGTGGGAGGAGTCGCGACCTTCTTCATTCACAGCAGACGGGGAGGGACGAGTCAACCATGCCGGCTCGCCATCCGAATGGTTTCGCGAAGAAAAAAAAAACGTTATCGCGACCATCCTGCGTCCTGTGAATTCAAGTCCGTATTCTCTCAACCGGTCATACACTGTGGACTGTGTCCCCCGGCTTCCCCCGGAGCCCGGAGCCCGGTGGCGGTGCTCTTTCGTACCGGTCATACGAAATGGAGAGATATCCAAATCGGGGACCCGTCAAACTTGTCAAAATGGTCGCTGCCGTCAAACTTTCTGCACGGCAGTTTCAATGGTCCAACGCAAGAATATCAACGCACAGTCCACAACAGTCACGCCGAACACCCTCTTTACAGCCGCTTGCGGTTCTCCAGAGGGACCCGAAAGGCAGCGCGATGATGAGTGTCGTCGGCGCGTGGGCAACTGTATGGAGCCTGATCTTACAAGAGCACCAGCCACCAGCCTCGCCTCTCCCAACCTGTCGCCCTTGTCTCCTCTCCGCTGCTCTCCGTGCACCGTCGTGCGGCCCAGCCTCTGCGTGCCGCCGTCGCGGGCATTTGGTGCCGCCGAGCGCCGTGAGGCCGCCGCTGCCACGAGCGCACTCACATCCCCCGCTCGCTCGCTCGCGTCCTCTGCGCTCCGCACCCTGCATTCATAGACGCGCTTGAGCTCACAGACTGCATCCATACAGGCGGCTCCTCCATTCATAGACGCCGCCCGCCATCCTCCATCCATAGACATCCTCCATCCATCGCGCCCAACGCGCGGCTGCTCAGTAGCGGTAGGTGGTTGGCTTGTACGGGCCAGACTTTTTGACGCCAATGTAGTCAGCCTGCTCGGTGGAGAGCTCGGTGAGCACGGCGCCCAGCTGGCCGAGGTGCAGCTTGGCCACCTTCTCGTCGAGCTCTTTGGGCAGCAAGTACACCTTGTTCTGGTAGCGGGACTTGGTCTTGTCCTTGCCCGCCTCGACGTACGCCTTGCGCAGCTCGAGCTGCGCGAGCGTCTGGTTGGTGAACGAGTTGGACATGACGAAGGACGGGTGGCCGGTGGCGCAGCCGAGGTTGAGCAGGCGACCCTCGGCGAGGATGATGACGCCGTGGCCGTCGGGGAAGATGTACTTGTCGCACTGCGGCTTGATGTTCATGCGCGTGGTGGCCTTCGTGAGAAGCTCCATCTGGATCTCATTATCGAAGTGGCCGATGTTGCCCACGATCGCGTTGTTCTTCATCATGGCCATGTGCTCGACGGTGATGATGTCTTTGTTGCCGGTGGTGGTGATGAACACGTCGGCGTTGTGCTTCTTGATGCAGTTCTCGATCGTGTCCACCTGGTAGCCCTCCATGCATGCCTGGAGCGCGCAGATCGGATCGATCTCGGTAATGTACACGACCGCGGCCTGCCCTTTCATCGCCTGGGCCGAGCCCTTGCCGACGTCGCCGAAGCCGCAGATGACGACCTTCTTGCCCGAGAGCATCACGTCGGTCGCGCGCATGATGCCGTCGGGCAGCGAGTGGCGGCAGCCGTACACGTTGTCGAACTTGGACTTGGTCACGCAGTCGTTGACGTTGATCGCGGGGAAGAGGAGCTCGCCCTTGTCCGCCATCACGATCAGGCGGTGCACGCCCGTGGTGGTCTCCTCCGAGACACCCACCATGCGCGCCACCATGCGCGAGAAGCGCGTCTTGTCCTTCTTGATCGAGCCGGCGATCGTGGCGAGCACGCACTTGAACTCGGCATTGTCGGTCGAGGCGGGGTCGGGCAGCGAGCCGTCCTTGGCGAAGGTCTCCTCGAACTTCTTGCCCTCGTGCAGCAGCAGCGTCGCATCGCCACCGTCGTCGACGATCTGGTCCATGCCCTCGCCGTCGGGCCAGTTGAGTGCCTTGTCGGTGCACCACCAGTACTCCTCGAGCGTCTCGCCTTTCCAGGCAAAGACGTTGGCGGTGCCCGCGCGCACGATGGCGGCGGCCGCGTGGTCCTGCGTCGAGAAGATGTTGCACGAGACCCAGCGCACGTCCGCGCCGAGCGTGTTGAGCGTCTCGATGAGCACGCCAGTCTGGATCGTCATGTGGAGCGAGCCCATGATGCGCACGCCCGCGAGCGGCTGCGACGGCCCAAACTCCTTGCGCGCGGCCATCAGGCCCGGCATCTCGAACTCAGCGAGGTCATACTCCTTGCGCCCAAAGTCCGAGAGCGACATGTCCGCGACCTTGAAGTCGCCGGACGCCTCGACGTTCTTCACCCGCTTGGGAGGCACGTTACCCGCGGTGATCGCCATCTGAGCGATCGGCGAGTCAAGAGGCTTCTTGAGGAATCCGAGCGCGTCCAGGATCTGGAAGGTGCGCTCGGAGGCGTTTAGCGAGTAGAAGTGCAGGCCGGGCACCAGTCCACTCGCCACCAGCTTCTTGCACAGGTCGGCCATGTACCCGACCCCCCAAGTGATGAACTCCGCCTTCGACTCGTCGCCCTTGAGCTTCTCGAGCACCGCGTCCATCGCGGGCGGGATGCGTGTCTTACAGAAGCCGCACATGCGCTTGAGGCCAGCGTACGCGTTGAGGGGCATGATGCCCGGGAAGACGGGCACCGTGATCCCCGCCGCGCGGATCTCGCCCATCCAGTGCTTGAACACGTCGAAATCATAAAAGAGCTGCGTGATGATCACGTCGCCGCCCGCCTCGATCTTCTTCTTGAGGTATGCGATCTCGCCCTTCATGTCCTCGTCCGAGCAAACGTACTCCTCGCCCTCGATGTACACGACGCGCATCTTCTCCGTCGCCGAGAGCGGCCGGCCCAGGTTCTTGGCCGGCTTGATCACGTCGGGGTGCCCCTCGGGGTAACCGGACACCTGGAGCGAAAAGTAGTCGCCGTAATGCTCGCGCGTGTACTTGATGAGGTCGAGCGCGCACGCGAAGCCGCCCTCGGTGACCTCCCACTTCTCCTGCCCCTTGGGCGGGTCGCCGCGCAGCGCGACGATGTTGCAGATGCCCGCAGCCTTCGCGCCGTTGAGCCCGAAGTCGCACTTCTCCTTGACCTGGTTAGTGCAGGTCAAATGCATGTTGACCATCACGTCGTGGCGCGCCTGCGACTTGGCCGAGAGGTCGAGGGTGAGTTCCGAAGTGGCACCGCCCGCACCCCAGGTCATGTCCATAAAGAGCGGGTCCTGCGCCGCCATCACCTCGATCGTCTCGTGCAGCTTCTCCACGCCTTCTGGCGTCCTGGGTGGGAAGTACTCGAACGAGATGAACGGCTGCTTCGTCTTGGACGTCCACTCAGCGACCATGTCGCAGATCTTGCCCTTCTTGACCTTCGGAAGGATGCCGCGCTTGTCCTCCTTCATCGCGGCTGGCATCTTGGCTGGCAAGAGGCAGTGCTATAGATTCTGCAACGGGCACCGGGAAGGGCAGGAGAGTGTGAGCGGGACGGCGACGGCCTTGGCCAGCGCCGGCATGCGGCGACCGCCCAGCTGGCCAGTAGGTGCCGAACGTGGCACTCGGGCAACCCACACGCGACTTGGCAGTCCCGTTTGAGCCGCCTCAGCAGCAGCCGCTCCGAAGGACAGTTTTCCTCCTTCGCATTCGCACCTCCACGTTGCTTCGTGGCGATCGGCGATGACGAAACGAGATATGATTTCTTGTGCCAACTTCAAAAAACCCCGAAGCAAGCAAGCAAAGCTCCGCCAGGCCGCCACCCGGGAGACATCGTATGGACACGAGCGCTTGTACACACCAAGATGTTCGCACAGCGCTCGGGAAGCCCGCGGCGCGTCCGCAAAACTTCAATAGGGGCGAAGGTCGTATTCTCCCTATTTTGGGGTGCGTCGCGATCGGTCTTGCACGGCCGCACCTTCGCGCGACCTCAGGCATGTTCGCGCAGACGGAGCCTCTGTCGGCCACGGTGCGCGAGCGAAGCAACCAGACAGTCGCGCTCTTCAAGGACGGCATCGAGGTCCGCCGCTGGGAGCTGCCCAGCGGAGCCCGCCAAACATTGGAGCGCCCTCCACCCCCGATCCGAGGCACACTGCGACACGCCTCGTTGGACATCCTGCTCGCGCCCGGCGCCCGGGCTGTGCGCGACAGCGCAACGGCCGCCGCCCTGCGTACCGGCCACCCGCCCTGGATCGCCGAATACGCGGGCAAGTCTGCGATGAGCAGGCTGATTGATGGCCGCTCATTGTCTCTTGTAGCGCCCGCCGAGGCGCTGCTCATCGGGCAGATCACGGCCGAGCTGCTAGGTCGTGGTCTCCCTGAGGAGCTCGTGCAGCGTGGCGCCGGCAAGAGCGAAGAACTCTACCTTGCCGGTTTCTCCAGTGGCGGCGCCTATGCGGGCGGCGTCGCCTATGCCTGCGTGCTGCACGATGGTCGCAGCGACGCCGCGGACTCGGCCGCAATCTCGGCGGCCAACATGGTGGATGACGCAGCAGACGCCGACCCGGAGGTGGCTGAGATGGTTTCCCGCGGCCAGATTTCGCCCGAGCTGCTCGAGAAGGCGCTCAGCGCCGGTGAGGCTGCCGGCATGGCTGCTGCCGTTGACGGGCCCGAGGGCCTCGGAGGCAGCCACAGCGGGAGGGCCCGCGAGCGCGGCGTGGATGCAGGCGTCAAGGTCTTTCGGACGCCCACTCAGATGCTGATCGACCGCACAATCGCGGAGGCCCTGCGCGAGCGCAACCTTCCCGACGCCCTCGTCAAGGCAGCCAGCGACATGGCTGCAGAGTTGCTGGCCGCGGGCTTCTCGCCGGGCGCCGCGATCGCGGCCGGCATCGCTTCCGCCGAGGGGCTGAACAACGGGCTGAGCAAGGACGGCGCCGGCAAGGCGGCCTTCGCCGCCGCCAAGGCTCTCGATGATTCTGCAGCCAGGGATGAGAACATGGCCACGATGCTTGCGCGCGGCGAGGTGCCGCACGAGGCGCTCCGGCTAGCCCTGCAGGCTGGCCGCGTAACCGGCGCCAAGGAGGCAGCGAACGAGGCGGAGACCCTGAAGCTACGCATCCGCGATCTTGAGCTTAAGGCGATGGCGGGGAAAATGACCGAGGAGGAGCGCGAGAAGCTGAAGGCGTCGCAGGCTACGCTGGCGAAGCTCGAGGAATCGATCCGTAGAGCGTCGCAGGCTACGCTCGAGGGCTCGATACAGGTCAGCAAGCAGGCCACCCGCGAGCGCAAGGGTGCGCCCGTTTATCACCCGGCGCACTTGCCGAGTAACTTGTCGAGCGCCGGTGGAGCCGGACCCGGCAGCCTGCGCACACTCTCCGGTTCTGGGGTGAAGATCTTATCCGGCAAGGAGCTGCAGCAGGCTGAGGCCGAGGTGAAGGCCCTGGAGCTGCGCATCGCCGAACTTGAGCGCAAGGCAGCGGCGGGCGAGGTGACCGAGGAGGAGCTCAAGGAGCTCATTGCGGCACGGGCTACGAAGCTCAAGGAATCGATCCAGATTAGCAAGCAAGGGGGTCAGAAGAGCGAGGGGCAGATACAGGCAGCGGCATTGGCGGCTGAGAAAAAAGCGCGAGAAGCGCGCGAGAAGCGCGCCAAGGCGACGGCCGAGGAGCAGGCCAGGCAGCGCGATCAGCGCGCCAAGGAGGTGGCCAAGGAGGTGGCCGAGCGAACTCAGCGCGAGAAGGCCGAGAAGGCCGAGCAAGCTCAGCGCAAGAAAGCCGAGAAGGCCGAGCAAGCTCAACGCGAGAAGGCCGAGCACGCCAGGCGCGCGATGGCGCTCAACGGCTACGACGTGCGACTGCTCGGCGAGCGCGATGAGGAACTGCGCAAGTGGAGGCTGGAGGGTGCCGATGAGCCGCAGCTCCTTGCCTCCCTCGAAGCCGCGCTGAAGCCGTCCGAGCTCGGCCTCGTGTACGATTCCAAACGCGAGTCGAAGCTTAGTGTCGACGCGTTTAACGACGTGCTGCCCATGTCTGTAATCAACGCTGCGCGTGAGAGGGTCATCCAAGAGCACGTCATCCAGGAGCGGCTGCGCCGCGATGAGATCCTTTATGGCGAAGAGAAGGGCGCTTGCGTCGTGATGTGAGCGGGTGCGCTTCGCGTTCGGCGTTGGCCGTGCACGATGCCGCCGTGTGTGGTCATGCATGAATCGATGCATGAAGTCGAGTTTTCAGCTATAGCTACCCGCCGTGAAGACACCGATGGCGACACGTACAACACAAAGCGAGAGCAAAATGTGCTTCAGCGATCATTTTGCTATCTCCGTAGGAGCGACCGCCTGGGGCGTAGCACATTTTGCTCCGATGCGTTCGTAGCACACACGTAGCACACACGACACGAAGGCGCCACCGCGCCGCTGTTGCGTGCTGCATTTCCCGCCCAAGGACGCCGGAGCTTCTGCCGGCGCCTTCTCCATGGCCGCTCGCGCTCGTTCCGTGCGTGCGTCACATGTGGCCACCGTAGACGAGGATGGACTGGAAGAGGGATTGCGGCGTGGCAAATGAGTGCACCATCTGTTTATAGATGGTCCAGGGTGAGTCGGCGGCGACGTAGTGGACGCCATGCTGCTGACACGCCTCGAGGATGATCTTCTGCGCAGCCGGGTGGTGCGAGAAGTCGAGCTTAGGGAAGAGGTGGTGCACCGTATGGTAGTTGAGCCACAGGTAGATCCACGCCCGATGGAAGGGCAACCCGACCGACCAATCAGCGCACGAGTGGAGCTGCGCCTCGCCCCAATCGCGCGCGCGGTTTCGCTTCTCGACGCGCATACAGTGCTCCGCGTTGTGGTTCATGAGCGCCATCGTGAAGTACCACAGCCCGAGCACGGCCGTCCACGTGTACGAGAGCAGCGCGCCGTGCACAAGCCCCCATCGCGTGAGGTGGAGCGCCACATTGAGAGGAAAGGCGAGCTTCCACAGTCGCCACCGCTCGGTGCCCTTGAGCATGTCGCCCAAGTGCGCCGCGTAGTTGCCCCACAGCCCGAATGTCAGCACGAGCGGGTTGATGTACGGCATCACGCGGCTCTGTATCCAGTGGCGGTGCACCGTCGGGTCGGTGACCAGAAACGGCTCTGTGCCACGAAAGTGGTTGTCCCATGGCGTGTTGGTGTACATGTGGTGCTGGAGCACGTGCTCGCGGTACCAGCTCGTGGACGAGAACCCGATCGTATCGAGCGACAGGTACGCCCAGCCGCGGTACTTGGGCTGATGCACCCAATTGTGCCCAAAGGCGCCGAGAATCGCCGACACGAGACCGAATCCGACCGCGGCCACCAAGCTGCCGGAGAGGAACATGGCGAGCCACGTGAGGCAGTAGGCGCCAAAGGTGGCCCAGAAGAAGACGATGCACTCGCGCGTCGGCCCGCCGCTCGGGCACTTGACCGCGCGCAGGTGCTCCGTCAGCCGGCGGCGCACCGTCGAGTAGAAGGCCTCGTCTCCAAGGAGCTCGGGCAGGCGGTCGATGCCGCCGTCGCCGCCCACGCCGGGCACGACGGCGCCCGCGGGGCGCGAGAGCAGCACATCGGGGGCGGGCACCTCGTACTTGGCGATCGCCGCCCGCGCGTGCGCATAGTTATGGTGGTGCGACTCGAAGGCGTACGTCGAGTCCTCGAACCGGTCACGCGCGAGGCGCACGACTTCGGCGCCGCCCGGGTGGAGCTCGAGGAAGGGCTCGAAGTCGTACCACTTGCCGCCGATCCGCCAGAGCGTCTCCGACGGCGGGTAGAAGTTGACCCCCGATGAGAAGACTGGTGCACGGGGCTGCTCCTTGGCGGCGGCCTCAACCATCCTCGGGGCTACGATGACGCTTTCGGGGGAGGGCTGGCGTTCGTGGCGCCGGATGTCGCGCTCGGAGGACAGCCGCGCGCGGAGGACAGCCGCGTCCACCGCCGCCGCGCGGGCGGGCGGGCGGAGGTATGTGCCCATGAGCACGAGCTTCAAGGGCGAATCAGGGTCTCGTCCGGCGGCGCGCAAAGTCGCGTGAAAAAACTTACTACTATGTACACGAATCCCGAAGTTTCCCAATCTTAAAAGGAGGTTGCATGTGTCACACGTACGACAATTTGACGGCCAATGGTTATTTTCGGCCCCAGTTCCGCGCTGCAAGATCGTGAAACTCGCAAACACGTGCAACATGAAGGCGGTCGTGAAGGAGGCAACGGGCAGCAGCACCGAGAGCGGTGCTCTCATCAGGCATGGCAGAACTTGCGGACGTCGAGGTACGCGTAGCTCTGGTCGTGGCACGTGGTGCCGTGCGTCGCTCGCGCCGACGCGCCGTGCCGCACGCATGCATTGCAGCCGGCTCGAGCTACAGGCCCAGTTCTCATGTGGTTTGCTGCCGCCCTTGCCGCTCCCGCTGATCGCCGCGCTCGCCTCTGCCATCGCAGTTCCCCGAGTCGCTCGAGGAGCGCGTCAAGATGCTCGCTGACGTTGAGGTCAGTGACATCAGCCAGCGCTACCGGATGAATGGCGTGCTCGGATCAGGCGCGCAGGCAACGGTGTACGCGGGCTTGTCAAAGAAGAACCAGCAGAAGGTGGCGATCAAGGTGCTCGACTGTAAGGAGCTCGAGGACGACGAGCTCTTCGACGCGCTGCGCATGGAGATACAGATCCTCAAGCAGATCCGCCACCCTCACGTGGTGAAGCTCCTCGAGGTTGTGAGTGACCCGAATCGCATCTACATCATCCAGGAGTGCCTGAACGGCGGCGAGCTCTTCGAGCAGCTGCTTGCCAAGGGGCCGTTCAAGGAAGACTACGCCCTCGCCATCTTTGCGCAGGTCGCCATCGCCGTCGACTATCTGCACGGTCTCGACATCGTGCACCGCGACCTCAAGGCAGAGAACCTCGTCTTTGGCGCCAAGGGCTCGCCGATGATCAAGATGATCGACTTTGGGGGGGCGAGCACGTGGACGCCCGAGGAGGGCTTGACGGGGCTGGTAGGCACGCCGCAGTACGTTGCGCCCGAGGTGGTGACGGGCTACGGCGAGGGCGGGGTGCCCCCGACGGGCGAGCCTTACGGCAAGGGATGTGACCTGTGGTCGATGGGGGTGCTGCTCTACGTGATGATCTCGAAGACGATGCCCTTCCGCGCCAAGGAGGTCGACCAGCTACTCAAGCAAGTCGTCAAGGGCAAATTTGCCTTCAAGCCGGAGGATCGGTGGAAGAACGTCTCGGAGGATGCCAAGGATCTGATCACGAAGCTCCTGTGTAAAGAGCCCAAGAAGAGACTCACGATCCAGCAGGTGAAGGAGCACCCTTGGGCCAAGGACGCCATCAAGCGATGCGCTGAGAACATGCCCAAGCTCGCCCCGGAGAAGCGCGCCAAGGATTCGGTCGCTGGATTGCTCTTGAGGCCGATGCTCAGCTTCGCTCAGCGGCAGGCCAAGGGCATGCCCTCCTCCACGGTCGAGGCCAAGCCCAAGAACAAGGGCACGTCGCGCGAGCAGCAGTACTGGTACGAGATGGAGATCTCGGCGCCGACGGACGCGCGCCAGGAGGGTGGCGTCAAGTACGACCCGGTGACCGGCAAGTACACGATGGACAATGTGTCTCCGGAGATGCGAGCCATTCTCGAGCAGATTGAGAGGGACAAGGCCGCCAAGGCCGGGGCACCGAGCACCCCGGGGGCTCCCAGCACCCCGGGACGTCCGTCCGGACCACCGCCTTCTCCGAGCGTGGGTGGCACGCCGCCACCGCCTCCCGGCCCGCCGCCGCACATGATCGCGAGGACCTCGTCGCTGCAGCTGCTCACGACGGTGAATGAGGCGGTGCTCGCCACCCACTCAAACGAGACGATGGATACGCTGCTCCTGATGTCGAGCAAAGACGCTGAGATCATGCAGCTCCGCGAGCAGCTTGTAGAGGCGCAGGCGGCGCTGTCGAGCATGGCGGGCGGCAGCGGACATCCGCCACCCGCGCCAGAGACGAAGCAGGCGGAGCTCGACTCAAGTCATGAGGCTCTGCGCGCGATGACCGAGCGTGCCGAGGCGGCGGAAGCGGAGCTCTCCGAGGCCAAGCGGCGGGAGACGAAGCTTCAGGCCAAGCTGAACGCCGTCTCCACACTATACACTGAGGCCGCGCAGCGCGAGGCGGTCCTCAGGATACAGCTCGAGCAAGCAGGCGGTGGCGACTTGCTCCGGGCGATGTATCCTGACTGACGCCAATACCACGTGGCACGCGGCACAGCGCCCGGCACAGCGCCTGGCACAGCGCCTGGCGGGGGCGAGCGAGGGCACGCGGGAGAGGCCCTTCGCGGGCGATGAGCCGAGAGGGGCGCCTCATTTCCAACGGCCGGTGGGGCCGCCCCGTATCTGACTCGCATATTTGTCCCCCGCGCTGGGGGCTGGCCGGGTCGGGTCGGGGGGACGGGGCGTGTGCGAGGTACATGCGAGAGACGTGCGAGATGCTAGGATCGGATGGTGGCGACATCGGGCACTCACAATGCGCGTCTGGCCGTCGCGACGCGATTGCGCGGGTCCATCGCGACTGAGGCGACTTGCCAAATTCGGTCGAAAAAGCATCAGAGAGCCCGGCCCTTTGATGCGGAGAGTCCATCGCCTGGAGCCCTCTCGACGCTCTCGACATGACGCATGACCGGAGGCGACGTAGAGGCGACGGCCAGCGTATGGTAGTGCCTAGTGCGGATCGCGATCGGCAACGGCACTCGGCAGTCGGCACATACGTCGTTCGCTTTCCAGTCCTAGGTCTTTTTAAGAGCGGTTACGGCGATAAGGCCAAAAATCTTCGTCATCCTCCGTGGGACGACGATAAGGATGGGGGTAGAATCCAATAACGTCTTGTGCGTCAGAGTAGCGACCGAAATTGCGACCCCAGGCACCAGGGCGGCGACGAAAGAAATCAGACCATGCCGGACCAGGTTCGTCACCATACCTCATCATGTACTCATCTTCTGCACTTGTCACAGGTGGTGGACGCGGCACACTGTTCTTCCAAACCCTGCTTGGATGATTAAAGGGCAAACCTCTTGAGATGCGCGCGATTAAACGGCGCGTCGCGGCTGGCAAGGACCGCATGCTAATAATGGCATTAATTGCCATTCGCCACCAACCCCTAGCCCTTGTAGATCTGTAGCGCTCATTAAGCGTAGCACCAAAAGGAAACGATACTGGGTCTCCTGTAAGGTCAACGAGAGGAATGAACCCTGTTAGGTTAACCGGGCGCTGCCTACTTTTGCCTATGGTGGGTGCTCTTCTGGGCCAGGGGGTTCTGGGTGGCATTCGTTTGGTTAATTATTGGAAATTTCCAACACTTTTGTGAGATTATGCCCGTGCCACCCTTGTACGATCTCGCGGCTCGTGCGATGACACGAGAACAACACAACGAAGTGCTACCGCGGAGGATAAACATGTACCCGCAGACACATAACGCGTTGTTGGCAATGACCAATCACCGATTGCGAAGGGCGGGGCGACTTGTTATTTTATTACTGCGCGCAATAACGGCAATTCCAAGGTGGTTGATTGGCATTCCTCGTGCTGAATGGCACACACTGCATGAGCTTACACCGACCACGAGTACAGTTGACCTGCTGAGTCGCTTGTACCGGAACGTACGGTATACATTTCTCCCTGGAGTAGGTAGACCTTTCAGCAAGCCCTTTACGTTACTTGATTTAAGCGCACCAAATGCTGTAAATACTTCACGTGTCACCCTTAAATACACATTTCCAGGGACGAACGACTACTTTGAAAAAGACTATGTTATTGACGCGTTCCGACGAATTAGGTTTTATTCACGCTAGCGCCCAACACGACGCAGTAACCTCAATTTCCAAATCCGTTATGAAAATGGCGTCTAATGTACCTTCATTACAAACTCTCGCGTTGCGTGCAATGCGTGAAGAACCACGAGGAATTGTTGGTCACTCGCAAAGGTTACGCCGCGAGCGAGAGTGGTTGGTATCGAGTGGGAATTTGTTTAACATGCCTGGGAATTGGACTGACAGGAACGTTTATGCATTCCTAGGCCCCGGGTATTTGTTTGGGTATCTAGTGAAGAAGATGTTGACGATGCGAGATTATGTCAGAGAAATGCTCCGAGTCTTAGCCGAACAGACACCACCACAGCTCTCTCTTACTCAAGGGGCAAATGGCTGGACGCTCAGTGGAGATAGGGGTTATTATCTGGGCGCCTATGGTGGCCCTAGACTTCGTCGCCCAGAACGTTTTTACGAGCCGACTGGGAGTGATGATCCTAAGCCATTCTGGAAAACGCATTTTTAGATAAGCGCCCAACACGACGCGGTAACCGCCATATGCAGCAAGATGCCATACTGCAGTGTGAAACGTCCACAAAATCCACACGCGAGCTGGTCCGACCGCGGCGCGTCGGTCCGAAACGGCGAGGTCGAGCTCATGATTCGAGGTCGAGGTTCGTCGATATGGACGACCAGTGGACGTTTCAGTGTGAAATCCAAAAACGTCACCCCCTTCGCGACGAAACCTCGACCGACGAAACGACCCCCAAACCCGACCGACCTCGGCCCGTGATAAGTGAGACTGACCCACCTCCCCCTGTGGTGTAGGAGAGATAGAAGACATAGTGTT
>ENA-UOUZ01001554-UOUZ01001554.1-mixed-culture-metagenome-genome-assembly--contig:-NODE-1554-length-14601-cov-144.526537_pt1 | contig 14601 bp, 18 predicted proteins | sample MGYA00238154_ERZ761575 | MGnify/ENA primary metagenome ERZ761575 (study PRJEB28896, sample SAMN07631632) | mixed culture metagenome | isolation source: Freshwater growth medium | place: USA...
GATGGCCAAAGTGAAGATACAAATGTATCTCGATGTATCTCGATGTATCTTGATGGATATGAACGGGAAACATCAAGATACATGCGAGATACATGCACGATACATGCGCGATACATGGGATACGTATCCTGATAACAAACCCCCCCCAAATTCGATAACAAACCCCACGTCACCCGTCACCGCACACCGGTCACCCGCTCCGCCCCCCCCCGGCCCCGGGCGCCCCGCCCCGGGCGCCGCTCCGGTCGCGAAAAAGTGGGTCGTCTGTCCCGACTCTCATGCCATTGAGAAGTGGACCTCGAGTCGTTGAGTGTGAATTATGAGTAACTGTGAAGTGGCCGGCAATTGCGTCAATCTTTCTCAGCGTCGCTTTCCAACTGGACCAATGCACATGTTGGCCCCAGCGTCTGGGCTAGCACCCGGGAGCTCCAACACATCGTGTGGGACCAGCGTGTGCGACGAAGAGTGCGAGTATTGCGAGCATGCGGCGATCCAGGTACCCATCTGTGAGCCTCGTCCATGTTTTGATGTTCCCTCAGGGCAGTGTGAGTGCCCGCGCCTCTCCGAGGAGACCCTCGTAGCCGTGGGTGCGGTGGTGCTATGTCTCGTTCTGCTGCTGCTCGCGATGGCGATGTGGCACTGGCAGCGCTGCGACTTTCGCCCCACCACGGTCAACATGACCGAATACCACGAGGGACTGCTCCCCAGCAATAGCGGCGAGACGGGCCCCAGGTTGACGTGGTCGCGGCCGACACGCGGACGCACGTCGATCGACTCGACCGTCTCGTGCATCGTCTGCATGGATTACGCGATCAACTGCGTGCTCATGCCGTGTGCCCATGAGGTCGCTTGCATGCGGTGCTCCCAACATTTGAGGGTGTGCCCAGTCTGTCGGACGGCAGTGGAGTCGACGATGAAGATCCAGATGGCGAGCCAAGACATGGTGCTCGCGGCGGCGCTCGAGCGCTCGCGTGAGGAGGGCCTCGCGCTTGACGTCCTCGCGGGCACAGACGCAGAGATGAGTTCTGTGGTAGAAGATTCCCACTGGCGGAGCAGGGCAGAACACGAGCACGCACGCGGCGGCAAGGCATCGGCCGAGGCCTCGGCGGCCGAGGCGGCGGCGGCCGAGGCGACCGACACCGAGCAGCAGCTGCCGAGCGTCGCCGGTGCCGAGCAGGCGACCGCCGCCGCCGAGGCCGAGGTCGCTACAGGAGCAGCAGCAGCAGCCAAGTCGGTGGAGATGCTGTGCCTGCGATGCGGAAAGCTGCCGCCAAACTGCTTGTTCGTGCCGTGCGCACACAAGGTGTGGTGCGTCGACTGCGCGGCCGAGCTGCCGCCGGCGTGCCCCATCTGCAACACAGGCATCAGCCAGAGCCTGCGAACTTTCCACAAGCGGCTCGGCTGAGGCTCGCTGCCGCCGTGCCCGACGCCCAAGAGGCCCGAGCTCGACGCGGTCTCAGGTGAGACTGAGAGGTGAGACTCAGATACCCAATTTTGCATACTATTTTGGCATTCGGTCTCCTATTATTTTCACTGTCGTCGTGACTTGTACCACTCACACTGGTCATCAGCAACGCAAACCTGCTCCTTTTAGCTTTTTGGCGACGCGAGTACGACCCCCGCGTTCCGTGTACAACGTTCTACGATCTACCGGACCGTACGACCGCAGAAGCGCAGCGTCAGAGTCACGCTCCGTGGTCCGTTTCCGCCGGTCCGACTCGACTGCAGCGGTCTCGCTCACTCGAGCCACAACCAGTGAGGCGCATGGGCTATATACACCCGTCTTCGCCGACGTGAAGGGAAGACCGAGCCTGTCTTGGCGATCAAACTTCGTTGCGAATGCCATGTGGGAGAGAATGCCTGGTGCGTACTTGTCTGCAAGCTTCCTGCCCGGTCGAATGAGTTGCGGGCCTTCGAGCTTACCCTGATCGACCATGTACTTGAAGTACAGATCGTCAAACGTGTTGATTCCCCACGAGTCGATCATCTGATTGCGCAGCGCGTACTCGTAATCGGCGTGTGCCTGCTGCAAACGCCGATTCACATACTCAGGGTACACTTCCATCAAAAACTTCATACTACCGGGCTGGCGGGGATCGATGAAGGATTCAACGTACTGGTCAAACTTTGCGAGCTCGGACGTGTCCTCCATGTACTTGAGGTACTGGACCTCCTCGTCCGTGATCGGATCGGTGCGCTGGACGCCCGGGGGGGCGCCCAGCGCAGCGACCGCATTGTTGATACCGTCTCGGACCGCCTGGCGTCGGGCCATGTTATCCTTCGCCGCCGAGGGTCCCACATACGACACGGGGAGTTGTGAGGTCCCATTAGGATAGTACACTGGTAGGTTTGAAGGTCGACCACCCGTGTCACTATTGATGTAGTTGTGTGGTAGATACATGCCATCGGGGTAGCTCGGCGTCACGTACTGTTGAGTGAGTTCCAAGGACCGGTCTGCGTTTTGGGTTCCCATCGTCGCACTGGTTCGAGCTCCACTCGACCCTGAAATTGACGGCATGCCGCTCGGTGCAGCATCAAGCCCTGCAGTAGCCATGAGATTCTACATCTGCGACTTGGAAAATCAACAGTCTTCGGTTTGAATCTTGAACCAGAGTCCGACCTTTGAGGTATTCGTCAAGACGGGCTGAAAGGTTCCGGTCGCAGGGTCGTACTTGCGCAGCGTCACGGTCATCGCCGAGAGGTGGCGCGGCGTGAAGACGTGCGTGTGGATCGGCGTGTGGACGTACCCGAGCGTGCCGAGCACGCAGAAGACCTTCTCGCGCAGCGTCTGCTGCGTCGCATTGTGCACGATCGTCGTCGTGTTGCCCTCGACCTCATCGATGCTCAAGAGGATCGGCTCCATAATACCGACGGTGAGAAATTAAGCGACGGTTACGCTCTTGACCTCCACAGCCGTCGTGTTTGGCAACCGATGCAATGTCACTGAACTGTAAATCTGATCAGTACCGCGCGTCAAGACCAAAATAAAGACCGCAGTGAGAAAGTTGGTACCATCCGCGTCGTAAGCCGGGTGGTTCAACCAAAAGTCTTCAAATTCTACTCGCTCTCCGTTTTGACTGGAATCTAGAGTTAAGGCGTCAAGTCCAGTGAAGGGAATTGTGAATTTCCCTGTACTGGCGTTAAAGACGCCATCGGGTGTATCGTTACTATTTAACAAATGAACAGTATAACTACCCGTACTCGGGACATTCCAGAATGGTATGACCATGGCATTGTCCGATGCAGTTACAACCTCATGGGCTGCGAGGTTAGCCCACATCAGAGGACCGACTGGCCCCTGCGCGCCGGTCGCGCCGGTCGCACCGGTCGCACCGGTCGCACCGGTCGCGCCCTGTACACCTTGCACGCCTTGTGGACCTTGCGCGCCGGTCGCACCGGCCGCGCCCGTCGCGCCGGTCGCGCCGGTCGCCCCTTGCAGAGTCGCGTAAACTGTAGGCGTCACGTGAACTTCCACTGGTCGCAGCATCGCCACTTAGTTATCAGAAGAATAGATACTCATGGTTTGGGGACCCCCGTCGGTGTTACTAACGTGACCTTCAAGGGTTCGAAGATCTCGTAGTGCGAGAGCTCGATCGACGTCGCGACCTTGCGGAACCCGAGGTCGAAGCGGTTAAAGGGACGCGACGGATCGTAGACAACGTACACGTGCTCGATGCCCATGTGCTCTCTGATGGGTTTCAGAAGATTAAGCTTCTAACTCAAATGCTTGGGGCAAACTTGCGCGCCTTCGCCAGTCTTGGCGTATTTGCGTGGCACGCTCGTATCGCCGCCGTGTTTCTGCCTCTCGTGATCGATTTGCAGCCAAAGCAGATGGAACGGCACGTGGATCGTCCACCATCATGCTTAATGGCGACGAGACTGGTGCCGGCGAATACGCTAATGACGAGAACGCTGAATTCGGTGGCGGAGAAATCGATGGCCATGGCGTGCCTCGTGGCGGTGGTGCAAAGGGCCCCGTCGGGTCTGGTGTAGGAATTGCGTAAACGGGAAATCTCGAGTCCTGTGGTGAAAAGACCGACAACTCTGATGTAGATCCTCGCGTCGGTCGTAACGGCGTCACCAGGTCTGACGGCATAGATGATCGCCTCACCGGCACCCGATTCGGCGAAGTGGTTGCGCCCCGCCTAAGCCTCGATAGAGTGAGGTCTACCGACTCTGGAGAAGGAGCATCAGGATCGAGCCCGGAGAGAGTAACACCTTCGGGATCTTCGTCGAGACGCAAAGTCATCGGCGAATAAGCATCCACAGCCATACCCGCGCGAGGAGCACGCAAAGCCTGTCTGTCAAAGTCATCAAATGCCTGGTTAGGGTCATTACGCGCGCGAGGAGCACGCAAAGCCTGTCTGTCAAAGTCATCAAATGCATCATTAGCACGCAAAGCCCGTGTGTCAAAGTCATCAAATGGATCAGAACCATTCGCAGGCTCGCCGTCGCTGCCATCGTCATCGTAATCGTCCCAATTGATCGTGTCGGGGTCAAAACCTAACGGGTTATCATCATCGGGGTCGCCACCCCCAATACCCCGTATCTCATCTGACAGCAGTGCCCTTAACTGATCATTCACCGCCGCTGGCGACGGTGCTGCAGGCGGTGGGGAGAATGGAATCAAAAGACCACCACCACCGCCACCGCCACCGCCACCACCACCGCCACCGCCACCGCCACCGCCACCACCACCGCCACCGCCGCCACCGCCGCCGCCGCCGCCGCCGCCGCCACCAAACCAACCACCACCACCACCACCACCGCCACCACCGCCACCAACTCCATATCCATAGCCACCTGCAAGGTATGGTCGGTCTGGGTGATACTGGGTGTCGTGTTGCATGTGGATTGGCCCGGCACGGAAAGGTATGTCAGTGTTAGCTGGCAATACTGGTGAGGGGTTTAAGCACTCCTCAGGCCCGATGGGCCGAGCCTTCACCCAGTGCTTGAAGTACGCCCAAGCCTCCTCGAGATTCTGCGGACCGAGATGCGCCAGGACGTTGAGGTCGAGCGAGTTCTTGTCAACGCGCTCGGCCTGCTCGCGCAAGTATTCGCGCACGCCAGGCAAGTACGTCAGCTGATGCGGGCCCCACCACGTTGGTTTCCAGTTGTTCACGCGATTCCCTGTCATGTCCCGACGAACCGCGCCTCCTCGATTGTTGTCGTAGACTTGTGGATTCACGTTGTCATCATGCACACCCGCCAACCAATCCTTGAACTCCTTTTTCAGACACTCTTCTGCTTCGGCTTCGTACCCCTTCGTAGCGTTCTGTAAGTAGACCATCTCGTCGGTTACATTGACGAAGCCAGCCGCCGGCGCGTTGTACCGATTGCGTTCGAGCACTGTTGGATTTCGTGCGCCTAGTCGCTTTGCGAGGTACGCGGCGTCATAGTTCGGGTACGACTCGACCTTCTTCGCCTCGCGCAGCGACCCGATCGGCCCACCGACCTGGTCACTCTGGCGCGGCGTCAGGAGCGACAGCATGCTCACACGTCATGCATCAGAAAAGTAGCTCTAAGACTTCTTCACAAACCTACCAGTCACTGGATTACGGTGGTGCTTGCCTTCGTCGTACATCATCTTATGGATGAGCTTCTTCTGCGTCTTGTGAACACATGTCTTGCTTCCCGGCTTCTTCACTCGGTAATCCTTCAAACATTTCTTGTCTTGTTTTTCGTATCGCAGTGCGCCCACAATGTCTGCACGATACTTGTCCTTTTTCACAGTGCTTGCCAATGGCATTTTACATTTCCTTTTCAGAAAGTAACGCATCCTTACGGACACCTCACACCAGGTCGTCCCTGCTTCGTACCACCGCGGTTCGTTCGCTCGCCGGCCTTCAACCCCTTTCGTCCCTTACCACACTTCGACGGCCCGGCATACATCATCGCTACAGCATTGGCCTTACGTACTTTTCTTCCTCGCGCAGCTGCAGCGATCCTCGAAGCAGCCGCAGTAGTACTCGCGGCCTGCTTACGTGCAGCCATTCCTCGCGCAGCTGCAGCGATCTTTGAGGCCGCTGTATTGCCCCCTTCTATTCTCTTGAATCGGCCATTCCTAGTGTTGCGAGGAGGGGTCACCTTTTCTCCCGGTCTCGCAGCGGTGATAAGCACAGAACCACCAGTGCGGTAGGCACTGCGTGTGTTTCGTGCAGGTGGCATGTCTGGCAATAGCAAGCACCAGTTAGATCTTCTGATACTGCCGTAAAATGACGACGGCCACACTGCAGCAGGGCTCGCCAGAGTGGCACGCGGCGCGCAAGGGGAAGCTCACGGCCTCGAATGTCGGCGCTGCGCTCGGGCTCTGCTCGTGGACGAGCCGCAAGGTCGCGTACGAGCGCGCGATCGGCACGGACACGTTTGAGGGTAACGACGCGACGCGCTGGGGCACGGCGAACGAGCCGAACGCGCTCGTCGCCTACAGCGCGCACACGGGCAACCTCGTCGAGCCGACCGGCCTGTACGTGCACAAGCACGCAGACTGGCTCGCGGGCTCGCCGGACGGGCTGATTGGCACCGAGGGCATCGTCGAGGCCAAGTGCCCCTACTGGAGCAAGACGCCGCACCAGACGATCCCGCTGTACTACTACCTGCAGATCAACCTGTGCCTCGAGTGCGCGGACCGCGAGTGGTGCGACTTCATCTCGTGGAAGCCCGGAGCGTACAAGGTCATCCGCGTGACGCGCGACTGCGATCTGCACGACGTGCTCAAGAGCACGCACTACGCTCAGTTCTACCGAGCGATGTGCGATGGCGATGGACCGCCAAAGTTCGCAAAGGGCGAGAAGGAGATGATCCGCGAGATGGTCGAGGAGTCGCGGAACGCGCACATGGACACTGGCTTCTGGGACCGCGTCGAAACGCGCGCACTGCCACCGACTCCGGACGATTTTCCGGATTTGGAATGACAGATAGACCTTCGCATGTCACAACACTGGGTCGGGTACAAAAAGACAGGTTACTTATTCAACGGATTTGAGAGAGGGATGATTATCCGGAAGTTCCCCGACGAAGTGCCTTCGTTGGCCAATCTATCACTCCAAGCAATCTTCAAGGGCTACGGAACGCGATCGTTATGGGGTCCGCTTAAGGCTTTGATTGACATTCAAAGGAAATGGTTAGCACTACGATACGAAGCATGGATGCAAGCTGCGCAGACAATAACCGATTTCGTGCAAGGTCACATTCAAGGTTACCGGCCAATTCTTACTCCCGCTGATGTCGAGCACGTGAGACGGAATCGGCGGTTAGGGTTAGCCTTAAAGACGTCGCAGGCTCGTGTGCATACGCTTGCGATCACACAGAGTGTGTAAACTTCTAATTTTGGTATGAGAGTTGATGCCCGGTCCGATACCCAGAGACAACGACCCCCCAACTTGGATGTACTTGAATGACATTCTAGATAAGCGCGAAATAGGTGTGCGGAATCCTGCACTCTGGTTCAATTTAATACATCACAACTCAATAAAATGGGCGATGAGGATACGCCTATGGATTCGTCGTGCGGTGAATCGAGTCAGCATGCGTGCACCAACACCACAACACTCTAAAAGCTCCGACGACGCCTATGGCAAGAGGGATGCACTAAGGTGGGGCCTTCGAAACCCCCCCTCTGAAGGATCTACATGGCAGAGACGCCACGCTTATGAACGGTGGCTTGACCGCTTAGAGGATACCCCAATTACTCGCATCTGGCGGTAACCTCCTCGATCGTCCGTCCATTCAGCGCCCTCGCGCGCTCGTCCGGGAGCATGCGCAGGAGTCGGTTCGCTTCGACCGAGCTGTGCCGGTGCTCGAGCCAGTCGAGCGCGTGCTCGGAGTCGCAGAAGTACCAGTCGAGCGGCCCGTCGCGCAGCTTGAAGAGGTCCTGCATCGCCGCGCGCTTGCAGCACCAGCGGCACCACGAGCGCGTCAGGCGGCGGTAGGGCCGTGGTTTGACAAAAATGGTCATCTGGGTGCTCGCTATTTCCAAAGCACTCGGAAATTTCCAATTACTGTGTGCATATGAACAAGCGGCCGCGAGATCTCTTTGGGTTCGGGGAAGGGTGGAATCCCGCGGCTCCACCCAAGCGACAGCGTTCATTGTTCGAACTCACGACTCGTGCGATGACACGTGAACAACTCTCGCAAGTATCACCGTCGCAGTTCCCTAGTAGTGCAGTTGAGCCGTTGTTGGCAATGACCAATCACGTATTGAAAAAGGCGGTGCGCAAAGTTATTATTTTACTGAACGCAGCAAAGGCAGTCCCGGGGTACATCGCTGGCATCCCTCGCGCAGCATGGCACACACTGCTTGACCTGACTCCGACCACGACTGACGCTGACTTGAGTAGGGGCTTGTACCGAAACGTTAACTATAGATTTATACCTGGTTCGGTACATTTGGCCAGAGCTAGACCCTTCAGGGATCCCTTTAAGATAAGTCATTTAATCCCACCAGCTCCACAATTCAATGATCCTGATTGGAAGGTCGCTCTGAAACAAGAGAACAACGGCTACTATTTTATCGATACCTACAACATTGACAAAGGATTCCGATCTGTTAGGTTTCATTCACGCTAGGAAGCGTGAATTTCCAAGCGCTTGGCTGCAAATGTCGCGCGTCCCATCGTTGAAAGACCTCGCGTTTTCGGCGATACCGTCGCGCGTCCCGTCGTTGAAACAACTCGCGCGCGCTGCTCACACCGCAATTGGAATTGTGGCGGAGGAAGGGCGATTGGAAGATTCATGACATACCACGTCCACCATCAATCAGACTGAGGGACAACCCCGCCTCTCACTACTTACCCGCAACGGAGGACCAATGGGGGTTTCCTACTCAAGGACATGCGTGGAATTGGAATACAATGGCAATGGATTACGAGAGACGCATGGATGATGATTGGAGCCGGACTGACGTAAGGAAAAGATGGGAAAGATTCAACATCCCTCTAGGCTTCCTTGACGGAATGCCTAACTGGTGGAACACAACGTTTCCTCCAGGCATGAAGAATCGCGACCGTGAAGAAGATTTTGAACTGCGCCACCAATTTCCGTACATGATGCCATTTGGAAACAAAGTGCGAAGAGCTTAAGCGCCCAACACGACGCGGTAACCGCAATTTCCAACCCCTTCATGAAAATGACGTCTAATGTACCTTCATTACAAACTCTCGCGTTGCGTGCAATGCGTGTAGAACCACGAGGAATTGTTGGTCACTCGCAAAGGTTACGCCGCGAGCGAGAGTGGTTGGTATCCAGTGGGAATTTGTTTAACATGCCTGGGAACTGGACCGACAGGAACGTTTATGCATTCCTAGGTCCCGGGTATCTGTTTGGGTATCTAGTGAAGAAGATGTTGACGATGCGAGATTATGTCAAGGAAATGCTCAAAGCATTAGCCGAACGCGACCCAGGGCAGCTCTCTCTCACCCAAGGGGCAAATGGCTGGACGCTCAGCGGGACTAGGCCTGAATGGCAGGGCCCTGGTCGTGGTTCTCGACTTCGTCGCCCAGAACGTTTTTACGAGCCGACTGGGGGTGATTACCCTCCGCGACTCTGGGAGACGCATTTTTAGACGCCCAACACGGCACGTCACACCGGTAATTTCTAAAAGTAACTGTGAAACTTCATGGGAACTGGAGCGAGCGTATTAGCACTCAACCCTACCAGGCGCCTAGAAATGGCGATGGACGTCGCTTACCGTCGACAGGCACCTCCTTACGTTGCACCTCAACGTATGAGCCAACCCGATTACACACGAGGTGTTCCTCGTTCACGATGGTTTTCATTGGAAGACATTACCGCGAACACAACTGACGTTGACTTGAGCGTACGTTTATACCGGAACGTGAATTACATGTTCGTTCCTCTACTGGAGAGGGCCCAGGTTGCGTTTTGGTCTTATCCCTTTAGGATAGTAGGGTTAATAGGCCAACTCGGTGGTACTTTGAGGTTTTTATTACAATACACGATCGCCGGGACAACCATAACAACAAGAATGCCCATCAGTGACTTTGGAAAGATTACGTTTCATTCCAGATGAAATTAGAACGCCCAACACGACGCGGTAACCGCCATTTTCCGACATACATGTGTTACATCGATGCCGCCACGTCAGCGAGTATACCCACTAGATGCACAGGAATTCGTCGTACTCATGACCAACAAGATTCGTCAAATTCCACAAGATCTCATAAGGCTGCTTTGGGACACTTATTTGGAATTGCTAACCTTTACGCTGATCGACCGGACTAACAGACGTCGTTACATTATGAATAACATCGTGGAAGACGAGTTGGACTTAATGGGGTATGACGATCGCCGTTACGGACCTGGGTTCTAACACGCCCAACACGACGCGGTAACCGCCATATGCTGCAAGATGCCATACTGCAGTGTGAAACGTCCACAAAATTCACACGCGAGGCCCGACCGCGGCGCGTCGGTCCGAAACGGCGAGGTCGAGCTCATGAGTCGAGGTCGAGGTTCGTCGATATGGACGACCAGTGGACGTTTCAGTGTGAAATCCAAAAACGTCACCCCCTTCGCGACGAAACCTCGACCGACGAAACGACCCCCAAACCCGACCGACCTCGGCCGCATCTCGGACGAAACCGCGTGCTTGCATATGGACCAGTAACGTTCCCGCACTCTGGAGTGTCACGTATGTCTGCCAGTGTCAGACTCATGATTCAGGGTCATAGTGCGCGACGGGCTTCGTCAAGGGTTCGTCAGTGTCATCAACTAATTAAAATCTCGGAGATTAAATCTGAACCATATACGATTTATGTAGAATATAAGGGTGGATGGTGCATGGTCCGAGACTTTTCACGTTTTCAGACTTATTCTTTACCGCGTTTTAAGCTGATCTCGCCACTATTGTTGAAACACCATGACTACCTGAGTGTTAAAACCCTCCCCCAGGTCAAAATCTCGCGCACCACTATGTTGAAACACCAAAGGGTAACTACCTGAGTGTTGAAACCCTCCCCCAAGGACAAAATCTCGCGCAGATTCGCTACCTCGCTACATGTAGTCGCTAAGAGGACCACTTTACCCGTCTTAATAGTAGCCCATTTCCGGTCGGTCCCTTTGACCCGACCGTTTACACAAACGTACCTTACGTACCCGAATTTCGCTATGCAGCCACGCCACCGCCCACACGCCACCCCAGCCGCCCACCTGGGCCGGTGGGAATGGATATTCTATTAGCTAATTCTTACCCGTCTGCTGGCGGCCGCGGGCCGCTTAAACACATTCACTTAACACGCGGCGCGGAGCGAGGGCACCTTGGGTGGGGCGACCGAACACGCAACTATCACAAGGAATTTGTCCATTTTCAAGGACAAAATTGTATGTTTTGTTGCATGCTCCGCCGCGGGATGCACGCTTTGCGCAACATTCGGGTGCGGCCAGGCGTTTTTCGCTGTTTTGTTCGATTGTTCCGCAGTCATTCCCGACAGCCCCTTATCACCCCACATGGACGTGGGAGCCGCCAGTGGGGTTATGGCAAAGCTTGAGAGCATGAGAGATAGAACCTGCAGTGATTCCGCGTCAACCCGTGTGCTCTTCATGGCTCTCCATGGCCATGATTGCAGGTACGCTCGCCGTCACAGTGCTCGTCCTCTACGTGCTCCAACTTACCGGCGTCATCCACCTCTTTGATGGCTGAGCGCACGTTGCTGGCTTGCTGCATGCTGGGCCTTTGCCTCGCGGTCGCGCGTCGATTCTGTAGACGTTGAGGAGCGTAGCCAGCTGTACAAGGTCGACGCACTCTCGCGCACCTCAAGATCCATCCCTCCAGCTCTCGTGGCCGCCGCAGCTGGGACCGAGCTTGTAGAACATCTAGCACGACTCCCGCGTCTCTACGCACCCGTGAACCATCACAGATCGACAAGAGACACGCGAGAGCCATACAAGAGCCATCGGATGGCAACCGCATCCAAGAGCACACCTTCTGCGAGACTGCGACGCCGTGACCCTGCGTGTGAAAGCTCACAGTGGGCACGCGCACACCTCCAGTAACCTCCATGTCCATCCCTCCAGCTCGCATGTGGCCCCCGCAGCTGACCGAGCTACATCTTGCACACGATTGATCCGTCTCTGTGCAGCCGCTCAACGGATCGACGGCAGAGTCACAAGATCAATCGACGCGTGCAACCGTACAACTCACAAGGGCGTATAAAGGGCGTAGCGGTGTACAACTCAAAGCATCAAGTGGGCGTGAGGCTCCCCTGCCTTACCCCTGCCTTGTAGTAGGCAGAGACCATTCGTCATATGTACGTTTCTGTAAGTACTAGTAGGTGCTGTCTCTCATCCAATTGCACACGACAGACTCAGCTCCAGACCCAAGAACCCGACCCAAACTCAGCTTTGTGGAGCATTCGACCCATATTTGCATGCTCGACGATCCTGCGTGCCTCACGTCGATCTCTGTGACGCTGAGCAGCGCCGCACACAGACGCAGCGTCCGTGCTAGATAGTGCTTGACACATCTATAGGGGTGTTTCAGCGGCCGCAGGAAGCAGCGTCATGTGCGGGCGGTTCTGACGTGACGTGCTTGTGTATCGTCTGAATGTACGTTGGATCGAGTTAAAGCGGCGTGTCCTCGATGTGCACCGTTGCATCGTCGAGCATGCAGATGGGTTGCGTCGAAGGTCGCCGCACCAACCTTGCTCATGTGTGCTTCTCTGTGCAACAAGGCCTATTCGAAGTACCTAAGTACGCATGTTCTTGGCGTGGGGCAGTGAGCGTAGGACGCGGCGTCCTCGATGTGCACGTGCATCGCACGGCGTCGTCGTTCGTCGAGCATGCTGATGTGTCATCGAGCAGACTCAGGCAGCATCATCTGTGCTGATGCGAGCAGGTGCGAGAGGCGACTGATCTGCGTCAGTGCTGTGCTCGCTCTCCCTTGCTCGCTCAGGGCCACCAAGCGTCGCTCGACAGGCGCAGCGCCCATCCGAGACGCAGCTAGCGTGGTCTCGCATGAGCAGGAAGCGGCGGAATGAGATCCACACGTGAGGCTCGCAAGGTCAACCTCCTCGCAAGATCAAGCATGAGACCTCTGCGACCCACATCTGCATGGTCGATGACGCAATGCACGTGCAGATCGATGTGGCCCCTTGCTGCGGCCACAGACTGCTACACGCGTATAGACGCGTCTAGCACGAGTGCTGCGTCTGTGTATGGCTGCTCAACGTGACCGATCAACGTGAAGCTCGCACAAGGTCAACTTCCTCTTGCAAGACCACAAGCACGGTTGATGCGGCCTGCGACCCACCTGCATGGTCGACGACGCAAACACGCAATGCACGTGTGCAGATCGATGAGGCTGCTTCCTGCGGCCACTGCTACACGCGTAGAGGCGTCTAGCACTAGTCTAGCACAAGTGCTGTGCGTCTGTGTATAGTTGCTCGACGTGACACACAGAGAGCTCGGAAGAGCTCGCACTTGCGCGCTGCGTCGTCAAGCATGCATCAAGCATGCACACATGACTTGAAGGTGTATTGAAGGTGGCGGCACCATCAGTGCTGATGGGAGCACACGCATACGCCAACGTACAAGCATGTGTCAGGCCAAGCTTAACATCAACAATAATGCTGTGTGCGAAAGGAGAGTCGACTCACCGCTTGCTAACCGCTTGCATCTTTACTCATCTTAGCGGCGACGTTAAGGTTTGACTCCAGAAGAACTGTGCAGGCCAAACGGGAGGTGCGAGGCGATTGATCTTGTGTCAGTGAGTGCCGTCGCTATGAGCCACCAAGCGGCGCTCCACACAGGCGCAGCGTGCGCTCGTCCGAGACGCAGCTCTGCGCGGTGCAGCGGCCGCAGGACGCGGCGCGCTGTCGATCTGTTTTTTGAACCTCTCGCTCGAGCATGTTGCCCGCCTTGGTAACCTTTTTCGCATTTCGGAGTGAAACATGGTGATTTTCGGACCTGCAATGGTCCCTTATTGATTACCCTTATATGACGCATTATGGGCACTTTGATTCATGCGAGTACATGTAATGCGACGCTGATCTTGGTTGATGTGCTTCAAATCTGTGTGTCGAGATCCGCAAAATCTTCCTTTATCAAGGTGTTAGGTAACCCCTACACCACACACATGACCCTCCGGTACCCAGGGCACCCAGCTCTAACCCATTGCTCTAACCCTACGGGTAAGCCGATCGGATCGAGACGTAATCGAGACGTGCCTCATAATTTTTCCGCGACTCACGTTTTTCGAGCGATTCATCTGGCCGCGAAGCGGTCCCGATGACGTTGAGACACTTTGGACGAGCGGACCTACTCGTTCACAGATCGATTATGTTGTAGGAGTGCAATCAAAAAGCCGTCGGCGTCGCGGTACTTCAGACTGTTTGTTACAAACAGTCTCCGTCTGCCGACCACTCCACTTGAAAGAGACCATACTTCTTCGTTTTCGTAAAGACTTTGCGAAGAAACGTTCTTGTGCAGCTGAGCTCCCAGGTCCCAGCTGCACACTTTTACAGAAATTTCCAGCCATTACGTCTTACTAGCCTCCACATGAAGTAGTCATCACTTTTACCGTTCGTTATTCTAAGTTAAGACCTTAACGCGGTTATAAGATGGGCAGGGGAAAGGCGAGAGGAT
>ENA-UOUZ01001565-UOUZ01001565.1-mixed-culture-metagenome-genome-assembly--contig:-NODE-1565-length-14497-cov-151.718599_pt1 | contig 14497 bp, 9 predicted proteins | sample MGYA00238154_ERZ761575 | MGnify/ENA primary metagenome ERZ761575 (study PRJEB28896, sample SAMN07631632) | mixed culture metagenome | isolation source: Freshwater growth medium | place: USA...
TCGCTTCGACGATCCAACTACCTTCAGAGCCCCCCCCCTGTGAGTATGACCCCCCCAGTATCGAGGTCGGAGGTGGAAGGGTAAGCATATTCCCCCGTGTTCAGAATACGAACCTCGCGAAGAATACTGTGGTGAGTCCCTGTTCGCGTATGATCTCGTACTTCGGTGCTCAGAAAGTTGGTTTCAAATATGGATGCGCGTAACCTTGCTGCGGATTTATGTTACTCACCTGTATTCTTCCTCGTAGCTCGCGTTGGCGGTGCGCAGCGGCCTCATGTCCACGTTGCCCACGCGTCCTCGCCAGGGCCAGCAGTCTGCCGGCCAGGGCCAGCAGATGCAGCAGCCCGAGTCCCGGCAGCATTCGCACGCGTCGCCGCCATTCCAGTCGGCCCTCGGATCCATGCTGCTCCGGCTGCTGCCTCCGCAGCAACACGTGAGCGGCTGCCTGCGGAGCACGAGGAGCGCGGCGACGGTCGGCAGCAGCTCGGGTATCATCACCCCGAGCGTGACAGTAGAGATAGGGCCGAGCGGGGGCCAGTCGACCGCGAGAGCCTCGCGCAACAAGACGTACGCGCGGCTGAGCGAGCAGATCGAGAAGACGGCCGCCGCTAGCGTGACCTTGATGACCTTCTCCCGTGCATACGATCGGAGCGCGGGCTCCATGTCGGCGATGCTGCGGATCTTGCCTGAGACGGCGAGGCCGGCAGCGGTGGACGAGATAGCAAGGAGCGCCGAAAAGCCTGCGGACATGCGCCGGTGGGGGGCGGATGGGCAGCGCTGAGCTGGTGAACAGCAGAGGGGCGCACACCCGCTGATGCGCAGAGGCGACAGTGCGGGCAAGCGGCTGGTGCCGTGTGTAGCGGCAGGCACTCACCTCCACCGCTGAGCGCAAAGAGCCACTGGGCAAGGCTGACTGTCTCGGGCAGCGGTTCGTCCGATTCGAGCGCGCTGCTGCCGTCGTCGCGCTGCCACAAGAGGAGTGGCACGAGCGTGCCAAACGACAGGACGGCATTGATCGTGTTGACTGCGATGAAGGGAGGGCCGATGTGGTAGAAGAGAGCGGAGTGCGCGCGCATGGCCGTCGGCTGCACGGAGGGTTTGGCCATCATCATGTAGGTGGAGTCAACCCAGCCGCACACGAGCATCGAGAAGGCGAGGAAGTGTAGGCAGAAGGCGGCCCGAGTGAGCACGATCACTGTGAGTGAGCGCAGCACGGCGGTGGCATCCGTGCTGCGAGCCAGCTCGGGATGCTCTCGAATGCGCAGCAGCAGAAACGTACACCATGCGAGTCGCACGGCGAGGAGCAGCGTGAACAGGCCATAGGAGAAGCGTCGCAACGAGCGGCGGCGCCAGCCGTGCTTGTGCACTGAATGTCCCGTCCATATGACGACCAGGGTGAAGCCGAAAGCATACATTATTAGCATGACTGTGACGAGGGTGGAGAACGGCGGCACGAGCAGGCCGAGGTCCCATTGGTCTAGTCGGGCGACACGCACGTCCATGGTCTTGGAGAGTCGACAAAGACGGCACACTACTCTCGTTCCTGTGAACGTTAACACGACACAGCGAACCCGCGTTCCTGTGAACGTTAATACGACGCTGGTCGGTACCTTGTGTGTCGATTCAACTGACCCTTTCTCAATACGACACACGCGAGAACCCAGGAACACTCACACACCTGACTTGACCCCATTCGAGACACGGAGCATGCGCGCTCGCGGCGTTGAGGTTGGTTTGGGCGCGACGTCTGCTTGGATGGCCCATATCGGATGCTTGGCGGTCCCCATGTGCGACGTGTGGTCCGCGTGATGTGCCGGTGTGTCCCGGGATCCCGCCGGTGTTTTTGATCAAGAAAGTAAGTGGTTAAGTAAGTGGAAGTCGACTATAAGACGAGAGAGGCATCCGTATTCATGATCATGTACCGTCTGTCTCGTGTGTCCGCGCTCCCCCGGGGTGTTTTCGAACCGGCATCGGTACGTCATGTACCGCGTGTACCGGCATCGGTATTCAGTGTGCCATCATACGACGATGGCAAGGTAGGAGACGTGAGCAGTGGCGCCGTTGCCGCCCGCGTCGGGCGCATGAGCTGCAGCCGCGGCCGTCGCGGCGCCTCGACCTCCCTCGCGCGCAGGTTGAGGCAGATGACCATGGCGGAGACGTTGTCGTCTACATGGCGCTTGAGCGCCACCTCGACCAGCTTGTCACTTGCCATCGTCGCATCGCCATCGTACGCGTCGAGTTCCGCACGCGCGAGCTTCACCGCGTCCTGCGGCTCCACCACTCCCCACAGGCCATCCGAGCCGAGGATGAGGAACTCGTCTTCGTCATCCAACGGCTGCGCGATCACGTCTGGCTGCGCGGAGAGGCCGGCGGGCTTACGCCCCTGTAGCCCGTCGAAGTCTCCGAGCGCGCGCGCGACCTCGAGGAATCCCCCCAGCCTGTTGCCCTCGACGTGGCCGCCGTCCGCGAGCGCGCGCGCGCGCTCGTTCGGATCCACGAGCGAGTGGTCTACCGTGAGTTCGAGAGCACGCCCAGCGCGACAGAGGACCGCGCGGCAGTCGCCCAGCCACGCCAGGTACATCGAGTCAGCCGCAAGCAGCAGCAGCAGTGCCGTCGAGCCGCAGCAGCTCGGTCGCGACGGCGACATCGATCCCGCCCCAGCTCTGCCACCATCGCAGCCGGCTGCATCGCCACCGCCACCTGCACTGCTACCTCCTCCATCGCCACCGCCGCCGCCGCCGCCGCCGCCACCCGTAGTGTTCGCGCTCATTTGCTCATGGAGTAAGGCGGCCTCGGTCTTGCGAAAGCCCTCGCGCAGCGCGGTGACGGCATCGCCACGCCCAAAGGCGGGTGAGGCCATCACGTTGAAGTGCAAGTGCTCGCGGCAAAAGAGTGCCGCGTGCGTGCCGCCGTGGCCGTCAAACACGCCACAGAACGCAAATCCCTTTCCCGCCGGCGCGTGCACAATGGTCGCGTCCTCCATGTGCGCGCACCCGCCGCGGTCGGCGGAGCTGCCAACCTTGAGTGCACGGCTCAGGATCTTGGCCAATGAACCAGTGGGCATCGCGCGCGACGGGATGCTCTCGAGCCCACTGATGCTGCTGCCGGCGCTGCAACCGTTAGCGGTCGCATTGCGCCCGCTGCCACCGCGCAGGATGCGCAAAATCCCAATCTGTAGCTCACCATGCTGCACACGCTGCGCAATTCCCGCCGCCCACAACGTCGGCGGCCCATGCTGCACCACCCTTGCGCCCTCGAGCACCACGGTCACATCAACGGCGGCGCCCGCAGATGGCTGCGCCTGCAAAGCGCGCATGTAAGCGGCGGCGAGCGCCGGCGAGAGAAGCGGGATGGCGCTCAGAAGCTGCGGCGCGCCTGCGGGAACACGCAGCTGCCTGATGCTGCCTGGCGTAAGCTCGACCAGCTGCACGAGCGGTGACGAGGCGGAACTCGCTTTCATATGGACAGCTTGATAGCGCGGCGCGATCTCTGTGTGGTGGGGCCACAGGCACGACCTTTACAACTGTGAGTGTTGGTGCCTTCTCGGCCGTGCGCGTGTCTGTACACATCCGTGTGCCCTTGTGCGCCCGCGTGTCCCGTGTGTGTCCCGTGTGTGTCCCGGCTCCCCCCGGTGTCTTTTTACCGAATCGGGCCCCTTGAATCGGGCATGTGTGACAAGGTACTTCGCTCTGACCCTTGAACAGTTGAACTAGTACCATCAAGGCTTCAAGATGCGGAGTGCGGGTCTTGAGTTTGCGTTCACGTGTCACACTATCACACACACCACGCGGCCCACCCCACGCGCACGACAGCATGGTCCAGTTGTCCTAAAAATTGTAAAAAAATTGTCCAGGCCCTCGGTTGTCCCACTCATGTGAACACATGTAGTGGTGTGAATTAATACACGTGCGTGAGTATTCACAATGTTAATGACTTCATAACGCTTGACTGTACTGTACCGGTATTGAACAGCAGCAGCAGCAGCAGCACTGTATTCACGGTCGTGCCGTTTATTCATATCCGGATATGGACGCTTGATTCAACGGGGGGCGGCTCTCACTTCCGATGACAGCCACGACCCTGCTGGTTGCTGCAGGGCCGCGTACAAAGTTGACTGTCGGGAAAGCGGGGTTCGAGGTGTGGGTTTTTACTAAGGGGGGTCTAGTTAGTGTGCACCAAACTGCAGACCGTACCGTACCGTTCTAGTACACGTCCATCCATTGGGGATGTACGTCAGAACCTCGGGTGCGTGCGTGTATAGGTATGGCCCGGTCACCAAAAGCAAACTTTCCTAAACACTAACCTTCGGTTCACCTCCCTGGTCACTTTCCTAATGTTCACTATGGTTGCGAGCGACCTAGTGTACCCACCAAATACATCCCCCGGCACCCCCCCTGCACACTTCCGCATCCCACTGTGCTGCCTACAGCTGAGAGGTGCCCCATCGCTCAGGTTCCAAGCAAGAGAGCCATTTGCGTCGCTCCCTCCGATTACCCCCCGATCGCCGTCCCACCGCGACGCGCGTCACCCTGCAGACCCCCTCGCACAGTCTGCACGCGGTCGATCTTAACGAAATACAAGGGTACTTCCCGTCTTATCGAAGAGACCCTCGCAGTCGGTTGCAAAGGCAGACGAAAAGCCTTCATAAACCGAACCAGACCCATGCATACCACAGTTGGCATGAAATTGTTACGTCAAAAGATTGCCTTCGCATCTTTTATTTATAAATTGAAAACGTGGCACGAGTTCTGCTTCTAGGTGAGAAAAAATGCGTGTTCAGCTGCTGCGCTGCGCTGCGCGCGCAACGTCTCAAGGTAGTCTCAAGGGGCGGGGTCTCTCACCTGCCCACATCCCCGTGGGTCGTACTCCTCTGGCCGCCGCCGTGCAAGCAGGCCACGCACTGAAAGGCTAGAACGGTGCAGAGCCGACCGTTATCTACGACAGTAGTACAATTCACATGACGGCTTACATAAATCGTGCCTCGCTTGAGGCTTGCACAGCTGACCACTTCCGCCTGGGACAATGGACAATCGAGAGTTCAGAGCGAAACAAGACGCAGAGTTGTCGCACGCACACGTACAGCAACATTACTTGCCTGGAGGACGTCACATTGCTGCAGCTTTGCAAGGCGCTTGACTACCGCTCGGCATTGCTGGTGGGTGACTCGATTATGCTGGCGCTATGGGCCGCGGTCCCGCTATTTGTACAGAAACCTGCCACTCAGATTGGGCCCTGTACAACCGGAGAGGGCAAATGCTACGGAGTGTGCTGCCGCGCGTGGATAATACCATGCGCCAACGGCACACAGCCAATCAAACTCACCTTTGCAAGACACAACCACCTGATCGGCCACCATATGTATAAACCTGTGGACTCGCGTGTGGATGACTCATGGCGTGACCCAAGGACACTTGATCGGCACCCGTGGTTGATCCTCTCAACAGGTGCTCACCTTACTGAAGTACCGGACCACAACCGCAGCGGTACCTTTGAACTGCGGGCCGCCGAGCTTGCCAGCTCCCTCTATAAGACGCACCCACATCGGCTGATCTATGTCAAGCCGCAGTGGGGTGTGGACCCATTTTATAAAGATGTGCATGGGCCAACGGCACCAGTGCTACCCAACATCACCTTCAGGTGGGATTTGTTGCCTGCGATTGGTACAGCCTACTCTAAGGCGCTGGAAGCGATGGGAGCTGTGACAGTAGACCCTACGCTCGCACTCGCACAACGGTCTGACTGCCGTGCTGACTTCCTTCACAGCGCTGCGGAGGTGTATGCTCAGTCCACCTGGCGCCTTGTGCAAGCTGCGGCGGCACTGCTGACCATGCGGCTATCCGATAGAGTCTAGAGACGGGGGAAGCGCAGACGGGGGCGGAGCGGTAGCGCGGCGGACAACGGTTTCTCTCAAGGCGGGAGAGACGGGAGTTGGGATGCGAGTGTATGCTGTATCGCGCTTCGATTCGCAGCGATCGGCGTCCGGTCCCGGCAGAGCACACGGCGCGGCGCATCTGGACGGGAGACGGTGCAACTGGGAGTGGCGATGACCGGATGCGGGATCGGATCATGGCACGAGTCTGTGTCGTGTCGGTGTCCTGCACAATTTTGAATATACTTGCATGGATTAGATGGATATAAAAATTGCGTTTGTAGAAGCTATTGGGCTTTCGAGCACTCTGTCTGGCTTAAATTTTCTACGGTAATGAATTCATAATGACACACCGGCGCAGCGCTGTAGGTGGCGTAGGGGGGACCGACCGGGAGGTGGGGGTGGGGGCCGGATCCTTGAAAATCCTCGCCGGTGTGTTAGTCCACTGAGCGACGCGACCACTGCGTGGCAGTGTTTCGTGTGGAAGTGGCTGGTCGGTACCTTGTGTGTCGATTCAACTGACCCTTTCTCAATGAACACAGCATGCTGCCTGCGGCGAACGAGCTCTCTCTCTGAGACAGCCACGACCCTGCTGGTTGCTTCAGGGCCGCGTACAAAGCTGACTGCCGTGCCATCGGTTACAAGCGCAACGACGACGGCCGGGAGAGTGATAGCATGCTCAGTTTCGGCAGCGCTTGGAGAGTGGACCTTTCGGTGCACTTTCGGTGCAACGGGATGGTGTCGTGCACCTTGCTTCCCATCCGATGTTCACTTGGATCAACAATTCTGCCCAGGGGCTCGGACTACACGCCAGTGTACACGCCAGTGCAGATTGCAGCCAGAAGTGGCTTGGCGTCCACAGCGGCGTCAGCCTTGGCCGAGCTCGCCGCCGCAACCAAGCATCGCAAGGCGACGGACGTTTGCGCCACGTCGCCGAAATTGCCAGTCGCCGCCGCACCGCCCAAGGCCGCCGTCGCCGTCACTGGACCCGCGCCGCCGTCAGCCCCGCTGCCAGCAGCCCCGCCCTCAGCTATGAGCATAGAACAGCTGCTGACGGTCGTCATCACCAGCTCGCCGGTTCGTTCAAATCCGAGCACCCGCATGCTGCTCGAATGCCTGACGTCTCTGGACATCCACGGAGACCTCTCGCAGTGCCGGAAGCTGATCATGTGCGACGGCTTCAAGGTACGGGAGCAGAGCCAACGCAAGCTGGGCATCGTCACCGACGAGGAGGCTGTTCTATATCGCGAGTACATCCAGTCCATCGCGTGCATGTGCAGAGAGAAGAGCACACTCCAACGGACTCGCGTCGTGCAGCTCGCCAAGTGGCAGGGCTCGGCGTATGCCATCCGCGAGGCGATCGAGGGCCACGTGCAAACGCCCTTTGTGATCATCGTGCCTCACGATTGCATCATCGCTCGGCCAGTTCGGCTTGACGCCGTCGTTGCCATGATGCATGCCAACGCCGACCGCGTGAATTACGTCAAGATTGGGCAACCCAAGCACAAGGACTACGCTGAGGCTGTATGCGCACGCGTGCCTCGATCTCGCCTGGGACCACATGGGCCTTGCTGGCAGCGCCTGCTTGCCCGCCTGGTTCGCTCACCCGCGGCGTGGCTTCGAGTCCTGTGCGTGCAGGTTCTTAGCCGGTACGGGGTGCGGCTCGAGCCGACGCCGATGAGCACCTACGCGCCGTCTCCGTCATTGGGGGCCGTGGCGGAGGCATCGGCTGAGATGAGCCTGACCCCGATGCTGTGCTACAAGGATAACATAGCGATGGTCAGCGTGCGCTTCCTGACCGAGCACGTCTTCACGCCCAGCAGCGGCGTGAGGCGCGGCACCTTCATTGAGGATACATTCGGCAAGAACTTCCAGATGCGCTCGTGGTTGGTTTCGGCCGCGTGCGCCGCCAAGCAGCCGCCGTCGAATGGATGCTTCTTGCTCGGCGACGGGCGCGCCGAACCAATGATACGTCACCTCGATGGCAAGACCTACCTTGACCCGGAACAGCGGGTCCGAGCTGGACTCAAAGCATACGAAAATGGACGGGACGGCTACATCGACTGGACTGTTACACTGCGCCTGGCGAGCTTGGCTGCGCAACAAGAGACACTGAAGGCGGTGGAGGCGGAGGAGGCGGAGGAGGCGGCGGAGGCGGCGGAAGGGTGTGCGGTGGAGGACGACATCGAGGACGAGGGGAGTGAGGCAGACTCGGAGACGCTCGATGGCCCATGCACATGACCTTTTCGAACGAGCTTTGGGCTGGCCCGCCTATTCGCCATTCTCGTCCGTGGGCTGGGCATGAATATGTTATCACGCCGCGGGAGCTCGCCACGGCACGAGTTTCATAGGGTCGCAATTGTACGCTTCATCTGATGCCATCGGCAATACGGCTTGTCCCACTCATGACTCATCTAGCTTCATTTGCGAGTGCGTTCCGGCTTCCGCGTGAACTTCTGCGTTCTGGGGCGTGATGCGGCGCGTGCCGTTCTTCCCTCTTGGCCTCTGCTGCCTTCACCTCTTTCTGGTGTAAAAGTACCGTCTTTAAGTTTGGAAGTACATTCCCAGCTCTGTGCTTCGGCCATGGCTTCGGCTGATCTGTTCTCGAGGGCCGGGCTTCCCCCGCGCCCCGGCCCGCCTAATATTGTGCGCTGTAGCGTGTACGAGTCCTAGTGTCGTCACGCCGCGCAACTCGAGCACTATGATACCGTACAACTTTCACAGTTCACATAACGCAAGCCACTGCACCGGCCCACCGCGTCTCTTTTTGTTCAAAGAACGAACAAACTTCAACGCAAAGCAAGCCGGGCTGCTCCGCGAAGCGCTTTGTCAAAGATGAATGCCCAGCTCCCTGAAAACGCCAGCCTCTGCGATGGCCTATCTCCGGCATAACACGTGCAAAGAGACCGGCGGCGCGTGCCCGGTGCCGCGGCCCGATGGGCGTGCAAGCTACTATCTGTCACATTCTGGACCTCGCCCTCGCCCTCGCCCATCCACGCAACCGGCATGTATTCCCGCCGTGAGCTCCGGTAGCTCCGGCTCGGAGACGCCCCGGCGGCCACTTGCATGCATCGCGGTCCTCGCCTCGTCCGTCCTACTCGCCACCACCAGAAGTCGCGAGGTTGATGGAACGCCCCAAACCGACGAGATTGCCGGGAGGTGGCGAGTTGGCGATTCGCACCCCGTTGCGAGGTGAGACGAGCGGCACGCTGTGCACCGCGCGCAAGGGCGGAGGGGGGGGCAGCGGCAGCGGCAAGGCGCTCGCGCGTGTCGGGTCGCGCTGCCCACCCGCGTGCATGCCCGTGTCCTCTTGGCCGCTGCTCTCGGGCACACTGGGCTTGCTGCTCATCTGAAGCCACTGTTGGAGCGCGAGACTCTCAGGCGACGCCTCGAGGAGCGCCGCGCTCGTTGCAGGACGCATGGCGGGCGACTGAGTGAGCGACCCCTGCTGCGACCCCTGCAATGAGCCCTGCTGCGAGCCTCGCAACGATCCAGGCTGTGAGCTGCCCCGTGAGTGGCTAACACCCCACGTGGGCCTTCCAAAGAGGTCCACAGGCGCTGCCGAGGGCACGGGCGCTCCAGTACGCATCGCCGTCGTCGCCCCGTCGCGGGCGGCGCCGGAGAGCGGCGCGTCGGTGCTGCCGCTTTCTTCGGTAGGAATCATACTCACCCACGAGCTGTGCACGGCGGGCACGTACGGCAGCGCCGCGGGAAGCTGAAGGGGCGCCGACGGTACGCCGGATGGCAGCACGGCGATGGCAGCTGCTACCGCGGACACTGCAACCGCGGCCGCCTCCGGTGCAGTGCCAAGCGCTGGCATGGCGGCCGACGGCGAGATGGGCGGCGGCGTCGGCGAGGGGGCGGCCGGAGAGCTCTCTGGAGAAAAGAGACGCCGCCGCCGACTCAGCGGCTGCTGGGGCGGCTGCTGCCGTCGCTGCGGCTGCGGCGCCTGCTGCTGCGCCTGCTGCGCCTGCTGCGGCGGCTGCGACTGCCGCGACTGCGGCTGCGCCTTGGGCTGTGGCTGCGGCTGAGGCTGTGGTTGCGGCATAGGCATCATCTCCTCCATGATTTGCTCGACCGACTTGAGCCGGTGACTGCCAATGTGTGCATTCTGATTGCCACTGATTGCCTTCCTCATCAGCGTCTCCTCCATGATCTGGTCGACCGACTTCCGCGTGCGCTGCGGCTGCGGCTGCGGCTGCGGCGGTGGAGGTGCTTGCTGCGGCTGCGGTGCAGTGGTCGGCAGTCTGTTCGCTGCGCCGCCGTACGCGGCCGCAGCGAGGGCCGCAAGAGCCTCAACCTCTTGGGCAGTCGCGATGGCCTGGGCGGCCTCGGCCTCGTACTTGGCCAGGGTGGCGTGCGCCAGACTCGGCGCGGCGGCGATGTTGACTGGCAGTAGCTGGGAGAGCTCTGCATCAGATGCGGGTGCCCAGGGCCCAGCGTCCAGTGTCGAACCAAACGAGTCGAGCTTAGCCTGAACGTGGCGAAGCTCCTCCCTCCACCCAGCGGAGCCAAATGACGACGCGGCCTCGCCGGCGCTGGTCGTGCAAGGGGTCGGCACGGTGCCGAGGGAGGCAGCGGCGGCGACGGCTCCCACCTCGCCCGAGACGGCGGCGATGAACGCCCGAGCCTCTGCGCGGCCCTTCGCTGCGGCTGCCTCCATCGCCTTGGCCTTGGCCGCCTCCGTCGCCGTGCCGACCTTGGCGTCGCTCGCATTCGTGTCTGGTCCGGTGTGCGCGGCCGAGGACGCGTGGGCACCGGCCGGCATGAGGCGACGCAGCGTGCTCACGTCAACAGCGGCGTGGGCAGCAAGTGCAGCGCGAGCGCCGTGGCGAGCGCCGACCATGGCCTTGGAACGGGTGGGCACCGAGTTGGGGACCGTCGCGCGATACGAATCGAAGGCAGAGGTGGCGGAGGCGATGGTGGCGTTGGCGTTGGCGTTGGCGTTGGCGTTGGCGTTGGCGTTGGCGTTGGCGTTGGCGTTGGCGGCGGTGGCGGCGGCGGCGGTGGTGGTGCGCGCGGCGGATGCGCCTGTCGGCGCCTGCCCGATCGACCTCGTCGTCGGTGACGCGAGGCACGCAGAGAGCAGCGGCCCACGGCGCACGCCCTTAGCGGCAGTGGCCGAGCGCGGTGAGGGCTCCAGAGAGTTCCGTGAGGATGTCGAGCTGCGAGATGCGGATCTCACGGACGAGGCGGAGGGGGGCGTCGAGCTCGGCTCACTGCTCGCGAGGTAGGCGGCCATCTTGTGGTCACATTGGAGGCCGCCACTCGAGAAGGCACATGCGGCGGCGAGCGAGGCGGCGGCGGCCGAGGCTGCCGGCGGCGCAAGGCGCTTCGCCTTGAGGGGCGAGCCGATTGCTGGCCGATCTCGGCACAGATCTCGGGGCATATCTCGATGGGGCGAGCCTCCAGCTGGCTTGTTCAGAGCAGCTTCGGCCTCATGGAGCCTGTCGAGCGTCGCCTGCAAGTCCAGCTGCAGCCGCTCCGCGCTCATGGGACGGCGCTCGGCGCTGCCCGGCGCGTCGTGCGTCGCGTGCGTCGCGTGCGTCGCCCCGTGGGTACCCGCGGTGGGTGTCGACGGCAGCGCGCCGGGGGAGGCGGGCCGGTGGCTCGAGGGGCGCGCTGAGGCGGGCGCCGAGACGGGTGCGGCCACGAAGGTGCGCGAGGGTGGTGTGGAGGTAGGCACCGAGGCTGGGGAGCGCAGCGGCGGGGCGCGCGCCGCCGCGGCGGGAGGGTCGTCATCGATGTCTGCAAGGTCGACGGGCTCTTCTTCCGATTCCGGAAAAGTTGGCACCTCATTATCCGCGGCGAACGTCGCACTAGAGCTTAGTGTGGCGTCGGCGGCCGCCAGCTGCAAGTCCACGCGCTGTAGCAGCTGCTCCGTCAATTGGCAAACCATCTTGTCCGTCGCGGCGATCCTCTCGGGCGAATATCGAGATGCGGCGACGTGCGGCGAGGAGGGTGCGGACTCGAGGGGGACAAAGCGTGCGGAGGTTGGCGCCGGCGTCGACGTCAGTGCTGCGGCGGCCGACTCTGGCAGCGGTGGTGCGGGTGCGGCTGACATGGGCGGCGTGCCTGGGGGTGTGACGAGCTGCTGGGTGAGATGCTGGGCGGGGACGTCGAGTAGGTGGGCACGTCGGAGGGCCGCTAGGGCGGGCGACAAGTGGAGCCGGCCTCGCGAGAAGCTCAGCCTTGCCATGATGGCTTTGGTTGAGAGCCTAGGTCCGGTCGTGGCTTCGGTCACATCCTCCTGGCGCGTGGACTGGGGCCTGCGTGTGGACTGGCGAAGCTCCGAGGCCGTGGCATCCGCTGCAACGGCGTCGGCTGGCGCCGCATCGGCCGCACGAGCCGGTTTGCCGACCTCCAGCAGCGCCTCCAGCGGCGCCGAGTATGGGCCGTTCTCTGACGAGTCCCAAGGCAGCTCTTCCCGCCACGGCTGCCTCGGAGAGCCTCGGCCGAGCTTCGCGAACAAGAGGTCGAGGCCGCTCACAGGTGGGGTGGGGGCGATCGGAGTGCTCACGGCGGCGCTGACGGCGGTCGGCGTCGCGGGCGCGGCGGACGCGGGGGTGGCGGGGGCCGCTGGCTCAGAGGCGGCGGCGGCGGCGGTCGGCAGGTCGTCATCGAAGAGCTGCAGCACGCGTGGCGTCGGCAAGGCGGCAAGGTCCCTTCGGGCGCTGTCACGGGCGTCCGCGAGGTCAGCGAGCCGCTCCGTCGCGTGAGTGCGCACGTGGAGCGCCGAGTTGGGCACGATGGGCGCCGAGTTGGGCACATGGAGTGCCTCCGGAGAGGCCACCGACGGCTCCGCGCACTTGCGAGCGGGCACAGCGGCGGCGACTGGCGCCTTGACAGCCGCGGAAGCGGCCGTCTCGGACGAAAATGAATAGCTTGCTGCAGCGGCCTGCACGAAAGAGCACACTGCGGCGGTCGTGGCGGTTGCCGTGGGGGCCACTGCCACGGACGCTGAGGGCGTCCGCGCCGACTCGGCGGCGCGCCCATCGGAGCAGGCGGCCGCGGTCTCGTCATCGTCCTCGACGCGGGACTTCGGCGGCTCCTCGTCCTCGTCCTCGTCCTCGTCCTCGTCGTCGTCGTCGTCGTCGTCGTCGTCGTCCTCGTCGTCCTCGTCGTCCTCGTCGTCGTCGTCGTCGCGCTGCTCGCGCTGCTCGCGCGCTGGCGGGGTGGGCACGCTGAGCGCCTCCTCGTCGGGTATGGGAGGCATGCGCAGCAGCTGGCGCAGCGACAGATCGACTTTGAGCAGATCGCCCTCGAGCATGCGCGCCGCCCAGTCCGCTGCCTCCGCCTCGGTGGTTGCCTTGGAATGCCGATCACGTTCGGCACGCAACCGACGTGAGAGGTAACGCCGCAGCCGGAGCAGCACGCGCGACTTCCACTCGGTGTGCTCGGCCTCGCTTGCCTCGGGCGGAGGCTGCGAGAGCGCCACACGGTCGGCCGCGAGGGGCGACCCCACGCTGTTGGACATCGGAGAGGAGAGTAGGCTGCTGTCGGAGTAAAGCGAGGGCGACATATCGGCCGGATTGCGGCGGCCGCTCACGTGCGGCGGCGATGCAGGGTCCGGCTCGTAACGCGCGGGCGCGGCCGACCACGCTACTTTCATGGCCTCCGCTAGCTGCACCAGCTCCTTTGAACGGGCGGCTGACGAGGCGAGGGCGGCCTCGATCTCAAGCTTCGTCGCTGGCGGGAGCGCCGCGAGGTGGATGTTGGACAACGCGTGCGTGTGGCTCACAGCGGCGTGCATTTCGGTCGCGGTGCGAGTAAACTCATCCAAGGCGGCCGGGACAGGCATGTCGTATGGCAAAAAGACCGCGAGGCTCGTGAGGCGGGAAGCAACTTGAAGGGACGTAAATCACGCGTCATCGGTGTGATCCTGTCAGTTCACGCTCTGTACTGGACGCAAAGGCCCCTGTTGCGGCCCCTCTCATAGAGATTGGGGAAGGTATACGGACGTGTGAGTGACGGTGACCCTGGTCTGGCGGGTAACCCTAGTCTGCTCCGTGCGATTGACGAAACCCAGGGCTACCGGGTTTCGTCAATTGACGAAACTGAACCATGGGCCACGTGGCCTGAAGTGGGGAGAAGCCGTGACACCCAGGCGCGCCCACACACGGGGCCGCTACAAAGACTGCTGATGAGTATGGGATGGGGGGCGGGGAGCTGAAAGTACCATCTCGCTTCTCGTGACGTGCGCCGCGGGGCGGGCGGGGCTGCGGGGGGGTTTGTTATCGAGTTTGGGGGGGTTTGTTATCAGGATACGTATCCTGATGTATCGTGATGTATCCTGCGTGTATCCTGAAGGATACATGTATCCCTCATGTATCCTGATGTATCTCAAATGTATCTTAAATGCCCTGTTACATTCCAAGAGAATACATGTATCTTGATATTTTGCATGTATTTTACACGTATCCCAAACGAGTCCAAGATACATTTTGGGATACATATCAGATACATCAAGATACATGTATCTTGGACGCTTCCTTGGTGTCACACTGGATACATATCAGGATACATCAGGATACGTGTATCTTGGACTCTTCATCACGATACATCTTATGATACATCAGGATACACCGAGATACAAAATCACGATACATGTATCTTGGACGCTTCCTT
>ENA-UOUZ01001586-UOUZ01001586.1-mixed-culture-metagenome-genome-assembly--contig:-NODE-1586-length-14397-cov-104.200181_pt1 | contig 14397 bp, 13 predicted proteins | sample MGYA00238154_ERZ761575 | MGnify/ENA primary metagenome ERZ761575 (study PRJEB28896, sample SAMN07631632) | mixed culture metagenome | isolation source: Freshwater growth medium | place: USA...
CTTCTCAACAGGTGCCCGCACCGGGAGAGAAGCCAAGTGGCTCAGCGGCGCCCTCCTCCCGGACCATCACGGGCAAAGCACCAATCGAGAATCGTGACGACGCACCTGTTAGACCTGGCGGTTGGTCGTTGGTGCATAACCGCCGTGCCGGCGGTTGCAGCCGTTTCCCCCTACGTTGTACGTAGCTCATAGTACAGTTCATACCTCGGATAAATAAAGCGAGCGCCTTCGCTCCTTGCCTGCTTCGAAAAGTACCACTTCTGCCTTTGCACGAGCACATGTTTTTCTTCCTTTTGACAAGGCCTTTTGACTTTGCACTTGGTTCTCACGGCTCTCGAGATGAAACGACAAACGCCAAACGGGGTGGGGAAGCCGGCGGTAGCACTCAAAACATCAATACTTGCGCAACAAGAGCTTAGCGGGGGTGCGACGTTATCCCGTTAAATGACCCAATTAAAGAGTCGCTTCGGTCCTGGAGGTTCGTGCTCTCGGATCCACAGCTGGGTCGTAAAAATGTTATAGATATGTGAACCAGGTGTGTCCCGGCTCCTCCGTTCTTAACTAGTCCAAACTGCGTCTAGTTGTATCATCTCAGCGCGGCCGAATTGCGCGTCGCCGTGGGCTTTTCTTGTCACCGCCGCTTTCGGTCGGTTCAACGATGCGACGGAGATTCGTCGGCGAATCATTCTAGGCGAAATTGCGCCGGGTGTTGGCCGTCGCCATGGATAGGCCCACGCTGCTTCTGGACGCTGCACTCGGCTTCTCGTTGCAACGGATCCTGGACACAGGGCCTTCATCGATTGAGCATTTGGTAAACCAGCCCTCACGCCAATGGCGGCCATCTGCATCGCTCGTGCAGCTCAACATGCTTCCTGTCCAGCCTCACCGGCAGCCGTTATCTGCGCCGGCGAGCAGGCCATCATCTGCTCCCATCGCGAACAGGCCCATATCTGCGCCTGCTCGAGCGCATCAGCGACGAACGCCTCCTTCGGTGTTCATCAGCAGAGAGACGCGGAGCAACCTGACGGTTGCATTTGAGGCGGACAGCCTCATTGCAAACGCCGCGGCTGAATCCCGAGGCTTGGTCCAGTTCAAGCAGCACCGGTCTGCCTCGCTGCTGGTTGCAGCTCCGCCATCTTCGCGTGCTCGTGCGTCTCAGCTACGGACGTCACATTCGGCATCTAGCAAGCTGACGACGCGAGCGGTTGCACTTGAGGGATTGGCGACGCCCAGCCCCTCAGCGAGCTCCGCCGGCATGGACGCGACGCTGCAGGGGGTGGCCGGTACCGACTCGGGCAGCTACAGTGCAAGCACTGCGGCTGCATGGGCAGCCAACGGCGTGCTCCAGCTCAAGCAGCCCCAACACGCAACGCCGCTGGTTGCAGAGCTTCTGCGTCGCAAAAGTAATGTGCGGGGCAATGTGCTGACTCAGCCGGCATCTGCCATGTTTCTCAGAGGGAAACTTCAGTCTCCTCGCCGGTCTTCTATATTGTGCCGGCCATCGTCGGTCTCCTCGATCCGATCGCTGGACAGAACGTCACTGAGTCGGCGACGTCCGCCGTCTGCCTGCAGTACGAGACCGAGCTCGCCGTTCTCGGCCTCATCGGCAGATTCTGATCAGCTGGAGAAGACAGCTGCCGCTGTTTGCATCCAAAAGCGTGTGCGCGGCAGATCCGACCGAATGAGACTCACGGCCAACGGCTGGCAGACGTCCACCTGCTCGCCTATGGTCTGGCGTGGCGATGGTGAGCTGGGCGATTCTGATCACGCTCCGTCACGCTTCGGGAGGTCCGACACAAAGTCGCCGTTCGCCACTCACCAGCTTCATCGCCAACAGAGCAGCCTAGAAAATAGATATCTGGCGCCAATGGTCGAGCTGTCGTCAACTGCGCCGACGTGGTGGAGAGCACCCGAACCGCACTTGCAGCAAGCGAAAGCATTTGACTTACGGCAAAAGACTGGGTGGCAGAGCGCGAGCAGAGCACTCGATTCGCTTGAGGATGACATCACGAGCCTCTCGAAGGCTTACGCGTTCCGGGTGTACCGAGGACGCCTCGAGCGCAACCGATACATTGTGCCGCATGTCCTGCAGAAAGCCAAGGTGTACAAGGCGGGAAAAGTGATTGTGAAGGAGGCCCCTCCACCGCCACCCGAACCCGAAAAGGAGGCTTGGAGCCTTGAGCAATCCATTTGGGCTCCCCGCAAGAAATGGTGCGATGCGCTCGACTTCTGGGACACAGATGAGGTGGAGCGCAAGAAATTCGAATGGATCTGGCAAACGTCGCGGCAGGAGCAGGGTCTGGACAAGCTGATCATGCTCCACGATGATGCCGGCGGCGTCGATGAGGACGGGGACGGTACGCCTGATGAGATCGAGGAAGTGGGCGACGTGCTCTGGGATTTGCACGACCTTATTTTCTGCGCGTATGACTACTACTGTGGCTGCGGCAAGAATATACAGTCGATGGCCTTGAACCAGTGGACCGACTTTATCGAGGACTGCAAGCTCGTCGACAGGAAGTCCAAGTTTTGCAAGAAGGCGGACATCGACAGGCTATTTATCACCGTGGACTCGCGGATGGGCAAGCCATCCAAGCAGCTGAGCCGGATCGAGTTTCTCGCCGCGCTGGTGCACCTGGGCATCAACAGGTACGTGCTTCCAGGTGTGGTCTCGGATGTGTCAGAAGCACTGTCCAAGCTGCTGCAAGAGGATGTAGAAGCGCGCCTCCCAGCGGAGATTTTTGAAGAGGCGAATCACTTTCGAACCCACTTTTGCTATCGGGAGGACGTGAGCGAAACCCTTGCGAAGCATGAGGTGTCCCTTCGCCGACTGTTCATGGGCATCAGCGCCTCTGATGGTGGCGAGGTCGGCCAGAAGCACATGGCGAGCCTCTGCAGCTTCAGCGAGTGGCAGATGTTCGTCAAACTGTGCAAGCTCATCGGTCCCGACCTGACCGAGCGGGATGCGAAGTTGAGCTTTGCGTGGGCCCGGATGGCGGTCATCAATGGAGCGAGCGAGCAAGGCGCCGTCAAGGAGTCGAACTTGCCCTTCGAGGGTTTCTTGGAGGCGTGCTGTCGACTCGCTGTGCTCAAGTCCCTCCCGACCGACGCCGAGATCGAAGCGTCTTCATCGGCCGATGCCGGTTTGCACATCCGGCACTTGATCGCTACGGACGAGGTCGCGTACAACGAGCTGGTCGCCTCGCGCTCCTCGCCGTGGCCCGGAAGCTTCAGAGAACCCAAGCAAGAGCCAGCCCGGTGCGTCGAACACATAATCATGATGCTTATCCGAACGGTGCAAGGCGGACCGGGCGCGACCGGGCCGTGTGGGAGCGGAAGCAAGCAAGAAAAGATCTCCAATGCTATGGAGCTATCGCAAGCTGATGTCAAGCTTTTCTGCAAGATATTCGCGAATAAGGCATAGCGGCTGTGCTCTGGTTTAGGCTAGTCCACTTTGTGTACGGCGACCCTGCCGCATTCGTAGGAAAGTAGCGTAAGCGCACACGCCGACGCGGCTCGTGCGTATCGAATACATGTGGTAGCATTCAATCATCGGTACACGGGATCTACATCTGGTCAAAACTATACTGTCACTAGTAACGAAGCCGTACGGGGGCAACCGGGGCATCGCTCTCCAGTGCGTAACGAGTGTACTGGGCATTTTCCAGTGCGTGTCGTGAACTGGTCTTCTCCAGCTCGATTCGAGGCAGCCTCTTCAGGCTCCCGTGCGCTCGTTATCCAGGAAGGCGGCGAGCAGCTGTAGGTTCGGGGTGCTCAGTAGCTCCGCGTGAGGCTCCGCGTCGCGCGCCATGTATCCACTCATCGCGCGCGCGCCCACGACCTCTGACACAGTTGGGTTTCCTCGCGTCAGCGCGTCGAGGGATGCAAATTCGGCAGCGGACGCCGCAGGGGCCGACGCCGCACCACCCTCAGGCAAGGCTGAGTCACCACCAAACAGCGATCTGCGCAACGAGCGATTGTCCTCCAGTAATCGTGCCAGTACGAGCTTCTTCGAGTGCACCTCTCGCTCCACCTCTTGCAAATGTTGATGCAGCAGCAGCGCCCACTTCATGTGCACGGTGGCTTGCCCGCCTGAAGCCACGTTGCCACTGAGTGAATCTCGAGCTGCATGCTCTACTTGGTCCCAGAGTCTCTTGGTTCCCCTGCTCTCCTCTGAAGCTGAAGCGTCTGACGAATCGCGCTTGGGTGCGCATTTAGCAGCACCGGACGCCATCCTCGACGCGTGCAGTGCTGCGCGCGCGCGCGCGCGCTGCGCTGCTCCTGGTCGGCCCCTTGAAGAGTCCCTCAAAGGTTTGTTCATACTGTTCTTCATGGTGACAACGTAATGGACTCTCGAATTACCCCCTCGAGACACATGCAGGCGTAGAGCTGAGAAACAGCCAAACAAGAGAAAGTGCGGCGAGACCCACGAATAAACTCGGGAGGGAGGGCGCCCGCCGACATGCCCTCACATTGGCGGTGAACCCCCAGATGGGCGAGCCAAGGGGCAACGAGTAGATTGTATCGTCGCCCCCCCTGAAGAGACGCAGACTCCGTCCGTCCTCCCGACCGCGCAGTTGAGAATTACAAAGAATTCAAAGAATTACAAAACGAGGCAGCACTGTGTTTGCTGTTTCGTCTGTGAGCCGGAGCTTTCGCAAGGTGAGGTCAGTGCGACCTCCAACTCAATCTTCTTCACGGCGCCGGGCGGGCCGCCTGGCCCACACGATGCACGAACTCAGTCTACAGTACCTGTTCAGTAATAGCCGGGGAAGCGGTGTCGGTGCGGAGGTCACCGGCCTTATAAACCTCCACGCTCGTTATCTGCACTTATTGGGGGCTAGCTGGGAAAGGCAATTGGCCTTCGGAGCCCGGCTGCCGTCACAACAGGCTGCACCTCCGCGCACGACGTGTACATGGGCTCACCGCTGCTGATCTTGGTATAGAATGCTTGCGCCTCACGGCCTGGCACACAGAGAGAAGCGCATTGAGGCACGGCGCGGATCAGAGAGCGCAGCACGGTACACGCGAGAGTGTGCGTACGGGAGAGCGAGCGCACCCTTGTTCATTCCCGTCCTCCTCGCCTTAGCCTGCTTGGTCTCGAAGTCGCCCTTCTTCTTGAGCCATCGCGCAAAAGGCCAGCCGTCCCTCGAGAGTCGCGGCCATCCGACATGTGGTTTTTTAGGGATGGTGTGGCCGACCATGCCGCGCGTCGCTAGCCGAAGCGCCGCGGCTGCCACCGCGGTGCTGCGCGTGGTGGCAGATCGGAGCAATGCAGCGAACATTCCCGTGCCCTGTTCACGAACTTTGACGCTCACGGCAAATCAGTGCGGAATGTGCCGCTGGACGTAACCGCCAATGGGGGGCAGACCATTACTTCTAAAACTCTCGTTTTCTCCCCGGAATCTGCGACGACGTCGACTACCGGAGGCGGACTTGACTTTCGACATCCATGGGAAAGGACGGCGTGGAGATGACGAAGGAGGAGAAGGCGGCGAAGAAGGCAAAGAAGGAGGCCAAACGCGCGCTGGAGGCGGCAGAGGAGGAGAGGGCGGCCAAGAAGGCCAAGACGGACGACGACTTGTCGCCCACAAAGGAGGGTAAGGAGGAGAAGGCCGCTAAGAAGGCCGCAAAGGAGGAGAAGAAGGCAAAGAAGGAGGGCAAGGCGGCCAAGGCGACCGAAGCTGCCCCAGCCGCCGACGCCGACGCCGGGTTCACGACCTTTGCTGCGACGCCGTTTGCGCCTGCTGTGAAGAATGCGCTGTCGTCCGGCTACAGCTCACCCACCTCGATCCAGACGCACGCATGGCCGGCGGCGCTGACAGGCCGTGACCTGATCGCGATTGCGAAGACGGGTTCAGGCAAGACCCTCGCGTTCCTGCTGCCCTTGCTGCATCGTATGAGCACGGGCGCTGACGGCGGCGGCGGCCGTAGCAGTGGCGCCGGCGCGGCGGTGGCGGTGCGCGCGCTCGTCATGTCTCCCACTCGTGAACTCGCCTCTCAGATTCACGCAGAGGGCGAGCGCTTCGGAAAGCTGCTCGGCGTGCCCACCGCCGTCGTGTACGGCGGCACGCCCGTGCGTGAGCAGAAGGCGGCGCTTCTCGCGAAGCCGCCCAGCTTGCTAGTGGCGACGCCAGGCCGTCTGGTCGACTTGCTTGACCAGCAACTCATCTGGCTGGGAGATTGCAAGGCCATTGTGCTCGACGAGGCAGATCGTCTGCTGGACATGGGCTTTGAGCCGCAGCTCAAGAAGACCTTCAGCGCGCTGCCCGAGGCACGCCAGACCCTCCTCTTCTCCGCCACGTGGCCCAAGACCGTGCGTAAGCTCGCCTCCAAATACCTCAAGGAGGGCGAGGGCACGAAGCACCTCTTCCTCGGCGGCGGCGACGCGGCGCAAACGAAAGACGGCAGCAGCGACGCTGCTGGCGGCGGCGCCGGCGCCGGCGCCGGCGGCAGCGCGGCGGCGGCGGCGGCGGCCGAGGCGGCATGTGAACTCTCGGCCAACACAGCGGTCAGCCAAGCCTTCGTACATGCTACTGACGATGAGAAGGATGCGAAGCTGTATCAATCGCTATGTGAGCTTGAGGAGGGGGCGCGGGTCATCGTCTTCGCCAACACGAAGCGGCGCGTCGACAACCTAGCCAAGACCTTTGCCGAGTTTGGCACGTGCGCCATCCACGGCGACAAGCAGCAGAAAGATCGTGAAAGCGCTCTCGCGGCCTTCATCGCCAACAAGGCTCCCCTCATGGTAGCGACCGACGTGGCGGCGCGAGGACTCGACATCAAATTGGTGACACACGTGTACAACTACGACATGGCGCGCGACGTCGAGTCTTATGTGCATCGCATCGGGCGCACGGGGCGCGCGGGGGCCTTGGGCAAGGCGATCACGTTTTGGAACCCGGATTACGACAAGGAGTGCGCGCCTGCTCTCATCCGCATTGCACGCAAGGCTGGGCAGCCGGTGCCTGACTGGCTCGCGAAGCACGAGAACGCGAAGGCTACGAAGCTGTGGAACGTCGACAAGGCGGACAAGGAGGCGGAGGCGCTGCTCATGGGCGCGTGAGGGTGGCGCAATGGCGTGGGCGTAGCCCAGATCAAGCTGGCAGACCGTCGTCTGGGTATTGTGCAGTGTCAGTCAGTGTGCGGTGTGATTTTGGTTGCGAGCGTGCACATAATGTCTGTCTCCAGGCAGGGCGTGGCGAAAATGAGCAATCGAGATATTATAACGATTTACGAACGTGTAACGATTTTTTATCGACGTTAACCGTCTTCGTATACGATCGGATATATATTACATGGACGATATAAAAAAGCCCCGCGCCACGACGACGCGAGTGCGTTACATAATTTAATGGCGCTTGGCCCGGTCGCCCCGGCGCAACGCGCCCATGAACGCGCCGCACGGCGGGATCGGGCGTGTGGTGTCGTTTGATTATCAAGTAGTTTTGATGGCGGATTGTCGAGCGACAGACCGCAGTGCGGTGCTGCGGTGTCCGTACCGCACACGCCCCACACAAGCCCCCCACACAACGAGGGGCGCCCGGCGAAGGTACCCCTGATCTCCCACGTCCCAGCCAGACCCCGGAGAAGCGCACGGCAAGACAAGAGCCTCGCACACGAAGCACAGACCACAGTTTCTGACCCCGCCCTGCAAGGGAGAGTTGCCGGGCTAGGGCGCTTCGACTGAGGCGCCGCCTGAGGCGCCGCCTGTGGCGCCGCCCGGGCACGCCCGCTTGCTCGGCGCCTCGTAGAAGATGCACACGCGCCACTTGACGCGAGTGGGGTTGCTTGGGTTCTTGGCCGCGCCGCCCAGGTTCACAGGCCTGCGCTGGCTTGGCCGCGTCTTGGCTGGTGCAGCAGCCTTGGCATCGAGGCTGCCGGCAGGCAGGGGTCGTTCACACTCCTTGTTCACATCCGGCCCCATCGGCAACCAGAGGCGCTCAGGCCCCGGCATCTGCGCCAGCAGCGCAGCCGCCGGCGCCATGTTGGGCGCGCTGGGCATGTAGCCATCAGGAGCTGTCGCGTTGAAATGGTAGGCTGCGGGCGGCGCGTAGGTGGCAGAAGCGGGCGCAAAGGTGTCGGGAGCGGGCGCCATGGCGGGCGCAAAGGTGTCGGCTGCGGGCGCCATGGTGGGCGCGTAGTAGGCGGTGAGGGCGGGCGTGTGAGCGTCAGTCGCGGGCGCGCAAGATCTGCTTTGGGTGCCATGGGTGCCATGGTGTTGTCCAGCCGCCGCTGCGCAATAGCTGGCGGCGCAGGCGGCGGCATGGGTGCCGTGCGCGGGCACGTAGTCTGTGGATGCTTGAGCAGTGCAGGCGGCGGTCGCGGGCGCGGTCGCGGGCGCGTCCACCATGAATGGCGCAATCGGAGCCGAGCCATTCAGTTGGGTGATGAATGGCGCAATCGGCGCCGAGCCATTCAGTTGGGCGGCCGAGAGCCCAGCCGAGAGCAAGGGACTCGCCACCCCCTTGGCGAGAGCGGCGTTCGCGTGCCCGTACTCGAGCAGCACGAGAGGCTTGAAGGACGTAGAGCTGGTGCTGCCGACCGCCTTGGGCAGCACGAGGGTCTTGGACCAGGTCTTCGAGGGCGCGGTCAGCATCATCTGGGAGGGCGTCTCGGTCCCTGTGTTGGAGGGAATGACGCCCTGCGCGGTCGCACGCTCGCAGAGTGTCTTGCACCACATCTCATCCTGCCCAGACAGCATACCGAGCGCACCGAGAGCCGCCTCGGTGTCGTCCCTGGTGGCCTGCAGCTTGGCGCGGTACTTTTGTAGATGCGATCGGACAATATCCTTTCGGAGCCCGGGCACCTTCATATGGTCGAGGAACATCTGGGGCTTCGCAGCCTCAACACCTACCATGTCGATCACCTCTCGGAACTTTGCCTGGATCTCGCGAGTCCAGAAGAAGCGCACCTTTTTCTGCTTGTGCTTGCCGCTCTCGACCGACACGACTTCAACTAGAGCCTCTCCGCACACGAGGTCGTCTTTGTGTCGCACAATCGACAAGCCGTCGTCCTCAATGAGGTCGTCGAGGTGGTCGGTGGACGACGATTCCGACATGGATCGCGGTGCTTGATGCTCTCGCTCGCTCTGAGAGCAGCGCGAATCCGCGCTACCGGCTCGACTGTTCTGACATTTCGTTTGAGAGACCGACTCCTCTTGCCTCTTTAGGAAGCAAGTGCCTGATGTTCCCGATTAGGAAGGATGCAACCTCGGCCTTGCATGCTGTAGTTACTCAGATTCCACATTTGCGCGAGGGAACGTGCCTCACAGGGCACACGCGTTCAGTTCGGTAGCGTCCAGGACCCAGAGCGGGACACACCGCGCACTGTCCACTGACGCATCACGCCACTCCCAGATACACATGCAGATACAATGTAAATGCGCATGATAAACGCGACAAGCGACATGACCACGATTCGATTGGAGATCAAACTCGCTCGCGTCATTGCGCTCACTACACTGTACACTTTCTCGTACACTTTCGACTTTGCGGGGGCAGGGCAGCACACTTTTGCACACTTTCGACTTTCCGGGGGCAGGGCAGCTGTCACCAATGCAGCACACATTTGCTTCGTTTCCAGTACTCTGTATGAGTGTAGGCCCCTGAGATCTTGGAAAGTACCGTCATGATCGTCTCCGACTGTGCGGATGGTGGACTGGGGATCTCACTCCCTCGCAGCGCCCGCGTCGTCGCTGTGACGGGGCCCGCCCGCGCCCCCCTCCCTCCCGTCCCAAGCATCCACATCGCACATGAAGTGGACACGCCCTTTCCATACGAGCTGCGTTCAGAACGCGCGCGGCCGCCGCGTGTGCCGCTGGCTCACATCTCACACACATCTTGTCTTATGGCAGATGGACGGCAGTCTGGAGTGGGATGGACATGGTCGTTCCCACCGCGAGGAGACGATCATCTCTACCCCGGCGGCGTTTCCACGCCAGCACGGTGAGGCCGGCCATGAGAAGGAGAACGGCGCAGACGGAGACGCCGCCTACGATGGGGCCGATGTTGTTCCCTTGCGCGTCCTTGCCCGAGGTCGCAAGTGCCCCAACGACGGGGACAAGAGGAGGTGCGACGGGGATAGGAGGTGGTGCGACGGGTGGTGGCGATGGCGGCGGCGATGGCGGCGGCGGCGGCGGCGGCGACGGCGGCGAAGATGGCGGCGGCGGCGGCGGCGGCGACGGCGGCGATGGCGGCGGCGGCGGCGGCGACGACGGCGGCGGCGATGGCGGCTGCGGCGGCCGCCCGGGCGGCGGCGGCGGCCGGTACAGAGACGAGCACACTCGCCAGCCAGGGTAGTTGGAGTCTGAAGACCATTCGATCAAGTCCGGGCCCAACAGATAGTTGGAAGGCCCGCTTATTCCTGAGAAGCTCGTATACGACCCCGACGGGTCAGGTATGCGGAGCGTGTCGTAGTTAGGCTCCGTACTAAAGAAGGTCGCAGTCAGTGTCGCTCCGATGGCGAGCTCAGTCGGCATGATGGAGCACGCCTGGTTGTTGCCATATTCCGACGGAAAGATGGGCGAGCGAATGCAGTTTCTCTCGCTCGGATCGACGGTGCAAACGCCGGAGCTGATCACGAAGTAGGCCATGGCATCCGGCGGCGGAGGAGGAGGGGGGGGGGTTAGCGGCGGCGGGGGCGGCGGGGGCGGCCGGGGCGGCGGCGGCGATGGCGGCGGCGGCCGGTACAGAGACGAGCACACTCGCCAGCCAGGGTAGTTGTTGCTGTCGATGTCTGAGTGCCATTCGATCAGCCCCGGGCCCAACAGATAGTTGGAAGGCCCGCTCACTCCTGAGAAGATCGTCAACGACCCCGACGGGTCAGGTATGCGGAGAATGTCCACACCCTCCTCCGTACTAAAGGAGGTCGCAGTCAGTGTCGCTCCGATGGCGAGCGCAGTCGGCGTGATGGAGCACCACTGGTCGTTGCCATAAGCCGACGGAAAGTTGGGCGAGCGAATGCAGTTTCTCTGGCTCGGATCGACGGTGCAAGTGCCGGAGCTGATCACGAAGTAGGCCATGGCATCCGGCGGCGGCGGCGGGGGGGGGGGGCTGTTAGTAGAAGTACAGTCCGAGCTGGTCTGGCAGAAGTTGTAATTGCCTGAGCGACCACAGCAGTAGTAGAGTGACCCGGCCGATGTCAACGATTGAGCATAGTCGATGCCAGGAGAAGAACTCCCCGGGCACGTCCACGTCAAGCCCAGACATCTAAGCGGCGGCGGCGGGGGTGGAGACGGCGGTGGAGGCGGGCGGGGGAGGGGCGGAGGGGATGGACTCGGAGGGGGTGGAGGCTTAGGGGAAGGTGGCGGAGGGCGCGGAGGGCGCGGAGGGGGTGGAGGGGGTGGGTTGCTATAGCAGCACTCATAGCATTCGTAAGAATTGAATAGCCCGCAGCCACTTGCCGACATCACGTGCAGGGATGCAATGCAGCGCGGATACCGAGTGCAAGAACCGATGTTGAAGCCGATGTATTCCCTTTCTCCCATGCACTTCGGAGTGTACCCAGTAGTGCTGGACGGGTTTGCGCAATATGGGTCTGCGCAAGCGGACCCCACCATCATGGCGAGGAAGATGAGGCGGGCGGGTCGAGGCGCCAGAAGGTGGAATGCGAGCATCATCATCTGCGAGCGCCGGGCCGCCACTCAGAGGTCGGGTCAGCTGCGGATCACCATGCCAGAGCGAGTCGCGAGGGCACAGCCACAGGCAGCAGCATCGAGGTGGCTCGCAGACTCAATCAGATCAAACGCTGCAGCGCAGCAGGCGCGCGCACAAGCAGGCGACCGTCGGCGGGGTGCCGCGAAGCACGATCGCTCAGAACGGCGTTTCGCCGGAAAGAAATCTATATTTGGAAACGGCGAGCGACCGCGGCATCTTCATGAGTCAGACAGTTTCATTGCGTCATCCTTCAACCCCTTTCGCTTGATTCACACTTCCCACCCGAGCAGACACGACATGACACGACGTGTAGTTGCGCGCGCGGTCTTCCAGGCACATTGACATTCGAAACATCGAACATGAGCCTTACCCTATTGGTAGTTTAAAAACGAGATACGAGTGATGAGAATCGTTTAGGACTGGAGAACCAAGCAAGCATGCTTGCAAGAAGCAAGAGTCGCATGCGCGCGCTCGTCCAGGGCGAAGCCCATCACGAGCTCAAGGCATTGAATTTCGCACAAATCGCACCCAACTCATCACAATCCGACAACGCGAAAACGCGACATGCGACCACGATTGGAGATCAAACTCGTTCGCTTCATGGCGCTCCTTACGTAAATCGGGGGTGACGAGTTGCGTACTGCTCAGTGCTCGGCACGCTAGTACAGTGTCGTGTGTTATGTGGTGTACGTTGACGGTGACGTTCAAGGACATACGGGTTCAACGCAGTCTGAGCGAGAACAAGAAGTGAACTACCGTACTATACGTATTATAAATTCATACTCGACTTGTACCCTGATCCCTACACGCCTACAGCTCTACACGAGCTGTACGGACTGCGTGTTCTCATCTCTCCTGACCTGTTGCCGCGTGTCTCTCATCTCTCTCTCTCTCTCCCTCTCTCTCTCTCTCTCTCTCCCTCTCTCTCCCTCACCAGCGCTGTGGCCCCGGGGACACAATAGCCGGTGCGTCTCTGGGTGGGCAGGGCACGATCTCTCGCCTTCCACAGGGCAAGAACCACACGATCTCTCGCCTTCGAGCCCTCAGCCGTTGGCCGGCTGGGAGCCCGTTTGCACGCGCCGTACTGAGCGCCCACGGTCTCACTGGATGTGATTGTCACGACCGCCGCCCATCCCGTCGTAACATACCTTGAGGTCCTCCCTCGCGTTCCGGATCTCGTCGCGAGACTTGAAGCTCGCGTTCGGCATGCCGTACACGTGGACGGACTCAAGGCTCGGGAGGGCGCCTCCCCGGAGGCACTGCTCGATGATCTTCATCCCTTCATCAGTCAGGTGGTTCTTGCTCAGCCAAAGTTGCCTGCACTTGGGCATGTCGGTCTGCGAGAGCACCGCGCAGAGCGCGCGCACCTCGTCATCGCCCCACCCATTCCCATCGTACAAGAGAGCGTCGAGGGACGGGAACGCGGCGTTGAAGAACGCCTCGTACGCCGCAGCGAGCACCTCGCGGTCAGCGTCCCGGACAAAGGCCCTTGCTCTGAGGGCGGCGGCAAAGGCGGCGGGAAGCAGAGGCGGCGTGTTGAGCGCCCGGCACGACTCCACCAGGGGCTCCAAAAAGGGAGCTTCCTCCCCACCCTCATCCTCAAACTTGGAGACATCGATCACCATGGTGGGCGGCTTCACCAGCCGCGCCACACACGACTCGAATAGCGACCATCCCAGCACCGCGTACGCGGCGGAGGCTGCGCCGCTCGCATCCACGTCCGCCGGCAGCGCAGGCAGCAAGAGCACGGGGATGGCAGTGTGGCCGTAGATGGACGCAAGCCCGTGCAGCGCCCGCTCGTACCGCTCGCCATCGCCGGCGGGCGGCGACACGCTGCAGTACGGCAACAGCACGCCGTATGAGCCGCCGTCGTCCTCCACAAAACTGTCCAGCACGCGCCCAAGACGGCGGAGAAGGACGCCTGTCGGGTCCGGATGCTCACCCGACAGCCTCGGCATCGACACAGCGAGCACTCGAAGCGTGTTCTCGAGCGAGCCGTAGCTCTCCCGCTGCAGCCGGCTGACGTCGAAGAACGCGCCCTCAGGCAGCGCGTCGCGCCCGACGAGGCGGCCACCCTCGGCCTTCGCCAGTGCAACCAGGAACCGAGCGTCCACGAGTCGAATGGGCGCCTCGGACGGCTCGCCTCCGACTCCGAGCGCCTCGTCGAGCGTTCGTACGCCTTCGTCCTCCTCCGTCAACTCGAGCCACGCCTTCATCTTGGCGTCCGCGTAGTCAGCGTCGCCCTCCGCGGCCGCGGCCGCCTGCTCTGCGCACTCCTGCACGACGGCTGCCACCTCCTCGAAGATGGAGGACTCATCTGCATCTTGGGCCTCTGCACCGGCCCAAGGCAAGGGAGGCGGACCTGCACGTGCCAAGAGGATGTGATGAGTGAGGCAATCATGCGATGAGGGAGGCAATCATGCGATGAGGGAGGCAATCAAGGAAGGCGGACCTGCACGCGCCACGAGGATGCGATGGGGAGGCAATCAAGGAGGCCCTCAGAAGCGCAATCAGAGGCGCAATCAGAGGCGCCATCAACTCGCCTGCCGACGCCTCCTTCGCCGTCTCGAGCTGATCGCCGACCAGGGTTTCGTCATTCGCAGCAAAGGTCTCGAGGGGGCCTACCTTCACCTCCAGCTCGCCTTCGTGCTCAACGATGTTCACGACGAATCTGCTCTCCTCATTGACGAATCTGCTCTCCTCATTGACGAATCTGCTCTCCTCATTGACGAATCTGCTC
>ENA-UOUZ01001591-UOUZ01001591.1-mixed-culture-metagenome-genome-assembly--contig:-NODE-1591-length-14380-cov-100.635183_pt1 | contig 14380 bp, 7 predicted proteins | sample MGYA00238154_ERZ761575 | MGnify/ENA primary metagenome ERZ761575 (study PRJEB28896, sample SAMN07631632) | mixed culture metagenome | isolation source: Freshwater growth medium | place: USA...
TTCGAGCGTAGATGGGCGGGCTCCACCGACATTTTTAAAGTTTTGTCAAACTTCTCACTGTGAATTACGATACATATTCGACGAAACTCCATCCAATCGAATCACACTTCGCGTGTAGTGCGAGGTCAAAGCTCGAGAAATACCGCTTTCAGGTATGGCATGCCCCCCGGAGCGCGCACGGGGTGGTCTGGAGCGTGCCCCGTGATGGCGGCCACGCGCCCGCGCCGCCGTGCAGCAGACTCGGCCGCGGGGACAACAGCATCTTGGAAGGCTTCCGGAGTGACTTTCTGGGAGCAGGAGGCGAGCAAAAGGGTGCCATCCTTCCGTGTGAGCCTTGCGCCGAGCCCTGCCAGCCGAGCGTATGACTTGAGGCCCGCTTCCAACTGTTCTGGGCGCTGTGCAAACGCGGGAGGGTCCACGATGACAATGTCGAAGAGCTCCCCACGCGCCACCATCGACTCCATCGCTTCGAATGCGTCGGAGGCGACCTCGGAGTGCCTGCAGCTCGCAATCGCCCTGTCGGTCGCGCCGTTGGCCTCAAAATTGCGACGCAGCGCCTCGAGCGCGGGTCGGCTCAAGTCCACAGACACGACCTCGGAGGCCCCTCCTGCAGCGGCGGCCAAGGAGAAACCTCCCGTGTAGGAGAAGACATTGAGGACCCGTACGTGCCTCCCTCGGGACGCGATCGCTTTGGCCATCTCCCTCACTCGGTAGCGGTTATCGCGCTGGTCGAGGAAGAAGCCCGTCTTCTGGCCGTTGACTGGATCGCACTCATACTGTATGCGGTTTTCGAGGAAGAAGACGGCAACGCGGCCCTCCGCGTCGCCCGGCACAGCGTCGAGCGGTGGGCCGCGAAGGACTTGGCCGTGCTGGAGATCGAAGCGCTCAGCCGCTGGGAGCACGGCCATCTCGCGGCTCATCAGGAGCATGAAGCGAGAGCACGCTCGCAGGTGAGGCGACTCGGCGAGCGCTTTGACGATGACCTGGCACCACGGCAGCCAGCACGCAGCGTAGCACTTGATGACAATGGTCGAGCCGTAACGATCGATGACCAGCCCGTGCAGCCCGTCGTGTTCGCCGTTGCACAGCCGGTAGCCAGTCGTGATCTCGTCATCGTCAAAAATGGCCTTTCGCTCGGCGATGGCTGCATTGAGCGCCGCAGCAACCCAGCCATCATCGACTGGCGCAGTACTTGCTCCCCGCACCAGGAAGCGCACGCGAAGCGGGCTGAGCGGGTCGAAGAGACCAACGCCCAGAACAAGAGCCTTAGAGCTCTTCTTGTCCTTTGGTCCGAACACCACAGCCACGTCGCCGCAGCCGCCCTCGGATGCCTTGGTGACATCTGTGTCGAAGACTGTCAGCGGAGACAATCCATCGGCCCTACGAAGCCGAGATGTGCAGCGCGAGTCGACGTGGACCGCCACACGCTTCGACGTCCATGGAGACGCGAGGATGACGAATAGGACGAGCCCTTGCATGCCTGCGTTGGTGAACCGGCGTTGCAAGGAGCGGACCAAAAACGAACATGTAGCGCCCCAGGAAACCGTCTGCCCTACCTTTTCATTGGCTTTCACGTGAATGGGCCTTTTTGAGGAATCTTTGGCAAATCATGTCGACAAGAATCTCTCCCATCAACGCCCTTCTCCTCCTCTCCGGCACGCAGGCGCTACGATCCAACTACGTGAGAATCTTCAAGTCAACGGCAGATGCCGCGGCACCCGCGTATGAGCTGCAGACGGCCGACGTGCGCCTGACGCTGCGCGATGACGGTGGTGTCTTCTCGGTCGATCTGCTCTCGACTGTGCATGTGGCTGAGCGCGAATACTATCGAGATCTTCAGGCGCGCGCCGAGCAGTACGACCGCACCCTGTTCGAGCTCATCGTAGATGGCTCCCTGGTGACCACGCAGCAGGATGAGGCGACCGGGACCCAGGTCCGTCGGCTGTCAACGCCGTTGCGTGCTGCCCCTGCACTAAAGGAGCTCGCGGCGCGGAACGGGCTGGACACGCAGGTCGAGGCGCTCGACTGCACGCGGTCGCGCTGGGTGCTCGCGGACGTCACGCGCCGGCAGCTCTCCGTGCAGGAGGCGCGTCTTCAGCAGCCCGGGCTCGCTAGCGGCCGGAATACGCTCGCCCCGGGCTTCGGCACGCTGGCGGCGCCGCTGCGGCTGCTGCTGGTGGGACCGACCGGCTCGAACAAGAATAGCCAAGGCTCTGCGCTGCGCCCGCTGCTCAGCTTCCTTCCCGCGCCGGAGCTGTGCTGGCTGCTCGACGATTGGATCACGGCGGGTGGGCCGGAACTCTCGCCCGCCTTAGCGCCGCTCGCCGACGCGCTCGGTCGCTTCGACCTCGGCGCGGCGCGGCGCCTCTCGTTTGCGCTGACGCTTGCCGCCGGCGAGACGACCCAGGAAGGCTCGCTCGCGGGTGCTCTCGTGCGCTGGCGCAACGCGCGCGCCGTCGAGGAGGTCGAAGTCGCGCGTGCCGCCGGCTGCACCAAGGTCGCGTTGCTCTACGGCGCGCTACATATGCGCGACCTACGCTCGCGTCTGCTGCAGCGCTACTCACTTGTGTCCGTGGCCGAGCCGATCTGGCGCACCGCCTGGTCCGTCGGCGTGCCCGCGGAAGACAAGGGCACACCAGGGCGCTCAGTGCTCGTGCTCGCGGCGATGTCTCTTGTGCTGCTCGCAGTCGATGCGTTCGACTGGATCGATTGTACGGAGGCTGTGCTGCGCACCGTTGCCGTCCAGCTGACGCCCGCCATCGGTGCTCTCGCGCCGGAGCTCTACGGCGGAGGCGAAGGCGGCCTTGGCGCTGCGGCCGCCAATGCCGCGGCCAACGCGGCCACCGACACGCCCGCGGGCGCCTTGCTCGAGGCGCTGCTCTACCTGGCCCGGCATGCGCTGCTCTACCTGGCGTTGCAGCGGTGGGCCTTTGAGTGGGACTCGAGATGGTGGGCTGTGGAGGCAGATGACGAGGCGTCGGTTCGGTTATCTGAACGTTGAGTACGCTGTCTATACAGATTTGAGAGATGAGAGTGTGGTCAATTGGAGTGTGGCCTCTGCCCACGCGCGGCGCTAGCCGCGCTATACCTTTTTGCCCGCGATCCCGTCCACCGCCCCCCCGCGCCCCGGCGCGGATTGGGACGAAAAGAGACTTTTTACAAAAGTGCCCATTTCGCGCCGCGCTCTGATGAGCACTTCGCAGGCTATTCGCAGGCCTTCTTGTGACTTGTCTTTTCCCACACGCCACAGAGCACGAACGTGGACTTGGACTGAAGATTTGATTTTTGAGGAGGTCCATTGCGTACCGGTGCCTTTGTGCGCCCGCGTGTCCCGTGTGTCCCGTGTGTGTGTCCCGGCTCCCCCCGGTGTCTTTTTCCCGGACAAGTCACAAGTGCGCTCGAGCACTTTTTCGGCGCGGCGCGCGGCGGCCGCCGCATGGCCGAGCAGACGCTTGCAACAATGGCAGACAAGGAACGCCGCGACAAGGACCGGCACTCCAGGACAGGGCCGAGAGCACGAACCCTCGCGATAGCCGCAACGCTCGCCGTCACGATAGGAAGCCTCGCCTACCTCCTCCTGTGGCGCAGTAAGAGCAGCTCTCCGTGCACGCTTCCACATCGGCACACGGCCACCGCGCAGCTGCTCCCGCCGCCCGCTCGCTACGCGAGCGCCACGCACCTCATCATGGTCGCGGGCCACGCCGTGTACGTCGCGTCGTCACGTACCGCGGCCGATGTTGTGAAGGAGGAGTCGTGGTTTCTCGAGAGCTTCCAACACGGCCAGCTGAGCACAATGCTGGCGCACATCCGTCGCGGCGTCGAGCTTGCCGCCGCCGACAATCGCTCGCTCCTCATCTTCTCGGGCGGCGAGACACGCGCCGCAGCCGGCCCGCGCTCCGAAGCTTTCAGTTACTGGGAGGCGGCAGAGGCGCTCGGATGGTATGGCACGCCGTACGTGCGGGAGCGTAGCGTGCTCGAGCCACACGCACGCGACTCGCTCGAGAATCTGCTCTTTGCGTTGTGCCGCTTCTACGAGGTCGCCGGCCGCTACCCGGAGCGTGTCACCGTCGTCTCCTTTGGCTTCAAGCGACGGCGCTTTGTCGAGCTGCACCGCGCGGCACTCCGGTTGCCGCGCTCGCGCTTCGCGTACGTGGGCATCGACCCGCCGGGCTTGGGGCTCGACGTGCTCAAGGGCGAGATCAGCCACTCGTCCAAGCCCTTTGAGCGCGACCCGTATGGCTGCGTCGAGGCCGAGCTCCAGCGCAAGCGCGCCGCACGTGACCCGTTTCGACGTGGCGCACGCTATGCCGATGGCTGTCCCGCCCTCACAGCACTCCTAGAGCATTGTGAGCCAAGCACCTTTCGTGGGCCACTGCCCTGGTCGGCACACGTAGGCGACGATGAGGACACCGACGGCTCTTTTGGTTCGCGCCGTCGCCAGCTCGCCCCTTCTGGGCAGGCTGACCTCGTCGTAGTACGGACCGCGCGTGACTTCCAAACACTTTCGGAAGGCGACCGTTCTCGCACGTGAGGCCAGGCACGTGAGGCCACGGCACGGCGAGAGAACGGCTGTCGCCCCTAGCGCTTTAGTAGCATAGGATAGCCCAGGGACCGGCCTCTCCGGGGCTGCGGGGGTGCTCGCTCCACACGCGGGGCCGGCGGTATCTTCGCACTTCGGTGCGGTCGACACGGGGGCCTTCAGTACCGCCCGGACTGCCGTGCTGCCACGTGCCCGCCGCGCCGGGCGCAAGTGAAGTTGCGAGTAGCTACGGAGAGGTAGCAGCAAGTCGACCAGCTGTAGCGCAGGGGGGAGCTCGTAGAGCTCATCTCATCGACTCTATAGCCGTTATATAGCCGTATAGGAGACTCTACGCTAGACGGTCGCGCCGGCGCCGCGGCCGGGCGGTCTACTAGGGCCCAGGCCGCCGCGCGCGGCGTCTCGACGTCGACGACGCGTACCGCATTCGTGATTCGAGCGGTCGTCGAGTTCATCCGTCTAATAAAAGTGTAGGACAGTTTGTCTCGTAGGTGTCCGGGACGAGACACGTCACGGATCGTCACCGGTGGACTGCCGCAGCCTGAGACTGAAGCTGGATGCACAAAAGCACGTGATCCTAACGCGTGCACGCGTCGGAAGCGCACAACCGATCCGTCCGCGATGCTCCGCATCGGCCGCTCGAGCTCGCCGACGGGGCGGCAGCAGACTCAACCAGGCCACGCCGCATCAAGGTGTGCCCTTCTCTGCCGTGAGGTCACGCTGCGGGCTGCTCGACGCGCGCCTCGTCGAAGACGATGATGGGCTGATCGGCCGAGAGGATTGCCCCCGGTTGCGCGAGCAGAGTGCGCACGACGCCATCACGCCGAGCGGTGAGCACATTCTGCATCTTCATCGCCTCGACGACGCACAGGGCCTGCCCGAGAAAGACGACCTGACCCTCCGACACGGCGACCGAGACCAGCTTTCCCGGCATGGGCGAGAGCAAGGCATTGTCGAGCAGCGAGCGCGGAGGCGGCTTCAGGTGGCGCGAGAGCTCCGCCACGCGCGGCGCGCGTGTCAGCACCTCGTACGTCGTGCCGAAGGCGCTGAGCAGCCAGCCCTGCGTGCGCCTCTCGAGCACCTGCACAGCGAGGGCGGTGCCACCGGCAAGCGGGTCGCTCTCCTCATGGCCATGGCCGCCGTCCCCCTCCTTGGGCTCCTCGAGCGGCAGAGTCTGCGCACGTGCCTCGAACAAGCCCCCGGGCCCGAGGCCTGTGCTTGAGAGCGTGAGCAGCCGACTCCACGAGGCTGGCGCCGAGGGTGGCGCCGTCGTGGGCGCCGACCCGTCGGGGTCTGCCGCCGACGAGCCGCGCGCCGTCGCGGGCGCTCCTTGGACGAGCAGCCTCATGCCCGGCGGCAGCAGCGAGCCGGCCGAAACCCCAACGGCTGGATCGAGCGTGACTGTGAGCTGCTGCTCGGCAGCGGCGCCCTCACTCTCGAGGCGCGCCCACAGGTTGGTGCTGAGGGCCACCGAGTCGACGGCGTGCAGTAGAGCGGAGGCAGGGCTCGCACCGGGCGCGGGCGGCGCAGGCGCAGTGGCGCGTAGCTCGGCGGCCAGCTCCAGCGCCGCCGCGCACGCGAGCAGCTCACACTTTTGGCTGGGCGTGAGCACGTGCCCGTCGTAGCCGTCGGGGAACTCCTCGGGGATGAAGGCGGTGGTCACCTGTGCGGAGAGGGGTGGGGCGCTGTGGTGAGCACTTGCATGCGCGCAGGCGAGGCTCGCAGGGAACTCCTCGGGGATGAAGGCGGCGGTCACCTCGCCCCGCGCAAACCGCGGGTGGTCGAGGAGCGTGTGCAGAAAGTTGAGGTTGTGCCGCAGCCCATCGCCCCTAATTTGGTAACGGGCGAGCGCATGCAGCATGAGGCGCCGCGCCTCGTCGCGGCTCGCGCCGTGCGTGATGAGCTTGGCAATCATCGGGTCGTAGTGGACGGAGATCTCGCCGCCCTCGACGACGCCATCGTCCACGCGCACCGTGCCTTCGCATCCCGCCGCCGCCACCACCGCAGCCTCGTCCGGGGGCACGTACCGCGCAAGCGTGCCCACCGAGGGCAAGAACCCCCGCAGAGGGTCCTCGGCGTACACGCGGCACTCAAAGCTCCAACCGCGCGCGAGGACGTCGGCCTGCGCAAACGGGAGCGGCTGGCGCGCCGCCACTTGGAGCATCACCTCGACGAGATCGAGGCCCGTCACCATCTCGGTCACCGGATGCTCCACCTGGAGCCGCGTGTTCATTTCGAGAAAGTAGTGCCGCTGCTGCGCGTCGACGAGGAACTCGACAGTACCCGCCGAGCGGTAGCCGACCGCCTTGGCGAGTGCGACCGCCTCCTCGCCCATCGCGCGCACGGTCGCCTCGGACAGGTGCGGCGCGGGCGCCTCCTCGACCACCTTCTGGTTGCGCCGCTGGATTGAGCAGTCGCGTGGTGGCAGGTACACCGTGTTGCCGAACGTATCGGCGATCAGCTGGATCTCGACGTGGCGTGGCTTCTCGACGTAGCGTTCGACGAAGATGCGGTCGTCGCCAAAGGAGGCGGCCGCCTCGGCCGCCGAGAGCGCGAAGCCGCTCGCCGCCTCCGCGTCGTTGTACGCGATGCGCATGCCCTTGCCCCCGCCGCCCGCCGACGCCTTGAGCATGACCGGATAGCCGACCTTGTTGGCGACGGCGACGGCCTCCTCGGCTGTCTTCATGACCGCGAGCACGCCAGGGATCGTGCTCACGCCCGCGGCCTGAGCGAGCAGCTTGGACTCGATCTTGTCGCCCATCGCACGGATTGCGTGCGCCGTTGGCCCGACGAAGGCGGCGCCCGCGGCCTCTACGGCCTCGCAGAAGGCGGCTCGCTCGGAGAGGAAGCCGTAGCCCGGGTGCACCGCCTCGGCACCCGTCTTCTTGATCGCGTCGATCAGCCGGTCGATGCGCAGATACGAGTCTGCCGAGGCGGCCGAACCGATGCAGATGGCCTCGTCGGCCATCGCCACATGCGGCGCACGAGCATCGGGCTCGCTGTACACGCCGATCGTACGCATGCCTAGCCGTTTGGCCGTGCGCATAATGCGGCAGGCGATCTCCCCGCGGTTAGCCACGAGCAGCGAGCGGAACGGCGGCGGCGCCATGACTCGTCGGAACGGCGGCGGCGGCGGCGGCCAACTCGGTCCTCATCACAGTCTTCGACACGTCAAATTCGTCAAGCCCTCGTCGCCGTTCACGGATGTGTTGAGATTCGAATGGATTTTTACATGTACATGTATGGACGGCCTGCCGTGGGAAACCGGAAGCGCCGACGGGCAAACAACGCGTTTGGGATCTCGCGTAACCCTCGCGGAGGTCCACCCGACGAACTCTGCGTGCGCCGAAAGAGAAGCCACGATGAGCAGCCAGTTGTGGCAGGACCTCAAGGGCTGGGGCCCGATGCCCGCAGCTCTAGTGCTCCTCATTCCGCGGCTAGCGATCGGCTACGTGGTCGTGGGGGCGGCGATGATCGCTCGCGGGATCGCACGGCTCTTCGGCGCGGCATCGTCGTACGAGCCCAAGGCCAACCTGCGCATCCTCATCGTTACCGACTACATGCCGCCACAGACCCACGGCATCGCCTTCCGCTTCCGGCAGTACGTCGACTTCATGCGGCGCGACGGCCACGAGGTCCACGTCTTCTGCACCTCGTCGGTGCGCGAGGTCGAGACGTCCTTCGACCACCCGAACCTGCCGTGCATCTGCAACCCGTACAACATGAAGAACAAGATGGCGTACAATGCGGGCGTCAAGCTCGCCTGGTACCTGAGCGCTAAGCAGTGGGACCTCGTGCACATCGTGTGCCCGTCCAACATCTGCTGGGCCATCCTGCCGGTGACGGCGTGGCGGCGCATCCCCTGCTACGTGAGCCACCACGTCGACATGGAGTACTACATCTACGAGTACGTCAAGGCGCGCGCGCTCGCGAACTTTGGCTGGTGCATGTATTGGCTCATCACCAAGCTGCCGTGCAAGCTCTTGGCGCAGTGCAACGCGGCGCCGACGCTCACCTTCCTCGACCAGCACATCTGCAAGGAGGATGGATACCTGCAAGGGGCGCGGCACCGCATCCCGTCGGGCGTGGCCGACGAGCGCTTCACGCTCGACTCGGACGACCCCGACAAGCAACGTGCCGCCGAGCGCGCCGCGCTCCTCGAGCGCTGCGGCCTCGGGCGCGCGGGTGAGGAGCCGGCGTGTGTCCTGCTCATGGTGCAGCGCCTCGCGCCCGAAAAAGGAACGATGCACGCACTCGAGGCGCTCGCGGCGCTCCAGGGCGGCGGCGCCGTCGCTCGCGGGAGCACTACCAGCGGCAAGCTCTCGCTGGACGGCACGCGGCAGGTGCATCTGCTCGTGTGCGGTGACGGGCCGTCCATGAAGAGCCTGCAACAGTACGCTGAGAAGCATCAGCTGCCGGTCAGCTTCCTGGGCAACGTGCCCAACACGCAGCTGCCGCCGCTCTACCGCGCCGCCGACGTCTTCGTCACCTGCTCCACCTCGGAGACGTACGGCCTCACCGTGCTCGAGGCTCTCGCCTGTGGAACTCCCGCGGTGTTGCCGCACTGTGGGGTCTTCGACGAGCTATGGGCGTCGGCGACGGCCACATGGCGCGTGCCCGACGCGTGGATCTACGACGAGGGCAATGCCGAGGGGCTGCTGCACGCGATGCGCGACGCGGCGAGCCCGGCGGCCAAGGCACGCCTGCAGCGTGAGCCAGTCAAGGCCTCCTGGCGCGATGCGACCAATGAGCTCGTTCGCCAGTACAAGGAGACCATCCACGCAAACCTTCCGAACCGGCAGGTGCGGGCCACCATCATGGGGGCACTCGACAGCCTGCTGCGCGCCATCCTGGGCACGCTGTGCGCCTACTGGGTCGTGCGCTCCTACACGAAGCGCTCCTTCAAGATCGGCGTCTACCTCCTCGATAACTACGTCCTCGAGTACCTGTAACCTTCACCTGTAGGCTGCGGGCGAGCGAGCCAGGAGCGAGGCCACGGAACACTTGCGCACGCGCGCGGCGCGCCGCCGGGCTAGCACGCGTCCCCGCATGGAGCGCCCCGTGTCACACGGGGGGCGTGCGATCGGCGAGGTACCTTGCATGTGGCGGCACAGAAGTCCGAAGCCGATGAGCGACGGTACACGGTTGCTTCGTCACGAAATGCAAATCCGTCAATCGACACACGACAGTTCCGGGCGTGTTGATGGTTCATGAATTCCTGGCTGGCCACGCTAACTTGGTACGTGCGGCAGTGCCGAGTACGGTCGTGGAAGATCCGGTTTACGCAAGTCGAGTTTTAACGCTCTTCACCACTCAAAGAACTGTTGAGGAGTTATTACGAACGCGGATACGAGCGGGATAGGCGATAGCGGATAGATTGACGCTTATTCCGACCCCGCACCGCCCGGACACGACCCTGATCCCTGTTTGGACTTTGGAGGTGACGCGCCGTGGCCGGGCGGCCCCCGGGCGCGCAATACTTCGGGCAATATCACGGGGGACCGAGGCACAGCGACGAGGGGCCGGAGGGCGAATCACACGTTGCGCACCCGCACGGTGACGGTCTCGAGCGATATTATTGAGGGGAGCGGACCCACGGCACAGTCACGTGAGTCGCCCATATTGGTGGTTGCATGCATGCTCTCCGGGCAAGGTGGGCGCCATGGTGGGCGCGATTGAGGGCGCGAGCCTCGCATGGTCAGCGGCGCCTGGGCGCCTCCGGCCGCTGACCTCGCAATGGCGCCTATGCCTCCTGCCCGCCTCCCCTCCCCCAACCTTCGCCTTCGCCCCCCCAAAACGAGGGGAGGGCGGACTGGGCGGCGCCCGATGCAGCGCGCGATGCTCAGAGCTTCAACAGCGACTCGAGGAGCGTCGCCGGCCCTTCGGAGGGCTTAAAGAGGCCCTTGAGCACCCGGATCTCGCTCCCGAGCTCCATAGCGACCTCCATCAGACCACGCTCAGCAGAGGCGGCGGAGGCGGGCGCGCGCTCGGTCGCGGCACCCGCGGCGGCGCGCGACGAGTTCGGGCGAAGGAGCGGTGGCGAGAGGTTTGCGGCCAGTCCCCCGGATGCCACCTGACGCGTGAGTCGGATGGCTCCATGTCGGATCGCCTCCGCAGACTTGGAGCGTATGAGGCCCGGCTTGAGCGCCTCGGCTGAGTACGAGCGCACGAGCCCCTTGACGTCCGTCGTGATGTCCGTCCGCCCACCGGCCTGACGCAAGATCGCCGCCTGGCGCACTGAGGCGGCCGAGGATGGCGCCGCGACGTACTGGGCGTTGGCCGCGCTGTACTGGGCGTTGGCCGGCCGTGCGCTGCCCGCGCTGTACTGGGCACGATGGCCGTCGGTCGCGCTGTACTGGGCGCTGCCAAGAGTAGCCATGTCGGAGGATGCATTCGCCGTGCTCACGCTCGGCGCGGCTGCGCTCCTGCCGCCGCCGCCGCCCAGTACAGCGCCGGATCGGAATGCTGCGGGGGCACGATGAACAGGCGTCTGCAGCTCGCTGGCCCTGCTGCTGCTGAGCGGCGCGGTACTGGGCGGCGCAGCGGGTGGCGCGTCGCCCGCGACGGCGCCGTTCGTCGGCAGTGGCGTCTGGCCGTTGGGGCCTGGCGTGCCGCGCTGCGCTCGTGACAGCGCGCGATTGAGCGCCATCGTCGCCTCTTTGCTCGCAACCGCCGCGGCGAGGGCGAGCTTCTGTTCGCGAAGCTTCTTCTCGTCGGCGCCGTCGGACTCGTCCAAGTCGGCCGAGATCTCGATCTGCGAGATCTCGATCTGGCGACTCTCGAGCCTGCCGCCGAGCTTGGCAGCCGCAGCGACGGCCTTTCCGAGCTCCAGAGCCGCCTGCACCCTCGCTGACGGCGGAGGTACGCCATAGCTCAGCGGGGACGGGTCCGCTCGGGGTGTCGCTGACGCTGCAACTGCCGCACTGCTGCCGGCGCCGTCCAAGCAGCCGGTCACTCGCGGCGTGCTGCCGGCACTGCCACCGCCGCCGCCGTTGCCCGCCCGGCTCACGTTGCCGCTCGCGGCGGCACGCTTGCTCGCTGACGTCGCGTAAGGGGAGGCCGACTGCCAGCCACCACCGACGACGGCCTGGGGCACGAACTGCATCGAGGCGGTCGCCTGCGAGCGGAGCAGGCTCGCGTCGAGCGCGGCCGTTGCGCCGCCGCGCCGCGCGCCCGGGAGCGCGGGCACGAGCCCCGTCGCATCGAGCATCTGTCGCCCCGGCATGAAGTTGGAGCCCGCGGATGCCGCCGGCGCTTGTGGCAGCAGCGTGAGTGCGGGGCTCGGCGGCGGCTTGGCCTCGGATTGGGCGTAGCGCGTGTGCCGGCGGCTCGCGGCCGCCACCGCGTTGTCGCGCGACGTCGGCCGGGTCGCGGCCGCCTGGCGCTGCGCCGACGAGCGCGGCATCTTCTGGCCATCGAGTATCAAAAGGCCCGGGAGGATCGATGCAAGAGATGGGCGATAGCTCGGCTGCTTGGCGACGGGGTTGCCGCCGAGCGAGAGCGTGCGCAGGCTGGTGTTCATGGACAGCAGACGCAGCTCCGACGTCTTCTCGACGTAATTGAACCGCGCGTCGCACAGCTCGAGACGACCGAGGCCGGCAAGCCCGATGAGCGACGAGATCCGATTGCCACCCGCGAGCAGCACCTGCAGCTGGGTGATCTGCTCGAGCGGCTGGAGCGACGTGAGCAGGTTGTACGAGAGGTTGAGCTCAAGCAGCCCGCCGCCCCAGCTCCCGATCCCCTCGATGCCCTCGAGCCGATTGTATGCCACGTTGAGGTGCAACAGCGTGGGCGGCAATCCCACCAGCTGCTCGACGTTGTTGTGAGACACGTCGAGCGACAGCAGGCGGCTGTAAGGCCGGAGTAGCTCGATGCTCTCGAGCTCATTCTCGGCGAGGTCCAGGTGGCCAACAGCTTGGGGCGAGACCGCTGTCTCGCCCGCGTCGAGTGCATCAGCCACCGCCTTCATACTCGCCAGCTGGCACGCGCGGAAGGAGATGGAGAGGCCCTTCTCCTGCCAGCGCGGTGAGGTGCCCGTCATCGCGGTCGACATGACTGTTGCCCGAGGTGGCGGCACAGGTCGGTCTCCAGGTGGATGCGCCGCCACTGAAGCACCGTCAATGCACGCTGTCTCTCCAGACCTTGAAGATGAGGAGGGTTCGGGTTTGAGCTGCTGCTGCTGCTGAAACTATAAACATTGGCTGTGAAACACACAACGCGCGCGCGCGCGCGCTCTCCGGACCCCCAAGCACGGGGGCCGTTTTTGAGTGCAATCGCAATCGATTTCTTTCTCCGTCACACCCTTGGTCTCGACCCGTCGTCCTCTTCGCAAATCCAAAACCAAATGCAGGTCGAGGAGCCTTGAACGTTGAAGTGCAGACGCTCACAGGCATTCGCTCGCGACGGCGTCCCGAAACGTTCGAAAAAACCTCTCGCGGTCTCCCCCCGGGTGTACAATACCCCCGGGGGTGTATGGGTGCCACACAAAGGGCTCGAAGCCAGTGCCGGAGGGTCATGATACAATGATCGTCATGATTGTACCATACACATGCACACACGAGCAGTCGAGCACATGCTCACAAGAGCTGGTCAAAGTTGAGCTCTACAATGTATTGCGCCGTGGGTTGGGTTTCGTCGGCATCTCGACGTCCTCCCCCAGGCTCGGCAGGCTCGGGAGTTCGCTCACGGCCGGCACCACGGGCACACCATAGGCCGCCGACAGCGGCTCGATCGCCGTCGGCGCACCTATCACCGTCAGGCCTATCACCGCCCCGTCGGTGGGCCAACGCGACGGACTCTGTGGGTCAGACGGACGCCCCGCCGCGCCCACCGCGCCCGCCGCGCCCGCCTCGGCGCCATCGGCCGCTTGTTGCTGCTGCGCCTGACGCTCCTCCTCGCCTCCTTCATGTCCTTCATGTCCTTCATGGCTCTTCCTTTCCTCACTCCGCTTCTTCGCTTTCCTAGCGGCGCGCTCCTCGGCCTCCGCTCGTTTAAGGAGTAACATCGCAGCTTCATCCTCAATCGCCTCACGCGCCTCCATCGAGGCGGTGCGACGATGCCCCGGCGGAGATGCGGCTGAGGGGGGTGCTGAGGGGCTACCCGACGTCCACGCCACTGCTGCCGCCTGCTGCACCACCGCAGGAATAGCTGCGTCATGCGGCTGCGGCTGCGGCTGCGGCTGCGGCTGCGGCTGCTGCTGCGCCTGCTGCTGCGCCTGCTGCTGCGCCTGTGCCTGCTGCAGGGCTGCGGCTTCAGCGGCCGCAGCATCGGCAGCATCGGCAGCATCGGCGGCTGCGGCTGCCTCCATGGCATCGGCGCGAGCAGCCGAATCCTGCTGCACTTGCCACTGAGCTGCGACCGCGGACATCTCGGCATGCGCCGCCTGCTGCTGCTGTGCCGCTTCGGCTTGCCAGTGCGCTTGAACCGCCGCAGCAGCCTGTTGCTGCTGCTGCTGCGCATACAGCTGCGCCATCGCCGCTTCCTGCTGATGCACGGCTGCTTGCTGCTGAGCCTGCCACTGCGCGTCTGCTTGCGTCTGCTGCTGCGCTTGCAGCTGCGCCTGCGCCTGCGCCTGCGCCTGCGCCTGCGCCAGCTGCTGCGCCTGCAGCTGCGCCATCGCCGCTTCCTGCTGCTGCACGGCTGCTTGCTGCTGTACAGCTGCATGCACTTGCCAGTGCGCCGCCGCGTACACCGCATCATGCTGCTGAGCTGCGATCGCGGACATCTCGGCATGTGCCGCCTGCTGCTGCTGTACCGCTTCGGCTTGCCAGTGCGCTTGAACCGCCGCAGCCTGCTGCTGCTGCTGCTGCTGCTGCTGCTGCTGCTGCTGCTGCTGCTGCTGCT
>ENA-UOUZ01001594-UOUZ01001594.1-mixed-culture-metagenome-genome-assembly--contig:-NODE-1594-length-14374-cov-102.741183_pt1 | contig 14374 bp, 10 predicted proteins | sample MGYA00238154_ERZ761575 | MGnify/ENA primary metagenome ERZ761575 (study PRJEB28896, sample SAMN07631632) | mixed culture metagenome | isolation source: Freshwater growth medium | place: USA...
CAGCAGCAGCAGCAGCAGCAGCAGCAGCAGCAGCAGCAGCAGCAGCAGCAGCGTCTGGACGGCCCCGCCCTCGTCCACGACCGCGGCCGCGGCGAAGGCGCATCACCTGTGCTCCTGATAGTGGCAACGACGTCGGCGTTGCGTCGCGCAGTGCGCGCTGATTCGGACGAGATCGCCAGGTGCGCGAGCCGCGAACGGCGTCCGAAGGCAGGTCTGGTGATTTGAAGACGAAACTTGAAGTCTTGAGCCGCTTCTTGACCACGACTGGCGGTGAGGCAGCACGCGGCGTCGATTGAGCGGCAGCGGCTGGTTCGGTGCCACCCGGCACTATCAAAGGGACTATGGCTGAGGACGCCACGAAGAGCACGCTGAGGAGGCCTACCGCGTATAGCACCGGCGCGCATGTAAGGTCGGCGCGCATGAATGCGAAGTTTTAGATTTTCGCGCGAAGTTTGCAGCGCCGAACTCGCTCAGCGGATCCAACCCCTCGCTCAGCGAGATCCAACCCCTCACCACCCCCGTAATTCTCCGTTTTCTCAGCTGTTCACGATCGAAGCTGCCGAGAACACTCCGAGAACCTGTGCGGCGTCCAACGAACGTGAGTGAGGTTGTAGCGACCTCGCCAACCGCCGCCGGCCATGGCGTTCAGAGAGATGGCCCAGAACCAATCGCGTCACCGGCTCGCCAAGGTCGAGGTCGAGAAGAAGGGACCAGCGGCCTCGCTGCGTGACAAGAAGTTGCTTGTCGGCGTCGCGGGCCGGATGGGCAAGCTGCACACGCTATTCGCTGCGCAGAAGGCGACGGTGGCGCCCGAGCACGAGACGTTCTCGGTCGTACACGGCTTCGGAGAGGATGTCGAAGTGGACGTCTACGGTACAGAAACGAGGCACCCAAGCAAGGATGCACTCAAGCTTGCCGAGCTCATCTACCTCGCCAGTCTCTCAGGCGACGTGGATGGCCTCAGCGCGGCTCTCTCGCCAATCATCGCGCAGGCAGAGGCGGCCGAGGCGGCCAAGGTGGCGGCCGATGAGGCGGCCCGGGCGGCTGAGGCCGCGGCAGCCGCGGCCCAGGCCGCAGCAGAGGCCGCCGCCGCCAAGGGCAAGAAGGGCGCGCCGCCGCCGCCGCCGCCTGCGGAAAGTGTGCCGCCGATCGCCGTCGAGGTGCCCCCTATGCCGGATTGGCGGGTGGTCGACGTGCGCGGCCTCGAGCCACTCGCTCTCGCTTGCGCACGCGGGCACGCGGAGGCCGCGAAAATGCTGCTCAAGGCGCGCGCTTCCGTTGACGCCGCCGCGCACTCGTGTGGTCGCACTGCACTGCACCGCGCTGTCGAGGGAGGGCACCTGGCGACCGTGATGACGCTGCTCGACGGCAAGGCCGACCCCACACTGGGCGCACGCAACGGCGTCTGTGCGCTGCAGGCCGCAGCGGCGCGAGGCCACCTGGAGATCGTCAGCTTGCTGCTCTCGCTTACAGTACCAGTGCCGCCGTCTACTCTGGAGGAGATCGCGGCTGCCGAAGCCTCGGCCGCCGCTGCAGCCAAGGGTGCCAAGGGTGCCCCCCCTCCAGAGCCACCGCCGCCGCCGCCACCGCCGAAGAAAGTGTGCCGCGTCGACCAGCCCGACCACAGCGGCTTGACTCCGCTCATGGTGGCGGCGAAGGGTGGCTACTCGACCGTGCTGAAGGCTTTGCTGGATGGAGGCGCTGACCCAAGCGTAACGGACATCAACGGCTGGGGCGCCGTGCATCACGCGTGCCGCTCGGGCCACCGTGAAGTGGCGCTCAGCCTCGCGCGCGCAGGCGCCGATGTGGGCCCCACCAAGGGCGGACGCAAACTGGCGAGCTTGGACGCTCGAATAGCTGCCGATGTGGAGGCGCTCCTCGCCTCCTCACCCCCCGTCGCAGCCCGCACGCAGCGGCCGATGACGGCCCCGCCGTGAGTCGCGCCGAGAGAGGGCTCCCGACGGTTCAGTTCGAGACCCGCGGGCAGTGGTAGCTGGCGCGTCCGTGTCAAGCATGGTGGGTCTGTTGACTACTGTAGGAAGTGACGCTCGTCTCCACCGTTATGTACATATCGGTGCCGACCGATGCATCGCGTCCTCGGCGGTACGTGCTTGGGTGCTGGTCGGATGTGAGAGGTCGTGTCTTGAAAGAGGTAACCTCTTCCGAAAGATGAGAGATGTCGTCCTTGCACCTTGGCCTTCGAGTTCCATCGACAGTCCGGACTCCGGTCACAGTTCACCGCACGGCTGCGCTCGCACGGATCGAACGTGTAGCTTGTGTGAGTCCACGCAATAATGTCGTGTAGCTCGTGTGGGCTCCCACCGCCCAAGCAGCACACAGAAGCTCGCTCCGTAACCGAACAATTGCATGCAATAAGGGAAAGTTGACGGTTTCGTCGCCGGTCTCTGTCGTTTTGAGGCGTCCTCTGCGAAAGCATGGATCGCAGCCACCGCGGCGTGCTCACCACGGGCTTCGAGCACGGGCGCCACACAACGATTGAGGTAGGGTCCCTCCCACCGACGCGCCAGCCGGGGACCCGGTACGTAAATCGGCAACCTCCTGACTCCGACGTGGTGGTGAGTCAGAGCGCGGGACGGCCCGCGTGGGAAGCGGAGGAAGCCACGTCCTACACGTCCGGCCACTCGCGACCGCCGTCAACACGCGGCCGCACGACAATCGCGCTCACCTCTTCGACGGCTACAACAAAGCCTTCCTTTCTGGTCCCGGACACGCACATGTATTCACCTTACCTAGCGTCGGTGAAGCAGAGCCGCCCTGGAAGCTCCGCGAGCCTCCGTGGCGCAGGCACGCCGATCTTCGTAGCTGGCATGCCTGGCCAGTTCATCCCATCGAGCCTGAGCCTGCCCAATCTCGTCGAGCCTCCTCCTCCGCCTCAGCCGAGTGCGGATGCGGCGAATGTGCAAAAGGCCATGGAGATGGCCACCGAGGCGCAGGCCTTTGCCAACGAGCTCGCCGTGGCACTGGAGGTGAGCAAGAAGGAGCTCGAGACCGCCAAGCTGCGCGAGGCCAAGCTGCTGCAGCAGTTCGAGCTCGAGCGCACCGAATGGCGCGAGATGACCCAGCACCTCAAGCAGACGCACGAGAAGGAGATGGGCAAGGTACGCGACGAGTGCGCCACGAGGCTCCAAGCGGCAGGCGTCCAGTTCGAGTACACACTCGAGGGGAAGCTAGTGCGGCTACGCGGCGCCCTCGAGGGCCAGCAGCAGCTCGCCGAGAAGAAAGGTACGCTTCCAGCCCCTCACCTTCTGCGCATGCATCCATGCATGCACATCATCACACGTCCATGACACCCTCCTATCCCATCACAATACCACTAACACACACCTCGATGCCAGTGAGTGAATATCTGACTCTCTCTCCCTCTCTCACACTGACACCTTGCGCCTGCCGCCCCATCACGCGCCCTTCCTTTGAGCGCAGCTAAGGAAGAGCGCCTCGAGCTGCTGCGACGGCAGAGCATGCGCCGAGTGATGCACCGCGACCTGTCCGCCGGCTGGCAGGCCTGGAGCGAGCTGTACCAGGCGCGCAAGTACGCGATGGAGAGGCTGCGCACTTGCGCCAACCGGCTGCGTACGCCCGAGCTGTCGGACGCTCTGAGCCACTGGCTGGCCTCCATGGAGCGGGCCAGGCGCGACGCCGAGCTCAGGGAGATGATGATGCGCGAGGCGGCCGCGAAGGGGGCGAGCGCTGCTCTCGAATCCGAGCTGGCAGCCGTGCGCGCCGAGTACGATGCCAAGCTCGCGGCGATGGAGCACGCTCACAAGAAGGCCATGGAGCGGCAGCTCATCGAGCTCACCGGCAGCGCCGATCAGATTGCGGCACTGCGCAGCGAGCAATCGAAGGAAGAGCGCGTCGAGCTGCTCCGCCGTCAGAGCATGCGACGAGTGATGAACAGCGGCCTCTCATCAGGCTGGGTCGCGTGGGTCGAAATGTGGGAGGCCAAGTCGTACGCGCTCAAGCGGCTCAAGGACGTTGGCAACAAGCTGCGCACGCCCGCCGTCTCAGACACCTTCAGTTACTGGTGCACCTCGCTTGCCCAGAAGCGCGCGAAGCTAGAGCGTGAGCGGCTCGAGCGCGAGGCTAATTCCCTCGAGGCCCAACTGCGCCGTGCGAGATTTGAGACGGGCCAGCTGCAGCTCGTGCGCGTGGCGCAGGAGGACGAGCTGCGCGCCCTGCGTAACGCGCTGGACAATATCAAAGCGCTCTCGACGGATTCGGAGACCGGCGAGCCCGCATTGCCCGCCCTGAAGGCACAGGTCGAGATGATGCGGACCCGCATGGCCGTGCTCACCGAGGAGGCGGCGACGGCGAACCGGCTGCGCAAGGAGGCCGAGGAGGATGCGGCACGCCAGCAGGAGGATATGAAACGGTTGCTCGATAAGCTGCTGCGCGACCAGCGTCGCAAGTTTGAGGCGGACCTCGAGGAGCTCCACAAGCAGGTGAACGCGAAAGCGAAGAAGTCTGTGGCGGAGGAGAAGCAGGCGCGCGTCGAGCTGCTCCGCCGGCAGGTGGCACGACGCATGATGAGCGCAGGCCTCTCACGCGGCTGGCAGGCGTGGCTCGAGATGTACGAGGCTCGCACGTATGCTCTCTCACGGCTGCAGCAGGCGGCCGCCTTCCTCTCCAAGCCGGAGCTGGCCGCAAGCTTCTCGTTGTGGATGCGTGTGTGGTACGCGGGCGTGCAGAAGCGCATCCAGGCGCAAGCGGCCCTCAAGGACCTCGACTTGGTCAACGCGGCCAGCCGGTGCGTCGAGCTCCAGGCGCAGATGCAGCGCATGAAGCAGGAGGCGAATGAGCTCAAGGACGAGCGCGACGCGCTCCGTCTGAAGCTGCATGCACTCGACGGCGGGCTGGCTGAGCTGGAGCGACAGCATGGGCAGCGGCTGGCAAAGGAGAAAGAGGAGCGGCTGGAGTTGATCCGTCGGCAGAGCGTGCGCCGTGTGCTCTACCGCGACCTCGGCCTCGGCTGGCAAGCGTGGCTGGAGCTCTACGAGGCGAGAAGGCATGCGATGCATTGCCTGCGCACCGCGGCCAACCGACTGCGCGCGCCCGAGCTCGCCGACGCGTTCAGCGGCTGGGAGGATGTGTGGCGACGTGGCAAGAACGAGGCGATCCTCGCGGCCGAGAAAGAGAAGGCGCGCAGGCTGCGGCTGGGCTCGGAGGAGATGTCGGCCGAGCTCGAGGCCGTCAAGGCGGACTACGAGCACAAGCTGGCGACGCTCGCGGAGCGATTCGCCCACGCCGAGCATCAGTTGAGCATGCTGCGTGGCTCCCAGTCCGAGCTCAAGACCGCAGCTGCGGAGCAGGAGCAGCACGAGCGCGCCGAGCGCGTCGAACTCTTAACGCGCCAGCTCGCACGCCGCATGAAGAACAGCGACCTCACGCAAGGGTGGGCGGCCTGGCACGCGTACTATGCCGCGCACGTATACGCCCACAGCCGGCTCCGCCAGGCCGCCAATCGGCTCAAGTCGCCTGCGCTTCAGGGTGCGTTCGACAGCTGGGCAGACGTCGTCGCGGATGAGAAGCGAATGGCACAGGTGATGAACCTGATGCGCCAGCGTGCGGGCCTGCAGTCGGAGGCGGAGAAGCTCGAATCCGAGCTGGCAGCCGTGCGCGCCGAGTACGATGCCAAGCTCGCGGCGATGGAGCACGCTCACAAGAAGGCCATGGAGCGGCAGCTCGTCGAGCTCACCGGCACCGCCGATCAGATTGCGGCTCTCAAGGACGAGCGCTCGATGGAGGAACGCATCGAGATCATCCGTAGGCAGGTGACGAGGCGCATTCTGAACGGCGGCCTCTCGCGCGGCTGGCAAGCGTGGCTTGAGATGTGGGAGGCCAAGTCGTACGCCCTCCATCGGCTGCGCGATGTGGGCAACAAGCTCCGGGCACCCGAGTGCTCCGCCGTGTTCAGCATGTGGGCCGCGGACGTGGAGCGCGCCAAGCAACTCGCGGAGCGCCAGCGGCTCGAGCGCGAGGCTAATTCCCTCGAGGCCCAACTGCGCCGTGCGAGATTTGAGACGGGCCAGCTGCAGCTCGTGCGCGTGGCGCAGGAGGACGAGCTGCGCGCCCTCAAGGCGCGGCTCGGAGTGCTCACAGACGAGGTCCTTGACCACGACTCTGGGCTTCGTCACGTGCCCGACCTCCGCCTTGACAATGAGCGGCTTCGTCAACTGCATCTCGACGCGTCAGAGGCGGCCCAGACCGCTCAACGGCTGCGCCTCGAGGCCGAGGACGATATCCAGCGAGAGCGCCTCGAGCACGAGAAGCTGCTGACGAAACTGCTCGCCGAGCAGCGAGCGGAGCTCGAGGCCGAGCTCGTCGATCTGCGCAAGCAAGTGGACGCTCGCACTGAGGAATGGTCCAAGATGGTGAGAGGGCGCCACGAGCTCGAGGCCACCATTTTGGAGCTCCGGCGCGAGCTCACGGAGCAGCAACGCTCGTATGGGGAGGCGCACCTGGCCATGCAAGCCAACATTCAGAAGCTCTCTAAGGAGCTCGTCGAGGAGAAGAAGAAGCCCCGGCCGCAGTCGCCGAAAAAGATGGAACTCCCCCCACCCCCGAAGAAGAAGGGCGGCTCGCCACTGGGCAACTTCGACCTGGACGAGGGTCCTGACGCACTGCCAATCTCAGTGCAGCTCGCCAATGCTCTCAAGAAGGGGGCGGGCAAGGTACTCGACCTCTTCCGCAGCTGGGACGAGAATGGCGACGGCGAGGTGAGTCGCGAGGAGTTCCACCTCGCGATGCCCGCGCTCGGGCTCGATGTGCCCAAGGCGGACATTGACAAGCTTTTCTCGGAATGGGACTCCGACGGCGGCGGCTGCATCGGCTATAAGGAGCTCAGCAAGATCCTGAAGGCCAAGCCAGTTGCGAAGTCAGCTGCACCTGCTGCCGCTGCGCTCATGGCCATCGGGCGCATGCAGGGGGACGTGCTCAGATCCAAAGTCGGCTTCGCAGAGAAGTTCAAGAAGGACGGCGGTGGCGCATCCGGCGTGTCGTAGTGAGCGTGAAGTTGTGTGAGGAGCGGACAACCGGTTCCGGTCCGGTCCCTGTGCCCCTCGTTGCACTTCGAAATGAACTGTGATGATGATCATTCCGTTCTTGATCGAGGTCTTGGTGCGAGTCCGTGTACGTGTACAGCGTACATACAGGCTGTATCATACACCACGCCGGGGCGGGGACACTGAGTCGTCACCAAAACTGTTACTATATTATAGGTGCGTAGAAGCGAATTCCGTGACTTCACTATCGATCTCTCATACGGTAATTAACAGGGCTCTTACCGATAGCGCTCTGACTTTAAACCTGTAACAAAATATCGCGTGGACACGGGGCCCAACGCGGCGAAAGCAAATGTAAGAGGCACCATGGCTCCACTCAACCACGAAATCACAAACACCCACATCCCCACAGGGAATTCCCCACAGACTAAGTACTCCTAGGGTTGATGGCTATAACATATACAATCGTACGCATACCTAATATCGAATATGCCCCGTGACAGCCCCTCACGGCTGCGGCGAAAGCCATGCAGCCGTACTATATGCGGGGCATGCCCCTGCGACACAAGGTTGATCGCACTGACCAACGCTCACAGCGCATAGGCCAATGTTGAAGGCACACGAACCGATACCGAGTCGGGCTAAGCCTATGCAAAGCCCCTCCTGGCCAGAAGGTAGGCTTAGGACGGGCTGTAACGGGAGCGTCGGCAGCATTAACGAGGGCAGCAACTAAAGTGGCGGTGATAACGGCGATCGTGGTATTGTCTGCATCGGCGACAACAGTAGCTGATGGTGATGGCGCAGGAGCCAATGGCGATGGCGCAGCAGCCGATGACGAGAGCGCAGCAGCCAATGACGAGAGCGCAGCAGCCGATGACGAGAGCGCAGCAGCCGATGACGAGAGAGCAGCAGCCGATGACGAGAGCGCATGAGCCAAGTCGTGAGCCAAGGCCGAGGGCGCGCAAGCCGAGACGGAGGGCGCACGAGCTGAGGCCAATGGTGCAACACAATCCGATGGCGATGGCGTGACACCAGCGAGAGCGCACGAGCCAAGGCCAAGGGCGAACGAGCCAAGGCGAATGACGCAACAGCCAATGGCGATGGCAAAGCACCAGCGGATGGCGATTGCGCAGCAGCCAATAGCGACGGCGCGGCAGCCGTTGGCGACAGCGCAGCAGCCGATGAAGACGGCGCGGCGACAGCCGATGTCGATGCTGGTGGCGCGGCGGCCGATGGCGATGGCAGTACGGTACCCGATGGCGACGACGGCGCGGCCACCGATGGCAACAATGCAGCCGCCGCCGATGGCAACGACGGCGCGGTGGCCGCCGATGGCGATGGCGGCAGTTGATGGCAACGGCGCGGAGGCAGCCGACGGCGCAGCGGCAGTCGATGGCGATGGCGCGGTAGCAGCCGATGACGATGACGCGGCCGCGATGGCGACAACGCGGCGACAGCCGATGGCGGCGGCGCGAGGGCAGCCGATGGCGGCGGCGCGGAGGCAGCCGATGGTGGCGGCGCCGCGGCAGCCGATAATGATATCGCATAAGCTGGCAGCTGATGGCAATGGCACAGCACCAAGGAATGGCGATTGCGCAGCAGCCAATGGCGCACGAACCAAGACTGACGGCGCCCGAGTCGAGGGTGATGGCGCAGCAGCCAATGACGATGGCCACGGCCAGTGACAAAGGTGCAAGCAATGGGCGTATTTGCTGCGGCGACTATGCAAGTGGTGACAGTAGCCACAGCGACGATAGTATCGGCGTCGGTGGAATCAGCGATGGCAGCATCAGTCACAGCTGCGTTAGCTGCGTTAGCGGCAGCATCGGCAACAGTGGCACTCGTGATGGCAACAGCAATGATAGCAGCAATAGGGATGGCAGCGATAGAAGCAGCGGCGATGGCAGCAGCCGACGTTGCAGCAGCCAATGACATTGCACGAGCCAAAGCCGATGGCCGCGCACAAGCCAAGGCTAATGGTGCGGCACAGGCCGTGGCTGACGCATCAGCATCGGAAACCGCCGGGGCGGTCATGGCAGTAGCAGCGATAGCAGTTACAGCTGCAACGGTGACGGCGGCTGCGGCGGTGGCGGCATCGACAACGGTAGCTTCGACGGCGGTGGCAAGGTCAACCGTGGCGATGGCAGTGGCTACGACGACCGTATCTGTGATGTAGGCAACGATGGCAGTAAGTGCGATAGCAGATAGGCCAAGTCCTGTCGGGGCCCCTCCTGGCCAGATGCCAGGCTGAGTTTTGGTCGAAGCCCCTCCTGGCCAGATAGCGGGTTGAGCCCATGGCAATGATGAAGCTGGGCGTAGGAATGCCAGCGGCGAGCTGCCTGATGAGTGATCGGCTGAGCCGCCGAGGCCACTGGGCGATGGAAAAACATGCACCAGGCTGCACATGAACATCGAGCCACGTAGGCCGCCAAGCGGGGTAAGCAGGCTACGCACGAGTGCCGAGCAACCTCGGTCGCCGAATGAGTCGAGCGCAGTGGAGGCACGTAAGCTGCCAAGTGACGCCACGTGCACTGGTGCTGAGTCACCGCTGAGGCAACCTAAAGAGGCAAGCGTAGGGCCGTCACCGCCAAATAAGGCGAGCGCGGCAGAGCCGCTGAGGCTGATGAGTGAGCTGCTGAGGGTGCTAAGTAACGCCACGCGCACTAGCGCCGAGCCACCAAGTGAGGCAAGCACCGAGCCGCAAGGTCGACCAAAAGAGGCGCCGCAGGCGAGCGCGGCTGAGCCCATGAGGCATGAGGCAAGCAATGAGCCGCCGAGGCTGCTAGGGCGACCGACAGAGGCGAGCACGAAGTCATTGCCGTCAAACAAGGCGAGTGCGGCAGAGCCGCAGAGGCTGCCAAACGAGGCGAGCGCGGCACAGCCGCTGAGGCCGCCGAGTGCGGCAGAGCCGCAGAGGCTGCCAAACGAGGCGAGCGCGGCACAGCCGCTGAGGCCGCCGAGTGACGCGTGGCTATGGCGCATCAAGCCGTCTGCCACGTAATCGGCCGTTGACCCGTAATCAGCCCTTGACCCGGACGCGTGACTACGGTGCATCAAGCCGTCTGCCACGTCATCAGCCCTCGACGCGCCATCGCTGCCAAACAAGGCGAACGCAGCAGAGCCGCAGAGGCCGCCAAGCGAGAGCGCGGCCGCGGCAGAGCCGCTGAGGCCGCCGAGTGGCGCGTGGCTATGGGGCATCAAGTCGTCCCTCGACCCGGCGGCAGAGCCACAGAGGCCGCGCTCGAGCGCGGCAACAGCAGAATCAGCCCTCGACCCGGCCCCTCCTGGACGTATCAGCATGATAACGGCCAGACCATATGAGAGGGCAAATGGCAATGGCGGGAGCGATGAAGGCGCAGCCAAGGCAAAGACAGCCGATGCTGATGGCGCAGCCGATGCTGATGGCGCAGTCAATGCCAACGCCAAGGGCAACGGCACGGGCAACGAGAAGGGGGCCAAGGGCGCCACAGGCGATGGCGCATGAGCCGAGAACCGTAGCGCACAAGCTAATGGCGATGATGCACGAGCTGAGGGCGACGACGCATGAGCCAAATGCGGCGGCGTATCGGCTGAGGGCGACGGCGCACGAGCTGATGCTGATGGCAAAGCTGATGCCGCCAAGGTCAATGGCGCAGCCGAGGCCAAGGGCGCCAAGGAGGCCAAGGGGGGATGCGCAATCGCCGACGGCGATGCTGTAGCCCATGGCGATGGCGCACGAGCCGATGAGGGCGACGGTGCATGAGCCAAGGGCCATGGCACACGAGCTGGGGCTGATGGCTCGGCCAATATCGCAGCCGATGCCGACGCCGATGGCGAAGCCAACGGCGATGCTGTAGCCCATGGTGATGGCGTGCGAGCCACGGGTGATGGCACACGAGCCAAGAGCGATGGCTGAGCCGGCGCCAAGGGCGATGGCGCAGTCGATGCCAAGGTTGACAAAGCCGGTGCCAAGGCCAATGGCGCAACCGATGCCAAGGGCGATTGCGCATAAGCACATGTCGATGGCGCACAAGCCGAGACGAATGGCGTACGAGCTAACAGCGATGCCATAGCCGATGCCAAAGCCGATGCCGAGGTCGAGGGCATAGCCAAGGTGAAGGGGGATGGCGCGGAGGCCGAGGCCGAGGCGGATGTTGCGGCCAAGGTCGGCATCAACAGAGCGATGGCCGAGGACGGCAATGCACGAGTCCATGACGATGGCACACCAGCAGTTTCGTCGGCAACGTCCTCAACGGGAGCAGCGTCCGCAATGCCGTCGGCGGCGACGGCGGCGACGGAGGCAATAGCATCGGCGGCGACGGCAGTCGAGGGTGGCATCCGAGCTGGCGGTACAGCCGACGCCAAGAGCAACGGCGCGGCCAACGTCAATGGCAATGATCCAGCCCTCGAGCCATCGGTCGCTGAGCCAAGCCTCGAGCCGCCGAGGCGACTGAGCAACGAGCCGAGCTCTAAGCCGTCAAGCACTGAGCAAATTATTGAGCCGTGGGGCGCCGAGTTGTCGAGCACTGAGCCGAGCATCGAGGCACCCATGACACTGAGCAACAGGCCAATCGTCGAGCAGTCAGGTGCGGAGCCGAGCACCGAGCTGCCGATGCCATCGAGCGCCGAGCCGAGCGCCGAGGCGCCAAGGGCATCGAGCGCCAAGTTGAACGTTGAGATATCGACGTCGTCGGGCGCCGAACCGAGGCCATCCAGCTCTGAGCCGAGCACCGAGTCCACGAGCGCGAAGCTGATCGCTGAGCACCTGCCAAGGCCATCGATTGCCGAGCAGTCGAGGCCATCGAGTGACGAGCAAAGCGTTGAGCCGCCGAGGCCATCGATCACCAAGCTGAGCATCGAGCTGTTGAGCGCTGAGCCGACAGGCGCCAAGCCGGGCATAGAATGTGAGAGCACATGCCGAGGCAACGGTGGCACGCAAATCGGCAGGGGAAGCACATGCCGAAGCAACGAAGGCGCGCAAATTGGCGACGTTAGCGACGACGGCGGTGGCGTCTTCATCATCGGCACAGACGGCTGCGGCGGTGATGGCTGCGTCTGCGGCGGTGGCGCATACGCCTCTATAGATGGCAGCAATAGCGCAAGTAAACCCACACACGAGGGTGGTACAAGCGCCAAGGGTGACGGTGTAGCACGAGCTGAACGCGATGCCAAGACCGATGGCGCAGCCGATGTCACACAAGCCGAGGGCACCACTGAGGCGAAAGCCAACGGCGCAGACGAGGCCGGGGGAGGCGACGGCGCCGAGGACGAGGGGGGTGGCGCACGAGGTTGCGGCGCAGCCAACGCCAAGAGTAACAGCGCAGCCAAAGGGGCTAAGGGCGACCTCGCAGCCCACAGTGCACAAACTGATTGCGCTGCACAAGCTGGCGGCACACAAGCCGAAGTTGACGAGGCCGACGGCGCAGCCGACGCCGCAAGGGCAGAGGGCGATGCGGCAGTGGCAACGGCAGCGATGTCGGCACGACCAGCGGCTGCAAGGGCGGCAGCGCCACGGGCAGGGGCGGCGGCATTGCAAAGGCCATCGAAACACGTCTCGCCATAGAGAACAGCTAAGGCTGAGGAGGGCGGCGCATGAGCTGGTGGCGCAGCCAACGGCAACGGTGACGGTCCAGCCCGCGTCGATGGCAACGGTGCGGCCGAGGCCAAAAGCGACAACGCAGCCCGCGGCGAAGGCGTACAGGCCGACCGCGCCGCAAGGGCTGACTGCACATGAGCCGAGGCAAACAGCGCGGAGGCCAAGCCCGAGACAGATGGCGTATGAGCCGAGGCTGATGGTGCACAGGCCAAGGCTGACAGCGCAGCCGACGGCGCACGAGCCCGCGCCGAGGCCGACGGCAGATCAGGCGGCGCACGAGCCAAAGTTGACGCGGAGGCTAACGGCATACAGCTAAAAATCGGTGACGAGGGCACTGTCTGCGGTGGCAGGAGCACAGAAGCAGGCGAACGTGGCCATGGTGGTGAACGTGGCCATGGTGGTATGAGTGATGCCGAATGTAGCACCAACATGGGTGGCGGCAGTGGAAGCAAACGCAAAGGTGATGTAGGCGCACAAGTCGGCAACGGCAACATATGCCGAGGCGACGAAGGTGCACAATTCGGCAGTGAAAGTAATTGCCGGGGCGACGACGGCGCACAAAATGGCAGTGGAAACACATGCCGGGGCGACGAAGGCGCACAAAACGGCAGGGAAAGTGAATGCCGGGGCGACGACGGCGCACAAAACGGCGGTGGAAACGTATGCCGGGGCGACGAGGGCGCACAAAACGGCAGGGAAAGTGAATGCCGGGGCGACGACGGCGCACAAAGCGGCGGTGGAAACACATGCCGAGGCGACGAGGGCGCACGAATCGGCAGTGAAAGGGATTGCCGGGGCGACGACGGCGCACAAAACGGCAGCGGAAACACATGCCGAGGCGACGAGGGCGCACGAATCGGCAGTGAAAGGGATTGCCGGGGCGACGACGGCGCACAAAACGGCAGCGGAAACACATGCCGAGGCGACGAGGGCGCACAAAACGGCAGTGGAAACACATGCCGAGGCGACGAGGGCGCACGAAACGGCAGCGAAAGTAAGGGCCGAGGCGACGTAGGCGCGCAAATCGGCACTGGGAGCGAACGCCGATGCGACAAGGGCGCACAAATCGGCAGCAAGGGCAAATGCCGAGGTGACAAAGATGCATCCATCGGCAGTGAAACAGCACACCGTGGCAAGGCTGCAGGCGGTGGCAAAAGTGGAGATGAAGGCTTCTGACAGAGGCGCGGCCCGGAGCGATGGCACGACGGCACGAAGTGCAGTTCGTGCAGTGAAAGTGCACGAGACGATGGAGGCTGGCGGTGACGCTGACGCCACGGCAAAGGTGCATTGGCCGATAAAGGTGGCATGAAGTGCGCTGCCAGGCGCGGCAGAAGCGCAGTGGCCATCGAAGGTGGCATGGGATGTACCACATTGCAAGGTTGCAGCAGACGAGCACTTGCAAAGCGCCCACCAAAGGGGTGGCCATTGCGTTGCTGCAAAACCAGGGTCAGCAAAGAGGCCAGAACGGAGGAGACGGTGGCAGAGGCGTCGATCGGCGCAGCCAAAGAGTTCGAAGGGATTCCCGGGAAGCCATATCGCGTGGACACGGGGCCCAACGCGGCGAAAGCAAATGTAAGAGGCACCATGGCTCCACTCAACCACGAAATCACAAACACCCACATCCCCACAGGGAATTCCCCACAGACTAAGTACTCCTAGGGTTGATGGCTATAACATATACAATCGTACGCATACCTAATATCGAATATGCCCCGAGACACAAAAGGAGACATCCCGAGTGAGAGGGTCCCGCCCTGTACCCTCTAGACCCCTTTTCTGG
>ENA-UOUZ01001596-UOUZ01001596.1-mixed-culture-metagenome-genome-assembly--contig:-NODE-1596-length-14367-cov-94.206680_pt1 | contig 14367 bp, 12 predicted proteins | sample MGYA00238154_ERZ761575 | MGnify/ENA primary metagenome ERZ761575 (study PRJEB28896, sample SAMN07631632) | mixed culture metagenome | isolation source: Freshwater growth medium | place: USA...
CTCGTCACATTCCGCGTGGGTCTCGGCGTGCGCCTTGACCGATGCCGCGAGCTTCGCCTTCTCCTCGTCACATTCCGCGTGGGTCTCGGCGTGCGCCTTGACCGATGCGACGAGCTTCCTCGTCTCCTCGTCACATTCCGCGTGCGTCTCGGCGTGCGCCTTGACCGATGCGACGAGCTTCGCCTTCTCTTCGTCGTAAGCCACCTGCGTCTCGGCGTGCGCCTTGACCGATGCCGCGAGCTTCGCCTTCTCCTCGTCACATTCCGACTGCGTGGTTGCAAGTTTTTCGTGCCGATCGGCGCACTCAGCCTGCATGCTTTGAAGCTGCCGACGCAGGCATCTCGATTCCTTGTGTTCTGGCAGTAGTGAGTCGCACCGCTTCTCGCGATCCAGCGCCTCCCGGGATCGGAATCTGCTGCGTACTGTCTCGCTTGCTGTCTCGGAGACTGACTTTCCCCCATTGATCTCGTCTTCCTCGGCGGCGGCAGCGTCGTCATCGTCTTGACCTTGAGCGTCAGACCACGCTACGCATCGGTAGAGGCGAGCGTCAAACACGGCCGCACTCGACATCATCATGATCAGCAGCACGCCAGCAAACTGCTTTGCCGGTTCCGCATCCAGGTAGTACCCTGCGGTGGCGGCGTGCATGGCGAGGATCGTGCATATCACGCTCAAGTCGAGTGCAGCCCGCTTCGGATTGAGCGGAAGAATCAAGTGCAATGTGATGCCTAGAGCGATGCTGTTGGCGGCCGTGCCAACACTGTTGTGGCGATCGGCCCAGGAGAGGAGGTAGAAGTGGGCTGTGCACAGCACCAGCCACATCGCCGTGTAGAGTGTAGATAGCACGAACGTGCGGTGTCGACGGTACCAGCGCGGATGCTCGCACACGACGAACAGCACGCAAGCGCCCCCCGCCAACATCAAGCTTCGTCCGGCGAAGGCAGCGGTGGTCGAAGTGGCGGGAAAGGCCTGGGTGTCAAACCACCCGGCGGGCAGCGCGATAGCATTCAGTGCGAAGAAAGCGAAGATGGCGCTCCGGTCGGCCGAAAGGTGCGCGTCGTCCATTCGGCCCGTCTGCGCGAAGTTGACAGGAGCTCTGGACGCACAGAAGTTCGCGCACTGACTCCAGACGCCGCCGAGTGGACAGTTGAGAGTGGATGCGAGTGGGTGCCTACGACGTATCGACAGTAGTGATGAAGTTTCCAAATTGGCTTCGAGGGCGATGAAGTTCCAAATTAGCTATCGGCGGGGAATTGAAAGTACTTGTTTGGGGCAAACCCCCAAAATTTTGCCCGAACCCCCCGAACCAAAAACCCCAGCACACCCCAAACAAACTCTACATGACTCGCTGTGAGTAATTCTAAGTTCAAATGTTCAATTCAAAGGCCCACCGCTGCTCTGAGTCGACCTTGGTGTCGACCCGTTTTAACCTCTCGCTGTATTGTGTGGACCTGCTTTAACTTCACAGTGGGCCACCACCTCCTTCTTCACCTCGCGCTGGTAGCACCTGTGCCTCATCTCGCTCGCGCCGCCGTGATTGGCGTGGCGCGCTCCCCGTCGCCATCTGGCAGGGCGAAAGCCAGGAAATCTCACAAGAAATCTCACCTCCTTAGCGCATGCCTTAGCGGCGCCCCGATTGCAGTGGAATGATTGCTCCTGGCATGTCCTGGCCTGTTACCACACGGTAGTCAGGTCAAAGTCAGGTCACAGGTGGGCGCGCCCCCGCCCCCCCCCCCGGGACGCGCTTGCCGATGAGCGCCTTATGAGCGCCGCTGTACTGTGTGGTCCTGTTTTAACCGACACACACACACCGTTTTCACCGACACACACACCGTTCTAACGCGATGTTAAATGGAGGATAGCGACTGTCAGAGCTGCGCGCAGCTGCGCATGCGGCATGGCCTCCAGCATCACAACGTACAGCTGAAGACCTCTCATCGAGTCCGTCTCCCTATATCCTCGCCTGATGACCGCGTGATGACGGGAAGGCCGTGCCGACGGGATGAGCATGATGAGACGGGATGACGCCTTAATGACGCCTTTCATCGAGTCCGTCTCCCCATCCTGTCGAGCGCCCCTTGATCAGCGTCGAGGACCCTTCCGAGAGCCTCGAGCTCCTCCTCGTCCTCGTCCTCCTCCCCCGCCTCCTCCCCCGCCTCCTCCCCCGCCGCCTCCCCCGCCTCCTCCTCATCGAGCACGTTCAGCACGCTCGGGTACCCCGCGTACTTTTTGGGAGTCCGATCGCCGCCCGACACGACGCCCATCCAAGCCATCCACGCTGGCGAGGCAGCGACGCGTCCGCGCTGCTCCTCGGCAAGCGCCTCGTCGTACAGCTCGCGCAGCAAGTTGAGACGCGACTCGTCCGACGCACGCTCGAAGCCGTTACGCGCACGCGCTTGGGCATGGCTCAGCCAGCGCACCGACTGCCCCAGCCGGCTCGACCAGCCCGAGGCCTGATCCACGACGGCCTGCACGCGCTTCGGAGGCAGCTCCGCATAAAAGGGCGACAGCTCGTAGTTGAAGTAGACGAGCACCTCGTCGGCCGGCGGGAAGCTGCGCGTTGCGCTACCGACGACCTCGCTGAGTTGCCGCAAGGCTGCCGCTCGCACCACCGTTGGCGTGCCCGGTGCTGCCGCGAGCGAGCTGTCGCGCGCCTTCCACGCGCGAACAATACGATCGATGACGCGCAATATCGCTGCGATCATCCGCCGAAGGGGCCGCATCGCAGCATCCAACAGCTCGCGGTCGATTCGACGTGGCGGCAACGCAGACGAGGCTGAACATCGGGTGCTGCATCGTGCTGCAGCGTACGCGGCGCGGGCCCCAGCTCTCGCCACTTCGTATCGACCATTGCTAGCCTTGTGGCGTCCTTCGCCTGCCACTGGCACTGGCGTACGCCTGCCACTGGCGAACGCCAGCGGAGCCGCGGGCACGATGCAGCACCCGATCAGCAGAGCCCGATTGAGCCCCATTGCAAGTTCCACCGCGAGAGCCTCGCGGCGGGCGGTTGAGGACAGGAAAAGATGCACAGAGACCGTGAATGGCAACACAGGGACCCGTACGGGCATCCGACTCCGTCACAAGCAGAACCTCGACCACGCTACGCGCACGGTTCAAAAAATTCGCGCCATAGTGAGCGTGAAACCACCTCCTTTGTCGTTCCGCCGCAACAACCCGTGCTGTAAGCAGCACTCGTTGCGCCACCAAGCGCGTTTCAGCAGCAGCAGCAGCGGAGCAGCGGGCGTAGGATGCCTATCGCCAAGGTGCAGCAAAGCGTATACTCGCACGACATGCTCGACGAGGTTGACGGCAAGCTCGTCGGCTCGTTCCGCCCCAGTGGACCCAAAACCAACACGCTCCTGACGAGGCCCCAGCTCGGCACCGTGCGCAGCACGACGTACAGCCTGCCGTCGGCGATCGACTTCCAGCACGAGTACGGCTTGCGGCAGGAGCGCGATGGGATCACCTCAAACGACGTTCTGGGCGGATGGGCGGAGAGCGAGGGCACCGGGGGCATGAAGCCGCCGCGGGACTTCAAGGCGCTCAACAAGATGGCGGCGATGGCGAACTGCAAGTCGACCAAGGACGTGCAGGTGTTCCGGCGGTCGAACGACGCGCGCCTCAAGCTGGGCACCGATAAGAAGCCCGAGATTCTCCCCTACGACGAGACGACCGTCTTTGGCAAGTCGACGAGCGCCTCGGAGAACTTCAACGACTTGATCTCGCACATGCACCGCTACGAGTGGTGCGACAGCAAGCCCAGCGCAGCGGAGATGGTCGAGGCTGCGAAGCCCAAGGGCCCCTCGCAGACGAAGACGAGCATTCTGGCGGCGAAGACGGCGAGGGAAAAGCTCGAGGCCATGGATAAGCCGGCGGGTCCGGTCGAGCAGTGGAAGATGGCGTGCTTCAAGAAGGTGCCCCCGAAGCTCGGCCCGCTGGGCGAGTAAGCGTGCCTTCCGATCGCCGTCTTGCAGGATGCAGCAGCCGTGCAGCGAGCGGGCAGCGCGGGTATGGGTATGGGGGCGAGGAGCGGGCGAGCACCGGTCCGGCCGTTTCTCGCCCGGTATCCTTCAACCCCAGCGGCCAGCTCCGTGTTACTGAACGCATGACTGAACGGCGCGGGAGGCGGAGGGCGTCGCGTCGCATTGCCTGCTGCGCGAGGACGCGCCCGTACAGTCAGAGGTGGCATGCACACCGGGCACTCTAGGAGCACAGCAGTCCGTGTGGGTCGTTGACGCCAGCCGGCGACGAGGGGCGGCAACCGGGCAACGCTCATTGGTCGTTTCAACTCAGACTACCTCTATCTGTATCTGTTCTCGTATCGCGAAAGCATGTGTCATGCGAATTCATCTCTCGTGTCGTTAAGGGTGTCCCTGTCTTTGCCCGTAGCGGTTTTCGTGTTCAACTTTCTCAGTTAAATCCCGTTTTCGATCCGTGGTCGTCCCTGGTGATCCGACCGCCGCGTTGCTTCGGCGTTCGGACGCCCACACGGTTTACGCGTGGGTCGTGCGCTCGTGCGGGCGCGGTACTCGCCGCCGCGGCCGCGCCGGCCGCCGCCGGAGCGGCCGTTTCGCGTCGTCATGTCGTTCGTTCCGGCACCGCATGATCGCCGCTCGAGCGCACGCTCCGCTTGTTTAAACCTCACACCCTCACAGTCCGCGGCTCCGCGCACGCGGTTCGTTCCGTAGAGTACTCCGTATCTCGGCCTACCCTCTGCTCGGCCCGACGAGGGGCGCACGTACTCGTCAGGCCGCGGAGGGGCACACAGCCCGACCCGCGACAGCTGCGGCGCCGGCATGCACTGTATCACTGTATCTCAACTCTCAGGCTCATGAAGCCATGGAAGCATGCACTGCAGCTCGCCCTTCTCAGAGCGTGCGCAGCGCCTGGTAGCTCAGCTGAAGCTTCAGGGCGCAATTCTCCCGCTCGAGCTCGCCGAGGGCGCGCGCGGTCGCCTCGCGCTCCGCTCGGGCCGTCTGAAGCGCCGTCGTGAGCTCGAGCAACGCGGGCAACGGGTCGGGCGCCGTCTTGGGCGCCAACGCCCCGTGCGCGGGGTTTGCTGCCGTCTCGGCAGCTGCGGGCGCTGCGGTCTCGATGGCGGCGGCCTCGATGGCGGCGGCGGCGGCCCGTGCGGCATCCGCATCGGCAGCGGCCGCCTCCGCCTCGAGGACGGCGAGGAGGATGCTCGTTGGTGCCGCGAGGGCGCGTCGAGCATGCGTGAGAGCCTCCGCCAGCCGTTGCCGTTGCTCCGCGCCTGGGGACAACTCGAACTCCCGCGCCGCCGCCGCTATCTCGGGCGCCCCTTCGACCTCCGCCGCGCCCTCTACCGGCGCGCGCACTCGCGCTGGCGTGAGCGCTCCGGCGGCGGCCGCGGCGAGCGCCGCGCCGGTCACGCTCACGCCAGCGCTGTGCAGATTCTCCTTGCCGTCGGCACCGAGCGTGGCGCGTGCCATGGCTTCCTTGGCTCTGCGAAGCCATCGGGGCGCGTGCGATCAGGAGCGCTCAGTGACATGATGCCCTAATTAGGGTCGCATGGCCATCCGACGCCATCGGAGGCCATTCACAGCACGCACGCACCTGTGAAGCTCGTTACGCGTTCTCTTGAGCTCCTCGCGCAGCTCATTGTTCTCCGTCTTGATGCGGTTGTGTAGCTGGATCTTCTGGTTCGGGTTCTGGTGCCCAACAAGGCGCGTGAGCTCGGCGGACTGCGCCTTGAACTTGGCGCGAAGGGCGGAGAGCTCACGGCTCGTGCTTGCTGTCGCCGCCGCGGCCTTGGCCGCCGCCTCGCGCGCGCTGGTCGCCTCGGCATTGGCCGCCTTCTCCTGCGCCGCCGCCGCCTGCAGCGGCAAGGGCGATCGGTGGCGATCAGCGCCGATCGAGGGCCATCAAGGGCACTCAGAGGGCGTGAAAGGTAATCCCTCGCGCCCAATTGCATGCACACACACACCTGCAGCTGCACCTCCCACGCCCTTCGCTGCTCAACGGCCGCTCGCACCGCCGCGTCCGCTGCCGCCTCCTTGGACTTTACAGCCGCCTCCTTGGCCTCTGCGGCGGCCTCCCTGGCCTCTGCGGCGGCCTCCCTTGATTGAGCAGCTGCCTCTCTCGTCTCTGCGGAGCTGCTGCACCGGCGGGCGGTGTTGTTGGCAAAGTCCTCCGCCGCCTCCGCCTCCTTCGCGGCCGCCTCGGCCGCCGCCGCCCTCGCCTCCGCCTCCGCCGCCCTCGCCTCCGCCTGCTGCAGGGCCCGCTCTGTGAATAAGAGCGTCGCGGCCGACTCCTCTGCCTTCCTCGACGCGTCCTCCCTGGCCGCCTCCACCAGCGCCATGTCCGCTTGGACCTTGGCCAGCTGTGAAAGGGCCGCCGCGCCATTGGCCGCCGCCGTGGCTGCCTGGGCGGCTGCCATGGCCGCCGCGTCGGCTGCGTGTGCTTCGGCGGCTGCCGCTTTGCTCTCCGCCGCCTCCACCCTCGCCTCTGCCGCCGCCCTCGCCTCTGCCGCCGCCCTCGCCTCCGCCCTCGCCTCCGCCGCCGCCTTCCCCTCCACCGCCGCCTTCCCCTCCGCCGCCGCCTTCGCCTCCGCCGCCGCCCTCGCCTCCGCCCGGGCCGCCTCGAGTCTCGACTCGATCCCCTTGAGAGCATCGGCACGGGCATCGGCCTCTGCCTGCACCGCCGCCTCGGCCGCGCGCTCCTCGGCCGCCTCGGCCGCCTCCGCCGCGCGTGCGCACGCCAGACTCAGCTCGTGCTCCTTCGCCTTGAGGCTGTCCCGCAGCGTCGCAGCCAAGGCCGCCGACGCGTTAAGCAGCTCCTCCTTGACTCTCAAACTCTCCCGTAGCGCCGCCGCCTCCTCCGCCGCAGCCTCGGCCTCCCGAGCGCTGTCCCGAGCATCGCCACACACCATGTCGGAAGCTTCTTGGATCGACTGGGCGTGCCCAACGGCCGCGCCCAGCGACACGAGGAGCGCGTCGCGCTCTGTTGCCAGCGCGTCGCGCTCTGTTGCCAGCGCGTCGCGCTCTGTTGCCAGCGTGTCGCGCTCTGTTGCCAGCGTGTCGCGCTCTGTTGCCAGCGCGTCGCGCTCTGTTGCGAGCGTGTCGCGCTCTGTTGCGAGCGTGTCGCGCTCTGTCGCTAGCGCGTCGCGCTCTGTCGCTAGCGTGACCCACCTCGCGCTCAGCGCGTCCCGCTCTGTGGTGAGCTCGGCCAGCCGCGCCTCCGCTGCCGCCTTCTGCTCTCTGATCTCGTCGCAATCTCGCTCCAATCTCGCCTTCTGCTCCCCGATCTCGTCGAGGTTGGAGATCGCCTCCTCGAGAGCCGCCGCCGCCTCCGCCGCGTCCGCCTTGCCTTGTGCCGCCTCCGCCTGCGCTGCGGACACTCGCCCCTCATACGCCGCACGCTCCGCCGCCGCCGCCAGCACCTGCGCTTCAAGCGCCTCCGCCGCCGCTGCCTTCGCCTTCGCATCCGCCTCCGCCTCCGCTGACTTCGCCTCCGCCGCCGCTGCCTTCGCCTCCGCCTCCGCTGCCTTCGCCTCGGCTGCCGCTGACTTCGCCTCCGCCGCCGCTGCCTTCGCCTCCGCCGCCGCACACTCGGCGGCGCCCATCTCGAGCGCTTCGAACTGCGCCGCGTCCACCGCCGCCGCTCTCTCCCTCTCGAGCATCGCGATGCGCGCGCCGTGCTCGCGCTGGGCAGCCGCCCGGAGCACCGCGTGCGTCGCCGCCGCCGCCGTCGAGCGCGATGCGATCGCGATGGCGCTCGATGTGGCGGCGGACGTGACGGCGCTCGTAAGGGCGCGTGCGTGCGCGGCGGCGGCCTCGCGCGCGCATGCTTCGAGTGCATCGATGCGCGCGTAGGCCGCGTGCAGATTCTGGTCGGAGGGGGGGGCGATGGGGGGAGCACTCAGCGGCCACGGGAGGCCATCACAAGCTATTGGGAGGCCATCACAAGCTATTGGGTGGAAAAACCGATAGTAATCATCCGATAGCAATCATCCGATAGCAATCATCCGATAGCAATCATCCGATAGCAATCATCCGATGGCAATCATCCGATAGCAATCATCCGAGGGGGGCTTCGTCACACCTGCTCGGAGAGGTCATAGAGCTCTTCGAGCTCCGAGTGAGTTTCGTCGAGCAGCGAGAGGCGGAAGCGAAGATGGCTTGCCTCACTCGCCTCGCGCTTGTGAGCGAGCTCAAGCGCCGAGAGCTCCGACTCCATCTCCTTGATGTGAGACCAGAGCCGCGCCGTCTCCATCGCGGGCGACACACGACCCACACCGGCCGAAACTGGCGCGCCGGCCGTGCCCGCCGCGCCGGCCTCGCTGGGCGCCATGTTGGGCGCGCCGCCCGCGACGGAGGTGCTCGGGTTCTCGTTGTCTCGTACGAGGGAGCGTACGTGGGAGCGGGAGGCGAGCGAAGGCGAGGGCGAGAAGGGCGTCGGGAACCCGCCGTCGGGGTCGGGCGGCGGCGGTGCCCGGTACGGCGCCCCTGGACGAGCGCTCCCGGGGCGACCGGGGGTGATGCCCGGGACGGCGCCTGGACCATCGGCCTCCACCTCGACGACGAGTGCGCTTGGGACGGCGCTCGGATCGTCTTCGGCGGCGCCGCTGCTCGTGCCCGCCATCCACTCGCCCAGGCTGAGGCGCGTCGACGACGGGGTCACGGAGCGGCGACTTGGGAGGCCGGCGGAGCGGCCGACGGCGGCTGTGGCGGCAGCCGCCGTCCCGAGCACCTTGGATGGGGTCGCGATGGCGTCGACTGCCTCGGACGCCGCCGCGGACGCTGCCACAGCGGCGGCCGAAGCGGCCGGCACCGAGGCCGCACCCTCGACCTGCCGCCCTTGGCCACCTCCGCCGCCGACGCCGGCGCTCTCGCCGTGCCTCTCCATGAGGGTCGCGATGATGTGTTCATACTCGGAGCTCAGGTGTGAAAGCTGCGCCTCGAACGCACTCTGCGACGCGGCGAGTCCTTCGGCTAGTCGTCGCTCTGCAGCCCGCGCCTCGGCAAGCGCCGTCTCGGCGCGGCGGCGGGATTCGTCAACTTCCGCATGCACTGCCGCGAGCTCCATGGCACTTGCCTAATTTGGACGAGGGGCGCCACGGTGTCAGGGGCGGGGCAGCGCGACGGGGGCGGAGGGCGAGAGCGCCGTGTTGGGCACGTGCATGCGCGCCAGGGCGTCGGGGGCGGTTGGGAGAGGGCGAGAGCGCCGTGTTGGATGGTGTGGGATAGGGTGAGGGTGAGGGAGGCTGGATGGTGAAAAAGGGGGTTGGGGGGGTGGGGGGTAGGGGAGCGCGGGGGGGTAGGGGAGCACGCACCTGCTGCCGCTGTCCGAAGGCGCTGATCGAGATTGCGAGCTCGCGCCGCAGCCCATCAGCCTCCTCCGTGCGTTGGGCGAGGGTTTGGATCGCGTCCGTTGCCTTCAGAGCCGCGAGCTTCTGCCCAATCAGCTTTACGTTCTCCTCGGCCACGTCCCTGGATGGGGGGGTGCGGGGGGGGGGAGGCGGTATCGGGGGGGGTCGGTATCGGGGGGGGGGGTGGCATCAGAGGGCACTCAGAGGCAGCGTCAGAGGGCACTCAGAGGGCACTCAAGGCGGCGCACCTCTCGTGCGTCGCCTTGAGCACCTCGGCCCGCAAGCCTGACGATTCCACAGCGCGCGCCTCGATGATGGCGAGATCGGCCGAGCTCAGGGCCGCGAGGGCGGCCGCGCTCACACCCCCCGCTGCTAAGGCCGACAGGACGGTAGCCGTGGGCAGCAGCCGCGGCGGCGGCGGCGGCGGCGGCGGCGGCGGAGGTGCGTGGGGAGGTGCGTGGGGAGGTGCGTGAGGCCCTTCTGCTGTGGGGATACGAGTCGGGGTGGAGGCCGCCCGCCACGGCGCGTCGGCCGGCGGCGGCAGCTCGCAGACGGGTGAGGCGACCGTGGATGCATGCGCGGAGGTAACGGTCGAGGGCGGCTGGGAGGACGGCGCGAGCTCGGGCGCCGTGATGGGCGCGAGCGCCGTGATGGTCAGGCGAGGGCCGGGCGCCGTGATGGGCGACGCAGCGATCGCCGAGGGGCGCGGGAGCTTGCTCGGTTTCGTCATCTGGTCGCGCGCCATCCGCAGCTGCATCCGCAGCGCCACGACTTGTTGATCCTTGGCCGCGAGCACAGCCACGTAGCCCGCCTGTTGCTTGTGCGCGGCATCGCGGTCGACTTGGACGATACACAGCTGCTCCTCGAGCCTCTTGACGCAGGTCTGTAGGCAGGCGATGCGATGGGCGAGCGGGGTGCCCGATACAGCGCCGTCGCCGCCGCTGCCGTCGCCGTCGCCGTCGCCTTCGCCGTCCTCGAGGTTGACCCCGAGGACGGCAGCGAGCGATAGGCGCGCCGGGTGGACAGCGAGGGAGAGACGGCGAGTCCATGCATCGACTTTGGCGCCGCCGCCGCCACCTGCCGCGCCGTGGCCGCCGCCCGCCGCACCAGTCAAGCCGTCGCCCGTTGGCAATCAGAGGCAATCAGAGGCAATCAGAGGCAATTAACGACACTCACCAGTCAAGCCGTCGCCCGTTGGCAAGAGCATGGGTCGGGCGGCTAATGCGGCCTTGAGGCGAGCAATCTCCGCTTGGAGAGCTTGCTGAGAGCCGACGCAGCCTTCGTTGACCACCGCCTGAGACGCGCACGAGCGATCGGATGAGCGAGTGACGACCACAGAGTCACCGTCGATGAGGGAGGCAATCAGCATGCAATCAGCATGCAATCGGATGAGTCAGTCCGTGTCGGTCAGTGGCAGCCTATGCACTCGATGGGGTCATCAATCACGTGCAATCATGTGCAATCGACGAGGTCATCATGGGGCCATCAATCATGGGGCATTCAATCATGGGGCCATCCCATGGGGCCATCCCATGGGGCATTCAAGAGCCATCAGTGATGACGCTCACCTGATTGCGGATGAGCTTCGCGCGCTGTGCAAACTTGAGCGTGGACAGGGTTTCGGCAAAGCAGCGCTCGAGGGGCGAGATCGTCGCGATGATGCACGTCTTGCTGTTGCCCCCAAGAGAATCTTTGAGCAGCAGCGTCAGCTTCGAGTTCCGGTACGGTACGTGTGTCGCACCGGCCCCTCCGGTGCTCGGGACGGCGCTCGGGAGCGCGCTGAGTGCACCTTGATTGGCCTTGAGTGGCCTTGATTGCCCTCCGCCGCTCGTGAGCGCGGTGATGACGTTGCCCAGGGCGGAGAGCGATCGATTGATATGGCACGCCTCGCGCAGCCGGGCGCCCGTCGCCTGTGTGTCACGTTGCCGTTCGGATCCCGCGAGATCCACGAGATGGAGAAGCGCGGTGCGCACGCGTCGGATGCCATCGTCCGCCTCGTGCGTCGCCTGGACCGCCAGCGTGAACACGAGATGCGATCTGGACGAGTGGCTGTTCATCGCCGTCGAGCCGACCGCCCGATGGGCCGCACCGCGCTGCAGCAGCCGGGTAGCCTCCTCGGCTGTGCCCACGTCCTCTTGATGGAGACCCTCGACGTAGATGCCGCGCGTCGCGTCCTCGCGCAGCCGCAGCCCGCCGTGACCCGTCGGAAGTCCGCCGTGCCCTCCCACCGACGGCAAGGCGCACGACGCGGCAGCGGCGGAGGCGTCGGGTGGGTCGAGCAAGTCGGTGAGAGTTTCATTGTGAATCTCGAGGAGGGAGCCAGTGCACCGGTAGCTGAGCTGTCCGCCGGTCTTGCGCTCGTCGCGCGCCATCCAGGCGAACAGATAGTCGAGCACTCGCGGCGTCAGCCCGCGTGCCTCGGGCGCGGCGCTGGCCTGCTCCGCCTCGAAGCCCATGGTGAACGTCTTTCCCGAGCCGGTCTGGCCGTACGCGAAGATGGCCGCATTGTATCCGGCCATGCACGCGTCCGAGAGCGGCTGACCCACCGCCTCAAAGATCTCCTCCTGCGTGGTGGCCTCGCCGCCGACTCGGTCGAACGAAAACGTGCGGTCCTCCGTGGGAGTGTGCAGCACGACAATGCCCCTGACCGGGTCGGTCGACACGCTCTTTGCGCCCGCATCCTCCCGTTGCTTGCGCACGCGCACGAAGATCGCGATGTTGTCCGACTCCATGGTCCGTCGCGATCTGGCCGCAGATCGGACAGCACTCCTCTGGAGTTGACAGTCGCTGCACAGTCGCTGCGTGCGTGCGTCTCGCCGCGCGTTCGAGACGGGCGCGGTCCGAAGGCGGCAACATTTGACGAAATCATTTTTATTGTGAGTGCGGCGGGAAGAGTTGGAGGGTTAGAGTCGTCAAGTTCAAGTTCAAGTTCAAGTTCGATAGGCTTAGGCGGCAACGCTTTAGGGATTTTTGAGTCACCATAGATGATAGATTACCCGTACTCCATGATCCATGGTGAAGGTGGTGGCGGTGAAGGCGGTGGCGAGGGGGACGTGTCGTACCCGCCAGAAAGGAAACCACGGCCGAGACTCCTTATTTGGTAACCCCAGTCCACTTCGGACGCGGTCGCACGCCCGGCCCGCTCTCTGCGTTTCCTATTCCGAGGTGCCGTCGACTCACTCGCGTCGGCCGTGGCGGCGGAGCAGGGTGTGTGACTATCGGTCCCGCGGGCTCCGCGGGCCTGGCTGTGGTGCACGGCGTCCGCTTTGCCGCGCACATGTACAACTGCTCACCTGCGCACGCCTTTGCCACAGATCGAACTCCTCAATCAAGATGTCGGGCCTCGCGAACAAGACGCCCAACTCGGCCAACGTCGCGCGTATCAACACCACGCCAGTCAAGTCTCCCAACCAGAAGACCGCATACGTGGGCACCATGACGGCCATCCTCTCAGTCATGCTGTCGACTCAGCTCCCCGAGAACACTTACTCATACGTGTTCCTGGCCGTCGGCACCACGCTCATCGCGGGTGGTCCCGTTAATGGCGACGGCCCTCCCACCGAGAAAACCAACTCGATCTACTGGACCGCTTGCATGCGTTGGGCGCCGACGGCGAGAGTGCTCGACCATCTCTTCGACCACAAGCAGGAGAAGGAGGGAATCTACCACGTGATGATTGGCACGCGCAAGTGCCACCTCATCGACCTCGCGACCGTCGACCTCCCGTTCTTCTCGACCGTGAGCTCGAACCTCTTTGACGTGAGCACGTTCATGGTGGACGCAGGCGGACAGGCTTTTGCCTCGTGGCGCGGCAAACTCCTCAAGGCGATCGAGGCGCACGTCGACACATCGCCGGGGGTGCCCATCTCGGAAGCCCTCTCGGCATGCTTCGTCTTCGTCCTCTTCCACGCCGCGATCGTGCGGGGCAACAGTAACAAGTCTAGCAAATGCATCAAGTCCATCAAGTGCGCTACTGCCTTACTCCCTGCCTGCTTCCCCGCCCGACCCTCTCCTCCTCCGTTGACCATGATGCCCGCGCCCCCTCGCTGTCGCGCGCAGCGCCATCCTCTACAAAACCAAGAACTGGGGCGTCATCTTTGTCTCCACTGCATGCGTCAAGTTCGCAACTGTCGACCTCAATGGCGAGTCTACCTACGTCGTGGTCGACGACATGCTGCACCTGCTCGGCTACGCCGAGAATTCTCTCCGCAAGGGCCTGATGGCAGTGCAGCAGGAGGTGAAGGAGGTGAAGCAGTTAAAGCAGGAGTTGGAGGAGGTGAAGCGGGAGGTGAAGGAGGTGAAGCAGGATGTGGAGGTGCTCAAGAGCCTGATTTCCATCGTGTCGAATGTCCTGTTTTGGCTCGTGGCCTTCGTCTTCAACATCAAGAAACGTCTCGTTGGCGATATCGGAGCGCTCAAGGCCAACGTCGAAGCGACGGCAGCCAAAGTCGAAGAGGCCGCCAAGCAGCAAGACCAGAAGAACAAAGCTCTCGTGTAACTTTTCACCAACGTGGCCAAGAAAGCCATGGCCGCCACAAGCGCCGTTGACGCCGCCGCCCATGGCTTTGAGGTCATGGGCCAGCGCCTGAACAGAAACGCCGAGGAAGATTTGAAGCGCTTCGGCAAGCGCAGAACCCTTCTATGAAGGTCCGCATGGCCAACTTGTTCATGCTCAAGATGACCGCCGAGTGATGCTCAAGATGACTGCCGAGTGATGGTCTGAGTCAGGGGATGTTCGATTAGAGCGTACGACGCGGCGTTCGGCTGACGCCTGGGGGCTCCCTCATCATGGGGCTCATCTAGATCCTAGTAAGACATGATCCTAGATCGGATGGCACGGTCGCCCCGGCCGCGCGGTAAAATACGCTCCACTATCAACTTAAAAGGCGCTGAGGGGCCTCATCGTAAGAAACCACCAGGCACGGCGCCTTTGGCCCTCAATGACGAGAACCCCTAGGGCGGCCCCTGGTACTTCCATCCGGGAGACATGGGCCACTTTGACGCGCGCCTAGACACGTGGGCGCACGTGCGCTCGC
>ENA-UOUZ01001600-UOUZ01001600.1-mixed-culture-metagenome-genome-assembly--contig:-NODE-1600-length-14293-cov-119.651777_pt1 | contig 14293 bp, 10 predicted proteins | sample MGYA00238154_ERZ761575 | MGnify/ENA primary metagenome ERZ761575 (study PRJEB28896, sample SAMN07631632) | mixed culture metagenome | isolation source: Freshwater growth medium | place: USA...
GGCGCCAGTGCACAGCTCAGTGGAGCATACTAACAGTGAAACCAGTACGTCTTAGTACAACAGCATGTCAACTACTGGCTCTTCAAGGAGGAGTACGCTTTCCCCGGCGCCGCGGCGCCGCACTGTGAGTACGATCGTTACGACAACTGCACCTCGCCGGACCTCGCCGCACCAGTGGCCAACGAGCCCTATAGTACGCCGCCCCTCCTGCCGGCGGTGTCTGTGCGGTCTCTGGCGGAAATTGGAGCCCGGCGGCCGCGACTGGCACCCTCGTGGACCCTGCTGCTGTGAGCTCGTGCGCTGACTTTTGTCCCGTGGCCGCACTTGGCCTCGTCTCACTCTTAGGTAGCCACTTTCGTCTCCGCGCTCATTGAGAAAGGCTTACTCATCATGGCGCACCGTCCTGCGGCTGCTCCGCCTGCGGCGCCGACGAGCGGGAAGCCATCTTTGCCAGTCTGGCCTCAAGATCGACTACTCGCGCCGCCTCGGCGGCCGCGGCCGCGAGCGCCCTCTCGCTCGCCTCTTTGGACGCGGCAAGCGCCGCCTTCAGCTCGGACAGCTCCATGTCCCGCTGCGCCTGTACCGTGCGATCCTTGGTCTCGTCTCCTGTGCCCGCCGCCCTCCCAATCGCTATCTTGTTGCCCAGCTCTCGCGGCCCACGCTTGCGATCGGGTCTGAGGCTGTCAAAGTCGGGCGCCGCCACACCCTTCTCAAGGGCCGTGCGCAGCTTCTCGGCGCCAATCTCGGCCAATTTGCCGAATTCGGCCACGATCTCCTCAGGTGTGAGACGAGGGAGCACCGTGTTGAACGGGTCGGCGCGGCGCACCTCCTCCAGAAATTCGGGCGGAGCGGAGGCGTACGAGGAGCGCAGCTGCTCCTTGAAGGCGTCGAGCGCCGCCCGGTCATTGAAGCCTTCGGCCTGGAGCTCCTTGACGCTCGCCTCGAACTCACGCAGCAGCCGAAGCCGACGGGTAGACTGGGTAGACGTCGAGGAGCGCTGCAGTCCCAGGGCGAGCATCTGCGCCCGAAGCAGTGCGGAGCGAGTCGCTTCAGAGGTCTCGACGCTCATCTCGGCGCTCGCGAGTACGCCCCCCGATGTGGGCAGGCCCCCAGCCGCCGCGCGCCCCGCCCCATCCCCTGCGCCGATCGCTTTCCATTCCTCAATCCCAAATTGCACAAGGAAGGCGCGGACCTTCTCATCCTCACGAACCTCCTTGAGCGCCTTGCGCGCGGCACCCTGGAGCGGCTCGAGGCGTCGGCCCGCGGGGCCGAGCGGCAGCGGGCCGGCGCTTGCCGACGGCGCCGTCCCATTCCACAGCAGCCGTTCCGCCTCTTGACGAGACTCTGCACTCCGCTTCGCCTTTGCGTACCACGCGGGCGCGCGCACTCCATCCTTCGAGATCAGAGCCTCGTCCTCCTCCGCATCTGCCTCGCTGCCGTCTGCGAGGAACGCGTCGATGGCCGCTGGTAGCGCGCCCACCTTGACGCCCGCCAACAGCGGCCGCTCCTCCTCGCGCGGAGTCATATCGAACCAAAAGCGCGTGGGCTGTCGCAGCGTCTCGTCCTCCTTGAGCACGTCGGCCCATTGCGCGTTCTCATTGTACAGGGATTGCCTGGTCGCCTCGCGCTCCGCCGCACTGATCTTGGTGCCCGCAGCAGGCGGCACCGCGACATGCAGCTCGCGCATCACGTTCCCAAGCACATTGGCGGCGCTCAGGCCCTTGTGGGAGAGCACGGCCCGCATGTTGCCATCCGGGTCGAGTAGCGTCGCCACCGGATCGTTATACAGCGTCCGGAAGGATTCCAAGAACCAGTTAGCGCCAACGCCCACAGCCCGGCGCGTTTCCGCAAACTCGTCGCGCTCGAGCCCACCCACAAGATTGATCGATGGAAAGCGCTCCTGGTACTCTCTGGCTTTGCGCGCGTCGCCCTCGTCCATTTCGCCCCTGCGCATGGCTACCAGGGCGCAGCCGCACGCGTTGAACTCCTTGGCCTCGTCCTCAAACGCTTCTAGAAGGGTCTCGGCCTTTGGAATGCCATCGTACGCGTAGAATATGATCAGGCAACGCTGGCCTTCGACACCGAGCGCGGCGGGGTTCGGGAATGCGGCCATCGATGTTGAGCGCGCACGGCGAGGTGAATGATTGAAGAGTCGCGTACGCAACGCGGCTCCCTCAGTTGCATACGTGGGATACGCGGGTCCATGCAACGCAGCTGCAGCTGCAGTTGCAATGGGCGAGAGGAGTGCAAGGGCGAAGGCCTTCATGAATCTCGGATTCGTCGAAATTGCGGCGAGAGGGAACCTTCCTAGACAAGTCAAGTCAAGTCAAGTCCAAATCAAGTCCCGTCATGTCCAGTCCAGACATGGCAAGTAAGTCAAGTTAAATGCGTGATTCTTGTTGGACTCGTCGGCAATGCCGGCCGACGGAGGGGTTTTTCCTGGCATGGCTGTGCCGCCACTGCAGCCCAATGCGACGCCGCCCACCTACCCACCGCCGCCAAATCAGCCTCCGCTCACGCCGCCGGGGTGGGACTCGCACGAGGTGGCGCTGGACATGACGCTGGGCGCTGCGGCAATGATCGCAGCGCTGCTCACGCAACAGTACCTCAAGTCTTCGAGCGTGCTCGGCAGCCTGCTCACCGGTGTGAGCTCGGTCATGATCCTGGGCGCGTGCCTCAACGTGCTAGCGCTGCTGCTAACGCGCCCGCTCCATCTCTTCAACGGTGACGAGCTTCCGATCGCCATGTCCTCCAACCGTGGTGCTCACGACCTGATCTACTTTGGGCTGCTGCCGCCGATCATCTTCGAGGCGGGCTTCCACATGCGCAAGCACCGCTTCTTCGCCGAGTTTGGCACCATCCTAGGCTACGCCATCGTGGGAACGCTGATCGCGATCATCGTGACTGGCACACTCGTCTGGGCGCTCGCGCAGCACCACCGTGTTCTCTGGACGGATTTCACGCTGACGCAGTCGATGGTGTTCGCGTCGCTCATCTCGTCGACCGACCCGGTCGCCACGCTCGCCATCCTCAAGTCGGTGCAAGCCAACGGACTGCTCTCCGACCTCATCTTCGGCGAGTCGGCGCTCAACGACGCCCTTGCGATCGTCGCCTTCGACATCTTCCTCCGGCAGGCCAAGGCGCAGCAGTCCGATGGAGAGGTTTTCGCCTCCGTGGCGGACCTTCTCGATCCGCTCGGCGAGGTGCTCGCGTGCCTCGTGGGCTCTCTCCTCCTCGGCGTGCTCATCGGCCTGATCTCTGCGGTACTGAGCAAGAGGATGCGTGCCATGCCTCGGCATGCTCGCCCCAGGCCGCCGCTAGAGCTCATGCTGATCGTACTCTTCTCGGGGTTCTCGTTTGGGTCTGCGGACCGCGCGGGGCTCTCGGGCGTGATGAGCCTCTTCTTCTGCGCCATCGTCATGCGCCACTACACGTTCTATAACATCTCGCTCCGCGCGCAGCGAGCCTCGCGGATCCTCTTCACCACCGTCTCAGAGCTCGCTGAGACGTGCCTGTCGCTGCTGCTCGGGATCGCGTTTGTCGACTACATTATCGTGGCCGTGGACGGCACTGCCACGTGGCCGCACACGTGGGACCTGCCTTTCTTGCTCCTCTCCTTCCCGATCGTCTTCCTGGCGCGTGCCATCATGGTCGGTCTCGTCTCGACGATCGCGAACTGCTTCCGTGGTAACAAGCGAAAGATTACCCCCAAGATGCAGTTCGTGATACTCTTCGCGGGCATGCGCGGCTCAGTCTCGTTCGCGCTCGCGATCATTCTGCCCGCCGCCTCGCTGCACACGGGCTCTACCGTTGCAGATCGCGAGGCCGAGTGGACTGTGCCGATCGTCTCGACCACACTTTTCCTCATCGGGATCACAAATCTCCTCCTCGCGCCGCTGACGGGGCCGCTCATTCGATCTTTCAGGTTGCAGGCAGTGGGCGCCGAGCTCGAGGAGATGCGCGGCTCTGCCGAGACGACCATGCTAGGCACAGACGGGGGGGCGATGGGCCAGAGTGTGCGAGAGGCGCTGCTTGCGGAGGCGCGGCCGACATGCGCGGAGTCTCCGGGCGGGATGCACGACGGGGCGCTCACGCCCGAGCAGCGGCAGACGCTCGGCTTCGGCCGCCCAGTGCCCAAACCGGTTGAGCTTTCGGCACTCCACCGGGCGTGGCGGCTCGTCGATCAGACGTACCTCAAGCCTATCTTCGGGGGCCGTTCCGAGCGCGATCGGCAACCCACGTCGCCCATGGGCAACCCACGTGGTGCGACCCAGGACCGAGGCACCGGTATCGGCGGCCAGGACCGAGGCACCGGAAACGGCCAGGACCGAGGCACCGGCATCGGCCAGGACCGAGGCACCGGCATCGGCCAGGACCGAGGCACCGGCATCGGCCAGGACCGAGGCACGGACCGGCACACGGACCGGTACACGGACAGGCATACCGACAGCAACATCGACGTGGCAGGCCCGTCCTTACCGACGCGCCCACGCGTCGGCACGCCCTTACCCGTGCGCATCCCAACGCGGCTGGACACGCACATGGACTCCGACGAGGATGGCGACCAGTCGGACTCGGACGATGGCGACAAGACGCGACTCCGACGTCGATGACCCGATTGTGATCCGACCCCACGCCGAAAAATGCGTGTGCAACACCCCCCCGCACGGCTGCGCCCGCCTCTCCCCAGACCCGTGTGGCCGGGGCCGGCGCCCCGGCGTCGGTGGACCTCCGCGTGCGGCGGGGCGCGCGGTGAGCGTCGGGACGGTTTGCGGACGCGTCTCCCCGGGGCCGAGCCCGTACTGCGTACAGGACGTACTGTGACGACACCACCGTTACGCAGAGATCGTTGACGATTCGCTGCGTTGTTTGTATGATAACTTTGTTTTCAAGCATATGTTTCGTTCGAGCAGAATTCCCACGCGCCGTGGCCGGTCACAAGCCCGGCGCACAGCGCGTCACGACTCAATACAGACTTTCGAGGAGCGATTCTCCTCCCCCCTTCCACGTTCCTATGCGGGACAGGGGGGGGTCGGACGTGCACGTGTCACGTCCGGCAGACGACTCTGCGATGCACTTAAGCCTTCTTCGGTGGCTCGGGCACGGCAGGCAGCTCCAACTCGATCGCCGTCTCGACAGGGTAGTCCTGCGACGGGCGCATAGGGATGTCGTACCTCTGCAGCGCCACGCCACGCCTGGGCATTAAGGGAGGCCAAGGGCAGGACCAAGGGTGAGGTGAGCGGTGGGACCAAGGTGGGTCGTGTACGGTCATTGAGAGAGTCGCGCTGCTGGCGGGCCGCACCGCTTCAAGTCTGTCAGGATGTCCTCGGCGGGCGAGCCATTGTAAGGGTCAAAGGCACGGGCCGCGATCAGCTTTGGGATGAGCGAAAGCTCGTCTTTCGCCTGCTCGATGAGCTGCTCGACCTGTCCGCCGTCGATCTTGCTCTCAATCGTCGGGATGTCGTCAGTGCTCTCGAGCACCGCCATGCGCGCCTTGGTGTAGTCTGTGACGACCTTGCGGTACTGGGCCTCGGCGGGCACGCCCTCCAGCATGGAGAGCGTCTTGGCGTACAGGCCGAGGAGTACGGGTTTCGCGTCCGGCACGACTTCGAGGCCTACGATGCCGGTCGTAGTCTTCTGCCGCACGAACAGCGCCGGCGGGAGCTGGCGCGCGGCGACGCGTGTGGCGATACGAGCCAACATGGGGTTCCTCAACTTTGATGTGCGTGTCCACCCAATCGTTCACAGAGGTCCGCAGAGTCTTCTCGGAAGTGGCTCGCTGCCGCGTGAAGATCTTCGGCCCAACGGGTTCATAGAGAGCATTTTTCCGCGAGATGCCGAAGCGCGATGCGACGCCCGATGAGGCAGGCGATGCGAGCGATGCGAGCGAGACGGATGAGGAGCAGCATCCTTTGCGGCCAAACGCGAAGTCCTTCGCAAAGATGAAGGCAGTAGACGATGCTGGCGTTCCTGAGGCCCTCGCACACCAAGGCGTCGCCATGCTCGCCAAGCCGGTGCTCAAACGACAGGAGGCGCGCAGGGCCGCCCATGCTTGCGAGTTACTGCGCGACGAGGCGTCCATCTCGTGCGTGTTCGCAAATCCGGACTCGCCCAACGCTAGTCCGGGAGCCTGCGAAGCCATCCACATCGACGAGTCGGTGTTGGCAGTGCTTCGTGCGATTGACTGCCGCCTCGCAGGAGCCATCAGTGCCGCGATCTCGGCGAGCGAAAGGGCCGCACGCGCCGCACTTCGCGCTCGTGGCCACACGGACGTCGTGCAAGCCGGCCTGCCGAGGGCCTCCCTTGGCCAAGGCGAGCTCACCGAGCGCTGGCACTGTGGGAGCGAGGGCTGTCCGGCCATCGCGGACACGGAGCCGCTGCTGCTGACTGCGGTACTTACGCTTGATAAGCTGGGCAGCGAGGCGCTTCGAGTGGTGATGCCACCCGCGGAGGCAGCACTGAGCTCCGGCAAAAAGCGCGCGCGGAGCGGCGCTGCGCCCGCCGTTCAGATGGTTGCATGCACACTGAGCCCTTCACTTGGCCAGCTGACACTCATCGCGCCGGAGGCGCATAGGGCCACCGTGCATGCACCCGGCGCCGTCAGCCTCACGACATGGTACAAGGCGCCCCCTCGCCCGCCTGCAGCAGCCGCCTGCGGGTCGACTTCTACCAGCGCGGGTGCAGGCGCGAGCAAGAGAGCCCGAGGGATAGGCGCCGAGTTGGTCGCCGGCTCAGCTGCTGGACTTGCTCGTGCGCCGGCCGTCTTCGATGAGGTACTCGACGAGTCCACGCGCGCACGCCTCGCCGCGACGCGACCCATCCGGTGGGCGCTGTACGACCGCAAAGCGGCACAGCCGCGAAATGCGCAGGAGCGCGCGATCGAGAGCATGCTGGATGCACTGGGCGACAACTCGCGGTACGTTGAGTACTGGGGACGGCCTCGCTGGGGCTCGATCCCCGCGCACTTTGACTGCGATGAGGGCGGCCTCGTCGAGCGCGGTGTGCTGCGTCATCCAACGTCGGCCCACGTTCTTTACCTCGATGTGCCGCCTGAAGTGCGCGGGCCGACAGTGCTCTGGCGGCCCCGAGGGGAAGCCGCAAGCAGCGAGGACGGCGGTGGCGCGGCTGGTGGCGCGGCTGGTGGCAATGGTGCCGAAGAGGCCGGTGCGCGCATCTTCACGGTGCCTGCGGTGGGCGGCCGGCTCCTCCGCTTTTGTGGCTCGTGGGTGCACGGAGTGCCAAGGCCGGCGCGTGAGTACATTGGCGAAGGAGATGAGGACGTGGATGAGGAGGGCGAGGAGGAGAACGATGAGGGCGTGGAGGGCAAAGAAGAGGGCGAGAAGGAGGGAGAGGAGGAGGGCGAGGACGAGGGCGAGGACGAGGGCAAGGAGGAGGGCGAGGAGGACGACGATGAGGGCGAGGAGGAGGGCGAAGAGGAGGGCGAGGAGGAGGGCGAGGAGGAGGAGGGCGAGGAGGAGGAGGGCGAGGAGGAGGCTGAGGAGGCTGATATTCGCCGCCTCGTGCTGCTCTTCAACACGTGGGCCGAGCCACCTACGCCCGACGGCAAGACGGACGGCGAAGAAGGCGATGGACGATCGATTGCCAATCTCGGTGAGCCACAGAGCTATGACGACGATCTCCCGGCCAGCTGCAATCCCTTAATCAACTGGCGGCTCGCATCTTTTGTGACGGACATGAGGGGATGCGGGGCAGCCGGCGGATCGACGGCTATCGTGGCCCGCTTGATGGGCGGGCCCAAGCGACGCGGCTCGGCCATGCGCTATCGCGTGGACGATGCCGTCGCTGCGCGGACCGCTGTGCGTGCAGCGCTCACGCATGCAACCGACCCGCATTGCTTTGTGGTGCGCTGAGATCCCCGATCCCCGACGCATCTCGCATCGGCCACAGCGCACAGGCGATCGGCACACCAGACGACACGGCGGCGGAAGTAGCGGCAAGGGGTCGAAGGGTTGTGCGGTGCGCCGTCTGCATACACCCAAGACCCTTTTCCGCCGCAGGAACGTGGAGGGGCGGTCGCAGAGCTCAGATGGGGCGGTCTGCGCGAGGAGCTCAGAGGTGGGGCATGTACGCTACACGGCCCTACGCGCGGACGCATCTCACGTACCCACGATCTACCACGATCGACGATGGCATTCGTCTTCGACGGGCATCCGCGTCCCTGTCGCCCGGGCATGATGCGTCGCGCGTAGCCGAGGATCGTGGACGGGACCTCCGAGCTCCGCCCTCCGCTCCTCCCAGTGCCGTGGTACCTGTCGCCGCTCCGTATAGGATATGTCCAGTACGGGTATACATATCGGGACGCGTACCCTGGCCTGCGAGCGTATAACGTCGCGTACCCGATGCGCGTAGTACGCTAGTACCCGCGTGCACGACCGGACCTGGCCGCGCCGCGATCGGGTAGCCCGCCGCGGTGCTAAGCTCATGACCGTAAGCGCGGTACGGCGCGGTCTATCGCGCGGCCGGGTAGCCTTATCGAAAAGGCAAAGCACTGCGGCGCGACCGCGGAACCGGAAGCGGCTCGACGGCCACGTAAAGCCTAAAATTTTGGCTAAAAATAACGTACAAACTACGCGGCCATGGGCCCGCGGTGGCGCTGGCGCGGGGCCGCGGGCTCCGCGCGGCTCGTCCCCGGCCCGCGGCCGTCGAGCGCGCAGCGCGGCGCGCCTCCGCGCCACGAATAGCGCCGCGGGGATTATCAATATACCTCCGAGACGATGAACGCGACGTGTCACACGCTTTCGTTCGGTTCGTGTGGCGGCATGGTCGTCGTCTCGTCGATGGTGTGGGAGACGGTTTCAGGGCGCGGCATCGCGCGGCGCCGACACGGTTTAGTCAGACTTAAGTCAGACACTGCTCCTCGGCTGTGACCTGTCACTGGAAAGTGCGGGAAACGGTCACGTCGAAGTTGCGTCACTGACCTCGCAGGGTTTCACCATCTGACCGTATTAGGCAACCAGGGGTTTCGGTCACCATAGGGCTGCCAGTAGTAAACCTCCAAACGATGAAATTGGATCGGATCACGGATGGTGTGCTGAGTGCTCTACACATGACGACGTTAGTGCGCCTGCCCTCGCATATGGAACGGCACTATGATTGCTCCGAAGGGCACGTCGCGCCGCACAACGCCGCTGTCCATCGTGATGATATATGTGCCACTTTCGCCCACAAAGCCTGCCACAGTTCCGTCTCGGTCGTCGTCGTCGTCGTCGTCGTCGTCGTCGCTGCGCGCTATTATCGCTTTAGAGATTCGCACCCGCCGCCCCACAAAAAAGCCCTGCCACGCGCCGTTCACCCTGTGCGCTGGCCCCACCCACTCGCGCGACGTCTCATGCGGTGTAATGTAGCTCTCCTCGACACCGTACTTGAGGATGCCGTTGCCCACGTCAACTGTGAACGTCTCGAAGCCCTCGTCATACTCCACCACCGTCGCGAGGCTCTTTCGCCCATTGGAGCGTTCCACGAGAACGCGATCGCCGACGTAGTGGATCCCTGCGGGCGGCGCCTGCACTGGCTCCTCGTTGTTCGAGTCGTCTGGCTCCTCCTCCCACGGCAGCGGCAGAAGATTCTCCCTCCGGATGAAGACGTGTGGATACATGCTGTCGATGGCCAGGCGGAACAGCATGGTGGAGGCGTCGTAACTCACCAGGGTACCCTTTCTCGAGTTGAGCAGCGTATTGCTGACGAGGCCGCAGACCATGGCGCGCATGCCCAACAGCTGCTCTGGCCCCTCTGGCGGCCGCTGTTGCGCCAGCTCCTCCTCGTCATGGGGCACCTCGAGCTCGATCTCGTCCCCGCCCTTGCAACCGAGCGGTACACAGACGTTGAACTCGCGCTCGTTGAAGGCGACGGTGAACTCATCGCCCTCGTAGCAGCCGTTTGGCACGACAACGATAACCGACGATGGTGACGACGGCGGCGCTCCTCCGCCCAAATTGCCCTCATCTATCGGCACGTCGACGTCCAACAAACAGCCGCCATGCACGCCGTCAGGTACCGTGATGGCAAACTCCTGGCCGCAACTCTGCACCATCATCGTGTCGCCGGGCGAGAGGCCGGCCGGAATGGTCACTTGGAGACACACCATACCCAGTCCGATTCCCCGGGCCCGACGAAACAAAATTCCTCGCGGATGCGCTGGCCACCGTGCCTCGGAGTGCGCTCATACTGTCGAAGTTTGACTTACATGAGCCTATCCAGACGGCCGAACGGGTGAAACCGGACGCCAGCGTGAGCCGGTGCCTTGTGTCGATCAAGTGTTGTTTTTATTCACTGTGAATGAACAAGATGAAGTCCCTTCCTCTCGCACCTCCGACCAGTCTCCTCACGCCTTCACCCGCCGCACTTCTCGCCCTTCGAGCCACGCATGCCGCGCTGCACGGAAAACTTGACGTTGAGAGTGCCGTCAAACTCGCTCTTCGTGAGGGCACACGCGACGGGCTGCTGAGTGACGCAGATGCTCGTGCCGCCGTCGCCTCATCCATTTTTGGCACTACTGTGCTGCGCGCGCGACTCGCGCAGCTGCTTGCAGCGGCACGCGTTCAGCGGCACTCAGCCGGAACATCATCAGAGGATCGACGCTATCTTGCGACCGCACATCTCCTCGCGCTCTTCCTGTTGCACGAGCGGCCGCACCGCTGCTCACATGAGGCGATGCGAGCGACGCTGCCAGCAGAGCACATCGGGCTCCACTCTGCGAGTTTATCCGCACTCGCTGCACTCGACCCGGCAAGCGACATTTACTGGCCGTCGGCTGCGGTCCCGCGCGTCGCAGCGAAGTACTCACTTCCGTGCGGGCTGGTGCGGCAGTGGGTTTCCATGCTGGGGCGAGGGAGCGCCGATTCTGAGGATGGTCTCAGCGAGGTCGAGGCCCTCGGCCGTGCTTTAGCGCAGCCAGCCCCTGTGACACTGCGCACTAACCGAGCAATCGCGCATCCATCAACCTTGACCGCCCGATTGCGAGCTGAAGGTATCAGCTGCCGCACGGGCACCCTCTCTCCTTGGGCGATACTGCTCGATGGCGCTCAGGATGGCGCTCAGGATGGCGCTCAGGATGGCGCTCGTCAAGGACGGGCCGCCTGGGGCGGGAGCGTGTGGAACTTGGACGCATGGCAACAGGGCTGCTTCGAGGTGCAGGATGAGGGATCCCAGTGCATCTCCCTGGCATGCGAGGCGGTCGCTGGCGATAAGGTACTCGACCTCTGCGCGGGCAACGGCGGCAAGACGCTCGCGTTAGCGGCACTCGTGGGCCCCACAGGGCACGTGCTGGCGCACGACGTGGTCCCTAGCCGCCTCGCTGCGCTGCGGGCCTCCGCTCAGCGTGCACACGTGGCAACCTGGGTGCATACAGTGGCCACGGACGGCAGGGCGCACTCTCGCGACGACGCGGTCCTCGACGCTCGCGACGACGCGGTCCTCGACGCTCGGGACGACGCGGTCCTCGACGAGGTTTTGGTCGAAGCCTCGCGAGCGTCTGCTCCTCACGGGCACGACGTGGTGCTGGTCGACGCGCCTTGCTCCTCAAGCGGGGCGCTTCGCCGTCACCCGGGTCTGCGCTGGAGCGGTCTCTGGAGTGGTGTCGCGCAGGGGCGAGAACGGCAAGCGCTGCCCATCCTGCAGCGGCGACTGCTCCGGCAAGGAGTCGCTCTCACGCGACGCGGCGGCGCGTTGGTCTACGCCACGTGCGCGCTGGATGCGCGCGAGAACGAAGAGGTCGCCACTGCCTTTGAGGCCGAGTGCGCCGGCCGCATCGTGCCCTGGCCGTTTGCAGTAGGGCAAACACCAGGGCGTCATGAGGAGCCTGGCCGCACACACTTTCGCACGCTCTGGCCGCACAGGCACGGTCCGCACGCCAGTCCAGACGGCTTCTTCATTGCGCGTTGGCGAGTCGTCTAGAGGATGTGCAAGCGAATTCGGAACGAGTACTGGACACATGATCTCATCGGTATGTGGAGAGAGACTGCAGACTCGCACACTCTAACACAACTCGTCGAACGTGCTGCGGTCCAAAAATGTTAGTGCGCTTTTCCCGGCAGTCCAGCGTCCTCGGCCGCGGCCACCATCCTGACGCAGCCTTCACCTTCTGGCATGCCGCCACCGGGACAGAAGGGCAAAAGGTCCGGATCAGTATTGTTGCACCACTTGCTCACATCCGGCTGCCCCGTGCTGCAGCAGACCATGTGAGACATGTTCGAGATCGGCGCGCATCCATATGCATATCCTTGCTTATCCGATGGCCCTATGGTGCACATATAGCCGTCACCGCAGCCTTCCTCGAAGGCCAAAGCGAGCATGGTCACAAGAGCAGCAGTGGCAGCCATCCCTGCCCTACTTTCACACGTCGCGTCCTTTTGGGCACTTTCGAAGTCAAGTCAAGTCAAGTCAAGTCAACGTCACTTGACTTGACTTGACTTGACACTTTCGAAAAGCGGTGGACGAATCACATACTTGTCCAGCGCACACATAGTTTACATTATACGCCCCTGGCTTTCACCCTCTCAGTCCGTTCGCGACGTCATGCCGCGGCCATGAGTGCCTCGACATCGGCGGCGCGTTTGGGCGCACTCGCAGTCAGCACCTCTGGGGGCGCGCCATCTGCGCGTACCAAGACGTCGTCCTCGATGCGGATGCCGATCCCTTTGCACCAATCGGGGAGCTCGGGATCGTTGGTGGGAAAGTAGAGCCCCGGCTCGACGGTGATGACCATGCCCGCCTCAAGCGGCGTGCTCGAGGTAATCGCGGGCGTGTCGTGCACGTCGAGGCCGAGCCAGTGACCGATTGCATGCGGATAATACCTCTGGCAACGTCTGAGCCCGTGGCGATCGCCGGCACGAAGGATGCCGAGCGCAATCAAGTTCTCGTACGTGTACTGTATAGAGAGCCGATGGAGCGAATTGAGGGTTGTTTGACCGTCGGCGACAGCTCGGGCAATGATGCGCTCGTTGACGTCGAGGACTGCATCGTACAGGGCGCGCTGCTCCGCGCTGTAGCGGCCGTTAAGTGGCCACGTGCGCGTCAGGTCGGAGCAGTACCCATGCAGGGAAGCGCCCGCATCCATCAGCAGCATCGACTCAGGCCGTAGAGGGGCGTCATTGTGCATGTAGTGCAGCGTGACCGCATTCGCGCCGCCCGCGACGACGCATGGGTAGGCGAGACGCTCGGCGCCGCCGAGTTTGATGCCGAACTCAAACGAGGCGGCGAGCACCCCCTCGCTCATGCCCCTGCTCGCGGCACTCCGGCTCATCTGCATGGTGTCCCTCATCGCGCTCGTGCACACGGCGGCGGAGCGGCGCATCAAGGCCTGCTCGGCCGCCGATTTCCGCAGCCTGAGCGGCTGCGTGTAGCGGTCCGGCGGCTGCGTCACACGCTGCTTGGCTGCGGCGTCGAGCATCGGGCGCAGCAGCGCGTCGATCTCTGGGTTGTACTTCGGAGCGTAGAGTAGCTCGGCAACGTTGTCAGCGGCTGAGTGCAGATCGGCGTGCAGAACTTTGGGTGCATCATGGAGCGCGTGCGCATCGCCATCGGGCAGGAAGTGGCGCTGCGCGCCCTCGACGCCGGCGCGTGGACCGTCCCACATGGCCTCGTCCGGGCAGCTTGGCTTCACGAACAGTCTCCACCTTGCCGACCCGCCGCTGGCCGGCTTGACGACGGCAAGCAACGAGGACGGCTCCAGAAAGCCACACAAGTAGGACAGATCGGTGTCCTGGTGGTGCGGAAAAGGAACGTCGTGCGACATGTAGCCGCGGGGCCTCGCCGGAAAGAGCGCGAGAGAACCCGGTGGCAGTCTGTGAGCCAGCTGTGTCCGCCGTGCTTGGTACTCCTCAGCACTGATGCCAGGAGTGACTTCACCAGGCGTCATTAGATGCGGATGGGTCTCGGCCAAGGGCTGTGCGATCAGGTGTGTTGGGTTGGCACTCAGTTCGGCGGCAGCCGACGTAGAAAATAGGCGACGCGACGGCCAGCGCATCCTCGCATGACGCAGCGGCCGCGGCTGCAAGAAAGCTCTCCATGTCGCCTCCATCGACATTTCACAGGCCAAGTCAAGTCAAGTCAATCCCCCTCCGCCATCTCCGCCCGCTCCCGTCCTCCCCTGCTGGCTTCCGGAGCACATTCGATAGGCTTCCGTATGGTTGTCTGTTGTTTATGTATGGACTTGACTTGACTTGACACAGACCACTTCTGGAAAGGCCCATACAAATCGCAGCGTGAACTTATCTTTTTCACCGTGTGAGCGGCATTGTCCGGGCTCGTCATCGGCTCGTCGGACGCAGCAGCC
>ENA-UOUZ01001606-UOUZ01001606.1-mixed-culture-metagenome-genome-assembly--contig:-NODE-1606-length-14276-cov-107.310034_pt1 | contig 14276 bp, 9 predicted proteins | sample MGYA00238154_ERZ761575 | MGnify/ENA primary metagenome ERZ761575 (study PRJEB28896, sample SAMN07631632) | mixed culture metagenome | isolation source: Freshwater growth medium | place: USA...
ACAAGGGCACGAAAAGGCGGCACCCGAGCACACACACGTTGTGTGTGCGCACGGGCACCGGCTCCAAGTACTCCGCTGCCGAGCACGCAGGGGTGATCGGTCCGCACGCAGGGGTGATCGGTCCCCACGCAATCCGACGAGAAAGCGTGCGAGCATGTAGCCACGTCCACGCCTTGTAGCCGCGCGTAGCATGCTCGCAGGAGAGCGAAGTTCGACTTATTAGGTCTCGGAGGAAGATTGGCCTGCAGCGAGTGCACCTCGGCGAGCGTGAGCTCCAATGAATGGGCGGGGACCTCAACATGAAGCCTCACGCCCACCACGGAAGGCGAATGTTATTGCTCCAACCTGCGTCGATACGATCGAGACTTCCAGTGTGAGAGCGGGTCAACTAAGCGAATTCCGAAGCGCGTTCGATTGGAAGTGTCACGCACCTCACGCACGGACGAGGCGGCCGAGCCTCATCGTCTGGGGTCACCTCCATTCGCGATCGGTTGAAAAAGCCGAAAGGGGTTCGGTTTTACGCCATGGCTTTTTCGCTCGATGCAACGCGAGACGAATTCATGCCCAAAACGACGCGTTCGCCACACGAGCAGCTGATATACCCGATCCAAGTGAAGACAAAAAGCCCCAAGAGAGCCCCAAGACAAAGAGCGACAGCTCCTCTGTGCAGCGCAGGACTTTCCCACGGTAGACGAGCGCATTCACTTCCTCCTCTACACAAAGCACATGGATTCGTAGCCCTGTGTCGACGGCCTCATCACCCTCGATACCATGACACGTCTAACAAGATGACACGACAGCGCAGAAGAAGCACTACAGAAGCACTACAAGCCCAGGTTCCATACGCATTCGCGGGACGGCTGCACCGGCCTCCATGGGTCCATGGCGCCGTCTGCATTCTCCACAAACGGTCTGGGCCACTGACCTCGACTGGCGGCTACAACATGTACCTTCCCTGCACGGAGCGCAACGCCCACGATCTGCCCGCCGTCACCGTGCCGCCCACCACCACTGACCACGACACGTGCCTTCCCTCGAAGCGCACGGCACCAGCCTTCACCATTGGGCGTGTTCTTCTTCGCAGTGATGGCATCGTCGCCTCGCTGAACGACGACGCGGTGCACACGTCCACCATCGAGGAACGTGCCGCATGGCGCTGGTCCCCGAGGTGCTTTGTACCAACGTCTGGCTCTCTTCACTGATCTAGAAGACTAGAACATTCAGTCTGAGTTGGCCCTCATTCCCCCGCTTCCTCATCCTCGTCTACCAGGCACTCATCCCCCTTGGCTCATCCACAAGGGAATGGGAGTGCCGCCTCCAGGAGGCTGCAGCGGTCTTGACATGCTCGATGCTGTGGGCCGTGCTCGCGCATGTGCAGCGGAGGAGCGCACCTCACGTACTTTGCAAACGTGTAAGGGAACTTTGTGCACCGGCGTGAGATGGACACTGTCGTTGTGCTCCGGGTAAGATGCGCGACAATCTTGTCGCGCAAGGCTTCCCCTGCTCGACGCCGAAGAAGCGTCCCATCGCGGCCGCAGCAAGCCCCGGAGCCAACACGCGCTGTCTGACGAGCGTCAGGGTGCGGGTCGTTCGAGGAGATCTTGATCGCAAACAAAGGTTACATGCTGCTCGTGGCCTGGAGTACTTTCTCCCCCCTTCCCCCCTCTCCCCTCAATTACATGCAATTACGGTACTGTGTACCGGTACGGTTCTAACGCCATCACCGCGCTCGGGAGCGGGATGCGGCTGGGCCGGGTTCGCAGGGGACGGCCTCCTCCGAGTCGGCCGCGAGGAGCGGTCGGCTCCGGGGCTGCGGCCGTTGAGTCGGCCGCGGATTCGGTCGTCTCGCGGTCGCGCGGGTGCGTTGGTGGGTTGGGATGGTTGTGAGGTTCGGCTGTCCGTGTGTCCCGTGTTTGTCCCGTGTCCCGTGTGTGTCCCGGCTCCCCCCTGTGTCTTTTTACCGGTACGGTTCATTACAATCCACGCATTTCGAAATGCCCGTTGGTGAGCAAAGATGTCGTGTTCGGCCTCGGCTTGCCTCGCTGCGCTCTCGCGAGGCCACTGGAGCGGGTCGCTGTGGCGCTGGGACGATGCGCCCTCCTGCTGTCAGTTTGGCCAGGTCGGACCCGAGCGCGCGCAACGGCTGCTCGCCGGCAGGAAGCTCGTCTTCGTCGGAGACAGCCAGACGCGCCGGCACATGTGGGCGATCGTGGACGCCGTCGGCGGCGCGCGCGTGCGCCGCCGACATGGGTTCGTGGTCCCCGACTCACACCGGGCATTTGACGAGGCCGCCATCGGCCTCAACGATACCATTTACGACAGCCAGCGCGCCTACCACGCCGGCCAGACGGTGCTGCTCAACGTACGCACGGGCAGGTGGGTGCTGCTCGACCCGAAGCAGCTGTGCGGCGTGGACCAGACGCATTGGATGACCGACCACCGGCTCGTGGGCGCGCTCGAGCGCGGAAACCCCGAGCCTTGGCCCATCATGCGCGGCGCCCACTACCGCTTGCTGCTCAACGTGGGGCTGCGGACCAACGCATCGGGACTCGATTCGAGCGGAGGGGACCCTCGGCGCGCCGTGACGGGCGCCGTGACGGCGGAGCGCGTACGTCAGGCTGTGCAGGCGCTCGCGCGCGACGCCCTCCAGTCGTGGGGCTGCCAGAAGCCGCGCGCCCAGGACTGCAGCTACGAGGATGCCATTCAGCGAAATTGCGCGCGTCATCTCGCTGTCCTCCATGGGCACATGCCGGCGCGCGAGCTCGGGGCCGGTGGCGGCGGTGCAGGCGGCGGAGAAGGCGGCGGCGTCGGCGGCGGCGGGCGCCCCGAATTTTTGCGACTCACAGTGCTGATGGGAGAGGTGGGCGGAACATGCCAAGGTGCCGCCCGCGAGCTGCAAGCCAAACTAACTGCCAACCTCGCCAACCTCGACGCCGAGCATCCCTCGAAGGCGCCCAGGGCGGCGCTCCGTCGCCGTCGTCTCTCGGAGGAGGCCCTGCTCAACACGGCGCCCGTTCCTACTGTGGAAGGCCTCTCGGAGGACCTTGGTGACTACTCGGTGGACCTTGGCAACTACTCGCGTGCGCCGCCAGTTGGCAACCCTCACTTGGCAGGCGGTACGGCAGGTCGGCGCCGTGTTGAGCGCCGACGCCGGCTGCGCGCCGTCCCCGACGAGACCGGGCGCCGTGTTGAGCGCGAGAGGAAGCGGGCGCGCGCGCTCGCCGGTGGCGGTGCGCGCGGCGCCGGTGCGCGGCGCGCCGCCGGCGGAGACGCTCAGCACGGCGCCGGCGGAGCGGCCTCGGCGCCGGGCTACGCAAGGACCAAATTAGGGTTGACGAAGCCCAAGCCCAAATTAGGGAGCCCAAAGGGTGGTTTCGTGCCCACCACGGCGCTGCGAATCACCCCTCAAGTGGCCGCGACGCTCGCGATGATTGGGCGCCGCGGGCCAGTGCTGATGGCGCCGTATTGCCAGAGCTACTGCCGGCGCACGCATCACCTCGAGTGCGTTGCTACGCAGCCGTTTGTGCCGGCGCTCGAGAGGGCCGTTGGCGCCCACGCCGGCGCGTTGGGTGTGCAAGGACCATCCGACCCTAATTTGGCAGTGCTCACCTTTCTATATGCGGCAAGTATGGAGGCCGAGATGACGAGCACGATGGTACACTGGGGTGAGCGGTCGTACGGGCACGGCGCCGACGTCATCTTCGTCGGGGCGACATGGGCTTCGACGATGCGCACCACGCGAGCCGAGGCGGCGATTGCAATCCCAATCAAGAACGCACCAGTGGCTCAGGCCGCCGTGTCGAGCGCCCACCACGACGCGTCGTCCACCGTCACCTTGGCGTGGGACGCGAAGCTAGAGAGCTCGTGGCGCTCTCTGCTCCGCGCGTGCGCCAAGGCGAGCCGCTGCGTCCTCCGCACGGTACCTGAGCACCTGCGCCAGCCGGAGCCCGCGCCGTACCGGGCGTTCACACGTCACGTGGCCTCCCTCGCCGCGGCCGCGGGCGTCGGTCTGATCGACGCCTTCCCGGGCACTTGGGAAGGCACCAAGGCGGGCGTGATGGCGCATCATGACTCGACGCGCATCCATTACTCGGACACAGGGCGCATCTTCCTGGCACAGCTCACTCTGAATGCGATGCCCTGGCTGCAGCTGCCGATGAGCGCCGAGCTGCCGCCGCCGGAGCGAGTCGGCGAAGTGAGTGTCGAGCAAATCGCAAAACCGCACCTCATGGTGCCTTGATACGTGCAGGGTCCGTGTCGTGTTTATTCAAATTCACAGCCTCCATTCACACTCTGGAACGCGAGCGCGTGTCGCGTCCGTGTATGCGCTTGCTCACGCGACCTCTTCTCCACACTCTTCCCGCGGCCGCCCTCTGCCTCCGGATGTCGATGGCGACGAGCGTCACCAACCCGCTGCTCGCCGATTGGAGCCGCACCGAGCCCTATGGTCTGCCACCGTTTGGGAAGATCCAGCCCGATCACTTCAAGCCCGCCCTGATGGCTGGCATGGCGCATCAGCTGGAGGAGCTGGAGCAGATTGTGAGTACCGCCGAGGCGGCGACCTTTGACAACACGATCGCCGCCTTCGATCGCTGCGGCGGCGTCCTCAGCCAGGTCGCCGGCGTCTTTAGCAACCTCTGCTCCTCGAATGCGCCCGAGGAGCTCCAGGCAGTGCAGCTCGAGATGGCGGCGCCGCTCGCGGCGCACGAGTCGAAGATCTACACGTACCGGGGCCTCTTTGCGCGAGTCGCGCAAGTCCACGACGCCCTCGATGGCGCCTCCCTCACGCCCGAGCAGCGCCGCCTCGCCGAGCGCATCCACCTCGACTTCGTGCGCGCGGGCGCCAAGTTTGACGAGGCGAGCCAGAAGCGTTATTCGGAGATCATGGAGCGGCTGTCGACGCTCACGACGACGTTCCAACAGAACGTGATGGCGGATGAGAGCAAGGTCACCATCGAGCTCGCCGCCTCCGACCTGGAGGGCTGCCCCGAGTTCCTCGTCAGTGCTGCGAAGTCGGCCGCGGCGGAGGCTGGTGAGCTTGAGGGGTCGATTGCGTCTTTGAGTGCGGTCTGAGTGCGGTCTGAGTCTGAGTGGGGTCTGGGTACGTCTTGGATTGCGGTCTGATGGCGTCTCTGATGGCCTCCCTCATCAGGTAAGCCCGAGGGCTCGTACGTGATCACCCTCTCGCGCTCGCTCGTCGAGCCCTTCCTGACCTTCTCGCCGCGCCGCGACCTGCGCGAGAGGGCATGGCGACTCTGGACGAACCGAGGACAGCTGGATCCATCTCGGGCCAATCTCAAGCTCGCCAAGGAGATCCTTCTCCTCCGCTGTGAGCAGGCGAAGCTGCATGGCTACGAGAGCTTCGCTGCGTATCAGAACGCGGACTCGATGGCGAAAACCCCACAGGCCGTGACCGAGCTCCTCGAGCGCGTGTGGACGCCTGCGTGCACCTCCGCCGTCTCGGAGCGCGAGGCTCTCGAGGCTTGCCTGCGCACGGAGGAGGGCCACGCAACGGCTGAGCTTGAGCCGTGGGACTGGCGCTACTGCGCGGAGAAGGTCCGCATTCATTGCCTTTTTTGATGACCTCTGATGGCCTCCCTCATCCGATCCGCATGCAATGCCTTGATGATCTCAGATGGCCTCCCTCATCCGGTCCGCATGCAATGCCTTGGTGGCCGTGAGTGCCTCTGAGTACCGGCTGACGAGCCTCTGATGACCTCTGATGGCCTCCCTCATCAGGTGCGCATGCAGCGCTATGACTTCGACGAGTCGGCCCTGAAGCCCTACCTGTCCCTCCCCGGGATGCAGCGCGCGCTCTTCGATACCGCTGGCAAGCTCTTCGGGGTGCATTTCGTCAAGGTCGATCTCGAAGCCAAGGGGATCACCCTCTACCATCCAGATGTGGAGTTGTACGAGGTGCGTCAGGCGGGGGCGAACGGCGATCTGGTCGCGCTCTTCCTGCATGACAACTACGCACGGGCTAATAAGCAATCGGGTGCGTGGATGTCCTCGTTCGTCGACCAAACTCGCAATTGGAACACGTACCAGTATAGCGTGCCGTCCGACGCCGCCTGCTCGGTCGCCATCCACGCCTCCGGAGTGTCGTCCACCTCGCGCATCCCGATCATCATCAATAACAACAACTTTGCCAAGTCGGAGCCATGCCTGCTCTCATTTGATGACGCCATCACGCTGTTCCACGAGATGGGGCACGGCCTTCACGGTATGCTCTCCTCAGTCACGTACTCGCGGCTGGCAGGTACGAACGTGCTGCGCGATTTCGTCGAGCTGCCTTCACAGCTCCTGGAGCATTGGCTCCGCTCGACGGATGTGGTGCTCCGAAGCCACGCGGCACATTGTGAGACCGGCGAGCCGATCCCGTCGGCGATGCTCAAGCGCCTGAACGACGCGCGTAACTTTAACCAGGTGATTGCATGCGCTCTGCTCTCTATGATTGCCTCTATGATTAACTTCAACCAGGTGATTGCATGCGCTCTGCCCTCTATGATTGCCTCTATGATTAACTTCAACCAGGTGATTGCATGCGCTCTGCCCTCTATGATTGCCTCTATGATTAACTTCAACCAGGTGATTGCATGCGCTCTGCTCTCTATGATTGCCTCTATGATTAACTTCAACCAGGTGATTGCATGCGCTCTACCCTCTAGATGATTGCCTCTATGATTAACTTCAACCAGGTGATTGCATGCGCTCTACCCTCTAGATGATTGCCTCTATGATTAACTTCAACCAGGTGATTGCATGCGCTCTGCCCTCTACGAGTGCCTCTATGATTGCCTCTGTGAGCCTCTATTGAATGTTCTACTTCCGCAACTTCCATAACTTCCATATTAGGGCTTCGCGACGGTCGAGTACACGATCTGCGCGCTGCTCGACCAGGCTTTGCACGCACTGCCCGAGGCGCAGATCCACGAGCTCGATTTGGAAGACTTCGAGCGCGAGGTGAGGGCCTGTTTGGAGTGCGCCGGAGTACGCCTTCGAGTGCGCCTGTGATTGAGCCTGAGTGCGTCGGCTGATGGTCTCCCTCATCAGGCGCTCAAGCGGCTCAATATGCCACGCGGCATCGTGATGCGTCACCGCCCTGCCCACTTTCTGCACCTCTTCGCGTCCTCGGGCTACGCCGCCGCGTACTATGTCTACCTCTGGGCCGAGGTACTCGACGCCGACGCCTTCGACTCCTTCCTCGAGAGCGGCGACGTCTTCGATGCCACGACGGCGGCAAGGCTGCGTCAGTACATCTACAGCAGCGGCAACAGCCGCGAGCCGTCGGAAGCTTACCGCATGTTCAAGGGGCGAGAGCCGACTGTGGAGCCGATGCTCAAGAAGAAGGGCCTGCTGGCGCCAGTGGCGGTCGACGTGGCCTAAAGGCTCGTCTCGGGAGCGGGTGGCGTTGTGAGGGCGTTGTCGTGGGCGTTGTGAGGGTTGGACTTTGGTGCGCGCGTGCGACACTACACGCAGCACATGTTTGATGTCGCGGCATTGGGGCGACACGGGACGCGGCATATGCGCGGGAACCGGGATGACGCGGAGCGTGCGTACTACGCGCTGTGGCCCTTCAGGTAAGGTTGCAATTTGTAAGGTTGGTAAAGGGTTGAACGAACACGGAACGTATCCGTGTTTAGGATTACGATTCCGTAAAGCGAAAATTAGCGATCGTGGAGCGTTCAGCATGCAATCGTCGTCAGGTCGTCAACCGAGAAACAAGATTCAAGGTGAAAACGCGATTTGGAGCCAAGTCGCCGGTGATGTGAAGATGTGGTGCAATGGACAGCTTCTCGCTGGCCTCGCGTGCGTCGCCGTCTTCTCGGGCCTTACCAATGGCTGGAACCTCAAGGTAGGCGGGCTCGTGCTGGTGCGCATAGAGAATAACTATCCTTCGCCCGATTCGCCGATGCACGTGGCCAACTCAGAGTTTATGCTCGTGGGCGGCATACTCTTTCTGGGCATTTGTATTGGCGCGTTGGTCAATGGGCCCATCGTCGAGCAACTGGGCACGCGCTCGACCAGCATCATCGGAGAGGTGACCATCATCCTCGGCACGGCCATCGGCGTCCTTGCATCGAACGAGCACTGGCTGATCATTTGGCGTCTGGTGGGGGGCCTTGGAATGGGCATATGCATCACCTCCAAGCCGCTCTACATTGTCGAGCTCAGCCCCAAACTCTACGCCGGCCGGCTGCTTGCGGTACTCGCCACGTCAATCACGCTCTCGATGATCTTGGCCGAGGCGAGCGACATGCTCGTTCCGCACGCTCTCGCATGGATCGACGTGTGGCGGCTGCTCATCGCGCTGGGCATGGTCTTCCCCACCCTCTTGGCGCTCTTCCTCTTTTTCTGCATGCCGCACACGCCCGCGTACTTTTCTACGCAGGGCAAGACAGCCGCCGAAGAGCAGCCCCTCGCACGCACGTCCCGAGAGAGCTGCGCCGCTCCTGCCGCTGGTGCCGCTCGTGCAACCGCTCGTGTGGAAGCGCCCGACGTGGCGCCCGGCGCGGACTTCTCATGCCCCCTCGCCACGGTCCTCGCGGCGTTCGTGATCGCCAAGGAGTGCAACGGCGGCAGCGTGCTCATGATCCTCACCTTCGAATACCTCAACGAACGGTTCGAGTACGAGAGCGCGGTCGCGCATGCATGCGGGATGGGCTTGAGCGCCATCCTCTTGTGCTCCTGTGTGGCTGGCTTCTTCTTAGTAGACTCTCCTGTGTGCGGCCGTCGTCCTCTCGCCGTTGGCGGATGCACCGGCTGCGTGGTGGCGAATACGCTGATCGCGGCCTCCTTTGCGCTGCAGGGCGCGGGCCATCCGAGCGGCCGCGCAATACTACCGATCGCACTCATCCTCAATGCCATGAGCTCGATGAGCGTACACATTGCCTTCTACCCTGCGGCGACAGAGCTGCTCCCACTCTCCTTGCGCAGTCGGTGGCTAGGAGTTGTGTTCGCCGCCGCGCAGGTCCTTGCGTTCGGGGTGACGACCCTGGGCAGCGCGCTTGCTGCCTCAGACGCCGCCACCTGCGCTCTCTTCGTGGGCTCTTCGGTGCTCATGGCGATCTGCGCGTGCGTGCTGGGCGCTTTGCTGCCCGAGACGCGACCTTGCTAACGCTTCCCGTTCTTCGTACGTACATGTGGTACGGGAGTACGAGTATACACGCAACTGGAGGTACCGGGGGCGGGGGTAGCGCGACGGACCTGACTACATACCTTGTCGCTGAGAAGTGGTACCCCCCGCCCGTGCTCCAAGCTCAACATACAAGACAGAGGACGACACGCTCACGCGCAGTCGCCACACCTCCGGCGTCGTGATCATCATCATGTCGTGACGCGAAACCCACATTGACCGTTCCCTGGTCACCCGCCGGGGTCGCTCCCAAGTCTCCCTCGCGCACGCGGCTCTCGTGGCGTGGCTCGGACGCGAGAGCCGGGACCCTCTACTACAGGCGCCGTCCTCGTGATCAAAATACCACGTCGCCCACCTATTCCGTCTATTGCACTTGTGCAACACGGATATTTGTCAAAAACTGGCAACCATGGCTCCATGTGCAAGGCCGCTTGCGAGGCCGCGGGCGTTGGGCGTTGCTCAATTCGAACGCAGCAGCTCTCTCCTGCTCTGAAGCTCAGGAGCCCTGTCGAGTCTTCGGATAGGTTGGTAAGGAGTTTGGGCTGAGACGGCCGATCAACTGCCACTGACGCGCCGTGCTGGCGACCTCGGCGGCAAACGCCTCGGCGCCGCCCACGCGGTACACGTACCTCTCATAGTCGTTGAGTGGCCGAGAATCAGGCCGATAATGGACGGGATTAGGTAGGCTTAGGCTCCGACCTCGATCAGAGAGGTGCCGCTTCACCGGTGACTTCACTGGCGTACGCGTCGCCGTTGGGCCGAGCACCCCCCGTGAGCTTTGCGGCACGATCGTGAGCTGGCCCGGCACTGGCGGCTGTGCTCCCGGAGGAACACCCGGAGGCCGACTCGCCCGGACGGTCTCCGAAGTCGCCGTTGGCATGGCCTGACCGTTGCCGAGGGCACAACTCGGCGTCTTCCAGTCCAGCTCGCCCCGGGACGGCTGCCTCTCTTTGAGTACTGGCGGAGGACTGCCCGCCTCGTCATATGCCTCCGCAAAGATGTTGGCCAGGAGCCGAGCAGTCGTCGTGTTCATCGCTAATGGGCCAGGGCTGATGGCCGTCGAGATGACCGTGGCCTTGACATGAATACTACGTGGACGATTCATCGATCTTCAATGGAACGCTGACTGGCCCTAGTTGGCCCCTTCGCACCTCAGTCGTCAGAGGACACAGTCAGTGTCCCGAACCCGCGTCCTCTGCGACGCTGGCTCCCCAGGATGGTTACCCGCGCTTTTGATTGTGCTATCACCACGGTGGATAAAGGGCTATCGTGGAGACAGCAAGCGCAGTGAGAGCCTGTGCAAGCAAAGGCGCCCTTCGACGTGTCGGTTTTCGCTTTCGTCGCGTTTTGGTGTAGTGATAGGCGCTCATGCATTGCATGCAGCCAAAGACTCACGAATGTTGCAAGTGCACGGGGCGCCGTGACGACACTTGGGGAGGCGTGAACGTGTTGTGTGAATTCATAATGAACACACACTGAGGGTCTCCTTTGGATCGCAAATGATGAAGGTGCCTGTCAGGGACCTCGAATCGCAGGGGCCGGTGCTCACGAGCGACGGAAACTTGCGCTGTGGCGTGCCCGGAAGCTTCGTGACGTGGAACATGAACGTGGCGCTGTGGGTCGTCCTGAATGTCGCAGTGAACGTGCTACACCCACCAGCGCTGGTGATGCTGGCTGGAAACGCGCTCTTGCTCCTCCTCAACATGAACGCCGTCGCGGCGGTCGGCACGTCCAACACGCCCTCGTGGATGTTCCTCATCCTTGCCCTGCAGATATTGATTGTCTTGCAATACGGAGGCATTGTGCTCAATGGGATTTTTTAGGTGCAGGTGAAGGTCAGAAGCCGAGCCAACGCAGCACACGCCAGATCGGAAACTAGGTCCCATAGGGGGGCCCGGGCGCGGTTTGCCATCGGCCGAGGCGTGCGCGGTACCACCCACGGTCGACCACGCGCCACGGCCACGGCGGGCCTGGCACCGCGCGTGGGTGTGCTCGTTTGTAGAAAATGTACCCCGCGTGCCCAGTCGATGCGACGCCCGCCCTCCAGGCGCGTCGTCTTGAGGACGGTGTCCTCATAGACTTGCCTCTCGGGTCTCGCTCACTATACTTACTTTTACGGTCGCATACGCCGCTGCGGTGCCACGCTCGCGCAGCTCTGCCCACTAATGGCTACTTGGCCGTCAACCCGGAAGGTAGAACCACCCTCATCCCACCATACGCTCGGAGGTACATCGGGGGCGTCGAGCGAGGCGCTGGCGGGATCATCGCACCGGCAAATAGAGAGAGCTGCCGGGCCGGATGCTGCTGTGATCGATGCATCTGTGCGAAGACAACTTGTTGCGACTGTGGGATAAGTGCCGGTGCCGATGTGGTCCTGGTGAGCGTGGGCGTGAAGCGGGGATGTGGCCGATCGGGAATGTGGCCGAGGCTCCGCAGCTGTTCGTGTGCGAGGCTCATCGTTCCCGTTTGCTGTGCGTTGTCCATCGAGACAAGCGCCGCCCTTGTGGGCGCAGCGGTCTTGGGCCGAAGCTGAGCCTGCTGACGGGGAGTACTCTTCCCATTTCGATGGTCGTTTGTCATGTAAGCGTCGAGCAGGTGCGGCGAAACTGGGTGCTTGTGAGTGGGCGGCGCAGCGCTCTTCGGCCGAGACAGCATCTGCCGCCCTGGATTGAACATGTCGGCCTCATTGACTGGCGCCGGCGGAGGTGCGGGCCTGTATGCAGCTGCCGCTGCTTCTGCCGCTGCAAGTGCTACGCCACGGGCACCTGCAGACTGAGGCCGGTGGCTGAATTCTGGCCCATCGAATTGACGAATGTACTGCCGGTATGAGGCCGGGTACGTGACCAGATACTCGCGAAAATAGGAGTCCGACATCAAGAGCTCTCGACTGTACGGTCACGACGCGAATCGGTCGGGCGAGACCCGCGTCGTCGCGAACTCGCAATTAACTACATCCATTTTTGGCTTCATATTTCTCTCAAACGACGGCGAACAAGAATTTGTCGATGAAAAAGTGTTGACTCAGTCACCACCCTAGATACGGAACGGACGGGAGCAGCACGCGCTTGCCGAGCGCGCGCGCACACAGGACGCTCACTACGACGCTGATCCCCAGGTGGGTCGCCCACGAGGCCGAAGCGGGCAGCAGCCGCTCGCCCAGGAGCAGCGTGAGCATGCCGAGGAGGAAAAGGAAGGGCAGCTGGACGAGCAGCGCGGGGAGCAGGTCCATGCCCACCTCCTCGAGAAGGACAGCTAGCCTCTTCGCCCGCTCGCTCGCTGTCTCCTCACCCGCCGACGCGTCGTCGTGAGCGGTCGACGCGCCGTCGTGAGCGCTCGCTGTCTCATCACCCGCCGCGCTCCCGGCCGCCGCTTTCGGCGGCGTGAGCCGCTCAGGCTGCGCCGACGCGTCGTCGTGAGCGATCGACGCGCTGTCGTGAGCGGCCGACACGTGGGTGAGCAGCCGGTGCAGCTGCGCACGCAGATGGTCTTCATGGGCCGTAAGGTGCGCTGCCGACGGCCTCCAGGGAGGCGAAAGAAGCGAAGGAGGCTCCCAAGGCTCGGGTCCGTTGGCGAGGATGCTTTCGCCACCGCCGCCGCTGCGGCCACCGCCGCCACCGCCGCCACCGCCGCCACCGCGGCCGCTGCGGCCGCTGCCGCTGCGGCTGCGGCCGCCGCCGCCGCCGCCCTCGAGGCTGTGGGGAGGAGGCGGAGGAGCTTGACGGCCGCCATTGGCGAAGGCGTCACGCATTCCTTCCCGCAGCCGCTTGCGGCCGTTGGGCTTCGCGTCGGACGCCATCGGAGTTCCGTCAAGAGCGCCCGGGCGAGTTCCGTCAAGAGCGCCCGGGCGGCGCACGGCGGCGACGAGAGGTGGCGAGCTGGGTGGCTGCGTCACGGCAAGTTCCGTCACGGCAAGTTTCGTCACGAGAGGTGGCGAGCTGGGAGGCTGCGGCGAGCCGCCGCGTGAAAGTTGGGGGAGCGCCGTGGTGAGCACATGCATGCTGGGAGGCTGCGGCGAGCCGGCGCGTGAGAGCAACGTGGTGGACGACGGGCCCGGAGCGACCGGTTGATCGTCCTCCTCGTCCTCGTCCTCGTCCTCGTCCTCATCCTCCTCCTCCTCGGCCCCGTCCTCCTCCTCGTCCTCGCCTTCGCCTTCGCCGCCGCCGTGGCCGTTGGTGGCGTAACCACCGCCGTGGCCGTTGGTGGCGTAACCACCGCCGTGGCCGTTGGCGGCATCACCACCGCGGTGGCCGTTGGCGGCGTCATGCGCCTCAGCCGCTACGGCCGCAACCGCTCCAGAGTCCGTCATCGGTGCATCCACCGGCACGGCGCGCGCGTCCGTGGACACCGACAGCGACGGCGGCAGCGCGAAGCGCGCGCCCGGATGAGCGCTTGATACGGCGCCCGGATGAGCGCTCGACACGGCGCCCCGACTAGCGCTCGACACGACGCTACGCTTCAGGCGAAGGAGGAGTGGCAGTGCCAACACCACCGAGGTTGCGAGCGAGATGGGCGTCGTATCGAGCGAGATGGGCGTCTCCTCTGCCGCCACCGCCGCCGCCGCCGCCGCCGCCGCCGCTGCCGCCGCCGCCGCCGCCGCCGCCGCCGCCGCCGCTGCCTCGTCCTCACGTGTGGCCGTTGGGCGAGGCCTCATCCTCACCTGCTGTAAGACTTCACACGAGCCTTCGCCGCCGCCGGCAGCAAGTGGCATGGCGACCATCCAATGTTCAAAGGTCGGGATGCGCGGGAGCGCCGTGATGGGCGCGCACCCATCATCGTACGTGGTGGTGATGGCTACGTAGAGGGCACCACCTGTCGTAGTGATCGCCTCGAATCGAAGGACGATCAGCTCGACTGCCTGATTTGGAAGGCTCTCGGATGCCCGATTAGGAAGGCGTTCGGTTGCCATATTAGGAAGGCGGCCCAGCGGTCGCAGGACCATCTGAGCGACGCTCGTGTGCCGCCCGAGCGCATGGAGTACGCGCCCCCCTTCGAAGGCGCCGTCCCAGGCCATCCGGGAGGGTGCGAGGGAGGCCGCGTCCGCGAGCACCTGCATGCAATGAGGGGGGCAATCAGGGAGGTCATCCGAGGCCATCCGGGAGGGTGCGAGGGAGGCCGCGTCCGCGAGCACCTGCATGCAATG
>ENA-UOUZ01001608-UOUZ01001608.1-mixed-culture-metagenome-genome-assembly--contig:-NODE-1608-length-14270-cov-101.102497_pt1 | contig 14270 bp, 8 predicted proteins | sample MGYA00238154_ERZ761575 | MGnify/ENA primary metagenome ERZ761575 (study PRJEB28896, sample SAMN07631632) | mixed culture metagenome | isolation source: Freshwater growth medium | place: USA...
TAGAGAGACGAAAAGAAAAGCGGGTCCCCAGCCCTCGCCCCCTGGGCCCATATTTATTTCCTGAGCCCGATCGTAACATGCCAATTAATAACCATCACTTGAATGCTTACCCACTGCCACTCCGTCCACTCAGACTCAGACTCCCACTGACGTAACTGAACATTCTGAACGGCTCTGCTAACTGGGGAAGCCGCGGTTCCGGTCGAATTCTAAACATTGGCTGTGAAGGCAATTCGGCGTTCGTGTGGCGCACAAACTTCTCAAACGCACCGACCGACAAACAATGCCGGGCGCAAAAGCCGGTGGCGCCAAGAAGAGACGATCGTCGTGGGTCGGGAGGGTATTCGGGCGGCTCGCCTCGTCGCTCGGCCTCAGCGGGTCGTCGCGCAAGGTGCGCTTCCAGAACGCCACCATCTACGAGTTCGAGCGGCAGCTTCTCGGCGGCGGCGGCGTGCCTGATGGAGATTCCGTCGCCCTCGGCCTCGGCCCGAGGTATGCACTTTGCACTATCTTGGCTCCGATGGAGCATCCGACGCGTTGTCTGGCTCCCGCGCCATTCGTGTTCCGACCCACACACTTCGTCTTTCGTTCGCAGATGTGTCAACACCTTCCTCTCGCCACTCTCTGATAGTGAGGGCAAGGATGAGTATGCAGCGCAGGGTTATCTCGACGCCGACAAGCGCGCGGAGCTGCTGGCGGAGTGGGGCACGAAGCAGACGATCGCGGCGCAGCTCAAAATCGCCAAGGGCGAGCTCGAAAAGCTGCGGAAGGCGCGCGAGGAGACTGCCAGCAGCCCTCGCGACCAGCGCTACATGCCGAGCAACATGCCGGAGGCCATCCTCTTCGCAACCCAGGACGAGCAGGAGGCGGCCGCCGTCCGGCTAGCCTCGCTAACGCGGCCGCGACTGCGCACCACCCCGCTGCGCGGATCCTCTTTGAGTATTGGCAGCATGGGCAGCAGCAGCAGGAGTGCCTTCACCAGTCTCACCTCGGCGATCCGCAAAAGTAGCAGCGGCGGGAGTAGCAGCAGTAGTGCCGCGCCCACAGCTTAGGTTGACCGCGCCTCGACCGTCCTGTGCGGAGCCCGCGTGCACGGCGGGTGCATCCACGACGCAGAGGCGTCGTCGCCCTTGCCGCCATACTTGTGTACTCACGTCGTCGCCGGCCTCACAGTGGGGACTCCGGGCCAAAGCGTGATTCATGCAGCATGCCAGGAGTTAATTGTAGCTCGCCCGTACGTACGTACGCAGCGTATGCGTACGAGGAGGTGAAGTACCATGACATCACAGAATAAAGAATTCACAAAAGGGCCGAGCCCAATTGGCCGAGGCAATCGTGGCATTGCCATTGGCAATTGGGCCGAGGTCGTGGAAACTGGAATGTGCGGTCGGAATCCTTCCCCATCCCAGCGCACCTTACACTGGCTGTTAAAACACAACGCACATCGCGACCTGGATCCTACCTGGGGGGCTGCTCAGGACGACGCGATTCGCGGCCGAGTCGCCAACTTCCCGTCGCGTCGGAGAAGGTCGGACGACGAGATGATCGAGTACACGAGCACACCACACGCCCAGGCACGCGCCAACGAGCTCCACAACGAGTGCCTTAACGCCGCCCTTCCATACTCGGCCCTGCTCGAGGATGAGGGCGTCCGGAGCCTCTCGCTCTCACTCGGCGGGCTGCGCAGCGCCGTCGCCATCGGTGACCTGCAGCGCGGCACCAACTTTCACTGCGCCGCGCTCCGCCGCACCATCTCGCTCAAGCACGAGCTCACCGATGCCATGCGCGCCGAAAGCATCCGGCTCATCTATGCCCTGGTGACCGCGGACATTGACCTGCAGCTGAGCATGCGGCGCACTTGGTGCGGGCTTCTGTGCAAACTGCTTCGCCGCGCCAAGCACCTGCACCTGAACTTGCCGTGGCGCCCCATGTTCGACAAGCTCGTCCGGCATAGCAGCAGCAAGCTTCGCCAGGCTGAGTACACGTCTCGTGCGATGGCCCACTCGCACGTGTCGGCGCTTGCACGGTGCGCAGCGCAGGCCCGGCGGCACTGGCCCGTGGGCTCCTCGGCCGAGATCCTCGATGCGGTCGAGCCAATGCTCTGCGCCAAGGATCCACAGCTCTACACAGGCGCGGCGCTCCTTTCGCTGCTGCTGCCGACGCACGCGACTGAAGGGGCGGTGTGGCAGGCGCGCGCGCTTGCGCTCTGGCGTGGCTCAGCAGTCGAAGGGTGCATCGAGTGGGAACTCCTTTACCTGCTGCTCTTCAAACGGCTCGCCAAGGACGCCTTCGTCGGCCGTGCGGCCCCGGTGGTCCCCTGGGGGGCTCTGCTGCCGCTGCTCATGACGCGCACGCTGCTGCTGCTGCACCTGCCGGGCGGAGGCTCGGGAGCACTCGCACCCAAGGGGGCTTCGTTCACCTCGGCCGCCTCGGCACTGCTGCCCTCGCACTTCCCGCCGCCGATGGCCGCGCTGCGCGCGGCGGCGCGGCTACTCGTCCTCGGCCTCGGGCCGCTGCCGCGGCCCGCAGGCGCGCTGCCACCTGAGGTGCTGCTCGCCGCCGACTCCGGTGGGCCAGAGGCAGCAGAGGCGGCGGCCTCTGTCCAGGCCGCGGAGGAGGCGGAGGCGGCGGCAGAGGAGGAGCTGGCCGTCGTGGAGCACGGGCTCGTGCTCGTCGGCGACGGCGCGGCGGGCGGCGAGGTGCTCGGAGCAGCCGTCTGGATGCGTCTGCGACAGCTACTCCGCTGTCTCGAGCCCTACTGCCACCCGTCCAATACGGGGCCGTGGTCGGGTCTGATCGGCTACCTGCTGCAGGCCCTGGCCCAGTTCACCTCGTGGCGCGTGCTGCTCGAGCGCACCGGGCTCGCCGCGGCACCCTTGCGCGCACTCGCCCCTGCCGATGTGAGCGTGCTAGTGCGCCTACTGGCGCCCCTCACGGGTCGCGCCCTCTATTCCAAGGCTGGCGGGCTCGTCGTCATGGCGCAGATGGCGATTCGGTATTTGGCCGAGCTCGGGCCCGAGATTGTGCTCCCACCGCTCGCGGTGCGCCTCGTCGATGGGCTGCAAGCCGTCACTGCCACGCATCAGACTCCGATGGCCCTCAGCTGCCTCGCGCTCCTCGCGCCTTCGATGCTCGACGTTGCGATGTGCCCGCAGCACGCTCTCTTGATGACGACGCAGCGCTCGCCGCAGAGCCCGCTCCAAAGCGCCGTCCCAAGCGCGGCGGCGCTGCGTGCCCATGCGTCGGGGCCGCGCGTGATGCTCGAGGCGCTGCAGCTCGCGCTGCCGGGCATCGACGTCAACGACCTCGACAAGACGGCGGCGACGCTGCGGCTGCTGCACCAGGTGCTCCTCTTTGTGCCACTCACCGGACCTCGATGGGCCTCCGCCGCGCCGCTCGCCAGCAGCACGCGCGCCGTGTCGAGCGCTGTGCACGCCGAGCCGACGGCCGCGGAGCTCGAGCGCCTCGGCCTGGGCCATCGGCAGGCGATGCTCGCGGCGCTCCAGGCGCGCGGCGAGGCGGAGAGTGTGGAGGCGCTCGAGGAGCTCGAGGCGAATGCTTCGTCGCTCTGCGGCTGGCTGCCCGAGTTTACGCGCGAGCTCGTGGGCAAGCTCGTGGGCTTTCTGGAGCATCTCGAGCGCGGCTCGGAGGGAGGGCGCGACGCGCACCGCCAGGGCATGCAGCTGCTGCAGTGGAGGCGCACGGCCACCCTACTCTTCCAGCAGATGAGTGAGGACGTGTTCGCTGACGTGCTTCCTTCCATCCTCGGTTTACTGCGCCGCCCGTCGCTGCTCGATGCGATCAAGCACGTTGGAGCGCTGCTGCATGCTGCCGCCTTCGCGCACCCTGAGCACTGCCTCAGCAAGGCGCTCCCTATCTGCATCGACGCCCTACTACGGACACGCGACACGCCGCCCGCAGGCGCGCCGCCGCAGCCGCCGTCGGGTGCGGACCCATACGCAGAGGCGACGCTGCAGCAACTGACCGATTCTGAGCTGCGCTGGTGGCTACTTTCGCTCGCCCACCTCGTGCGCAGCGGCGGCGCGGCGGTGCTGCCGTTCGTCGGGCCCTTGCGCGCGGTGTTGCGGCTGACGGCGGCGCACTCGGAGCCGTTGGTGGCCGACGCGAGCTGTAAGCTGCGCCACCGTCTGCTGCGTGCACTCCTCAGCTGCTATCTCTTGGAGACGCGCTCGCTGCCGCCGAAGCTGTGGCATTCGGCGGCCATTCGGGCCAAGCCGTGGCTCGCGTGGGGATGGCGCGCACCTCTCAAGCCTGCAGCGGACCGTGTCGAGGGCGTCGCCGCCACGTGGCATGTGCCGAGCGCCCCTGAGCTTGAGGTGGCCGCGCTTCTGGTGCACGACAGCTTGACGCTCGCCGAGGCGCTCGCGGCTAGGCTCGAGCAGGATGCCGCCGTCGTTGCTGGCAAGGAGCCCTCACAGGAGCCCTCACAGGGGGGCGGGGGCGCCGGCACGGTGAACAGCGATGAGATGCGCGGCTGCCTGCTGCAACTCCGCGCGCTCGCCAAGGGCGCGCTCCCCTTCCTCGCGGACGAGCCCTTGGGCGCCGTGCCGGGCGCCACTGTACCGAGCGCGCCGGCCGCCGCCCCTGGCCAGTCACAGATCTTCGTGCACCCGTCGGCGGAGCTCGAGGAGGACGGCGAGGACGGCGAGGACGGCGTCGAGGCCGCAGCGCAGCCAATGGAGCTCGACGAGGCGTCGCAGGCGCCAGCGTCCGTTCCGCGGGAGCGCGCGCCGTCCGTGCCGCCAATAAGATCCGTCATCGCGCACGCGGGCAAGGTTCAGCTCCCTGAGGCGCGCTGCACGCGGCCCTTGACGCGGTTGAGCCAGGTGCTATGCCGGCTGGGCCTCGCGCTGGCCCCCCGCGAGCATGTGCGGCACACCGTACTCCTCCTCGAGGTGGCGACGCTCGTGGTCTCGGAGCGTGTCTCCAACGGCTCTGTCCAAGCCGAGCAGCAGATGTGCCACCTCTCCCGCCGCTCGTGCGCCATGCGCGGCGGCGGCCGGCCCAAGGCGCAGCCGCGCGCCAATCTGCTGGCCAAGCTCGGGCTCCGGCACGTGACGCGCCTCTCGTCGACCACGTTTGGCGCCGCGTGGCGTACCCCAGCGCTTCAGCCGATCATTGAGCTGCAGCTGCAGCTCTCGACTCACCGTTACTCGAGCGTGCGGAGCGAGGCGCAGTCGGGCTTCAACGCGGCCATCAGCTCGCACCCCTGGCTCGCACGCTCGTACCTGCCCTCGCAGATCGCGCTGCTGCACGCGCCAAGCGTCGAGAGTTACCAGACCAAGGGCGCCGTCTTCCTCCTCTCGGCGCGCTCCGTGCTCAAACGTGCCACATCGCACCCGTCGCTGCTCGCGCCGCTCGTGGTCGCTCTCGTCTCGGCACGCGACCACACGCTCCCCAAGCTACAGCAGCGCGTGCGTAACCTGCTGTCGGCCGTCATGGACGCGACGCCCTTCCCGTTGCCCGCGCCGCGGCTGCGCCCTCTCCCCACCGCGGACATGCCCGCCGGCGTGACGCTGTCGGACGCCGGTGAGGGCAGTGCAGACGCCGCAGTCGCCATGGCGCGCTTTTACAGCTGGGTCGCCCTGCGTGATCGAGCGGCTCTCGAGCACGCGGCTGGTAAGCTCCTCACCCTCGCCTCGCGCGATGCCAGCAGCGCCGAAGGCGCCGCATCGGCCGACGGGCAGCTGCACTGGAGCGTTGAGGTGGGTGCGCTTTGTGGGCTCACAATGCTGCCTCTCACCTCGGCGGAGCACCGCGACGCCTTTGGCGCATGCGTCGCCAAGGGGTTGTGCTCGCCTATTGCGGCTGTGCGCATGCTGAGCCGTGCGGCGCTCTCGATGCTCCTCACGCCTCCTCGCCGGAAGGGCCCCGCGCTGCGCGTGAGTGTCGCCGCGCCGCCGTTGGACGTGCTGCTGCCGAACACGATGAGCGACGCCGAGTGGGCCGCCGCGTGTGAGGAGGGGCTCCTCGTCGATAAGCTGAGCGCGGGCTGGGCGAGCGGCGTGCACTACGCCTACCGCGGCCCGCAGCCTTCGGCGGCCGAATCGGAGGGGTGTGAGGCCGCTGCCGAGCCGCCGCGCGACGTGCTTGGCAACAAGAGAGCGCCGCCACTCGGCGCGGCCGCGGATGCGCTCCTCACGGACGCCAAGCTGCTCGAGAATGTACTCGAATGGCTCGTCACGGACCACAAGGAGGCGGACACGGACAATAGTGGCGGGAGCGATCTCTTCCGCAAGCCGCAGGTGAGATTGCGCCTGATGGGCTCTGAGTTTCCTCTGATTGCCTCTCGTTGCCTCTGATGGCAAGGTACTTGCACTCACGACGCTCGACCCGTCCCGCAACCAGGACGTAGTGCTCTCACTCCTGGCAGCAAGCCGCCGCTGGCCCTCGCAACCAGGCCACGGCATCGAGTTCAAGGATTTCGAGCTCCGGCACGCACAGCTCTTCAAGGGCCTGGCGCAGCATTACGGCTGCGCCACGCTGCTGCCCACGCTGCTGCCGCCGCTGCTCGCTCTCATGCAGCAGCCGCGGCGCGACGCGCAGGCGGTTGCGGCCGAGGCGCTCTCGGGCCTTGTGCGTGGCGCTGGCCGTTGGACCCTCTCGGAGCAGCGGAGCCTGTGGGAGGCTGTGACGCCAGCGCTGCGTGCGGCGCTGCGCGCATGCTCGGTCCAGTCCCTCGGCGATTGGCAAGCGTGCCTGCGATTCATCGCCTTCAATCGTGACCCCCGCAGGCTGACGTGGCTCGTGACGATGCTGCTCGAGGAGCTTGAGACGGCGCCGTCGCCGGCCACGCCCCCGAAGGACTCCGCGGCTGTGAAGGAGGGCGGTGTGAACACGCCCCCGGAGGACTTGGTGATGGCCGAGGCCTCCGCGGCAGTGAAGGAGGGCGCTGGCGCCGTGGCGGCCGAGGGCGGCGCAGGGGACGCGAGCCAAGAGACGTCGCTCGCACAGGCCAATCACCTCCGCTTCCTCGCGCCCCTCGTCGTCGAGTTGGGATGGCGTGGCCACGGTCTGATCCGTCGCGTGCTGCGCTCCGAGAAGCTTCGGCAGTGGGTCTGCCACCCGTACCGACAGGTTCGTGAAGAGGTAGGCTCACTCGTCGCGATCTGTGCGGATGCGTGCTCGCCGCCGCCTCGGCACCACCCGGCCATCGGTGCAGCCATCTCGGCCGAAGTCGACGCCTTCGTGACGCATCTCCTCGGCGCGTGCCTCACACCCGAGGGGGGTCTCCTCGTCTCCCCACCCAAGGACGCCACTATGGAGGCTGGCGCCGCCGAGGCCGCGGCCGCCGCGGCCGCGGTGGAGTTTGTCCTCGAGCCCGAGGATGCAGCCACGCGTGACCTGGCCCGTGCGGCGCGCGAGACGACGCTAAGGTTGGTCACCCACAGCGCGATGCAGGGGCGCGGCGTAACGGTCGCTGCGCTCGTGCCGCGGCTGATCCCCCCCGTCATGTGGGCCGCCTCCTCGATGCAGCGGCCGGACCTTGCCAACGCCGCACGCTCGTGTGCGGTGCTCATGGCTGGCCTGAGCCTCGAGGGCGCCGTGCTGAGCGTCGAGGGCGCCGCAACGGGCGCCCAACACGACGCGACGGAGGCGAGCTCGCCCCCCCTCTTTGGGGAGGTCCTCTCGGCTCTCTCGCAGCTCGCGGGCGGTGGCTCGTGGCGGCTGCGGGGCGGTCTGCTCCCATTCCTCGCGCTCGCGGCCTACCGCGGTCAGTTCTTCGAACCTGCTAGCACGCACGCGACGACCCTTCGCGCGATCCTGCATCGGCTACTCGCAGACCCGCAGCACGAAGTACGCGAGGCGACCGCGATGATCCTTGCGGGCTTCGTTCGGCTGCGCGGGCCGGCCGAGAGGGCGGCCACCCTCCGCTGGGCGCGCCAGCGCACCCGCAAAGGCAAGCCGCTCGCTGAGCGTCACGCGGGCGTCCTTGCGCTCGTGGCGTTGCTGCAGCTCGCCCCTTACGACGTGCCCGCGTGGCTGCCCGAGGTACTCGAGTTGCTCGGCTCGTTCCACACGGAGCCGCAGCCCATCAAGCAGACCGTCTCCAAGGCGTTCGCCGACTTCAAGCGCACGCATCAAGACGATTGGGCGAGCCACCGCGACCGCTTCACGCCCGAGCAGCAGGACCTCATCGCCGATATGCTCGTCTCGCCATCCTTTTACGCGTGAGAGCTGCCCTGAGAGCCGCCGCGAGAGCCGCCGCGAGAGCCGCCGAGGGCGCGGCCGTGTTGAGCGCTCGCGCCATGGGACGGGGAATGGTGCGCTGGACCCGTGGCGGGTGCGCAGAGAGATGTATGAATGCATGAGGGCATGTGCAATGAGAGGGGCGGTGGGGCCACGTGTGGCAAAGGCGGGGCGGGGAAGAGGAGCGACGAGCGAGGACGAAGCACATCAACGGCCCGAACTGCACGATGGGCGCTCAGATTGGGCTGCGCTCCCTCGCTGTATAAGGTATTTGATCTCCCGTGTGGGACCGGGAAGCGGGATCGGTCGGTGAGGGTTGGAAGAGGATGGGCGCGCGGCGGGGCGTCCCGAGTCGGGACTGCGGACGTCTCTGGGGGCGAACATGCGGCTGCCGGCGCGGGCACGGCATCGGCACGACCGCACGCCAAACCGTGAAGCAAGTAGCAAAGATTATTCCATGGCATAGTCGCGAACGAGGAAAGTACAAAAGTCAAAACTCAAAAGCGTAGTTGTACATGAGGCGAAGAACATCTATCATCGTCACGGTTGGCACGGCGCGCAGGCCGCGCACATGAGGCGCACAGACCACACAGTCGATCAGACTTCATCTTTAATCAGGGACTGACAAACTACTTGTGCTCTTTTGGTCAGCCGACGTCGTACGAGCCGAGCTATCCGTAATCCCGCGCCAGGCGATCCGCAGTAGGTACCCGAGTAACGTACCAGTAACGAGCCTCGAGCGGAGCGGAGCGCGACGTGCGATGTATATCATTCGGAGTGTGACACTGCCACGCCAGTGTGCGCGATGCGCCATGAAAGCAAGGGCACAAAGGCTATCTTTGAAGACGTGCGGTGGTTGCCGATCGCGATGACCGCGATGGCCGATGTTGTGTGGGGTCCTGGGGTGCGCCCCTCCGGAGACACGCTGACGACGACCGCACTACCGCGAGCCCCAAGGATCCTCTCTAATCACCTTGGTCAGGCACGGCCGCTGGGTGTCATTGACAGCACCTGCGTTATGATGCCTGCTCTTCCGCACTGCCTCGAGATTGTTGAGCTGCACCATGAGCTTGTTCCGTGCCTTCGCAAACCACGGCTCGATAGCAGCCCGCGAGGAGTTACTTCCGACTGCATACTTGAGGAATTGGAGGTGCACCTCGATTTGGAGCACGTGGACTGCTGAGCACAGCGCACCGCTCTTGATGGCCGGCGTCATGGCCTGAAACTCGGCTGTGGTTAAAGGGTGAGGCGGGATGCGAAGGTCGATGCGAGGGTGAACGAAGGTGTGAGCGTGCGGATGAGAGCGTCTCAAGAGTTTCTCAAGAGCGTATGTGTGTGGGTCTGGGTGCACACGGGGCGGTCGCGGAGCAACAAGTGTGTGCTGTGTCACACCGGGTTCATGGCCTGTGGCGCTGTCTCACCGCCCTCAATGTCCATCTTTGCGTACAGCGCTTTCTTTGGAGGCGAGGGGAGCACAAGTGCTTGCAGCAGCCAGTCGAAGGAGACGACGGGCACCAGAACGCTTGTCTCGTCAGCCACGCGGGAGTGCGCGGCGCTCCACATGAGCAAGCTTGAGCCCCAATAGCTAGCACGCACCTTTTCGCCCATGTCGCCGTCGCTATAGAAACGCTGGACGCTGTTGGTGCCGCCGATGGCGGCCTCGAGGATGCGCACGCGCCGGCCCAGGGTGCGATAGCGCTGCGCCATCTGCCGCAGCTTCAGATGGTGCACTGGATTGGGCTCGAATGCCACTGTGCAAACAGCCTCCCGCGAGAACCCTCTCTTGTCCATGTGTTTGAACAGCTCCTGCTCCTTTGGGTAGTGCTGGGGCTCGTAGAGCGCGCCGATTCGAGTGCCTGTGTTGGTGCCCATGTCGAGGTAGCCGACGTCGCAGCCCTCGAAGAGGGGCTGCGTGAGACCAAGAGCGCCAGGCACTGCAGTGCAAGCGCTGTTGCTGAGCTCGCACGCACTCAGCATTGATGCAATTAGCGTCGCGTTCACCAGCCGCCTCGCATCGCGGTGGCTTGCAATCGGCGCGTAGGCAGGCTTGGACGAGCATGTGCACGAGCATCGATCTTCACCACAACTACCGAAGCATGGAAGCTCACGGCCGCGACATCGGAATTTTGCTTTGCAGCCTCGGTTGACCCACATGCTGGTACCATTAGCCGAGCATCCGAATTGGCATTTCTTGGAGCTCCACTGGCGCACTACGTTAAGCGTTGCTTTTGTGCACAGCTCGGGCTCAAAGAGCTCATTCATATGTGAGCCAATCGCCGCGTGACCTGTAGCCTGGATAATCCTGGCTGTGGATGGTGTAACCAGATGTAACACCCCCGAAATTCTCCCCGTTTCGGAATTAAATCGACGTTTGCATGTGCACCTTCAATTGGAGCCGCACTTACCTGACCATACCAAACTGTTACAGTAACCTGATACCCGTTCGCATCGCCGATCTCGGACTCGGTGTGCCCTCTCGGCGCCGAGCGTCGCGCGCGGCCGCGGACACGGTAGACCCAGCACCCACGGCCCAGCTCCTATCAGAACGGCTACTGTGACTGTATGCGATGCGCAATGAAAGCGAGCTAGCGAGGGCAATAAGGCTAAATCTTTGAAGGCGAGCGGTGGTACTTGCGCGGATCGGGGACCGATCGCGATGACCGCGATGGCCGATGTTGTGGGGTGCGCCCCTCCGGAGACACGCTGACGACGACACACTACCGCGAGCCCCATGGATCCTCTCTAATCACCTTGGTCAGGCACGCAAGGGGCATTACGATATCCACAAAATGCGGTGATCCGGTGAAGCTATTTGTTTGAGTAAATCTGTCACATCGTTCAAAAGTGTCGATGACACACCTGTCATCGACGTCTGCGGGCATCCACAGGGTTCGAACAATCAGGCGAAGTTCAAGTTCAAGTTACTTCGTAAACAACAGACAACCTAACGGAAGCCTATCGAATGTGCTCTCGAGGCTAGCAGTGGGGGTGAGAGTCGACGGAGATGAACTTGAACTTGAACTTGAACTTGAACTTGATCAGGCGAAACTTGACACTTTAGGGAAACATGCGACTCTCACGCCCGGGACCGATGCGCAACTTGCGACGCCGCTGGAAAGCGAGTGTGTGACGAGTCAAGTTGGCTTTGGCCATCGACCGCCAAAGTCGGCATGCCTATCAAGACGGGCCGAGTATCCCCAACATCCCCAAGTTCGGTCGAGCCAGTCTCATGGTCGCCACGCCCGTATTCGCGAGCAGACGCCCGCAGAGTAGCTGCCTGCCTCACGGATGCTCTGTCTGCAGACCCACTGTTCATTGCCACCTTTGGCATGGCGCCCTGGCCGGGCTTCTTCAAATGGATGAATTGGAAGCTGTTCGAGTCGTTTGGCATGGCAGATGTGATGGCAAACTCAGCGACGGGTGAGATCGCCTCCGTTGCCATTTGGATGGAGCCAAGAATGAGTTTCGGCGCGAGCCTCCGTGGGCTGTTCATGATGCTCTACTTGGTGTGCTGCGTGGGCTTCCGGAGGACGTTCCGCCTGGCGAAGGTGATGGGCACCGTCGAATCGAAGCGCTGCAAGTATGCTCCCACGGCACTTCTCCTCCATACCATGGGAACGGCAAGCGCGCATCAGGGCAAAGGCATCGGAAGTGACGTCCTCAAGATCGGCATCGCGCGTGCGGACGCGCGAGGGGTGCCCTGCTTCCTCGAGTTGTCCAACCCACGCAACGTGCCTTTCTTTGAAATGCTCGGCTTCAGGGTGGTCGAACAGGTGTACCCCTTCGAAGGCGGTACGATTGGTGACGGCAGCGCGGGCGTTGGCCAGGGACCGGTTTGCACTCTCATGTTGCGGCCCTTCGAGAAGGCCGAGGAGCCCTTCGTGCCAGAAGAGGAAGAGGAGGGCGCCGAGGCTTATGCAGGGGGGGCGAGGCTGACGCAGGGTGATGGTCTAATGATGGCTAAGGCTCGCCGATCGCCAGGCAGGCAGGCAGGCAGGCCTCGAACGCAGGCGTTCGCGGATCATCATCACGACCCATTCGTTCGTCAGGAGGATGATGATGAGGAGGGCGCGTTGAAGAAACCCGCCTTGGCAGAGGTGTAGTTGTGATGGTCTGGGCAAGCTCGCGACCGTGCTCATCTCGCGAGAGCTGGCGCACGGTCCACGAAGTGGGGAAACCGAGCCAACAGACGGCGACCGCTTGCCGCATCTAGACGTTCGACGGTCGAGCTCCAGCACGCTGCAGGCCTTGTGAGATTCGGTGGGTCCCGTCTGACAGTTGGCCTGTTGCGATGCACCTAGAGCAGCATGCGCGTGCTTGCCACATGTCGCTGCGAGGAGATGGACTTGGAGCATGAAGCATGTGGAGAGCGTGTGAACTTGAGTCCGACTGCGTTGTATACAGGACGTTCCTTGGAAGTTGGACACGGCGGCTCGTTGCGTCGACTCAAACTGTCCAGTCCAGGGTCCGGTCCTTTTGTGTTGAGAGTCTCAGACTCACCTCCGCATGCACCTCCGGCCTGTCGCGTACGTGTCGCATCGACCGATCGACGTGCTGCGGGTACGGGCTGGTTAAATCTTTATGGCAACTTTATGGGTTCTCGATCGGTTTGAATCGAGTTTTAGTCGGTCAGCTCCCTGTGGGGTTCGGGCAATTGGGTCGGTCTTTTTCGTCAAAAATCACGACTTAACTACCAAGAATTCTCCGCGAGAAAAAAACGAGGCACATGAGCGAGACTTTCGTGCTGGCCGCGTACGCACGCGCTCTCGACACATGCTGGCGCTCGATGCGATCCAGATTTCCCATCGGCCAGCCTGTTTGCATCCACCTCAACCACCAGGGACATTCAATTGCACATGGTGGGAAACTCGGCACCGTGGTAAATGCTGGATGGTCTTATGGAGGCTGGCCTCCTATGCAGGGTGACCTCATATCTGTTCGTTTAACTGAAGCCGACGGTGGCGAGACGGTGCTCATCACAGATGAGCACCTGTATGCAGCAGATGTAGACATGCACGTACTCGAGCGCATTCGCACCGGGCCCGAACGTCGCGCTAGTGAGCTCGCGGCGAGGATGGTGCTCCAAGAAATATGTCTGAAAGCGTTACCGGAGCAAGAACAAAAGCATAGAATCGAGAGCGACGAGAGCGACGAGAGCGACGAGAGCGACGAGAGCGACGAGAGCGACGACGGGCTCGTGCCTGTGCGGCAGTTGCCAAGGCATGAAACTCGCATTTGGCAGATCGGTGTCTTCACAGCCGCCGAGTGCTCTGAGATACTTCGAGCCGTCGCCGCTGCAGTCCGCCGACGTGGCTGGAATCGCCAACGTCACTACGCCAACGCCACAACGGACCTGCCACTTGCAGACCTCGGCGACACATGCGAAGCGTGGGTTCGCGCTACCATCTTCAACAAATTGCTCCGCCCGCTCATGCCCCTCTTCATGCCCGGTAGCGCCTGCTTGCCCGAGGCTCTCCACTTCCGTGACCTGTTCGTGGTCCGTTACGGCTGCCTACCTGGCGAGCAGCGCGAACTGCCGATGCATGCAGATGGCAGCCTATTCTCAGTCAATATCCTCCTCAACGATCCGGCAGACTTTGATGGCGGAGGAACCTACTTTGAGCTCACTTGCCAACGAGTCCGGCCGCCGCGAGGGTCGGCCATCGCTCATAGCGGCGACTTGCGCCACTGTGGGAAGCCAATCACCCGCGGCGAGCGCTACCTTCTGGTGGGCTTTATCGGCTGCGCTTACGAGCAGCCCAGCAGCGCGGCTACTGGACCGTACTACAGCATCGAGAATCTGCAGCACGCCGAGCGAGATGCGTTCATCAAGTTTGGACCGGGTGCGTGGGATCGGCGGCCTTGTGAGGCGCCACAGTTGATCTCACCGTAACTTTTCGACCGCGACGCGGTGTGAGCTTTAAGCTGCCAGCTTGAGCTTAGAGCTTTGCGAGCGTTCAAACCCGAACGCCCGGATCGCGTACCATGTGCATGTCCCAGGTGCAGAGCGGTTCTAAGGTCAGGTCGGACCGCTGAGGAAATGACGCTTTTTTTTGCCC
>ENA-UOUZ01001618-UOUZ01001618.1-mixed-culture-metagenome-genome-assembly--contig:-NODE-1618-length-14216-cov-103.747687_pt1 | contig 14216 bp, 9 predicted proteins | sample MGYA00238154_ERZ761575 | MGnify/ENA primary metagenome ERZ761575 (study PRJEB28896, sample SAMN07631632) | mixed culture metagenome | isolation source: Freshwater growth medium | place: USA...
GCCAGTACCCTGAAAGGCTGCTGCGCTCGCCTTTTTCAGGGTCCCCAGGATTTTCTTCGTCAGTTTGTGCGATAAGAGAGGATCTTTTTTCAAAGTAATGTTTACAGTACATGTACACATGCTGCATGACAGAGTACGTACGGCCGTTCACGGCGTCCATGGATGTGGTCGCAGAACAGTTGTCGGCCGCGTCCTCGGCCCTCTCGGAGGCGCTCTCATTCGCGGTGCCATCGGTCCAGTCGCTCTCGTCCGCCATCGATGCCGCAGAGGGCGCCTTGTCAGCCTGCGATGCGGCTGCCGACGCACTCATGCGCAGCGAAAAGCCTCATGGAGCTCTGGTCGATGCGGTTGCCACGATTGCGCTCGCAGTGGAGGCGAGCGCTTCCGTAGCCGACGCGCTCAGCTTGAATGAATCGGCTCTGGCCGCACTGCACGACGACCTGCGCGCTATGCTCTACCGCGTGCTGCTCGCAGCCATCCGTGGCCTGTGGGCGCCGACACGGGACGGCCGAATACAGGCGCCATCGACCACCAGCCCTCGTGCGGACGTGCCGAGCCGTGCAGTTGAGACGGCGCTTCGGATCGCACTCCGTGTCATCGATGCCGAACACGACGAGGGCAGCCGCGATTCCCACGAGCCCACCGCTTCCCTTGACGTGCGCGACGCGGCAGCGGCGATGAGCTTGCGAGTGCTCGCCGCCGCCGCTCGCGAGCGCTCCGATCCGGCGGCGCTGCTCCTCGACGCCTGGAAAGCCGTGCTCGCGCACGAGCTCCGCATGGCGCAGCTCGCCATCTCGGCGCTGCAGGGCACCGATCCGATGCCGTCGTCGCAATACGCCTCGGCGATCAGTCGACACGAAGCCGCGATTCGTCACCACGAGCGCCTGCTACGCGCCGCGTCCGCTGGCGAGGTGGGCGTGCTGGCGAGCCGCCTGCTGCGCGGCGCCGAGGCGCGCGTAGCCGTGCGCCTCCGCCGTGCGCGTGAAGGGCAGCAGGTCCATTCACAGCAGGTCCATTCACAGCACGCCGAACGTATGGTGGCAGCGGTACTCGAGCTCCTCTGTACGCTCTGCTTTGCTGCCGCCGCGACCGCGACCGCCGCCGCGACCGCGACCGCCGCCGCGACCGCCACTCCCAACCCCGCCGCCGCCGCTGCCGCCGCTGCCGCCGCTGCCGCCGCTGCTGCTCCCGAAGCCGCCACGCTCGCACGTCCCGCCGTGTTTGGCGCACGTCCCGCCGCCATGGTCCGCGCCCAACACGACGCCATTGGTCGAGGCCCGCGTCCGCACGCGCCGCGGCGGGCGCTGGCGCCGTGTTGGGCATCGCTGGTGGCCCGCGTGTACCTGATGAGCGCGGCCTCGGGCACGAGCGCTTCGCCTGAGGAGGAGCGGCGGCTGCTGCGCGTGCAGGCGACCAACGCGCTCGGCGTGCTGCTTGGGTGCACGCTGCCCGCCGAGTGCGAGCTGGCCACCGCCACGGCGCTCCTCGACGAGCACCTGCCAGCACCGGGGGCGCCCAACACGGCGCCAGCAGATCTGGAGTGCATCGAGCGCGCTCTGATCCTTTCGCTGCGGCGTGTGAGCACGCCCACGCACGCGCGCGCGGTCCTCGCGCGCGGTGCAGCCACGTGGCTGCTCGCGCTCCATGATGCTCGCGCTGTCCCGGGCGATGCTCGCGCTGTCCCGGGCGATGCTCGCGCTGTCCCGGGCGGACCGTTGGCCGTCCTTCGCGCTGTCCCGGGCGATGCCATCCTTCGCGCTGTCCCGGGCGGACCCTTGGCCGCAGGACCGTTGGTTTCGTCAATGGCCACTCCAATCGACCTCGGCGACACCGAGAGCGACGAGAGCGGCGCGCTCGGGGTCTTGAGCTCACTCTGCTCCGCCGCCGGCGCCGCGGGACTGCCCGCGCTGTCGCGTGCGGACTTGCGTCGCCTCGTCAAGCATGCATTCGAGACGCAATTGCGCCCCCCATCAGCCTCTCTACGAGGCGATCGGGCGGTGCGCACCTGCCGAGGGTGCCTCCAAGCGCTGTGTGGGGCGGCCGAGGTCGAGGCGGGCGCCGTGGTGGGCGCACGGGAGGACGCGAGCGAGGGGCAGGGCGCCAAGGGGAGCGCACTCCACCAGACAGCGTCCACCATTCGGCCAGCCTCGACTGAAAGGCTTGGGCGCCATGGTGGGCGCCATCCGCGCGCCACGAGGGAGTGGACGTTGGGCGCCGTGGTGGGCGCCATCGAGGTGCTCGTCGCGACGGCGCGCGTCGTCGTCCCCGCTGTGAATGCTCCCGCTGTGAACGCCCCCGCTGTGAATGCTCCCGATGGCGCCGACGGAGCGGCCGACGAGATGGCGCCCAAGACGGCGCCCGCCTCGAGCCCCCAGGTGAACGAGCTGCAGGTGGTGGCGGAGGAGCTTGCGTCGAGCATCGCCATCCTGGAGCGCAGGGAGGCCGTCGCGGGGCTCAGGCTGAATGAGGAGGCAGAGCTCGCCAAGGCCAAGAGAGGCCTGGTGGAGGTGCGGGAGGAGGCCGCGCGGGTCATGCACGAGGAGGTGCAGGACAGCGTGCGGATGAGCACGTGGGCCATGTCGAGCCTGACGAAACTGACGGAACTCGCCGCGACGACGACGTCAGTGCGCGAGGCGATCGTCCTCGCGGGTGGCCTCGAAGCGACGTGTGAGCTGCTCGAGTACGCGGCGGTGCTCGACGCCGTCGCGGGCGCGATGGGCTTTGATGGCGCTCCGCACGGCGCTCTGCCCAAAAAAGGATACACGAGCGCCCCCGTCACGAGCGCCGCCGCGGGCGCCAACAGCCAGCAGGCACCGCGCGGCGGCGGCTTCGGCGGCAAGGGCATGCCGTTGACCAAGGGTGGAGCAGGAGCATTGGAGGCGATGACCATCGACGCGACGCCGACGGCCTTCTCGGCGGCGTCTACGACGAGTGCCTTCTCGGCCATGGCCGCCGTCACGATCGCCGAGCTGCCGCCGTCCGCGGCGATGGCCGCCGCCACTGCTGCCGCGCGGCGCGGGCAACTTGCGCCACTGCCGCCCGCGCTGCTCGCGCATGCATCCTCTCTTCTCGTGGCGCTCACCTTCGCGGACGGTGCGGAGGCGGCGGGGCGCCGTGTCGAGCACCGACCGTTGGATGCCGTTACGGCGGCTGGCGGTGAAGGGATGGGCCCGGTGACGAAACTCGGAGGGGTGGGCCACGTGGCGGCGACGAAACTTGGAGGGGTGGGCCACGTGGCGGCGGGCGGCGGCGGCGCCCCACCAAGTTTCGTCACCGGGGCTCCCGTCCTCCTTCGCTTATGCTCAGCAGTCGCCGGTGGGCTTCGCTCTCGCTCGGACGGCGCAACGGCTGGCTCGGGCGACGTAACGTCTGGCTCGGTCGGCGCCGCCGACGCCGATGCGGGCCCGAGGGCACAGCAGCCCGCAGACGAGAGGTCCTCCGATGTGGAGGTCGCTGCGCCGGGCGCTGCGCCGGGTTCGTCAGGTTCGTCAGGTTCGTCCGCGCACGCTGGCGCCGCATCCCGCTCCACCCCGCTGCTCCCCCCGCTGCTCCGCATTGCCGACCTTGTCATCGCCGACCTTGCAATCGCGAGCGCGTCTCTCTTTGCCGCTCGTCAAGGGAATCGTGTGCCCACATGCCCGGCTCGGGCGGCGTGCACGATGGCGCTGCGCACCCTCCTTCGCACGCCGGCCAACGGCGAGGCGCTCGCTGCGGCGCTCGAGCGCGCGGCGACACGTGCACTGCCCACCGACATGGCGAGCGTGGCTGACGCGGTGGACGCACTCGCGGCGCTGCTTGCGGCGGGCGTGGAGGGCCCTGCAGGCACCGCCGTGCCTCATCTGCAACTGATGCTCGCCACGGCGCTCGAGCGCGCGATGCGCAGCGCCGAGGCCGCGCACCATCTGCGTGGCTCGTCGTCGCCGTCGGCGCCCATTCACATCCTCCCGGCCGCCCTCTCCCTCATGGTCGACGAGTCGCACGCGCACCTGAGCGCGGGCGTCGCGCTCCTGGAGCGCCTGTGCGCCACGCGCGCCGGTCGCGGCGCGCTCGTGGCGCACGGGCATGTCGTTGCGCATCTCGCGCAGCTCCTCGCGCATGATGCAAGCGCCGTTCTAGGCGCCGTGCTGCGCGCGCTCCTGGCGCTCGCGGCGGACGCGTCGACGTGGCGCGCGCTCGCGACGACGCCGGAGGTCATGCAAGCGCTGCTCGACCTTGTCGATTGCGAGCGCACAGCCAACCCGCAGGCGCCGGCCGTCGCCTCGGCCGAGGGCTCGCACCTCGGCAAGGCGCTGCAGGTGCTGCGCACGCTCGCGAGCCGCGACCCTGGCCTGTACGCCACCCTCGACGAACATCCCGCGGTGGCGGACCTAGGGCTCTCGAAGTCGTGGCGTTCGAGTGGAGGTTTTACAAAGGGATCTTCTCCCCTTCTAGAGATACCCTGAAAGTAGGTAGGCCATAGCCGATATGTACAATGTAGAAGACTAGAAGTCACGTCCGGTCAGCCGGGGATCGCCGTCGCGCATGGTCTCCACACTGACGACGGCATACACTCTGCGACCGTGCGTAGTACGGACGGTTCGGTTAGCGTACGGTACAGACGTCCTCTACTTGGTCTACACGAGGTACACTCAGTAAACACGACACGACGACAGTTGCATATCGTCTCTTATCGTCTCAGCGCACGTACAGTCCCAGGTTTTGGGGGTCTCTCAGCGCTTCATAGGTGCACTGCGGCGTGTGGCGGCTGCCGACACAACACACATCTCACCGCGCATCTCACACGTCCGGCTCGACCGTCCTGGGCTCGTGGGTGGAGTGTTGTTTCTACAGTAGTGACTCTAAGGTTACTTACACGCGAGGGTGTGCCGCGTAGCAGCTACAAGCACTTTTCTCGCTCCCGCCCACCCAGGTATCGAACACAACAGTACAGGCAGCGCGATCGCCCCTCCTCGACGCCGTTCTGGTATTCGCGACACTCGACTCGGATGGCTCGCCGTTGGGGCAGGGGACGTCCGTCGACCATCCCCATCAAATGACTTGCACTTCCACATGCGGCGCACCATCCTCGTCATCGTCACTCCAGAACTCGACTGCCACCGCGTCGACGATATGATGATCATAGCACTCACCATCGCAGATGCCACCATCGATATCATCATCACAGTTGTCATCATCGCTCTCCCCAGACTCCTCCTCGTCAGGCAGCATCCCGCGCTTGCGCTTGCCAGCCACATAGCTGGCAGGAGGCCCCTGGGTGGTCTTGGCTCTCTTTTGCAGCTGAGTCACGATTGTCATCAGCTCTGAATCGTCTCTGAGAGCCCGTGCGATGGTCAGGGCCGCAGCCTCCGCGCTGGCATGACTACCGAGGTAAAGCGCGCCACTTGTGCGCCGGGCTTTCTTCAATTGCTTCCTGATGGATTGTAGCTGAAGCTGTCGATCGCCAGACTTGGTCCTGCCAGGCCTCGACTGTTGACCGCTGCATCCAGAGGAAGCTGCGGCATCAGGGATTTCATGAACACCTTCGTCTGCCTTGTTTTTACGGTCACGGCCACATCCCACGAAGATGATCGCCACCCAAACTGGAAGAGACGCCGAGGTGCCAGGCGAAGTCCTGCGAGAGACCCCCCAATACTCGTCACTATTGTGCTTGCGTCGTAGACAAAGGCCCTCCTCTCCTGCAATGCGCGTGGCCTCCGATGAAGACAGCTCACGAAGTTCCACAAGCTCCCAGCCGTTTCGACGTGGTTTGGCCAGTTCAGCGCTCCTTTCAGGGCCGAGCTTGCGAGCGATTGCCAGAGCAGCTTCATGCGCGGACGTGAAATACCCTAATTCGCCACCAGCGCCTAACCTGCTGTCTCTGGAGCCCGGTAGTTGCGCTCGATACGGCCTTGCCTTAAGATCAGGTCGCTTTGAAACACCATGAAACCCCGATGCTGCAACAGAATTCGCCGGTAGAGTCAGCCCCTCAGTCTGAGCAGCTTGCCTCACCTCCTCTTCGGTCATGCCAACAACTGGTTTTGCTGACTTCTTTGCCTGCTTCACTGCCTCCATTTCAACGAGTCGGGCGGCCGCAGTTGGATACTTTCGTGCAAGCGCAAGTGCAGCCTCCTCCGGGCACGCAAAAGTGCCGAGCGTGATGGGATTACTCTTGGATTTTGCGCCGGCACCAGGAAGTCCACGAACGGACGCTTTGAATTTGTGTCCTCTCTTGGAAACACCCCAAAACCCGAATGGCGTGCCGTCCTTGCGAGCCAGCACTAAACCCTCTGCTGCTGCTGCTGCAATGGCCTCGTCCGCCGTGAGCGGCTGGGGCGCTTCCATGGGCCCTTCGCCACTCGCCTCCGCGGCCTCTGCCGCCACTCGATCCGCCCCAATGTGCCTCGCGTCCTTCATGTCGTCATGTTCGCGTTGGTTCATGTAAACCTGGGCGCGTTGGTTGTTGCGTCCGCCCGCCGTAGAGAATCGGCAGGATCGGCGACCCCTTTTGTGGTTTTCCGTTTCGTCACGTTTCACAAAACGCATAATGGACTACGCTACTAAGCCTACTTCGCGTCGACGTGCTCTCTTGCGGATCGTTTTTATGGTCAGTCTCAGTTCCGAGGCGGACCGAGTTTTAACAGCCACAGTTCACAGGAGTCTTCGCTTTCCTCTCTCCGGCGCTTGTACACCTTGCTTGGTCACCTTGGTGGGCTCGCTCGCGTCATCAGCTTCTCGCGTCACACATGGGTTGGTACTGGTGGATAAGCGATGGAAACTGGTGGATAAGCGACCCCAGTGTGGCCGTGCTTTGCGGAGTCAGCGCACTCGGGGACCTCTGCGTCCTCTCCATCGTCGCATTGCAAAAGCGGCGCACGTCCGATCCTATGAGGATGCTCTGCTTCTTTGCAGTTGCAGACCTGTTGTGCATGCTGCTGCAAGTGCCCGGGCACCCGCAGAAACCCACCTGGTGCTCCGTGCAGGGTGCCGCGTACTGGGGAACCAAATGGTCCTCTTGGTTGTGGACGATGGCATACGCACACGTAGTGCGCAAGGCCATTGCGAGCGCTACTGGTAAATATCGCAGCCCCCGCACTGGGCGGCACTGCCGGATCCACTTGCTCTGCTGGGCTCTGCCGCTGCTGCTGGCGCTCCTCGGGTTCTTCAACCCGTTTGGCGGGAGCTCGCTCTTTGGCGCGAGCGAGACATTCTCCGCGAGGGACTCTAATGGGAGCATTGACGAAATGTATTGTGACTTTGTGCTTCCAGAATGGAACATGGCGGGTCAATCCGTCTGCCTCCTCGCCATCCTTTACAATGTGTACACGTACGTCGTCGTGCACTTGTTCGTGCACACGACGCTCTCCTCGAACCTCGAGTCGCTGCCGTCGCCCGAGCGCGACGCCGCGCGGCTGCGCCTTCGCCTCTGGCCGCGCTTCGTCCTGTATTCTCTCAGCTTCCTCATCACTCAGCTGCCTGCCCTGATCGTTCTCTTGCTCGCATGGCCCTTCGAGATCTACACGCGACCGATTTCCGGAGGCTATGGGGAGGGTGCTGATTGGCTCTGCACCGCAGCCGACGCGGCAGCCCAGCTACACGGGGCTCTGAATGCCCTCGTCTTCTGCTGCACGAACGCGCGCGCTGCGCTGCTGCAGCAGATGCACCCGTGCTGTGTCGGCGGCTGCTGCGGCTGCGGCGCCTGCGGCTGCGGCGGATGCTTGTCCACTCCGACGGAGGAGAGCTCAAATGGCCGTTGCTTCGCTCCCGTTTCGGACGAGCCCAGCGGGCACGAGCGCACCGCCGGGCTGCTCGAGCACAACAGCCCATGGCCATGCAGCCATGAGGACGCACGTCACGACGCGCCTGGGTTACAACCCCAGTCCCCATACACTCCAAGGCGTGGAATCGGGCTGGGCTGGTAACGAGATGGCTCCCCGATTGGCCCGATGGCCCCCCTTTATTCTTTACACAGCCAGTACCACCGAGCTCCGTCACCGTCACCCCCGCCTTGGCGTGGGGGCTCCGGCGCGGCAGCTGGCACGGCGTTCTGACGCGCGTGTTCCAAAAAATAAAGGGATTCATCATGTGAACGCAACCGCTACGCGCTAGTCCGAGTGACCGGAAACTCAACGGTAATTTAGATTCCCTGTAGCATTTCTTCGAGAGACGTGGCGCGCAGAGGGGACGGACGCAATGCGCGCCGGCGATAGGGATCCGCGCCTCGCTGCCATCTCTCACACAGCACACACTGCTGGGCGCAACATTCGATTAGCGGTATTTCAAATTTCACTCCTCTTCGACTTCGTCATAGTACATGCCTTCCTGATATCCAAGATTGGAGAACATGGACTCGTCGTACCCCACGGGCTCCAGCAGGTGATTGAACGCATTGTAGAACCGGGACGCGTGGCTTAGCATGCTCTCGAGGTCGAGGCCGCCACCGTCGGGTACGATCTCGAGCAAGCTCCTGTGCGCCTCGCGCGCATACTCGTCGCGGCCGGCGGGCGAGGGGACGAGCAACTCGCCCAACTCGGCGCCATCGAGCGTCCCGTCGCCGTCAACGTCGTAGACACTCAGATGGCTCTCAGCCTCGCTCGCCGCAAATTGCGCCACCCCGGCGTCCGACTCGCCCTCAGTCGTCTCGTCAGCACCAAGTCCCTGCACAGCCAATACGAACTTCATCAGGCCCTGCCTGTCGAGGCGGCCGTCGCCATCCAGGTCGTGTTCAGCCAGGATGCGCCTCGCCACGAGCTTCTGGAACTCCGCCCGCTTCGGCGAAGTCTCGGGGAAGAGCGCGTTGGCAAGCTCCTCTACTGAGAGCTGGCCGTCGGGGCCGGGCTGCTCATCGGTGCCAGCGTCGGCAAAGGCGAAGCGATCGCTGGACAGTAGCTCGTAGGCCGCGCGCGGCAGGTCAGCGTCTGCATACTCAGCTGCGCTCAGACTCCCATCGCCATTCACGTCCGCATCGCCGAGGATGCGCCGTGCCTCCTCAGCATGCACCGCCTGCAGCCGCTCCGCGTGCTGCGACAGCTGCAGCTCAAGGCCCTCTTGGATCTCGGCCGCGCCCACCAGCCCATCCTTGTTCTTGTCAAGCATCTCGAAGAGCGCCTGGAGCTGCTGCATGGACGATTCACCGCCGCCGCCGCCCATGATGTACTCAAACACGTCGTCTGGGCCAGCATCGGTGTGGGCTTGCAGCGTCGGAGCGGCTTGCGACTTATCATAGCCGCCATCAGCTGCTACATCCTCATCCTCGTCTTCGACATCGGGGATATCATCTAAGATGGACTTGGCGTGCGTGAAGCTCAGCGCAAGAGCGAGGAGCGTGAGCGCCAGTCTCGCCATAAAACGCGCCGTTTTGAGCAGTGCCCTCTCTCCATGGTCGAGCACAAAAAAACCTACATTGAATTACATGAATTCGGACGAAGTCGTATAAATCTGTTCACATCGCGGGTTCACCATGAGCGAGATGACCATCCTCCTCGAGCGCGTGCGTGGCGCCGCACGCCAAACGCGCAAACGCGTTCTCGACGCACGACGCACGGCGGTTGCACTGCCGACGCAGCCGGAGCTGGTTCTCATTTGGCTAGCTCACCTCGAGACTTTCGATTTACATCGTGCCATGCGGGCTTGTCGTGCATGGCATGAGCTCGGGCGTCTGGAGCCGTCCCTGCACTCGGTGATCTCGCTGCCGTCGCAATCGACGCTCATGTCCGCCACTCAGAAGCGCCAGCTCACAGATGAGCGGCTCGCCAATCTCATGTCACTCGCGCAAGGCACGTTGACCAAGCTTCGCCTGTTTGCGATGCCCAAGGTCAGCCTCGCGGGTCTGGAACTTCTCAGACAGCAACCATTCCTCCACACGCTTAGCCTGCAGCAGTGCACCGGCCTCAAGGCGGGCCGGCAGGGGCCGCAGCTGCAAGACCTGTTGAGTGCGCTGCCGTCGTTGCGCGTGCTGGAGCTCGACGGCTGCCATCAAGGGCTACGACTCGAGAATCCCCGCAACATGAACGCGCTCGAACTGGCGACGTGGCCCTCGGACTGCACATGGAGCACGAGGCCGGTCGTGATGGACATCAGCACGTGCGACGATTGCGGCCTTGTCCAGACGCAGGATCACTTCCCATTATGCAACGGCGCGGAGTGCGTGGCGACCGCAGAGAGTACCATGGTCTGCCTCAATGCGTCCGACCGATGGCGGCCGTTTCGGAGATGCAACGAGTGTAAGCCCATTCGGCGCTGCGCCAGGTGCCCTCGTGCATTCTGCCAGGAGTGCACCGAGGTTGAGGGTGTCGACTGGCGCTCCTGCGACGGCTGCGGGCTTGATTTCTGCGGGTGCTCGTCTGGAGGGTCTAATGGGACTGGAGGGTCCAATGGGACCAACGGGTCCAATGGGAATGCGCTTGCATTTGGAGGGTCCAATGGGAATGCGCTTCCATTTGTGGGCTTCACTTGCGCCGATTGCGGCCGGGAGCGCTGCGATGCGTGCCTCACAGAGGTGGTCTGCCTAGGATGCGGCGAGCACACGCTCGTTTGTCGCCGTTGTGCGGGCCGCGGATGGATTCACAGCTACCGTCAGAAAGATGCAGGCGGCCTCGTCGCACCATCGTCGTTGTGCCACCCTAGCCACGCGACGCCTCTGGGTGTGGTTCGGGGGAAAGAGAGGGCGTGCCAGCACTCGCACGACCGGCCAGGGACGCCCATTCCTCCGTACGCGCACGTCGACTAAACGTGTGACCTGGCCTGTGTTCAAAGGGCTAGACTGATCGTGGAACCATGCGTGGAACATAGGGCTAGACTATTAACGTGCGATTAAACGTGGGACAAACGTGGGACGCCGGCCTTAGACGCCGGCCTATAAGGGCCCGCTACAGGTAGCTATAGGTCTATGTAACGGGCCCCGCTAGAGCGCGTCAGAGCAGAGTCCAGAGAGCACAGAGGGCGCCGGGCCGAGTACGTGGTCGCGGGTCGCGCTCGAGTCCGAGCAGCGATAAGCAGCAATGAGCAAGCCACCCTCCCCGCGGTGCGCGGATCGCTTCCGCCGTCCGGTCCGTCTGCACCGGGAGGCGAACACGCCGCGCGGACGGAACGACGGGCGTCTCCTCGACGGCCGGCGGGGGCCCGAGCCCGCGCACGAGACGTCCTCGGATAGCGAAGGTGTTTCGCGCGTTGACATTTGTAATTGGAACTGGGTCTTAGGCCTTTGTGTGCCGCGGACTGCCCGCGACATGTCCGCCCCGCACACCTGGCACACGATACAGTCATTGCAGCAGCTGCGCCATCCCCGATCCGGGCCATGCCCACACATGAGTAGGAACATGCGATGAGCGCCAATTCATGAGCGCCACATCGCATGTCCTCGCGTGGTTTTCAGTTTATAGTTTGACATATAGCCATATAGGCGATAGGGACCACTTTGGCCGGGGAATTCTCTTCCTCAGAAAGTCGAGGTCTCACAAAGTCGAAAACCGCGCGTCCAAAGTCGCGCACGCGCTCGGTAAAAGAAATATAGACGAGAGCGAAAGCTTAAAAAGCATGCGCGCTCGCTCGCGACACAGTGTTCAAAGCCTATGGGGTAATTACCTGAGTAGTGGGAAGGTCCCCCTAGGTCAAAAAAGTGCGCCCCATACAGTGTTCAAAGCCTATGGGGTAATTACCTGAGTTGTGAGTAGTGCGATGGAGTAGTGGGAATGGTCCCCCTAGGTCAAAAAAGTGCGCCCACGCGAAGTCGTAGCGCGCTAGGGAGGGTTCAAGGTCGGTGTGAATGTTATATTGGGTTAAAGTTTGGTTTAAGAGTCGAGTCATAACAACGCAAGGGCCGGGCACAGGGCCGACACTGCTCGTGGCCAGTGGGGGGCACACAGCGAACACGAGCATGATCGGGTGATCTTTTGCCCCTGCGCTGCATTGATCAGTTGTCTGTCTCAGCATGATGCCCAGCCGGCAACTAGCTGTGCGCATGCATCGCTTCCGCTGCCTCTTGCCATGAGCCAGACATCAATTCCACGTGTACGCACTAAGGGAGGCACCTCACTTGCACTGATGAGCGCGCCGGCACGACCACGAAGCAGCTCAATCGCCCCCTGAGGATATGGCACGAAGCCTTCATCGGGTGGCGACAGCATGCACTCAGCCCCCAAGCGGATGCAGCAGGCCAGCCCGCCCCCACTCAGTGCAGGGTACAAGCTTTCAGCTCGAACGTCGCTGAAAATAGCTCTCCAGACGCCATTCTTGCCAAACCAGATTGTGCCTGTGGTGAGATCCGACCCAAAGCCGATGACGTCGCCTGCAGCCCACTGCTCCTCCCATGATTCACTTCCTGCGTGCCATAAGAGCTTTCGCGCGCCGTCTGCCCCCCAGCTCGCATCGTCGTCACCTACACCCTCTCCCGAGGGAGCGCTCGCTCCGACAACAAACGAAGGCGATGCCCACCCGAGCTGCGGCGCGTAACCGATTGTGATGAGCTCGATCTCGTAAAAGGCTTTGACGGGCGCCGCGGCCACTCGAACTCCAATTGTGCTGAATCCTGCAATGAGAGTTGCCGATGGAGGCACGCTGGCTGAAAGCAATGCCGCCCCGGCCTCGAGCAGGAGGTGAGCGACCTGCTCGTGGCCATTTTGGGCAGCCGACATCAAGGCAGTGAAGCCGTCGGACTTTGCCTGATTTGGGTCTGCCTTTGCCTCGAGCAGGACGAGAGCAAGCTGCTCGTGGCTTCTTCCGGCAGCGAGCATCAAGGCTGTCGCGCCGTCGGACTTTGCCATATTTGGGTCCGCCTTTGCCTCAAGCAGGATGAGAGCGACCTGCTCGTGGCCATTTTGGCAGACATTCATGAGGCTCGTGAAACCGTTGGTCTCTGCCTTGTTGACACCAGCACCCTTCTCAAGGAGAATGCGGATGCAACCCTCGTGACCACTGAGGCTCGCTGCCATCAAGCTGGTCCGCCCATTGTTATTCCCCTTGTCTACCTCCGCCCCCGCCTCGAGCAGGACAAGAGCGACCTGCTCGCGGCCATTTTGGGCAGCACACATCAAGGCGGTCCAACCAGTGTTGTCCTGAGCGCTCACATCGGCGCCCGCCTCGAGCAGGACGAGAGCAACCTGCTCATGGCCTTGTGCTGCAGCCCACATGAGCGCCGTCCATTCCTGTGGCCCAGGAGTGTCCACGACGGCGCCCGCCTCGAGCAGGACAAGAGCAACCTGCTCATGGCCTTTTGCTGCAGCCCACATTAGCGCCGTAAATTCCTGTTGCCCTCGAGTGTCCACGACGGCGCCCGCCTCGAGCAGGATGAGAGTGCAGCGCTTGTGACCGAATTCAGCAGCCCACATCAAGGCGGTCCCGCCGTTGGACCTTGCCATATTTGGATCCGCCTTCGCCTCGAGCAGGACGAGAGCAACCTGCTCGTGGCCATTTTGGGCAGCCATCATCAAGGCGGTCCTGCCGTCGGACTGTGCCTGATTTGGGTCCGCCTTTGCCTCGAGCAGGACGAGAGCAACCTGCTCGTGGCCACTTCGGGCAGCGTACATCAAGGCGGTCACGCTGTCGGACTTTGCCATATTTGGGTCCGCCTTTGCCTCGAGCAGGACGAGAGCAACCTGCTCGTGGCCATTTTGGGCAGCGAACATCAAGGCGGTCACGCCGTCGGACTTTGCCTGATTTGGGTCCGCCTTTGCCTTGAGCAGGACGAGAGCGACCTGCTCGTGGCCATTTTTGGCAGCGTGCATCAAGGCGGTCCAGCCGTCGGACTTTGCCATATTTGGGTCCGCCTTTGCCTCAAGCAGGACGAGAGCGACCTGCTCGTGGCCATTTTGGGCAGCGAACATCAAGGCGGTCGCGCCGTTGGACTTTGCCTGATTAGGGTCCGCCTTCGCCTCGAGAAGGACGAGAGCAACCAGCTCGTGGCCAGTTTGGGCAGCGAGCATCAAGGCGGTCCTGCCGTCGGGCATTGCCATATTTCGGTCCGCCTTTGCCTCGAGCAGGACGAGAAGGCAGTGCTCGTGTCCAAAATAGCTCGCCCGCATGAGCGGAGTGCCACCGTCGGAATCGGCGAGCGCCGCATTCGCCCCTTGAGTGAGGAGCTGCTGCACGATCGGCTCGACGCCCTCCTCCGCGGCGAGGTAGAGCGCGGTGCAGCCCTCGGCGCTCTGCGCATTGAGCGTGGAGGCGTTTGAGGATGCCAGCAGCTTGACGACGGCCGCGAGTTGCTTGCGGCGGGACGCGACCATGAGCGCCGTGATCCTCCC
>ENA-UOUZ01001627-UOUZ01001627.1-mixed-culture-metagenome-genome-assembly--contig:-NODE-1627-length-14169-cov-99.104223_pt1 | contig 14169 bp, 12 predicted proteins | sample MGYA00238154_ERZ761575 | MGnify/ENA primary metagenome ERZ761575 (study PRJEB28896, sample SAMN07631632) | mixed culture metagenome | isolation source: Freshwater growth medium | place: USA...
CTGATTGAGCCCCTGATTGAGCCCCTGATTGAGCCCCTGATTGAGCCCCTGATTGCAATCAGCGCACTTTCGACCCTCCGGATGTGCCGTTGGTGCCCATCAGGACCTGCAGCAGCTTCGCGCCTTTTTCATCGCCAAGGACGCGAGCGCCGTGCCCCAGGGAGTCTCTCCGACGCGAGTGGACGAGGTGTGCCGGCCGTTGCATGCACTCCTCCGACTGCTCGGCACACCAAGCGAGCCGCTGCTCCAGCTGTGGGAAGACCACGAGAGCGTACGCGCCGCCGCCGCCGCCGCCGCCGCCGGAACGAGCGGGGGCGCTGTCGCGAGCGGTGCCACCCCTCGCGCCCAGCACGGCGCGCGCGCCCCCGCCTTTCGGGAGGTGGAGGCGCTGGGCGCACCGCTTGCCCAGCACGGCGCGTGGCCTGTGATCGGCACGTGGGACGTGGCCGAGGCGCGCCGTAGTGAGCGCGCCGTAGTGAGCACATTGGACGTGGCCGAGGCGCGAGGTGGCGTGCTCACCACGGCGCGAGGTGACGTGTGGACGCTTCCACAGATCGTGCAGGTGGGTTGATGAGCCCTGATGGCATCTTTACGGCCTCCCTGATAGCCTCCCTGATGACCTCCCTGACTGGATCTGATTGCATCTCATCGTGCACAGGTGCTTGCCCACCGGTCCGATGAGGTCGCCAAGGCCTGGCATGCGCGCCAGCTCAAGGCAGCCCGAGCGGCTAGGCGCCGATGAGCGACGAGATCTGCTCCACGAGATGACAGCTATGCGATGTCTCTCATAATTCATTTCAGATTAATAGAATACCGGCTGTACGGTACCGCACGTACCAACCTATGAGAGACCAGACGTGCGGTGCGGATTAACTAAAACGGTTTAGCTGCTCCCCGGCTTTCCGGTTTCCCTTTCGCACAGCGGTGCGGACCGTCAGGTCCCGTCCTCTAGTCAGGTCCACACTTCGTAACCACACCACTTACGACTTACCACAAAGAATGCAGGAAGCAGCGGCGCTGCCAGTGCCACCCTCGCCCGCTGCGTGGGATGACGGTATCAACGGCCACCTGAATGTTATAAAGCGGGCCACCAGCAGGCCTAAAGCCGTGCGAAGCGAAAAGCGCCCGGCGCCCATTTAGTTTGTTCTGCTCGCTGCCCCCTGCTCGCTCGGCTGCCCCCGTGCCGCAACTCTGAAGCGTATGTGGATACTGTATGATGCCCCTTCCCTCTACTGAACGCTCTTCTTTCTTCTTCAGTCCTCCTCGTCCTCCTCGTCCTCCTCGTCCTCCTCGCCGCCGCCGCCGAGCTCGCCGCCGCTGCCACCGCTCTGCTTCTCGAAGCGCACCCCCGTCCGTGCGAGCACCTTCGCGATCTCGATTAGGAAGTCCTGCCGGATCTGCTTGTTCGGCGCCGTCGTGGCCACGTTGATGGAGGCCTCGAGCTCAATCGAGCTCTTGCCGTAATCGACCAGGTACGCCTCCCCCGGCTTCCCCGGAGCGAGATTGGGCATCCTCGCCACGACTTCGCGGATCTGGCTGATCAACTGCAATCAGGCGCACTCAGGAGCACTCAGGGGCCATCGGATGCCATCGGTTGAAATCAGAGGCACTCCGGTGCGCTCCGGTGCACTCCGGTGCACTCCGGTGCACTCCGGTGCACTCCGGTGCACTCGGATCAGTTGCAATCACCTGCGGGATCTTTGCCAGATCATCGTACTTGAGTCGGAGCCTCACCACCTCCTTCTTCGCCGTCCGACGCGAGAGGTTGACAATCTGCCGATCGGAGATGCAATCAGATAAAAGATACAATCAGATACAATCGAATGCAATCGGATGCAAACCGATACACAATCAGATAAAATCAGATGCGTTCAGAGGCAAGCAAAGGCAATCAGTGGCAATCACCTGCTTCTCGGCAAGCAGGCTATTGGGCAGTGTGACGAGATCGTTCTCTTCCGTGCGCAGTCGGCTCTGGTACCACCTGATGCGCCCGGGCACAGATGCAGAGCACTCAGACAGGCGAGTGCAATCAGATGCCACATCAGATGCCACATCAGATGCCATAATCAGGTGCCACATCAGGTGCGGAGCCCTCTGAATCGGGTGCATTCCGGTGCCATCCTGGTGCAATCAGGCGCAAAGTCGCACGCACCCAAAGTCCTCGACGACCCCCGTCATGCCAGCGCTTGCGATCTTGTCGCCGGTGCCGAAGGAGCCACTCGCTGCGATGATGAGTCCCTTGACAACGTTGGCGAGGGGCGTCTGGCACGCGAGGCCGACGACAATGGAAGAAAAGCCTCCGAGGGCTAGGACTGACTTGAGACGGAAGCCGAGCTCGACTGAGAGCACCTGGGCGCAGCCCGCGCCCGCGAAGAACCAGATCAGAGCGCCCCAGAGCCGATCGAGCGTCGCGGGGATTCCTTTGAGCTTCTCAGCGGCACTCGAGCCAGCTGACTTGCGGACCAGATGGGTCTTGACGCGCGTGAAGAGGAAGCCAGAGAGGAACGAGTAGCCGACCGTGTCGAGCACGGTCGGGATCTCGCCCGCGACAATCTTGGACATCAATTTGGTGCACGAGAGCGTCCAGCATGCCGCATCCGCGAGGAGCAGCACGAAGAAGAGCCTGGCAAACTGGAGTGCGACCTCCGCGAGCACCGGGAAGATCGATTCCTCATAGGGGCCCTTCCACTCGGCGGGCGCAATGTCGCTGGCCATGCTGTGCGCGAGGCGCGAGGCTGGCCCTCGCAGTGCCCAGACGCCCACGATGGTCGCAATGTCGAGCGGCTGCCAGAGCGACTCGGCGAGTGGCTTCACCCAGTCACTCCAGTGCCAACTGACATCTTGGAGGAGTTTCAGCGCTGAATGGACTAGCGGCCCGACGCGAGACGCCTGCACGCGCTCGTGCAGCAGCTCGTAGGCAAGCTCAGCATGCTGCCATTGCGCAACCTTGGCCACAGGCGGCACGATGCGAGGGGCCAGAACGGGCCGAACCATGTTCACATGCCGCATGGCCGGACCAAGAGCTAGCCCCGCGACCACGGGGAGCTGCACCAAGAGGGCGACAATGACGTGATGATGTATAGAGGCCAGACGTCGCGCCCCTCCCTCAGACAGCCGTAGCATGCCGCGGGGCCCTGGTCGGTCGGCTCTCTCGGCACTCGCAGTCCCTCATCATCTCGCTCACGACGGTTTCGGTCTGAGTTTCGTCATGTTTGGCGCGAAGCAACGTTCCGGCGTTAGGCAACGCGATACGACCACCGATCAAATAAGAACGACAGACGGAGAACAAAAGATAGAGACGAAATGCGCATACCCCCACAAGCTGCTTTTACAAGCTGGCCGGACGCACCCCTCACTTCTTGCCCTTGCCCAGCCCAAAGCTGAACCGACTCGCAGCCTTCGCGGTGGCTGAGGCGGTCGCTAGCCCGCCGCTGGGTGCCTTGTGGAACGCCTGGTCGAGGCGATCGACCAGCTGGAGCTCGTTGAACGCCTTCCCTACGTGCCCCCCCTGCTCCGCCAGCACCCGCGCCGCATCGGAGCGTGTCGTGCCGACCAAGCTCGGCTCCGCCGCCACCTTGGCCATCAGTGCATCCAGTCGAGGATCCACCGCCGCCACCGACGCTGTCACCGCCGCCGTCACCGCCGCCGCCGCTGACGCGGCTGCGCCCGCGCCCGCGATCGTCGCCGTCGTCGCCGCCGTCGCCGTCGCGGCGGCGAGCGCTGTGGCGGGCGCGGCGGCGGATGCGCTCGGCCGGCGCCTCATCAGCGACGGCAGCCCCAGCCTCGCCTTGCGTTTCGGCTTGCCCGAGACGACGCTCGGCTCGCCCGCCACCGAGGCGGAGGCGGACGTGTCCACGTCGGACACTTCGCTGCGCAGCGAAGCCGACAGCGACGGCCGAGCAGAGGCCTGGCGCTCGCTCTCCAGCGCCGCGGCGAGCTCCGCGAGCTCCGCATCTCGAGACGCGAGCTCCGCATCTCGAGACGCGAGCTCCGCATCTCGCTGTTCCAACTTGGCCCGGAGCCTCGCCTCTTGTGCCGCCGCGGTCGACATCGTCTCGCTCAGCGCCTCGAGGTCGTCCTTGGCGGCTTCGGCAGCACGGTTCGCCTCGCCCTCGCGCTGCCTGAGCACCACCATCTCGTCTGCTTGCTCGTCCAGCTGCCGCTTCGCATCCGCCAGCTCGTCCTGCGTGAGCCTCAGCTGGAAGGTCAACCTGCGGAGCTCCTCGGCCGCGTCGAGCTTGGTGCGCTCGAGCGTCTCTCGAAGCTCCTGGATCGTCTGCTCGCGCGCGGAGGCGTCTGCAGCTGCTTCGCGCAAACGTCGCTCGGCCAGCCGCCGTGCTGCCGCCTCCGCAGCGACGAGATGCTCTGCGGTGCCGACTTTTGGTGCTGCCGCCGGCAGCGGCTTGCCGAAGTGCTCGAGATCGCCGCGCAAGCCCGAGTACTGCTCAGCCATGCTCTGATGCTGCTCGCGCACCGTCGCCGCGAGCCGGTCGAGGGCCGCAGCCACAGCGGTGTTGCCCACCATCGTGGGCAGTCCGGACGGTATTTCCAGAGTGCCTCGGCGCGTACGCGTGATTCCGCAGCCGTCTTTTTCGCGATGGTATGTATCACGCCAGACGTCTACGTACAGAGTTGATCCTCCTAAGATTTCACAGACAAGCCTCTTCTTGTGGCTGGCTGTTTCACAGACTCTCGTAGGCTTGCGCAGGAAATGGGGCGCTCAATAGGGGACGAGCAATGCCTCCTTCGCTGATGGGTGCGCAACGCGGGTTGAAGGCACTCGTGTGGCCGTGCGTGCCGCACCCGCGCGCTCATGGATCATGCCTACTGTGCTCGCAGACCAACTGAACAGCATGGCTGCGGCGGCCGCCAGCGCTACGGCGGACGCTACAGAGGCTTCCGCAAAGCTGAACGAAGCGGGCCAAAAGGCGCGCCGCAAGTCGCGCGACCTTGAAGCACAATTCTTCGGGATGCACGTTGAGGAGGTCGCGGACATCAAAAAGATCTTTGAGGAGTTTGATGAGGACCACAGCGGAGGCATTTCGCTCGAGGAGCTCAAGAAGGCGATCAAGTCGCTCAAGGCGACCATATGTCCAGAGGACCGCGTGGTGCGTGCTACCGCCGGCCACCTCAGCCTGTGCCCCGTGTCGTACGCCGGCACTCAGCGCGCGCGCGCCTCTCTCATCTTCGCGGTGAGATCTCCGCCGCTTCTCGTGCCACCGAGCGCGTCGTGTGTGTGCTGCCCGCCGCTGCCCGCCGCCCGCCGCAGCTACGCAAATCGATCCCAAAGTACACGCGGAAGGATTTCAAGGACGGCAAGGAGCTGGATGAGGATGCGTTCCGCAAGCTGATCTTGGCGGTCAAGACCGGCGCCCTAATCGAGGATGTCCAAAAGTCAGACGAGGAAATTCGGGCTCTCTTCAACAAGGTCGATGGCCACTGATTGCCACTGATGGCCACTGATGGCCTCTCATGGCCTCTCATGGCCTCTCATGGACGCTCCGCTCTCTTCGAGCAGATCGATACGGACGGCAGCGGCTTCCTCGACGAGAAGGAGCTCAAGACGGCCATGGATAGCACGCCAACGTCCGAGCGCGCAGACTACGCGGAGCACTGGGCGCGCATGCTCGGCTACGCTGACAAGGACGTGGGCGGCAAGAAAGAGTTCTCGTTCGAAGCCTTTCTGAAGCTGACTGACGACCTCAATCTGGGCAGGTTTGCTACGTCGAGTTAGAGATGTCTCTAACTCGTGTCCCAAATTAGGCAACTCTGAGAGGCGCACGAGCGGTACCCATATTAGGGGTGTGGCGCACCCCTACTTACCATATTAGGGTGGGCCAACCCTACTAACCATATTAGGGTGGCCCACCCCTACTTACCCCAGCAGGCGAGCGGAACCCAGGTGGGAGCGCGATCTGCGCCAGAGCGAGCTACGTGGCGGGAGGTCTCCTGCGCGAGGAACAGGGCGGCTAGAGCCTGCAGCATGAGGGATGGCGCATGTCGAAGAGCACGCGCTGATGCGAGTGTTCCGTCTGTGTCGGCGCGCGCCTGGGGCGGTGCCTACAACAAAGTACGGTGTGCAAACTGCAAACCTCGTGCATTGGCATGTGCATTGGATGGTCTGTTGGAATATGTTCCCCGCAAGGTTCCCCGGGGCCTTCGTAACGGTTAGTGTTCAGTGTACACGTGACGATACTTTACCGATACTGAGTGACCGTTGACTGAGTGTACCGTTGGAAACAGAAAAGCCAAATGCCAGTGAAGCTTGAGCTTTACCGCGGCTTCAGCGGCTTCAGCGGCTTAAAAAGCCGTTTATAGACGCTACATGTGCGTTCAGCTGTGCACCGGGAAGATCGGAACACGGCTACACATTGTCCAGTAAAGTCCCTAGAGCGCGGCCGCGCCGGGTTGAAGTACTAAGACTTGCGCTTCAAAGCGGTACCAATTACGATGTCCGCAGAAAGCCGCTTGCCACCACCCGACAGCGGGCATCAATTTGCTGCTGCAACTGAGTTGCGTCTGATCCAACCGCAAGTCTCGACTGTTGCGCATCCCCTGAACTATTGCGTGTAGAGATCCTCTGCGTCGCACGAATCGAGCCACACGGTCAGACGAATGCTCGGGAGACCGGCGTCAGAAGGCCAATACTGACCTCGCGGCTTGAGACCACCGCCGCCCGTTGACTTCTTCTTCTTCTCTGGCTGTGGCAAAGCCATGAACGCGATGAGGGCGATGAGGCCTCCAACGATCGTACCGATAATGACTGTATAGCTATCGAATTCCATGCCTGCACGCTAATGCACCTCGAGTGCGCGCGCGCACGGCGCAAGGTTGTCTTTCGGGGGGCGACCGCGGTCGTGTGAATTGACTGTGAACAGGGTTCGCTCTGAGAGTTCTAAAAATTTATCCTCGACCAGCACGTCCGCTCCCGTCAGCCATCCTCACACGTAACGAAGCGGAGGCGGGGGGATCGAGCCCGATCTGTCATAGTGTCATTCACTCACTCACTCACTCGGGGTCGAGCCCGATCACATTCGCCTCGACGAGCGTGTCGCGCAGCTCGGCGTGAGCCGCCGCATTCGCGGCAAGTAACGGTCGGCTCGCAATCCCAAACGGTGCGCCGGAGAGCTCGGTCACGAGCCCGCCCGCCTCCCTCACGAGCAGTACGCCCGCCGCCGTGTCCCACGCGTTCAGATCAGCCTCGAAGTACGCGGAGAGACGTCCGCACGCCACCCACGCAAGCATGATGGCCGCCGAGCCGAGCATACGGACGGTGCGTGCGCGCGCGCCCACCGCCACGATGCCGCGCGCCATCGGGCGCAAGCTGGCCTGATTGGGGGCGAAGCCGGTGGCCACGACGGCGTCGGCGAGGCGCTCTGTGCTCACTCGGATCGGTACGCCATCGAGGAAGGCGCCGTATCGGGCGGCGGTAGAGAAGACCTCTCCCTTGAAGGGATCGACGATGACGCCTGCGGCCATCTCCCATACGCCCGCGCCGCCGCCGCCGCCGCCGCCGACTGTGGGGTCGCGGCTACCCCCACGTCGCCGTCGGGCCACCCCAATCGAAATGCCCACGATCGGGAGGGACTGCACAAAGTTCGTCGTGCCGTCGATTGGGTCGACAATCCAGAGCCAGTCATCGCCCGGCGCGCTGGAGGTCGATGCTGATACAGATCCAGATCCAGATCCAGAGCTCTGCGCCTCAGAGGCAGCGCCGCCACCCATGCCATCGAATGCCGCGTCCATCGCAGCGGCGATGGCCTCGGCGCTCGCCTTGGCCCCCGCCGCCACGGATTCCTCTCCAAGGAACGCGTGTGTCGGGAAGGCTGCGCGCACGCGCGCTTCAATCAGCCGCTCCGCTGCGCCATCCACCTCAGTCAGCAGGTCCCCTCGCGAAGCCTTTGTCTTCACCACGTCCGCGCCAAGCCGCGCCTTGACCATGGTCGCAGCGGCACGACCCGCCTCCTCCGCCACGCGCAGGACCGCACCGAGCTCAGCGTCGTCCACGCACAGCGTCCAGGGCTCTACAGGCACTGCGGGCTCCGCCGCACTCATCCTCGGCCCCGAACCCGCCGTACGGGTAGGCACACGCACTGGTGACGGTGCCCGTACCTGTCCCGGCACTTGCACTGTCAGCGATGCAACGACCGAATCGTAGTCGTGAGCGCCGTCGTGAGCGCCATCGGGGACGAGCGCGTCGGGTACAAGGCGCTTGCTGAGGAGCCGCTGTGGAGGGCATGCGTCGTCCACGAACTTGAACGTCGAGAACCGCGAGTTGGTCATGTAGCCTGTGGCCGCAGGGCAGAGCAGCAGATCGGCACACATGACGACGGCATCCTGGCCGCCGTTGAACGACACGACGACGCCATCCGGGCCGTACAGGCGCAGCGCGTCGCGGCACACGCCCAGCACGCGCTTGAGCGCGCGGCCGAGCGGCGTGTCCTCGGCGTCTTGCTTCAGCCGCTGGTAGAGCGCGAGCGCTTCTGCGGCATCGTCGGGTGCCGAAGCGGACGGTGCGCTCATGCGGGCGCTGCTGGCAGCGATCGCGGGCATTACGGTCGCGGGCATTACGGTCGGGCGCAGCAGGACGGCTGCGACGGCGATGGTGCTCAGCAAGCTCCATGGCAACATGACCAGGGCCGCAGTTTCCCGGACCGCGGTGTGATGCTAAGAGCCCAACCCGTGAAATCATTGCCACGCAATAACCCAGTCTCTTTGGGTTGAAACATCTCGCCAAGGATTTCGTCAACCGGTCATCTCGACGAACCTCCGAAGCACGATGTTGACCCGCATTTTCCTTCTCGCCGTGATCGCCGCTGCGAGCGCGTTGCGCATCCCCGTCGTGGTGTCTCGCCGTGCCGCAGTTGCCGGTGCCACTGCTGCTGCGATCGGCCTCGCTCCAGCCAACGCTGCACTGAAGCCTTGCCCGAGCGGCGCCAACAACTGCTGGTCCTCGGCGTCCACGGACAAGACGAAGCTCTCGACGTGGACGTGGCCTTCGTCCACCTCCCGAACGGCTGCCATGGCCGATCTTCGTGCGCATGTGCTCATGAACTCTAAGAGGCACGCTTGTGATTGCGCTCGCCATGCCACTCACGCCCGGCTCGGTCCGCTTTGCCCCTTGCGCAGGAGCTGCGTTGCAGGCGTACCCGCAGGAGGGCCAGGGCGGCGTGGATCTCGGCGGCTGGACATTGGTCGAGGACACGCCGAGCTACCAGCGTGTTGAGTTCCGCTCGGGCATCGGCAACTTTGCTAAATTCTTCAACGGCGGAAAACCCTTCGTGGATGACCTCGAGTTCTCTATCGAGGAGACGACCGTTGGCGTGCGCTCCTCGAGCCGCGTCGGCGATTCCGACTTCGGCGTCAACGGCAAGCGGCTCAACTACATCGCGGCCGAGCTTGCCAAGAAGGGATGGGATGCTAAAGGCGTCGCACTCTGAGTCGCTTTCTGAGGCGCGTGTGCGGCGAGGGCGTCTACGGATGGCGGCTACTGCACGGATGGTCGCGTCGCTGTCAGGACCAGCCGGCTGATGGGGGAGACCATCAGTGCTCATCAGTCGCAATCAGCATGCAAGCTCGCCTCGCCGTCAGGACCGGCCGGCTGACGCCTGCGCTATGGTACGGGGTAGGCTCGTCGAAGTGCTGCGGTCTCTCTGCGAACAACAACAGCAGGCTCCTGGTATGAGTCACGGCCCGCGACCCGCACAGCTGCAACGGCTACAGCCACGAGGTGTATACGGGGCCCCTCTCGACGTGCGTGCATGGTGACGTTTACAGAACTGCTGCTCCGCGCCGCGAGTGCCGAGTCGCGCGGTACCGCGGATAGTATGGTGTAAATTACCTGAGACAGATATGAACTGTCAGGGAGCTGGCGAGATGTCCTCACTCGGCCTCATGTGCCCCTGAGCCCCCAACTCGACGCACGTCCGCCCCGCCGCACCCGGAGTGCGACACTGCCATGGACACTGCACATGTGTGGACCCGCAACGCATGCACGAGACATGTCGACCCAGAGGAGTACGCACGACGGCTTCTTCATCTAATACATAATCATCTAGAGCTACTTCGAGACTCGGCGCGAAGGTGGGCGAGAGCTTCGCTGTCGCTGGCAGGCTGCTCTGGTGGCTCATCCTGGTAGAAGCGTGTGCGTGCGTTCAGTGGCAAGCCGCCAGCGCAAAGGCTACCAAGCATTCCACTCCCGCGGAGGCTGCCACTGTCACTCCTTGATGAGATGAGCCTGGGCCGGACTGACTGGATTTCTAGTTCGCCCTGTGGTTCCGCGCCGGTCGTGATGAGTTGCCTTCGCTCGTGGAAGGTGTATGGGAGAGAAGCGAGGTGCTTGGAAGGGTGAAGCGAAACCCTGACATGTGTCTGAAGAGTGGGGTGACGAGGTGGCTCTGCAACCTCCGCGCTACGTTGAGCGCCGGCATCGGCTACGTTGATGGCGAGCGCCGCCATCGGCTTCGGACTAGGAGCCGTCCTGGACGGTTCGCGAGTTCCCGGCGCCGGAGGCGTACGAAATGTCGGCCAAATTTGACGAATCTTCAGTGACTAAGTTTGGGTACAAAATATCACAGCTTCACGCAGCACCAGCCAACCGGCATGTCGGTGGCCACCAGCCTCTGCAGGCTGCGCGTGCCCGGCAAACACGCCGGCGGCTCTAGGGAGCGGCCGCGATCGCGCCCGGTCAAGTTGAAACACGGCCGGCGCTCGTTGCAGCAGCAGCGGCTGCGCTCGCACGCGCCGCCCTCGCCGCGCGCACGCGCCGCGTGCAGCGCCGCCAGTCGACGCTCGAGCGCCGGCCCCTCCCGTCGCACCCGCGCTGCAAAGTCCCGACGTACGGCCTTGTAGAGCCTCACGTCCCACGGAGCGATCGCCTCGATGTGTGCGCGGCACGCGGCCATGTCGGGGCAGATGGCGTGGTCGGCCAGGCGCATGCCGTCCATCCCCTGCGGCTCGGGCCGCACCGCCACGTGCTTCCTCTCCTGCAGCGGCGCAAGGCGCGTCGCGTCCGTCGTCAGCAACAGAGCCTCATCGAATTGATCCATCGGCGCGACGACGTCGTAGGAGCGCAGGACGCGCAACAGTGCGCGATGGTCGGCACGGCTGTGCTCGTGGTGCTGCAGCCAGTATGAGTGCGGCCGCCGCCCTTCGCCACGTACGCCCGGGAAGCCGCCCGCCTTGAGCCCAGCGAACAGCTCAACGTCGCCGTGGAGAAGCCCGATCGACTGCAGGTTCGGTGGGCGCCACTCGAGAAAGGAGGCGCCGAGCGGGTTGATGACGCTCTTGTGCGCCGAGAGCCGAATCACATTGCCCCGCCGCTGCATCCCCGCGATGCGCCACCGGTAGAAGCTCAGGTAGTAGGAGAGCGGCTCGCGCACCCGCGTGGTCACCACGATGCGGACGGGCGCGCCGAGGCGGCTAAAGTGCTCGCGCAAGCCTATGAGCTCCGGCAGCCGGCGCGACGTCCAATCGGCCGACGCCGTCGACGCGTGCGCCTCGATGCACAGGCGCGGGAGCCGACGAGTGTCCGCCACGCTCGCGTTGCTCCGCATCGCGTTCATGAGCCGGTCCCAGCCCTCGCCCGTCTGCTGGTAGCCGTAGTAGACGCAGTTGCCCGCCTCCTCGTTGCGGAGCATCACCTCGCGCAACGTCGAGCCACCATTCTTGTGCAGGTGCCGGTCGACCCAGAGCACGCCCTCGGCCGCCGCCGAGACGTCCATGGCGCGACTTTCATGAATACACACACCACGACTTTCACGATCGGAAGTGTTAAGTAGGGCATGAAACGGTGGCAGGTCGCCGTAAGGTCGCTGTTGCGAGCACGTGTACTTGTATCGCGCGGCTCGATTCGTGAAAGTTGCGTGAAACGATCGCGCACCAAGAACACCAACTGCCATCTCGTGTTCTGCAAGGGAGCACCCGTCATCGAGGCGATGCCCGCCATGGCCTCCCGCCGCCAACCGCCAGTGCCGCCGCAGCACCTGCCCATCTCCGAGCAGGCCGTCCATGAGGTACTACTCTCGCAGCCGGGCACCGAGATGCCGGCGGCCGCGCTCTCCGCCCTCTTCTCTCCACGCGACGACGCCGAGAGGCTCAAGCTGACGCGGGCGATCTCAAGGTTGTGCGACATGCGCACCACCCCGGCAGGCGAGCCGGCGGTGCGCCTGCGCGGCAGCAGTGCCGCGCACTCGCCGCCGCTGCCCATCGGCGCCATGGCCGTGCGTGCACTGCTGCTGGCCCAGCCTGGCGAGCAGATGGACGTGCAGGCGCTGCGCGAGCGCTTCGCCCCTGCGGACGAGGCCGAGCGGCAGCTGCTCGTCGCGGCCATCTCGGACGTGGGCGAGCTCGCCGCCTCGGACAGGCCGGGCGCCGGTCCTATCTTGCGCCTGCGCCGCGAGGGTGCGCGCACGCCGCCCTCGTCGGACGCAAAGGTCGTGCGCGGTGGTGGCACGTCGCCCGCATCGGTGCTGTCGCCCGACGACGCCGCGCAGCCGGTGACGTCAGTCGAGCGCGAGCTCGTGCGCAAGGTGCTCGGCTCGAGCCCGGGCGGCCTGAGCGCCGCACAGTTCGCCAAGCTCATCTCCCCCGCTGACGCCGGAGCCAAGAAACGTCTCGCGCGAGTGGTCGCCGAGGTGGCGCGCGTGACGGAGCGCCTTGACGGGCACGGCAAGCTCGTGCCCGTGCTCATGCTGCGCGACGCGCCCGACGGGGAGGCCAGCGCCCTCACGAGCGCCGCCGCCGCCGAGGCCTCCCGGTGCTCCTCGATGACGAGCGGCGCTGTCCCGAGCGGCGGCGCGGAGGGACAGCGCCGTGGTGAGCACATGCATGCGCGCGTGGTGACGGAGGAGATGGTAGTGGAGCTGCTCCGCGCCAAGGGGGGGCGCATGCTCTCCTCGGTGCTCATCAGCCAACTGCAGCCACTCGACTCGACAGGACGGCGATCGCTCGCTGCGATCGTGCAGCGCGTGTGCAAGACAGTCCTCCCCGCCTCGCGCGATGTCGCCGCGCACTCGGGTGCGATCGTCGTGCTGCGCGAAGTGCTGCTCGCGGACAAGGTCGAGGCGCGCGCCGCCACGTGCCTCCAGCGTCGGCAGCGCGAGCGTCAGGCGCATCTCCTCGCGGCCGTGGGCGCAGCGATCAAGCTGCAGTCGAGCGCTCGTCGGTTAGCTGGCGCACGGGCTGTGGTCCGTCGACGGATCGAAATGCATGCTGCTCTGGTGCTGCAGGCGCACGCGCGCCGGCGCATGGCTGCCGAGCACGCACGCCGCCGGCGCACTGCTCTCGAGGCCGCGACCGCCGTGCAGATGGCCTTCCGGAGACTGGAGCTCACTCGACGAGTAGCAGCGCGTCAGGCAGCCTCGCATGCCGCGGCGACAGCGGTCCAGGCGGCGGCACGCGGCGCGCGCGGCAGGCAGCAGGCGCGCCACGCACGGCGCGAGGCGCTGCTCGCGCGCGAGACCGATGAGCAGCGTGCCGAGCGGCTCGAGCGTGAGAGGACTGCTCTGCTTCGTCAGAAGCTCCTCCGTCGCCGCCGGCAGCAGCAGACGGCGGCGGCGACGACGGCGGCGGCTCAGGGCGAGGAAGAGGGAGCGTGCCAGCCGCCGCCGCTCAAGGCGCCCATGGCCACCGCCACCTCGCCGCTCCTCACGCCGGCCCCCAAGCTCTCGTGCCTCGCCGCGCGGATGCCACAGCACGGGGACGAGCATGAACCCGGGGGTGATGACGGGGATGCACTCGAGGCTGGGGACGGCGCGGCGGATGTGAACGTCGCGGGCGAGGACTTCCTCGCTGGCATGCGCAAGATGATGCAGCAGTATGGGGCGGAGCTGGGCGCGTCCCTGTGAGTCTAACGAGCATCAAACACAGCGGGCTTGGAGTTGTGTGTTGTTCGATGTCTGTTGTGTTGTTCGATGCGCTCGAGCGAACTCCTGAGTAGTAAAAAGCAGTAATGACAAGCGCAAACAGGCGCGCCCGTCGCTTCAAGGTCACGCGGTGTGAACAAGTTTTGTTCACGGCGCGAATGCGGCCGGTCCAGGGGGGGCGACACCCTGGAGAGCAGCGTTAGTGTGGTGTATTGATGTCGTCCCGCGTCCCGCTAACCGAGCGAGTAACGGCGACCTTGAAGCGCCACGCCGAGGAGCGATGCCATTTCGATGAGCGCCATGC